>Ga0224557_1000759_pt1 | contig 34437 bp, 33 predicted proteins | sample 714S31014metaG_FD_180677 | JGI IMG/M metagenome (GOLD analysis project Ga0224557, IMG submission 180677) | Peat soil microbial communities from Stordalen Mire, Sweden - 717 S3 10-14 | ecosystem: Environmental > Terrestrial > Soil > Wetlands > Peat | place: Sweden: Norrbotten County, Stordalen... | reverse complement strand
TCCCTTCCTTGTTGCTCGACCCCACGTTCTCGGTGATCGACCAAGATATGGAGTAGTACGGTGAATACCCTTTAGCCTCCGCGTACCAATCGCCTCCAGACTGGCTGGTCGTCCAGACTTCCGCATAGCCATGGTCTCCCGCGGGTATGGGGTAGCCGCTCAGGAAAGCATAGTAGGGTTCTGAACCGCCGATGCCGTACTCGTAGTAGAGCTCGATGGAAGAAGCGCTGGTGCCGTCCAAAGTCCCTATCCCGTAGCCCATCTGCACCCAATTGCCAGTGCTATAGGACATGTCGACATACCAGAGTTGGTGTCCCTCGGAGACTGGCGTGTTGAACGTCCAGGAAGACATCGTTGTGTTCGCCCCGACGCCGTAGGCGCTGCTGCCCGTATCTCCGACTGCTGCATAATAGTATGTGTATCCTCCGTTAGAGCTGCATTGGCTTGCGGCAGCCACGGGCTGAGGTTGCAGAAACAAGAATGCAGCACTAATTAGAAGCAGAGGTATAATCAGCAGACCAATCGTTGGTACGGAGCCGTCTTTATCGTTGCCCCAAGCGTGTGGTGTCGCTTCCAAGGTCGCCATTAGCGTTCTCACCACAGACGTGTCAATTGGTTGCGTAAAAGCTTATCTCCCAGTATTCAAGCGATTAACGGAGAGAGAAAGAGAACCACTCAGAAGACATCTAGAGACATTGATGACGCCTGCGTGAGGGTGTTCTCGGACCCCTTAACCTTGGCGTTACGCCTCATCTGCACGCCGTGGTGCCTCAGCCAGTAGATGACGGCCTTCTTGTTGTCCTCGGTGTACGAGCCCGCGTAGCCCGAGTCCGACATCATCCTGACCAGGCCGATTGGGAAGTTGTAACTTTACCTGTCATCCTTCCTTGCGAGCTCCGCCATCTCGCCGGGGCGCCTCCCGCTGGAGGCACAAATTAAGCTCAGCCTCCTGAGGACTTCTTGTCTGTCAGCTTGCTGCCCCGGGGTGAGGTTGTCATGCCAGTTCCTGACCTCCAGATCTTCGAGGAGGCTCTAGTACTTGGGCGATCCCTTCGGCTTGCCGCTGTCCTTCGGCCTTCTTCCCCGCTCGAATTGCCGTGTGCACGCCGCGCTGGCCGCCGTGCTCAATTAATTGGTCGACCACGAAAAGGAGTGGATTGGGGGCTGCACTCGTGCTGCTCAAAAAGCGGATATGAAATACTTGAATCTTACCGGCCCAACCACACCTATAACAAACAAACCCTTCTGTTTTATAGGAAAGAAAGTATCGCATGCAGGGATAGATTCCTGACTTTGGAAAGTCTTGTTCTCGCTATCTGTGAATCGCCCCGTCTATGGACATTGAATCGCTATCAACCGAGATTTAACACTGAGGATCTGCAGCTGCCAACTCATCAGAACCGCTGCTTCATGCAAGAGTTCGCAGTGTCAGCCTCATCGCCGGCATACTCCAACATTGGAATCGTTTTGGAGTTTCTCGCGTGTCCTTATCCAGATAGACAGAAAACTCGCTCTTGTGATTGCGAACCTGCCGAAGCCCGTAACGAATAGTTGAGGATATGATCGCAAGCTAAAATATATGGGGACAGTTGGAGGCTCGGCCGACAGTCAATTTGAGGAGCGAAGAAAGCAGGATTCTAGTGTTCGTGTTCGCGTTGACGGTTGGTATGGTCATCGGGTCGGCAACAAACTTGGTTCTGCGCGCCTGGGAGTGGAGTTCTCAGGACTCGGCGCTTGGGGGTGTCATGGGACTGTTCGCCACAGTAGCGGTGTTCTATGTACTCGTCGATCCAAAGCTTCCAAAGTAGTGAAGCATCTCTTTGTGGAACTATCTGTAAATCCCGCAACGATCCTCTATGATACTTGCGACCACGCCTTGAGAGTTGATCTCCAGCCTGGAGACTCTTGGACATCCTGTCGTACAATCGTCATCGGAAAAGGTTCAGTTTGTCGTGCCCCCTGTTTGATGTCACTTCACGGCTGGGGCGGTGATTGCCATCACCAGTTCTACAATATCAACATTCGACTCGCAATCCGGATAGCCATGAAATGGCGGCTTCTGCAATTTGCAAGCTGATTGGCCTCTGCGGCGTAACCAAAGCCTTGGTCATTTTCGAAGGATACTAGGTGTCGCTGAGAGGACATCTCGCCAGAGGCCTTCCTCGAGCGTGGTTGAAAGCACGCGATATCAGCGCTTCTCCTCAAGAATGTGGCAACCGGAAAGTCGAATAGCCAAGCGAGAATTTCAAGCACACCGTCCCTGCGATGCAAATCATCCCAGGCGAATGACTTGGTCGGCACCATCTGCATCAGACTCGCGAACTGCCGAATAGAGCAGTGCGCTGCCTTGATTCTTGTAATCCGTGAGAATCCTCATCACTCTATCGCTGGTCTTCTGGTCCAGATTAGATAAAGGCTCATCGGCGACAATGCATTCAGGTCTCCGTAGCAACGCGCGTGCGATATCCACTCGCTTCTTCTCTCCCACGCTCAGTTTTGCAGGGAAGTGGGACAGCCTGTCCGCGAGACCTAGGTCAGAGAGAATCCTAGCGCCGGCCTCTCCTGAGTCAAAAGGTGTCCTCTTGATGAAAGGAACTGTGACGTTTTCAAGAGCGGTGAGATAAGGAAGCAACAACGGCTCCTGGAACGAGTAGCCGATAACCTTCTGGAGGTCATCCCGTTGTGAAGTCCTCATCTCGGTGACATCTACTAAGTTCACTGATACAGTGCCCGCATCTGGGCGCAAAATCAGCCCGGCAATCTTCAGAAGCGTGCTTTTGCCGCACCCACTTCTGCCGACCACACATACGGAGGATCCTCGATCAATCTTGACCGTGACTTCCCTCAGTGCTTTCACGGCGCCATATGATTTACTGACTTTGGAGAGATTCAGCAAGTCAAAACTCCCTCAGCGCCGACTCTACCCCCACCTTTCGAAGCCTGAAAACCATGAATTGGGAAGCGGCAACTACGAGTAGAACTGAGGAAATCGCGGCTAAGGATAGGTACATGGGATCCAACGAAGGTAGGACTGCGAGATACCCTCCGTAAACGATATAGGATGATGAAAACTGAGAAACCAGTATGAAAGAAAGCAACGCGGCGAATGCATATGAGACTGCGGCAAGCATTAGGAAGTAAGCCAAGTAGAAGTTTCGCACTCTTCCCCATCTCCAGCCTAGACTAACCAGCAATCCGGCTTCCCAAGCTCTTCGCCCGATTGAAACATACGAAACCAAGAACACTGCTGAAATCATAGAAGCCAAGGCCGCACCGGCCAGTAGCATGTACATGGGAGCCGTGCTGGATTCCACTGATTCTAGGTCAGTCACAGTCAAACTGTCGTATTCAACATTGTACTCCGGATAAGGTTTCATGACCGCTTCGATTTGAGCAGCAACCCCCGAAACCTCATTGATGCTAGAGACCTTGATAATTGCAAGGTTCGCCGTCGAAGCGTTGCCGAATGTTCCAGAGTACAAGTTCGAACCCAACTCCGCCTTCAGGAAGGTTGCATTCCAGAGGACCTGCACATAACTTCCCAATAGGAGATTGTACGAACTCATGCCAACTTCCTTAGCTAGAAAACTTACATTGTCGATTGCGACTTGAGAGGGCTTGTTGAAACTGAACGTGCTCTGTCCAAGGTAGTTGAAGACAAATCCTGCGTCGGTCCCATTGGGAATCTGCCCTGCAGAGACCTGAAGCAGTTGTTTGGGATATCCCGTGGGACCACCAATTATTGCACTTGAATACCCTATTGTCATATGACTAACGACTGGCTCCGTTTCGTTTCCAATCTTGACATAGGCGAGAGTGCCGTTCGAAGGGGGAAGAAAATCCGAGGAAAGCACTACAACAGGGTATACGGCTTCGACACCTTTAATGGCAATGATTTGGTCTTGTAGGCTTGAAGAGAGTGCTTGACTCGAGAAGGATGGGTTATTGTTGTCCTCTACTACAACGTAGGTCGCCGCGGCATTCGCGTAATTTGAGATGGCATGCTGGATTGACGAGCCTACGGAGGGGATCGTCATCCAGCCCGTCATGCCTATTGTGAGAATGAGGATGAAGATTACTGACCAAGACCCTTCGCGGAAGGCTTTCTTGCCCGACAATGGTAGACCTTCCACGAGGGTTTTCACCTCCTTCAGCTACTCTAATCTGGTGTGCATTAGTTGTAGAGTACGTAGTCTACTCCTATGAAGCCCACCGGACCTCCAGCCGAGTCGCCATACGCGGAGTATGGGGCTGTCGATCCGCACCACCCATACGGGCTGTACCCTGTCTGCCCGCTTTCGGATACACCGTAGTTGCCTGGAGCTATGTTGTTCACGCTTCCCACCCATTCACAGTTCAAGAGGCCCCAGCTCCAGCTCTGTACTGCCCATCCGACGGTCATGTCTTCAGATGGTATGACCGTCTGAAGATATGGAGCTACTTCTAGCGAACCCGAGTACGGACCGCAATTGTAAGACACGCTCCCATAACCTCCGCTAAGAGCGGTCGAACATGTGGTGGTTAGGGTTATCAGGTCTGGTTGCACCGTCGCCTGCGATGCATCCGCAGTCTTCGCGATACTTGCGTTTGCTGCCCCCTGGAGGGTCACAAGGAAAAGACCCATGAAGAAAACAGCCAGTCCAATTACGAACTTGTTCGTTCCCATGGTTTCCTCCCGATTCAGAATCGCATATAACTGGCAGACATACGAAGTGATACGTTTTTACATGGGCGATTGACACCTTTGCCCATGGAAACGATAACTTACCGCCCCACGGAACGTCTCCATTCCAGGAACATTCATGTCAACTTCAAGATTCCATCAGATGTGCACGACAGCCTTGGAAAAGCAGCCTTTGATGACAAGATAAGCCTGAATGGATTGGTAAACCAAATCCTCTTGAAATATGTGTCATTTGACAGGGCTATCACCAACGAATCTGTTGTCGTCCCGAATCAGCTTTTCGTTGAAATGATTAGAGCATTCCCGGAGGAGCAGGCTAAATGCATTGGACTGATATTGGGTCCCAAGTTGAGACAGGATTTTGCCTTCCACGGAGTCGATCAAGACTCGGAGGCAATTCTGAACTTTCACATTGAGCAGATGGGCGCGTATTCAGGATGGTACAATCTTGAAGTGTCGAGAAGCGATTCGCGAATAAGAGCGGCCCTTATGCACGAGTTTGGTAAAAATTGGTCGACTTTCCTGATCAAGTACTATCAGTCCGCAATTCGAGCTGTCACGGGCGCAGAGCCTCGAATTGAGCATAAGAGTGGCACCATAGTAATCACTTTCTGAGCAGATGCGAGAAGGTATGGCAGCAGCCGCAATCATCTCTACCCGTTCTTGGCGTACAAGACCCTGACGGATTTATGAGTGAGCCTTGGAACTTCTCGTCGCGAGCACTAGCACAGCTAAGGTCAATGGCACGAGGACGCCGAATGCGAGAATCTCCGTCCATTCTAAGAGACTGGTTGAGCCGGCCAGGAAGGCCCAGATGTCAAGCAAAATCAGGGTCAAGCCCAAACCCAGAGCAGGCCCGCGCAGCCTTTCAGCTCGCCTCTTCCTCCGGATCAGATTAGATACATCTCCCACTGAGCTAGCGCCCATAATCCTGAAAGCGCGCTCTTGGTGATTCAGGGTACTTCTGCCGAAGACTTTCCAGCCTAGAGAGTAGTTCGAGCCCACGGGCGTTTACAGACATCCGGCGCTGGGCTCCATCGGTAAGGATCTGTACGAAGCCTCCGTCGATAAGGACCTGAATAGCCCGTTCAAGTTCATCCTCGTCTGGCACTAAGCTTAGTCCGCTATAGATTTCGTGCACCAGCTCCCACTTGCTCAATGGTTGACTGCGCAGGGCCGAGAGGATGAGCAGGTGCAAGTTGGCCTTCAGCAACTTCGAGCGTATCCTGAACTGCATCCAGTGAATCATTCTTCGATCATCGGATACCTTCTGTGAATCAGCGGACGCGCTCTGGGGGAGGGTGGACGATGCTGAGGCGTAGCTGCATGAGGCTAAGTTCGTCCCTCCACGCCTTGAGCAAGATTCGCCCGAGAGGGGTCAATCGGAGGGAGGTTCTTCGTCCGTTCTTCTCTTTCGTGATTACGCCGCTTTCTTCCATGGCATCGATAACGGGATACACCTGTCCAGGGCTGAGCAGGACCTCAAAGTCAACGCAGAGCGTCGACATGATGTCGTAACCGCACACGTCCCGTCTCTCGACGTTATCCAGTATCAGGTACTCCAGCATGGAGTTGACAAGGCCCCGCCTATACCGCCTCACCATCGACTCGATTCCGTCAGTCCTTATCGCTTGGGTGAGCATTAGCGATACCTATAGCCTAAACGCTAATCAGAGAGGTAATAAAGGTTTCACGAAGATGGGAGCTAATATTAGGGTATTCGTTAATAGCCCCCCCGTTGAGCTCGAGGATCGCGGACCTCATTCAGGCAGTCGACCGCATCGGGATAAAGAACGTCGCCGCGCTGTCTCGCATGACCGGCATGCCCAAGGAGACGATAAGGTACATGCTCAAGAAGAGGTTCCCGGAGCTCGACCTCAGGGTCGAGACCGTCTTCAACCTGGGTGATTTGGGCCTTCAGAGGTACTCCGCGACAATCAGTTTCGCCCCGGACGCGCTCCCGCACGCCAACTCAATCCTCGACAGGCTTGCGGAAGTGGCGTTCCTTACGTACCGCACGGGGACGCTCCTCGAACCCACGCACGTGGCGTTGTTTGCGGTCCCAGTTCTAGTAGAGGAGCAGTTCCACTCGTTCATGAGAGACCTCGTCAGCGAAGGAATCCTGAGGGACGCGGAGTTCAAGAGGGTCGAGTGGGTCAGGAACCCGGAGCTCAAGTGCGGCTTCTACGACTTCGACTCAGGGCGCTGGAGCATCGACTGGGCGGAAGTCGGGAAGCGTCCTGAGGCTCCTCCCTCCCCGATCGTCGTCGACCAGCCGCGCCTGAAACCCGCAATCGACCGGAGCGACCTCCTGCTCATCAAGGAGCTTCAGGCAAGTTCGCAACGAAGCCTTGTAGATATCTCCGGGAAGCTCAAGATGAACGCGGTGACGCTCAGGTGGCACTTCAGGAAACACGTCCTGCCGGTTATCTCCTATCACAGGGTGAGATGGATCCCGGTGCGCGGCGGGGACCAAACCAAGGTAGCGGGAGCCTCATTCGGCTTCAGCCAGTTGACCAGGTCGCAACTCGGGAAGGTCAGGCTCCTCTTCAACAACTTTCCCTTTGCCTGGTACGAAGCCGGGTCTCGCGACGGTAGCTACAGAGCGGAACTGGCGATTCCAGTCGAGGAGTTGGTCCTCTCGCTCGAGTTCCTGAACGCCAGGCTGGGTGAGATGTCTCTCCCACCATGGGAGACCTACCTCCTCAACCTGCGGTCGAGCATGTGCTATACCGTGCCGTACGAGAACTTCACAGATGAGGACGGGTGGACTTTCGACCCCGAAAGGGCCCTCAGCTCGATTCTCGCGGTCGTCAGCGCATGATGGCGGTGACGCCAGCCTATCAGTCCGGGGGGCCTGGCCCGATCGGGTCTCCGCCGAGAGTGCCGATGTGAAGCGGGTGGAGCCCGTGCATCTCGAGGAGGATTCCGACCGCTACGAGGACGACGGGAACCCACAGGTAGAGGCTCTGCCGTAACGATATTCTCATGACCGCGGGGTGCGGCCTCGAATATTAGCAGACTATTCAAGGCGAAGTTACTAAATTCGTAAGGTCAGGGTGAGCGAAGCAAGATTCTGTCATAGCGGCATTGAGGACCAACTTGTTGCCGCGCTGATTCAAGACATCAGCTATCAGCGCTGGCCTCTGAGCATCTCTCTGTCGCGGAGTTGCTTAAGTTGGAAGACCGTTGCAGTCCGATCTGTGGTTAGTTCAGATTGCCAGTCCAGAGCCCCCGAAGCGACGACCCTTCAGAGGTTCGTAATCAGCACATCACCCTGAGCATCTTTGGAATAGGACCTGAGGCCTCCTGATAGATTCACGTCGTTTGAAGAGAGCAGTCTCCGGGCCTCCTGAACCAAGGTCGAAGGGACGTACAAGAAGAACGGGGCATTCAGCCCTGAGTAGGTCCTCCATTGCTGGACGTGGTCCTGGTTTATGGTTGCCTCGGTCTCGACCTCACCTATCAACTCAATATTGTTCGAGGCTGAAGCGTCGACCACCACGATATCGGGATAGACGACGCTCGAACCGGTTTTCATCCCCATCCGCTGGGCGGGTTCATTGGTGTACGTCACGTAAGTAGGATGATCTGTGGTTGGGTACGCGAACCTTATGCGGGCTACCTCGCTGACCAGCCGGTCGTGTCGTGACTTCTCTTCTGACTATGCCATTGGGGTCGCCGGCAGGAGTAGAATACAAGCTGACATAAGCTTTTACGCAACTATATTGGTGGGATATCGGGCGAACGATAATAACTACCCACCGGGATTTTCTGGTTTCTTTGCAAATCAAGAATGGGTCGATAGAAACGGGGGTATTCTCATCCAAAGGTAGGGACCCTTGATCCAAGAACTAAGGAGACCGAAGGCCCAGGCCCCCCTATTCAGCACGGGGATTCTCGGCTTTTTGGACCGGCGGCGCGATGTTCAGGAGTCTCTTGGCCGTGTAGGACTGGATCGACAACCATGACTAGGCGAATTGTGCTAATCTCGGGCCCTGTTTCGTCTGGCAAGAGCAAACTCGCCCAACTTCTGAGCGAAAGGTTTGCAGTCCAGCTTCTTAAGACAAGGGTAGTCATCGAAGACCTTGCGGGGCTGTCTAGTCCCGGACGCCTCGCACTCCAGATGGCTGGAGACGAGCTTGACCTGGCTACAGATCACAAATGGCTAGCGGAAGCCCTGACCGCCTTCGTAGTCGATAAGCCTGAAGATACGCTAATCGCTGTGGATTCGGTAAGAACAGCGAAGCAAGTCGAGCACATTCGCAACGCTTTTGGTTCCTCTATAACTCACATTCATGTAACTGCGTCACCCGAAACTCTCGCTGAAAGGTACAGCAAGCGCGAGAAGAAGGAAGACAACCCTCCATCCTATGAAATCGTGAAGAGCAACGCAACTGAGAGCAAGATTGAAAGTCTCGCAGACCTCGCCGACGCCGTAATCATCACCGATCGAAATACGCTTGAAGATGTCTTGGTGAGAGCTGCCACTCAGCTCGGATTATACCGCGCGAACACTGACAGGCTAGTCGACGTTATCATTGGCGGCCAGTACGGGAGCGAAGGGAAGGGGAATATGGTTGCCCATCTTGCTAAGGAATATGATTTGCTCGTGAGAGTCGGAGGCCCGAATGCGGGACACAAGGTGTTCGAAGAGCCAGAACCGTTCACGCACCATCATCTACCTTCAGGCACAAGGAAATCAAGCGCAAAGCTTCTGCTTGCGCCAGGAATGGTCATAAATGTCAAGCAACTCCTGCACGAAATCGCGCAATGCGGCGTCGATGAGTCTCGGCTTGCGATAGACCCCCAGGCGATGATTATCAGCGACGAAGACATAGCGGCAGAAAGGAAATTGGTAGAGGTAATCTCGTCCACAGGACAGGGCGTCGGAGCCGCGACCGCACGGAAGATAATGGGCCGTTCGGAAACCACGACCCTGCTTGCGAGGGATATCGCCGACTTGGAACAGTATACGCGAAGGACCGCGCAAGAAGTTCTGGCCGAGACATTGTCGAAGGGAGGCAAGGTGTTAGTCGAAGGGACGCAGGGGACTGCTCTAAGTTTGTACCACGGATCGTATCCGCATGTCACTTCCAGAGACACCACAGTTAGCGGTTGCCTTGCCGAAGCTGGGATTGCTGCAACCCGTGTGCGGAAGGTGATTATGGTATGCCGCACCTACCCGATCCGGGTCAAAAATGCCGTGCGCGGGAAGTCTGGTCCGTTGTCGATGGAAATCGACCTCGCCGAGATTAGCAGAAGGTCTGGTAAGAATCTCGAGGAGTTGCAGAAGACAGAGATAACATCCACCACAAGACGCGAACGCAGGATTGGTGAATTCGATTGGGACCTCTTGCACAAGGCCTCTTTCTTGAATGCTCCTACGGACATCGCTCTAACATTCGTGGATTACCTAGATGCTAAGAACGAGCAGGCGAAACGGTTCGATCAGCTAACTCCATCGACAATAAACTTCATCGAGGAAATCGAACGAGTATCAGGAGCCATGGTATCACTCATCTCGACTGGCTTTAACACGCGAAATATTATAGACAGACGAGTCTGGAAGTGATATGCGGATGGAACCTTATGAACTATGGGAAGCCTATCCCAAGCTTTATCACATGGCCGAGTCTGGGAGCTGGCCTAGCATCCAGGCACATGGATTACTGAGTACATCTGCTCTCCTCGACCTGTACATGATTTCGGGCGCTGAACGTCGCGCGCTCGAGTCAGAAAGACGGCCGGAGAGTGTCACCATATCCCACCATGAGTTTGGCACCGCAGTCATACGAGACCAGAAACCGATCAATGAGAAGTCGCTCCGAAAGTGCCTAACCGACATGTCGCCAAGGGAATGGTACGAGTTGCTGAACCACAAGGTGTTCTTTTGGCTCACAGAAGAAAGGCTCAACAGGCTACTAAGCGCTCGAGCCTATAGGGCAAAATCTCATGCGGTGCTTACCGTCGAAACGCGCAAGCTCGTCGAAAGGCATGAGCGACAGATTACCCTGTCTCGAATCAATTCGGGATCAGTAATCTATGGCGTTGGTCAAAGAGGGAGAGAGACTTTCAAGACAATAGGGGACGTGAATCGCATCGGCAGCATCGCCGAATTGGCCATCGACTATGCGGTTGATGATATAGCAGATTTGGTGCTTGTAGTCGAGGAGAGAAGAGGGAGTCAACCGCCTGCCGTCCTCTGGCAGCATTAGTATTGCAACTCCATTTTCTGGGACACGGCTAAAGACAACGTAGGAATCTCAGCAGGAGTAGCAATCGCGTTCAGCCAAAGGATGGGATGTGGGACAAACTATTGCTTGGACACCTGAATTCAATCCAGTTTACCACGCTCTTCTGTCAATTACGTGCCTGTCGCCTTTGCCCGTGGCAATCAATGAGACCGGCGCTCCAGCAACGCGTTCCACCTCCTCGATGAACTCGATGGTCGAGTTTTGCAGCTGCTCAAATCTAATGGCGCTCGCATTCTTGTCAGAAAGATAGTCTGTGAACGTTAGCGCTATGTCGGTTGGGCCATTCAGGAACGCCGCTTGCCGAAGGAGTTTCCAGTCGAACTCGCCCACCCTCCTCTTGCGATGTGTCGTAGAGGTGTGCTCTGACTCCTCCAGCTGTTTTCTTGGGATGCCCGAGCGTTGGCTTACAATCCCCCAGTCAATCTCTCTCGAAAGGCTGCCAGAAGTGCCGCCTGGAGGACTTTCAACCCTAATCGGGTAGGTTCTGCAGACCATGATGACCCGCCTGACCCTATTGGGAGCGATACCGACTTCACTGAGACAGCCAGAAACAGTTGTATCCCGCGACGTTACGTAGGGATACTGGCCATGATATAGGCTCAGCCCGGTCCCTTGAGTACCCTCGATCAGGATACGCTTGTTCGCAGAAAGAGCATCGAACACCACCTCATAAGTAGGACGAATGTAGGGTAACAATTCTGGGACCTTCCCCGCCATGACGACCGAATCCTTACCCCTGTCAGTTATCCTCCGAGCAGTTGCAGCTCCCACGCCCTGTTTGGTGGAACCTATTCGCTGGAAAAGTCCTTCCTCGGCCTTGATATCTTCTGGAGAGATCGTCATGACTCTAGGGTCTATGCTGAGATGGTGGTAATCAAGTTTACAATCAGCGATCTCCTCAAGTAGTTTCTTGACCAGGATAACCATTCCAGGACCCAGAACGTAGTCCGCGTCGTGTGTCCTTGCACCTGAAGGAATCAGATGGTAGATGTATGAAGTACCACCAGCTTCAGGGACGGTATGTCCTGCGTTGGGTCCTCCTACTCGAACAACGACGTCGTATTCACGCGCGAGGTAGTTCACTATCTGTCCCTTCCCTTCGCTCCCGAATTGGCCTCCTACGAGTACGTCAACGAATCCACTGTCGTGCTTGTATAGGGACATTCTGCTCGTTGCTCTGACAAAGACATCCTCCTCTGTGCACCGTCCTGTGTCTATGACTATGTCAGCAATCTCTTCAAGCCTCCCCACGCTCTTCTCCGTGATATTCTCTTTGGCTACATCGTAGGGTACAGGATCGTTTTCACGTCTTGCGCGCTCATTGTATCTCCGCCTGAGTTCGTCGTCGTTCGCAGTCAAGTGTACGTGAGTAACTGGAGGGAACGCGAGTCTGATTGTGTTGACTTGTTCGGGGATTCGCACAGAATCTATTATGTAGGCTACACCCTTCTCATGAGTACGCACAACTTTCGCCAGTTCGTCGACCACCCATTGGCCGTTGGTCACTCTGTCAAGTTTCTCCCCCTGTTGCTGAAGCGATATGCGCCCGGCGAGCGGAAGTTCACCGAGCGAGCTCTCAATCAATTCCCTGGTCTTGATGATCTTCATTCCAAACTTCTCGGATATCCTCGTAGCGAGAGTTGTCTTACCTGCGCGGATGGGTCCCGATAGGACTACAATCCAACGGGGCGTCAATGATCACCACAATTTACGGTGAGATGGTCAGGGACGAGTCCAAGTATGCCTGAGACTTGTCCTTTGCATTTGGAAGATCATACACGAAAACCTTCACACCTCTGCTGATGAGAGTTTCAATAATCAGATTCTCAATCACTTTCCAGTTGCCTCCCGCGAACCCAGTTCCAATCCGAGGCATGTGGACCGAAGCGTGATACTCGGAAGCGAAGCTAGACACCTGTAGCAAGCAATCTCTGAGTGGTGCATACCGGATGCGAGGCTTTAGCGACTCACCATACCCATGCTGCGCCACCATGCTAGCTACCCAGAGGTTGTCTGATACTTCAAATTGGTGAACCACCCCCAACTCAAAGTCTTCCCTCCTGGCAATGGACCAGTTCCTGAAATCGCTATGGGCTAACGGCCATCGTCTCGCAATCGACAAAGCCGCTCCAGCGCCCCAGGTTGACGCCTTGTCATTGACAATGTGAGCCACGACCCTAGTGTCAGTCCCCCGAGTCTCGGTAACATCGCCTTTCCGATACTCAATCTCCAATGGTTCGACAGGGACTTTGCCTTTCTCGCGGACCAAACCTACCACGCGGGGGAACGTTCTTCCGGGATATGGAGGAATACCAACACATTCCACAAAAACTTCGGTCCCGTTCCATCGCTCGAACCCCTTTGCCGTAAACCCTATTGCCGTACATTCCTTGAGCACACTATCGTCTGATATCAGCAGCCCATGGGGCATCCTGATTGAACTCGAGCCGGCCGGGATGCAGTAATCCAGCCTATAGACAGACCTACCCTCGTCGCCCGAACGAGCGGCTGCGAAGATTGAGACCGGTTGATTCGTCACGCTGGCAGTCCTGATGAGAAACGCCTCCGGCGATACGTCATACTCCTTCCAGAGGGGCATCAACTTCTCTAAAGTAACTTCCCCCGCAAACTCGCCCGAGATTGGCCCGGAGGGCATGAGTATTTCCGCGGCAGCGAGGTTGCAGAGGAGCTCGAGTTGCCAGTCGTCTGCTCGTCCTTGGACAAGCTGTGTGCGGTTCCTAGTTGTCTCTGGATAATCTGGGAAGAGTGTGTGTCCGATTTCGTGGGCCAAGGAGAATCTAACACGAGCGTGTGGCTGATTGGGGTTATACTCTATGACAGTCTTTCCCTTTGGTTGAGTGACAAGTCTCGCATCCGGAATGTCGTCCCTTGGAACCACGGATATGCCACAGTACTGTGCCAGCCAGAATGGGTCGAAAGGTGGACCCTGCCAACGATCTTGCACTGCGCGGAAAACAAGAGACTTCGCCTTCTCGGTGATGCGGGCAACCGGATCTCCATCCCCAGTGAGGACCCTTACCGAGGGATTCGTCCAAGACCTGTCTTCCCTGCCTGATTCAGCCATAACACGCCACCATGCTCGTCAGGAACGAGACTGATTTAAGATGGTCTTGGGGAATGTGAGCTACGGACAAAGCAATTCAACCCCCGGCCTAGAAGTCCTCAATCGAACTCTGCTCGGCAATTGCGAAGAACTGGTCTGTGGAAGCGCCGTTATAGGGCCTTCTGACGTTCTCTAACTGCGTCCTTTGCTTCATGATCCTCGTCTTCGCCAACCGTTTTCCGATTCGGCCTTTCTTCCCCATCTCCTCCACAAGGAAGCGGACCGTCTTCTCCCTATGACACTGGCGGCAGAGCGCCTGGAGGTTGGCCTTGTCGAATGGGTCGCCTCCCAGAGCAATCTCTCTTATGTGGTCAACCTCAGAAGAAGGCCTGACTCCACATTTCTGACATAACTTGTTCTCCCACAAGACCTCGGCCCGAATCCGAGTCCAGAGCAACATCGTATTGTGATAGCGGGGATCCTCGATGAATCTCAGATTACACTTGCGGCAACAATATAGCCTTCGACCCTTCGGAATAGGTCCGCCGCACCAAGCGCATTTCTTGTTATCCCGCGCCCAGCTCTTGCGGACTAATCCTTCGGATGTCCAGCCCTCATTCAGATAGACAGGTCTACTCGTGGTCATGTCGACGGTCCGAGACTTTTCAAATCGTCATTGTCATGCCCCGAATTAACATTTGCGATTTGATCCCCTCGGCTTTGATGAGGAGTTCGGACATGATTGTCCTCGTCGTTCAGTCAGCCCTCACAGATCCGCACACCTCTTCGGCAGGAAGCGCATCACGCCGGTGCCGTCCCAGTAGACCTCATGGTCCTCAGGCTTCATCTTGTGCTCGAGCTGTTTCCCGTTCTTCCTCTCAGTCATAGCGCTGTAAGAGTGTACAGAAGGCTATAACGGCTGATGGTTGTGAAAACGAGTGGGACGCGGGGGGTTGGCCGAAAGTGGGGTAAGGTCCTACATGTAAGACAACCGTAATATTAAATGACGAAGCCGGAATGAGATAGATACAACTCCCATCTGCTATCCTTCGAAGACCAGTTGGTCTATCGTGTCCTTAGCTGATCTTCTGATTGAAGACCGATATCATGCGCCGCGAACCACAACAAGCGCCGCCAGACTGACTTCCTCAATAGAGTGGCATACTTCTTAGCACTTTGTAGCACACCTCTTCATAAGCATGATAGAAGACCAGAAAAATCATGAAAACGATAATCCGCCTCGGAGTCCTCGGCCTAGCAATGTTGCTGACACTATCGCCACTTTCCGCTCTCGCTACCACCAATTCCAACTCGGAAACGAAGAACTACTACTACTCGTATGTTAGTGTCTCAGGAACACTAACAGGTGGCCACTACACAGGAGTCTCCTTTGACAACCAAGCCAGTTGCACATCTGGATACAATCACTGTGGTTCATCTGGAGTCGACATATCCCTCTCAGTTCAATACCTCTGGGTGATCAGTGGAACCGAATACTGTTCTCCAAGTTGCTCGTCATACGCCGTCGCTCATGGTCCCGGAACAGGGACACTAGACGCGCAAGGGTCCATAAACGGAAACCCAACAGTAAACGAAGCCTTCACTCAAGGACAATCTGGCTACTACTATACATCCAACAGCACGTATAGAGCAGTCACAGATCTCATCGACGCTGGACTCCCATATAACTAGCAACAGTTGCAAATGTTGGACTCCGCCTTGTGACGGGGTCCAACCCTTGTGTTTTTCTGAACCCTCGGTCAGCCAATAGGGGTCATATCTGTTGACAATGTTTATCAAGTTGGCGAGTTCTTGAATGAACGGTTGCCGGGTCGTGAGGGACACGTGCCTCTTCAGTGTGTTAGCATTCTTCATGATTTCATTGATTGTTCTTTCGGCATTTGATAGTTCGGTAGCGACCGCTTCGCCCGGAAGCTCGGTTTCGGGCGCGCTCAGGCAGGGTGACTATGCCTATTACTCAGTATCTAATGTCTCCATAGCATACCTTGCAGGGTATGCACCCAACCCATACGGACTTTCTGCCATCAATCAGATATGGTATTTTCAAGATAACAAGACCGCGATACCGTTTTCTTCGATGCTCCTCGGATGGAAAGTAGCCTCAGTACGTTCGGACAGCTACGTTGTTGATTACCTAGTTGAGCTTTCAGGATATGGCGGAATCTCGGGTGATACGAAGAATCTATCCCAAGCTGTTATCGTATCCCGACAGAATGACACGGTGTATCAATCGAGTGGTCAAGCACTCGGAAGTTGGCCTTACTGGTTGTCTGAAACCGATAGAAACCCCGGCACAATACTTACCTTGGTGCATAGGTTTCCGTCAAATACCGTCTTGCCCGACGGGTCTTTAGGCGCAACCTATCTCACTCCTGTGGAGTTCGTAAGCTTACCGGAGGGAGGTAGTATTTCAAACACTAGTGCAGAATCCGCCTTCTTTGATTCGTCTCTTGTTGTTCCTTCGGTCGGTTCATTTGTCACTGATCGACTGCTAGTGACTTACCCTTTCTTCCGGACTGCGACGTCATCAATGCTGACAATAGAGGGAAATGCAACGGGGGCTGGAACTGTTATCGTAACTAGCTTTTGGATTGGGGTATATGACAGAGAATCAGGTCTCTTGTTAGCGCAAGACCATAGTACCTATTTCATGGATGACATATTGCTACATTCACTCCTCGGAGTCTGGCAAATCGGATTCAATGGGGCGAGCTTAGTCCTGCAGAGAACAAACATTGCACTCTCTCCGGATACTCAGGCGCAAGAGGGATCATCCGAATCTATTCTTCTAATAGTAACTGGCATCGTGGTCGTCTTCGCCGCGGGAGGAGTATATACTACTCTTCATTCCCGCGTTCGAAGCAAGAAAAGGTAATTGAATGCCCCGGTCGAGACAAACTCTTCATTTCCTCTTGCTATTGTCTCTCTGTTTGGCAGCCTTTGGCATTTCGATCGTCGGTAACTCGCAATTCGCAAGAGAAGGGGCAACCATCTATACGGGGGGGTTAGTTTCACACGACGGGTCAGACGTTTCATTTACATATTATGCGTTTCTCAAGCCGTCAGATAGAGTCACTTTCTCGGCAGCAACCAATTCCACTTCGGCAACTTGTATTCTCAAGTTGGTTCGCATAACTTCAGGACAGGTGGCACTGAATCAGGATCTAAATGGGCAGTTGTTCCTCATATTCAGTTCCCCCGCACGCGGCGGGTACCTCATTAACGCAACGATTCACCCTTCAAGCAATCAGACTCAGGCCATAAACGATACGATCACAGTGGTATCGGGCAAGCCGAACGACGGATTGTTACTTGGCATCGTGTTTACCTTCGTAGGACTGCTTGCGGCCGTGGTCTGTCTTGCGATGAATAGGTTTCGCCGTCTCACCTCACTTCCCTCGACCACGGCTGAATCGGGATCTGCGGCAAGAGATACTGGTAAGAGTCAAAATAAGTTCATAGTTCTCCTCAGAGCAGAGCTTTTCTCGAGCGGACGAATCTTCTTCGTGGTCCCGATATTCTTCGCCATAGCCTACAGTGCTGGCGCATTCGACGCACGATTCCTAAGCGCGCCTCAAAACATCTCCAGGCCAAATCTAGCAGATCTTTTCGCACCCTCTCTTACCCCTTACAGCGATTGGCTCAACATATTTCCAGTCGTCGTTGCCTTGACTGCGTACTCATTCGCTTATGAGAGGGAGGCACGTATATTGCGGTCGTTACTGCTCAATCCAATCAGACTACGGTCGGTTTTCTTGGCGAAGTTCACCGCGCTGTGTATCATAGTGGAGACTCCTATCGTGGTTGGCATAACAGTGGCATCAACGATGTTTGACCCTCAACTGGCGTTGTCGGAGCCAGCCTCAGTTTATGGAAACTTGTTGGCTTGGTTGTTTGTCTATTTGCTATACGGGCTCGTGATGATTGGGCTCGCGCTTCTCCCCTCAGTCTTGTTCAGAAAACCCATGTACTCGTTCGTGGTCCCCGTATTCATAGTATTGATCATATCTACCGAAGGATTTGGACTCGACAATTCTCTTCCTTGGAATGTTTGGCTCGTCAACGGCATTGGAGTCCTTTCTTCTTTGAACTTCCAGACGGGCTTCGATTTCGGAGGATTCATTATGTCAGCGTTGCCGTCGTCGCTATTGGCACTGATGCTCAGTTTGCTGGCATTCGTGGTGTTTCAGATACAGAGCAAAGAGTAGGTAACAGTTGAATCCAAAGGAATCATCAACGAGTTGTGCCGATAGGAAAGCCATCGAGGATTGTGTGGTTTCAGTTAGCAATCTGAGCAAGGCATTCGGACACACTCTGGCGCTTGACAATGTGTCTTTCAGTATAGCGAAGGGCTCAACCGTTCTCCTAGGCGGCCCGAATGGAAGCGGAAAGAGCACTCTACTGAAGATCATGTGCGGGGTAATTCCACACTCATCAAAATCGAGAGTGGAAGTATTTGGGCTCGACCCATGGCCAGACAGAGCCCAAGTTTTTAGAAGAACAAATGCCATGTTTGAGGACCTAGCGTTCCCGGATTTTACAACGGGGAGAGAATACTTGAGCTTCATCTCCTCCTTAAGACAAATCAAGCCAGACCTAGCTATGAGGAACGCTTCCAGTTTGTTCAACATAGGCAGCTTCTGGGAGGGCGATACCAGGTCCTACTCCTCTGGGATGAAGAGAAAAATAGCTCTTGCCCATGCGCTTCTGAACGAATGTGACCTTCTTTTGTTGGATGAACCTTTCATCGCCATAGACCACAATTCCAGGAAAGAGCTCATCAATCATCTATGGAAAAGAAAAACAGCGGAAGTGACAACGGTGATCTCAAGCCACATCCTCCTCGGCTTGGATTCATTGGTCGACAGGCTTATGGTTCTGTCGAATGGTAGATTAGTCTACGATAACGCTAGGGTGTACGAAAAAGAAAGTCTCGAAGCGGCTATCAACGGGGCACTTGAGAGACCCTAAGACTTACCATGATTGCATGTAATTCATGGTTGGGCAGACCCCTTATATCCATCACCCTTCGTCGTAGGTTGTTGAATGGTGTCTCCTTCAGAATTCGGTGGGTTATGTTCTTCAGACGACTAAGAAACTACAACCGCCTTTGATATGGGAACCGCACTGGAATGGAGGAGGAGACCCTCTAAAGAGCATCGATTGAAGAAAGGACTTGGACGCCATTTTCGACTAGGCTTGACAGCGCTCAAAAACGCACCGAACCTACCGCCTGGCGCGAAGAAACTTGGTTACTTCCCTCTTGATCGTGTCGGCACGAGCGCTTTCTGGAGTGGAGTTCACCCCTATCGTGAGTCCTTTCTCTTCGAACTCCGTTTGGACCACGAGCTCGGCGTCCTCGCCCACCAAGAGTTCTGGCTCGATCACGCCTGCGGGAGGAAAGGCGGTTTGGATAAGCTTTTACACAACAGAAATGGCATCTCTGTGGTGCGAACGCTAATGCCGAAGCGACGATGCATTGCAATCCTGCTCCAACCTTCGCGGAGTTATGCAGGGAGGTAGTTGCTCGTACGAGTGGGTTTTCTGTGCAAGAATCAAGAAAACTGAATTCCAAGTCTTTCCAATTTAGTGTTGTCCAATGTGGGAAGGGTGACAATCGAAACTACCGTTCAGTCCATTCGAGCCGATTTCTCTACGTCATGAAACGAGCCGGTTGGGAGTCACCATGGATGATCTAAGGGAGCACCAAGAATTCATTCATGTGAGCTTGAGGCTTCCAAAAACACTCAAAATCAGTCTTGAGAAGCAAGCGAAACGTCAGCACACCAGCTTCAATTCGCTGGCTTCAGGAATCCTGGTGAAAGGGGCATCATATGACACGATAGCGGAAAAACTGAGCGCGGTCACCATCAACGGACTACTCTTTGCTGGAATGCTGGAGGATGCATCTACTGAGCACCTGGAACAGTTAGGGAAGAATCTTGGTCCGAAACTTATCAAACAGACGTTCGCATTTCTTGACTTGCAACATGATATCGAAGGCCTGATTCGATTCTATTTTGAGCCGGTCTCTTCTTTCTCAGGGTGGTATTCATTTACAGTAGCAGGAAGTGGTACAAACCGAAGACTGATGTTCCAGCACCCACATGGAACGAAATGGTCGGTCTTTCTCAAGGCGTATATCTCCAGCATCATTAAGGCATCCAGCGGCACTGAGCCGCGCGTCGTGGCCGATGAGAGTCTTGTAACGGTCTATTGTTAGCGACCTGTTGGCTTTGACCTCACTTGGGCATCGTAGGCGTCACGGACCAGAAGTGTGGATGACGTGAACTAGTGTTTGGAGTAGCTCCGTCCTACGGGATTCTGTTGATAGGACCCGAGAAGCTCTTCTTTTCCCTATGTATGTCCATTCACGATCTCCAAGCGCGTAGTCAAAACTTAATCTGACCACTAAACCAATCGCACGGTGTGATTATGGCCCGAAGTCTACTTCCTTCTTGAAGGCGTATTACTCTGCGGAAAGCAAATCGCTGTTTCAAGACGAAGTGGACACTGTCACTCATGATGGAATCCTTGAAATCAACTATAAATGAATAGTCGGTTGCAAGGCGAGAAACCTAGTTTATTGTTACACTTCGCTGTTGTGTTAGAACTCGGCGAACCATCTGACTAAGGGAAGATTGCGATTTAGCGGGGCGGTGCGAACAGCTTCTCCATCACCAATGGGGACAGCTGTCTCTTTGCGGCGAAATGCCTTGTGAGTCTTGCGCCATCAATCAACTTGCTTCTTATCTCATCGACCTCCAAACCCTGTCTCTCCGCGTTGAAGGCTGATTCGAAAGCTCGGGTCGTCTTCCTGTCACCCGCAGTTCTAACGTCAGACAACTTCATGGCTACTGGCTCACGCTCTTCAAGCTCCTCTGGCCGAACCACGTCATCTCTGTAGTATCCGTAGTCTTGTCTGTTGAAAAGGCGAAAACGTTTTGGTGAGTTCTTTATGCGTTCAAGAACGTCCTTTGACATGGGACGCCATGGTCTGAAGACGTGTGATGAACCATAGCAGTTGAAGCCGAGCCCGAAGAGGAGGACATCTCTCGCCATCAAGATGGGGTCCTTCCACATGCCTCGATAGAACGGGACGTTCAGCCCATGCAGGAAGCACGGAGATCCAGATTCTGACTCTATTCTTCGGACCAAGGCGCGAGTTTGGTTGATGTTACCTATCAGCGCAAGAGGATTCTTGTCGTCGAAATCCATTACAAGATAGTTGATTCGGTGGGTCACGTAGAGGTCAGCCAGACGACGGATGTCAAGACGTCCGATGTGGGGAATCAGTCCCGCTACCGGGATTCCCCTGCGCGAGGCAACGAGACTGTAGAACTTCTCCAAGTAGGGGACGTAGTCGCTTCCAGACAACCCCGGAACCACTGGAGGAATCCAAACATCATTGAATGGGTGCTCCAGGAGTCCACAGAGGTATTCAGTCTCAGTTTCAGTCGGTGTCTTGTTGGGGACGCCCCTCTTCCGGTCTCCATTATCATAGGTATAAACAAAGAGATTGATCTCGTCCGGAATGAACGTCCGGAATCTCGAGGCGATGTCGTAGTAGAAGTCCTCTTGTTTCTTCAGGTCGCTGTCGATGTCGAGGAGCTTCTCCTTTGCGATTCGCCGAGGTACCTCGTTTATTCCCCGGACCTTAGGGTTCGTTATCACCTTCGACTCCGAGTGAGCGTCTTTCGTTAGGCAGAGAGAGCGCCTGGGAGTAATGACGCGCTTGTCCTTCACCGTTAGAGTAAGGAGCCTTGTCTGCAGCTCGGAATCCTGCCTTCGCGCCTCTATCTGGATCGACAAGTGCGAGCCTTTTATACAGAAGCGTTCTTATAAAGTGTTTTGAGGTCGATTGAGCGATGAGGTACGCAGAGGACATCCAACCTATAGAGAGATACCTCCTCATGCTCCTTCTGGCGCCTGATTCGTCTGGAAAGTTCTCGCAGCCAATAAGAGGGAACACGTGGTGTCAGAAGGAGATGTTCGTCTTGTCAAAGCTCGTAGAAGGTTTGGAAGAGGACACCCAGTTTGATGCATATGCAATGGGCTCATATAGCGAGACGGTGGCTGAGATTCAGGATCAGTTCTACATCTCAGGATTCGCGGAAAAGTCTGGAGACGGCATGAAGCTTTCTCTTGATGGGCGCCGGTTGGCCGAGGAGGTTTGGACGCATGCGACTGAAGATGAGCGAAGAGTCGTTGGTGAGGTCAAGTCCTGGTTGAATGACTTGTCGTTTCATGAGCTTCTGGCTTTGCTCTATACAGAATACCCTGAGTCCGCGACGAAGTCACAGGTCAAGGACGAGATTGATATACGCAGACCTGAACTCGCTGTCAGTCTAGTCCGGAAGAGGAAAGTGACTCCTGAATTGGGCGCCAGGATTGCCAGAATGAAGCAGGCTGACTTTTCGAGCTACCTAGAGAAGAGAGGTATATCGCCTGAGGGCATTGAGACTTCTGACATCCTTGTTGACAAGTCCCTACTCGAAGAAATCGAGAAGAGCAGGGATGATTCTGCGAAGAGGAAGCTCATTCCTTGGGAGAAGATAAAGGAAAACGCATAGCTCACAAGGTCTACTTCACGAAGCGTTGTGAGCTGAGATACAAGAAGCTGCAGGATTCGATAAAGCGAACAGTCGCAAAGACGATAGAGGAAATCTCCGAGAACCCTAATCTCGGTTACCCTTTGAAAGACCGGCTGCTAAAGGACCTCTACTCAATCCATTGTGGCGACTTCAGAATAGTCTACAAATTCAATGAAAACCCCGGCCAGGTGGAGATCTGGGCAATTGAACATCGAAGCCATGTCTACGAGGAGCTTTTGCGATACAGGTCAGCATCATCATAGCTGCCACTTCCTAAGCTCTATTCTGATTATGCGCCGAAATCCGGCCTTTGGCCCGAGTTAGTCCCTCTGATAACGACTTGCAGTATCTCCCCAAGGAAGCCGCAGACCAAAACTCGTCGAGACCAATTGTTTTTACCCGCAGCGAAGCCATGCGGGCCGTATTGAAACTGCTAAGGTTCAAGGCGAAGGGATTCCGAAGTCTGAATGAAACTGATTGGATTCCAATCAACAAACTTACAGTCTTCACTGGGCAAAATGACGGGGGGAAGTCGTCGGTTCTTGAAGCGATAGCGATATTCCTTGATCCTAAGAAGATACCGGATGCAGACGACTACACAAAGGACGCTGCTGGCAATGTTGTTGGGCAAGTCACGCTCGCCGGTGAGTTCCTGATTAACGATGAAGAAAGGAAAACCCTCGGGCTGCATTCCTTGGCTGTGTCGATTAGACGAGACTATTCTGCAACACAACCACAGTCTTATCTTTATGAGACGGCAGTCCATCCTGATGAGCGACTTCGACGAGATCTCAGTGGTGTCAGGAATGATGAGTTGCTGCAACTCGCAGACGAGTTCGCTATACAACTTTCCAATCGGCGCCAGAAAGAGTCTATCGTTCGGGAGATGAATCAATGGCTGCAAACTCAACAGCTTCAACCCGGGTGGCTCGGCCTCCCGCATTCGATGACAGTGGGTTTTCCGGAGTTCAAGCTCTTCCAATCTTCCGACGCTTTGGACCCAGAAGAACAGATTAACGATGCATTAAAATCATCCTTTGTAACTCGAATCAGGTCAGACACCTACTCGGGTGTACTGAGCGGTGTCTCGAGTCAGATTGAGCGAGAGATGCTGAGGGACTTGGATATCTTCCTGCCTATATTGCGCGTATATTGTCCAGATGTCACTTCTATCAACATCCGTCCCACATTCGACTTCTCAAACGGGTTCAGAACGTCTAAGCTTCTGCTAACACAATCCTCAGGGTCTGAAATCGATCTGACCAAGCTGGGTCAGGGGAGAAGGAGACGAATCACGCTCGCGGTCTACGAATGGACCGAACAACTCATTACTCAACAAGAGGGGCCAACTCCTTTCGAGCAGACTATAGTTGCATTTGATGAGCCTGACACGCACCTCGATTACACTCAGCAGAGGAAGATATTCGATATCATCAAGCGAATTTCGTCGAAGGATGACACGAATGTGATAGTCTGTACCCACTCGCTTAACCTGATTGACAGAATCCCGATAACAGACATTGTACACTTCAGACTTGAGGGAGGAATCACGAGGACATCAGTGATTACGACCGATGACCCTGACCTAACGGACCTCTTCCTCTACCAAATAAGCGAAACCATGGGGTTGCGCAACAGCGCCATACTGAATGAGAGATGTTTCTTGGTCGTAGAAGGTCCGACTGAAGTTTGGTCTCTTCCCGTCCTGTTCAAGCTAAAATTCGGTTACCTACCTCAAGCAGCCGGCATCAAGATCTTGGATGGCGAAAGCGGGATAGGAGCTCGTCTATTCGCCAAGTTCCTTAGCAATAACCTCGGCAGGAATGTGATTTTTCTCGTGGACACGGACACCACATTAAGTCCTCATCAGAGACACTTCACTCGCGAAGCGTTGATAGAAGACGGCTACAACTTGGAGACTCAGGTCCATTTCGTGGGCGCGAAGGAGTACGAGGATGCGTTCACCGATGAAACTTACCTAAGGGCGGCTAACACTTTCTGGCCCAAAGCCGATGGTTCTGAATGGAATATCTCTGAGTTTCAACGGCTTCGAGGAGAAGATGACTTCTGTGACGAACTGATGGCGCTGATTCGGAGGCAAACCCGCTCGAACGTAAGCAAGCCTAAGGTTGGGAAGCAAGTCGCTCAATCATTAGGACGATTGGAGGATATACCGTCTGAAATCGACAGGTGCCTTCAACACGCGCATGATCTGGCGAATCGGGATTGATTGAATGGCTTACGACTCCAGGCGTGTTTGATACCTCTTGCCAGTTCAGGTCAGCCCCTTGGCCCCAGCCCGACCAGTCAAGTCGGTCAGTTCAGTCTCAAACTCCCGAGTCACATCTGCGGCGCCGCTCGTGGCGTGGGCGATCTCATGCAATAGCACGCCCGTGTACTCCTCTATGGTTTTCAATGCACTCCTCTTTATGATGATTCGGTGAGTGCGAGCTTCCCAAAGTCCCTCGGGTTCTCCGAACGTGCTGAGCTCCTTGACCATGGTCTCGGAAACCCTAAGCTCCTTAACCACTTTGGGCATTCCGTCTACGAGGCTCGCTATCTCCTCGGTTCGGTAGTAGATCTTTCTCTCTGAAGTAGACATGTCATTTGGGTCCACGAACTTGAACTCGAAGCTGTTGTTGTACTCCTTGATGAACTGGCCCAGACCGACAACTTGCTTCCCCGAAAGGTCAGTCATCCCGGGAAAGCGCTCTGCGAGACTTTCTGGCACTGCAATGACATGGTAACCTGCTCTCCTGGCATCATCGACCGCCATCGCTTGGCCTGAAAGCTGTTCGGGAGTAAGAAACACGTACTTTCCGGTCGAGCTCAGTATCCTCACCGCTTGATCCTGAACGTCCTTCCAGTCCAATTCGGCATGATTCGTGCCATTCTGGAACTCCTTCAGATCGTCAGCCAGTCGCTTTGCGACTAACTCGGTACGACAGGAGAGGAGAATGGATTTGACTCGTTCCTGGTAGGCAGACCTTCCAACGTTCGTCCTCTCTCGATTAAGAGCCTTCTTGATGGCGCCTGTCAACGATGTAATGTTGTAGCTGAAGAGGAACTCCTCTTCCTCAGCCGACCCTACCCCGTTGATGTAGATCCTCGCTATGTCCCCTTTCCTCTCGAGCACCTCGCCGTACTTCGTGGTTTCGATAGTCTTCTCCCCCGAGAATCTCAAGAACAGCGCCCTTGCCCTGTCGATTTCGGCTGGATCCAAGTTGGTAAGCCTGAACTCCGTCCCCTCCAGCTTCGGGTCGGAGGGCGGCGAGACGAAGGCGTGCAGAGTCTCGATATCGAACCCCGATTTCTTGAATTTGCCAATGGTCACGTCGTTGTACCTCGATTTCACTTCGACGTTCACCCCATGCCTGTCGAAGGTGGCGAATGCGTCCTTCAGCCCAACCCCGAACTTCCCTATCACGTTCGGATTGGTCAATTTCTCCTCGTTCTCCTTCTGCGTGAGATCCTCCTGCCTCAGCCCGCGCCCGTAGTCTCTGATTATCCAGGATCCAGATGACTCTTTCCGAATCTCGATGTCCTTCGAATCGGTCAGCAACTGCTCGTCAAGAGCGTTCGCTATGACTTCCCTGACCGCTTGACTCACTTCCCAGTTCTCCAGTATGGTCTCAATGTTGAGGTCGAATGGAATGGGCAACGGACGAATCCTTCACCCCGCCGATTCTATTTAAACTGGGAACGCCTCCCGACATGGAAAGGGAGAGGAGAAGGGTAGAGCCAATGACTCGGCGAGCGGCCAGCACGAGGACCGGGAGGACCTTCCAAAAATCATCCAAAAAAAGAAGAGAGGCGGATATGAATCATATCCGCAATGGGGCTCAGTTGGGTGTGTAGATCAGGTCTAGGACTCTCTTGGTTCTGTCGAGGACTCTCATGCAGAGCCTGCCTACTTGCTGGGAATTGTTGGACTGGGCATAGCTGGCGATGTAGGACCTCCATGCCGAACCGCTCGGCGACCTCAAGGAGGGGAGGAGGGGTCTTGGGTTCGTAGACGGGGAGGTCTTGGCCATTGGTGTCCTCATACCTGAAGACGGGGATTGCCTTGAATCCGATTAGGATTTCCCTGACCCCCTCCTGTGGCTCTCCCTGCCCTTCAAGGACTTGCTTTCCGGCTTTGACCTTCTTCCTGACCGGTCCCAAGATCCAGAACGCCTTCGCGCCCTTGGAGACAAATCTCCCCGTCTCGTTCCACTGCCGAAAGCCCCTGGCGTCGTTCGTTCCCGCCAAGAGCATCAGCAGTTGGTTCCCGAAGGACCATTTCGAGGAGGGTCTCCCTGGGGCGTTGATCAAGGCCTTTGCGCATAGGTCAGGGAGTTGCTTCGACGAGAAGAGCTGCACTATCTTCTCGAGCTCGGAACTGGCCCGTTCCCGCCAGGGAGTTTGGACTGTAGTGGTCGGTGCGACCGGGGTGGATGGCTCGACAGCTTGCGCTGTCTCTACGTTTGCTGACACGAAAGAGTCCGCCTGCCCCTACTTCTGCGCTCCGTCGGCGGGGAACCTCTTGAGGAACTTGTCCTTGATCCTGTACCCGTGGTCGCCGACGACTATCTCTTCGCCGGCCTTGAGCCTGTCGATGAACCCGCTGGCGCCCTTCAACTCGGGAAGAAGGGTCCCTTCGCGGTCCATGTAGAAGGTCCATTGGCCCCCTCCGTTGGAGTACTCTTTCCAAGGGCGCTTGTCGAGCAAGGCAGAGTCCACTGTTGGTGGTGCTGGCGTTGTTGGTTGGCTGTTGGAAGGGCTGTTCTTCTCGGGTGCGGCATGGCTCTCGCCGTTGAACCTCTGCCTGCCGAGGACGTAGACGATGTTGCTGAACTGCCTGTCGGTGTCGTTGGTGTACTTCTCGAGGACCTTCACGAGGATGAAGCCCTGCTTCAGAAGGTCGTTCGCTGCTTCCGGCGTAGGAGCCTCCCTGATCTCCGTGATTCGCGAGTATGGTGTCTCCATTCTTCTTCGCCTCCCTGCACTCTTGTCAGACATGCCCTCCCAGAGCCGGCCCGCATTTAACGGGCCGAACCCGCGGTCCTCCTGGAGTCACGAACTCCTCGTTCAGCCTCCGGCAGCAGTATTCCCTGACGGTATACTCGCGTATCCCGAGGGTTTCTGCTGCTTCCCTCTGCGTGAAGGTCTTGGGCGAAATCGCCAAAGACGCCAGGTAGACAGATCCTGCTGCGACGGTCCTGGGGTTGAAGCCGTTCGGCTCCGCTGGCGAGGCCACGAGCTCCTTCGCGCGCTCGAAGAGGGTCGTGAAGTACTCCTTCGGGTCTGCTTCGGCCTTCCCGAGCCGTGCAGCGATCCTCACGCTCGACTGGAGCGTCGCGACGGCGGCCCTCACGAAGTCCTCCCTGCTGGGATGGGGGAGATGCAGCCCGGATTCAAGTCCAATCCTCAGCAGGTCTGACTTGCGTACCCTGTACCCTCCGTCCGTGTAGGCCTGCAGGATCTCCCTGTGGCTGATGTGGGCTATCCCAGCCGACCTGCACGCGTACAGGAGGGAGTACGCGGATATCGACGGGATGGTCGCCCCATAGGCTTCCCTGTTTGGGAGGAGCCTCCTTGCCGTGATGTCGGCGCTCTGCGCGATGCTCTTCGGGAGAGACAGCCTCTCGGCTATCCTGTTCGTCAGTCCGGTACACATCTGCAGCGGTCCTCCTCTCCCGACGATGTTCGGCATCAGCTTCGCCCACCCGAAGGCTGGTCCCTTGAGAGAGGGGGCGTTCTCCGTGTCTGCTACGATGTACGAGCCGAGGGGCTCGCTTTTGCTCACGGATGGTGCCGTCGACCCGTCCTCGTGCGGGGAGTCTGCCTTGCTCACGACGATCCCGCAATACGAGCAGGTCAGCTCCGACCTTTCCTCTCCAGCGTAGACGAGGCCCTCTCTGCACTCTGGGCACCTGCCCAGGATGCTGTACTCCTCGTACTCTGCGAGCTTCGTCCGTCCACTCTTCCATGTTCCTTGAACCCCTTGCATCTTCGATTCCTCCTGCCATGCGTAGTCCTGGCGCGCCCTGGTGGTTCGACCGCGTAGGCGCTGCCAGCTTCTCGTTCTCGAGTCCTTCAGGAAGGGATGGCGGACGCCGAAGTCTTCACTTTGTCCCCGTTCAGGATCGCATGGGCGGATAATAATTGGCCCGATGTGGTCTGTCTAGCCGGTCCTCAAGCCGCAGCATCGTTCTTCCCAGTGGTGGGATAGAACTGTTGGATATGGCTGCGGCCCGGACCGGTCAAGGAACGGGGGTGAAGCTTCCGCTTCCGTCACTCTCCCAAAGGCCGATGTTGGAGAAGTTCTTTCGCGTCCTTCTGGGTGGACTTATGGCATCGAGTGTGCCCAGAGGACGGCCGTTAGGGGCCCGGATCATCACGTCCGGGGTGGAGAACGGCGCCCAAAGACTGCCACTTGCCGTCATGTCGACGAGTCAGGCAAGGCGTCACCGCGTACTCCGTTCTCTCACCTTGGACCTTTGGCCGAGCGGCGGGTTCAGTAGCCCACGCTGATGCCAAGATACCAGATTCCTACCGTAGTCAGAGAGAGAAAGACGAAATACGGCAGCAAAGGCTCGTTCAGTATTTAACACGGGAATAAGGTGTTGCCAACCGACAGTCCAAATCACCAGTTTGGCAAGGTAAATGGCAACATCAGAGACCAATTTGGCAACATCATTGGCAACATGGCGCCTTGATCTTGGCAACATCGTGGTCGTTCGGACAAAGATGTAATAGAAAGCGTGGTGTGAATCAGACCGGTTGTGCAATGAAGCGGGCAATGCAGTTAGGCGTGCTTGGGATTGGAGTCCTGGCCGTCGTGGTGCTTGTTCTCTTGGCTCCGATTGTCCCGATGAGCGTTTCCTATCTCCCGTGCAAGCAATGCGTCGGTGGCCTCTTTCCGGAGTCAGCATCCGCCTCCGTGTCCTACGCATATTTCGGCGCGGGGATGGTCTTGGTGCCGAACGCGTACCCATCAACCGGACACACCTACTGCTGGCTTTCGGGAGACGGAGAATCGGGCACTATCTGTGGCTACGCAATGGAACGTGTGTAGTCGCCTGAGCCTCCGTTAAGAGCCGTCAGGTACCCCCAAGAGGATGAGCCCACCAGAAGGCATCTTCCTCTACCTACCATTCCCGTATTGGGCTGTCTTCGTCTTGGTGCTGTACAGACACGACCTCTCGAGGCTGTTTCATCCCTTCAAGGACGACGGGAGCCCGATCAAGTGGTGGTCTGTCTTGAACCACATGGGTCTGCTTGGCACTGGTAAGGCAGCGAGGCCGCGGAGCATCAGGGGGGTCCTACCCTACCTGGCCCTGTTCGCCGTCTCGGCGGTGGTGAGCCTGAGCTGGACCTTTCGGCTTTTCCCTCCATCCTATTACTACCTGATTATCGTCCAGGGCATCTCCGCCATCATCCTCGCGGCCTCGACCATACAGTATCTCGGCCAGCCTCCCAGGAGGCCCTACGTCGACGTGCTCAGATACCCGCGGCCCGGGTCGAGGATAAGGCACCTCGATAAGGCCCGACACCACGGGCGAGAGAACGAGCCCTCCAGGGAGCCTCAGGAGACGCAGAAATGACCTCAAATCCGGCTCAGAAGAAGGAGAGCGCCAAGAAACGGGTCCGGTTCTTCAATGTCTCCCTCAGGAACGGCATCGTGGTCTCCACCCCGGCATATCCGGAGAAGCAGGCATTCCTCGGCCATGTCATCAGGGCGCTTGAGAGTTCCAACCCCGACTTCGCCTGGATCCAGTTCCTCTTCGTCAGCTCAGACTACAGCTCAGCGCTTGTCAGGCTGAAGAACTCCATGCACAGGGCCAAGGCATCCATCGAGCAGCCGACCATCGACATGATCAGCGGTGAGGAGCGGGACAGGAGGGAGCTGCACAGGGACTATTACAGGCGGTCGGAATCCAGGATGAAGAAGGTAGATGACATCGCCACCAAGCCGACGGTCACACTTGCAATTCAGGGGATGTGGGTGTGCGATAAGGGGGCAAGTTCGCCCAACTCTCTCCCCTTCGACCACTGCTTGGACGAGCACGACAGCTTGGCGGTTTTCCAGTACCGCGACCCGAGGATGCTCCTCGAACTGGTCGACAGGAGGATGGTCGTGGACATCTCGGAGTACTTCGACCGCTACACAAAGTCGAGGATGGAGCCGCCGTCGTTCCTCGTTACTCCAGAGGAGCTGGTGTCGTACATTCATCTGCCTGCAGGTGAGGTGGCCAAATCCCTCAGCTCCTTGGAGGATGAGGAATCGAAGCGGGACTACTCTCAGGGGAAAGTCGAGGAGGATGAGGAGAACAAAGAGAGTCAGAGCAGCGAGATCTCCTCAAAGCTGGTAAGGTTCGTCAAGGTGCCTACCACCGATGAGATCTTGGAGGATTCAGCGATTCAGCCTCTTTCCCACCTCGCAGCATCGACGGTGAGGACGCTCGAACTGGTTTACTCAGGCAAGAAGACCGAGGTGCTTCTCTCGGCGGAGACGGTGGAGGACATGAGGAAGTTTGCGGGGTTGCTCAGCGTGGTTTACGGGGGAATGAAGTTGGAGGGTGCCGAGCCGCAACCCAAATTCCTGCGAGAGTTGCCTAGAATGCTCTTTGGGAACTCCGCGATGCCCTGAGGAACATGACCGCTAGGGCTGCGAAGAGAGCGGCTATCGTTATCCCCGTGCCTATCCCGAACAGGATGAAGAATGGGGATTGGCTGTAGTTCATCAACCCATCCTCGAGGCCCTGCAGGAAGCTTCCGTTCCCGGTCGTACTGAAGAAGTAGAGCGTGCTGGGATGGCCCTGTCCCCCCTGGCCGACGAGGCCCGATGACCCTGCCGCAAAGGCGCCGTCGCTGGAGACAGCCTCTGTCTGGACGGAGTTGAGTGGATAGCTCCACAGCAACCTGCCCACGGAGTTGAACAGCACCAGGCCGCTGCCGCCTCCCCCTCCGAGGAGAAACAACCCGCCCGCGGTGGGAAGCAACTGTGCCTGGCCGTCTGTGGTGTAGTTTGCGAGCAGTGTTCCGCCGCGATTGTAGAAGAGGGCGTTCCAGTTGGTGACGTAGCCGACGGACGAGTCGTTCGGAAGCAGGGCCGCGGAGAGCACGGCGCTGTCGACGTGATGCTCCCAGAGCAGGCTACCCTGTCCCGTCAGCAGGAGGACGTTGCCGTTGACCCCCGTCGTGGAGTTCCCGACTGCGACCAGAGACTCGTCAGGCGCGAGCGCAACATCGCCCCCGGAAACCAGAAAGAGGCCGCCGTACGTCCAGATACTGTTCCCGGTGGACCCTAGCATGGAGATCTCGTTGGTGCCGAAGACTACGCGGCTTCCGTTCTGCGAGACGATGACGGCCGAGGAGCCCACTGGAACCGGAGAGCCTCCGGGGGCGGAGTAGTTCCACAAGACCCGACCTTCCCAGGTGAGCAAGGCGACAGAGTCCGGACCGACGACTGCTATCTTTGACCCGTCCGCGGACATGGTCGCAGACCAAGTGAGGCCGGCAGTTCTGTTCCATACTAGGTCCCCGTTGGAGTCGAACGCGTAGGCCTCGGCGTTCGCATATGCTCCGGCAGGTCCTGGCAGAAGCTGGTACCCGTTCGCCTCGATGCGGGAGCCATTTTCTGAAATGGAGACCTCACCTATTATCCTGTCTGTCTGATGCTCCCACAGAAGGTTGCCGCCTCTGTCAAAGAGGAGCACGGCTCCGCTGTTCAAGGTGAAACCAACCCCGACGGCGATAAGGCTGCCGTTGTCGCTCATCAATATGGAGTTTATCGTCCCGCTCGTATGATAGACCCACAGCGGGGTCTTCCCAGAGACAAAGACGTTCCCCGCGGTCACGAAGAACAGTGACAGGATCACGAGTGCGGCCAGGGCTACGACCAGCGCGATTTTGCGCTTGGTGGGCTCTCTCTTTGGCATGGAGTTATTCGTGAGACTCGTCGGTCCTTTGCGAGCCGCGAAATGGAGGTTTTGATTAATAGTTTTGTCCGAACGACTGACCGCAACTCATCTTGTAATAGAAACTCTGAGCTAATTAGGCTGATTAGGCCCCGGCATTATAAGCAGCTGAGCCCGTCAGTATCGTGGCAAGCGATACCATCAGCGCTGAGGACATGCTCTTCCACGCCCTCTACATCGGCTCGACCGGTGCGGGGAAGACCAACGCCCTGCTCTACTGGATACTGAGGCTCTTCGAGAGGAAGGACGTTGCCCTCGTCCTCATCGACCCTCATGGGGACGCCGCGTTCGACCTCGTCCGGACGATTCCCGAGTCAGAAAGGGCAAGAGTCGCCCTCATCGACCCAGAGTCGGTCACCTTCGGGCTCAATCCCCTCTCTCTTCCGGATGGGACGCAAATCACGAACCGGGTCCAGGTCATGCAGACGCAGGTCGAGGAACTGTCAGCGCTACTCTCGGACGTCCTCAACACCGACGCATCGACAGCGCCGAGGCTGATGTGGATCTTCAAAGGCGCCCTGTACTATCTCTACACCATCTCGGACAGGCCGACCTTCAAGGACCTCTACAGGATTCTCGTCGACTTCATCTCGCTGACGAAGGAGACGATCGAGCAGATGCTCAAATCGAGAAAGATCAACGACGAGATAATCAGGAGCACGATAGAGGCCATCTCGAAGCTCCAGAAGGACGCGTTTGCCCCCGTGATCAACAGGATAGCGAACTTTGTGCTCCCTCCCCAGTCGATAACCTCGAGGACGTTCTGCGCACGGACGAGCAAGCTGGACTTCGCCGAGATGACCACGCCGGGAAGACTGACGATATTCAGGATAACAAAATCGCTGCCCTACGACTTCCGGAGACTCATCTCCGCCTCCATAGTGATGAGGTTCTACTTCGAGGTGGAGAAGAGGGCCGCGAGGCTCGAGAGGGCAGGTGAGCCGCCCACTGCGAGGACTCCGATCATCCTCGCGATAGACGAGTTCCAGAACATAAGCGACCTCAAGCTCCTCGACACCATCCTCTCGGAGTCGAGGAAGTTCGGGCTCTACCTGTGGATGGTCAACCAGAACATTCAACAGATTAGGCAGGAGCTCTACAGCGCGATAAGCGGGAACGTAGGAACCATCTTCTGCTTCAGGGTGGGGACGGAGGACGCCGCGAGGATGGCGGACCTTATTGCGCCCAACTCGAGCGAGAAGGTCAGGAAGTCGCTCGTCAAGCTCCCGGACTACGCGTGCGTCGTCAGGAAGAGACCCCATGGGGATGATGTCGCTTCAAAACCTCTGATCATCGACCCGTTCCCGAAGGTCAGGGAACCCCTCTACGAGGTGAAGGATGTCATAGCGTTCATGAAGGGCGAGATGGAGGAGAAGTACGGTGGCGCCGAGGAGGCCACGGACCTCGTATACAAGAGCCTGAAGCAGCGGGTCGAGGAGGCCGCCAGCAGCGATGATTCCTCGGATACGTCCAGGGCCGCCTTCATGCCCATCCACTGGAAGATACTCACGATGACGTACCTCAAGGAGCTATCGGACGATTACTCCGTAGAGTACTCCCGCCTAAGGTCGAATCTCTACCACAACTTCACCTGGAAGACCTCGGATGTTCAGCAGGCGCTCAACGACCTCGTGAACATGGGCTACATGACGCAGGCCTTCGTCCGCCAGGAGTACATAATCAAGGGGAAGGACGAGTTCGGGAACCCGCTAAGGGTCACTCCGGACCCCTCGAACATGGACGATATGGAGAGATCGAGGACCGTCGTGTACACCCTGGCACCCAGGGCCCTGGATGTCTTCAGGATACGGGTTGGCCCCTCGAAGATGGGAGACGTGAAACACGCGCGTGT
>Ga0224557_1000758_pt1 | contig 34438 bp, 34 predicted proteins | sample 714S31014metaG_FD_180677 | JGI IMG/M metagenome (GOLD analysis project Ga0224557, IMG submission 180677) | Peat soil microbial communities from Stordalen Mire, Sweden - 717 S3 10-14 | ecosystem: Environmental > Terrestrial > Soil > Wetlands > Peat | place: Sweden: Norrbotten County, Stordalen... | reverse complement strand
CCCCGCCACCGAACGGGCCACCACCGCCGAAGGGTCCGTGCTCGCCACCGCCGAAGGGCCCGCCGCCGCCACCACCGAAGGGACCGCCGCCAAAGGGCTCGTGCCCACCACCGCCGAACGGACCACCACCGAAGGGCTCGTGCCCACCACCGCCGAAGGGACCCGAACCGGGAACCTCACCGTGCCCGCCGCCCTGGCTGGGGCCGGGGAACATGCCTTCATTCGGAGCAGTCTGGTGGAATGGCTGCTGCGGCACGCGGACCGGCGGCTGGGCCATCACCTGTTGCGGCGGCGACAGGCGCATCGGAGCCTGAATCATTGGTGGGCTCAATAACTGTTCGGGAATCGGCATGTGGATCCCCGGCGCGGGAACCGGCAACACCGGGGGGGCCACGACGGGAACGGGCACCACCGGAGCTTCGGGCAGCGGAGCCGCGGGAATCTGAGCCGCAGGCATGGGGTTCAGCGGCCTAGACGCCATCGGCGCCGGCAAACTGATCTTCGGCCTCGGGGCGGACGCCTCGATTAGCGGAGCAGCGGGGACCGGCTGTGCCGGGACGATGAGGCTTTGGTTGGGGCTGGGTTGTAGAGCTACCGTCGTGCGGATGCCGATCGCCAGTGCAATCTCCAGCGCGACCACAGCGGTGATACCGACCACCGCCAAACTGCTACCGATCAGCAGACCCGTACGACGCGGTTGATGACTCTCGTGGAGTCCGACTGATTGCCGCCGATCTATCAGGACGGTCGGGGCGTCGGTGTCGTCGTCCAGCACCGCGCTGTAGGCGAGGAGGCCGTCGTCGCCGAGCTCGGCGCCGGCAGACCCCACGGGTCCGCCCGAAACATAGTGGTAGTCGGGAACGGCATACGGGTCCACCACACCGGTGCCCGAGTCTTGTGCATAGGCCAGCGCCGCGGTGGATGAGGCGAACAACGGCGCGTTGGCGGACGCCAAGGCCGCGCCCCGGGCCAGTGCCGTCTCCGGTTCCTCCGAGGCGCTGACATTGAGCGATGTCGCCGACTCCAGCGCCGGCTTGATCGCGGCGACGTCGACCCCGGAGCCGACCAAAAACACGCCGCCTGGAGCAGTCCCATCCAGATCGGCAAGCATTCCGGTGAGTTGTGCGGTGGCCTCGTCGCTGGCGATGTCGTCGATCTGTTCCTTGTAGAACTCGGTGATAGAGCCGTCGGCGGTCTCGACCACCGCCAAAGTCGCGGTCTCGGGCTCGACGAAAAGCACCGCGGTACGGTCGTAACCCATTGCCCCGCCAACGGATTGAGCCAGCGCCGTCGCGGCCAGAAACGCCGAAACGAGCATGACGTTCTCGAGCTTGTAGGCGGACAACGCGTCGCGCAGCACGGCGGCTTCGACCGGGTCGGTCCACGTCACCCCGATGGAGGACAGCTGCAGGCCGGCGTCCGCCGCGCCTTCGCGGGTACCCAGGATCGCCGAGATGACCTGATCGGTCGCGGTGATGGTTGCCGCGCCGTCGGCCGCGACGACGTCGAACTCGTCGTCTTCGACCAGAGCGCCGTCGGCATTTTCGCCCTCTACCAAGACCATCTGCACGGAAGCGGGCGCCATCGAGACGCCGAGCACGATATCCAAAGCTAACCCCCTCCCAAAGGTGTCGCTAACCAAAACCATGGTCGACCGGAGGTGAAACCACGGACGAACTAATGATCTCGCACAATCCCTGTGAGTGGGCCCTAACCAACCTGTGTAGACCGTATGAAGTTCAAGTAGGACCGAGACGGCGTCGGTCCGCGCTGACCCTGATACTTCGAGCCGGCGCGTGAGCTGCCGTAGGGATGTTCGGCCGGGCTGGTCAATCGCAAGATACACAGCTGACCGATTTTCATACCCGGCCATAGGGTGATCGGCAGATTGGCGACGTTGGACAGCTCAAGCGTGATGTGACCGCTGAAGCCCGGATCGATGAAGCCCGCGGTCGAGTGCGTCAGCAGGCCCAGACGGCCAAGCGATGATTTGCCTTCCAGACGTCCCGCCAGGTCGTCCGGCAGGGCGATGAGCTCCAGCGTCGAGCCGAGCACGAACTCACCCGGGTGCAATACGAACGGCTCTCCGTCAGCTGGTTCCACCAGGCTGGTGAGCTCATCCTGCTGCTGCGCGGGGTCGATGTGGGTGTAGCGGGTGTTGTTGAAGACCCGGAACAGGCAGTCGAGGCGGACATCGATGCTGGACGGCTGCACCAAGGTGTCGTCGAACGGGTCGATGCCCAGCCGGCCGGCGGTGATTTCGGCCCGCAGGTCGCGATCGGAGAGCAGCACCGGAAGAGCCTATCCGCCGTACCTCCGCTCAGCGCAGGTAGATTTCCCCGCCGGTCGGGTACCCACCGCCGGTGGTGGTGACGTGAACGTGGTCGTAGTGGCCGTAGCTGCCGCCCGATCGCGCGCCATCGGGCGTGTAGTACACACCGCGCCAAATTGCGTCCTGTATCCCAAGTCGAGTCGCGTTGCTCAGCACATACGCGACGATTTGGTTTCCCAGCGCGATGCCTTCGGAGCTTTGGGGATCGGGAATCATCACGTCAAGTGCCAGGCCCTCGGGATGCCATCTCAACGCATCCGGTCGCCAGCCGCCGATGTCGTGAATTTGGGGAAACGTCGCGCTGATGTTGCGAGCCGTCAAGATGGTCCGCACTTGCAGGCGCCGTTCGTTCGCGACACCGGCGGGCAAAATGCGGGATGCCCGATCAACTGCCCGCCTGGATGCAGCAGCAAATTCACTGGACGAATTCGTCGAGGACGCGGGCGGTTTTGCCTCCACGAGCTCCAAGTGCCACGGCCCATTGCCACCGGCAATCGACGCGCCGACCCCGCTGGCGGTGGACGGATGGACGTCTCCACCGGCCGCGAAGAACACGGCTGTTGAGGCGACAGCGGCAGCCAACACCATTGACGACTTTCGCCGGCTCATGGCTAATGTATTCCGCCCCACGGAAATGACATTACGATGTGGCAACAGATAACGAAAGAATAAACGTCCATTTCTTAATATCGGGGATGCCGGTCTTAATATCGAGGATGCCGGCGTGGCCTTCCCCGGTCGCGACGGATGCTAGCCTCCTAGGCAGCCGCGCCGATGTAGTTCAATGGCAGAACATCAGCTTCCCAAGCTGAATACGCGGGTTCGATTCCCGTCATCGGCTCCACGAAACGCCAGGTCCCTTGCAGCGATTGATGTCCGCGTACCGCCGGCTACGGAAGCCCGGCTAACCCGTCCAGGCCGAGCAGCTGCCCACCGGTACCGCCGGCGCCGGCCTTGCCCGGGGTCGTGCCGGTCCCGCCGTTGCCGCCATCACCACCAACGCCGACCTGACCGGCGTTGCCGCCCTTTCCACCGTTGCCGCCGAAGCCGCCCGCGGCGACGCCGATCCCGCCGTCACCACCGTGACCGCCGTTGCCGATCAGCCCGGCCGTGCCGCCGGCCCCGCCATTCCCGCCAATTACGTTGGCGGTGCCGCCGGCACCGCCAATGCCGCCGGTGCCGAACAGCATGCCCGCCTGGCCGCCGGCCCCACCATCCCCGCCAATCGCGGCGTTAGAGGCGGCGCCGCCACCACCTCCGCTGCCGCCGGCACCGAAGAGCATGCCGGCCTGGCCGCCGGCCCCACCCTTCCCGGCAACGGCGCTGGCGCTGCCGCCGGCACCGCCAATGCCGCCGGCGCCGGAGAATATGCCAGCCTGGCCGCCGGCCCCACCATTCCCGGCAATCGAGCCGCCAGCGCCACCGGAGCCGCCGGCCCCACCATCGCCGGAGAGCATGCCGGCCGTGCCGCCGGCCCCGCCATTCCCATTAATTGCGCCGCCACTGCCGCCGGTGCCGCCCGCCCCACCATCGCCGGAGAGTATGCCCCCGTGTCCGCCGGCCCCGCCATGCCCACTGACTGCGCCGGCGCTGCCACCGGCGCCGCCGATGCCACCGGTGCCACCGGTGCCAAACAGCCCGCCGGAGCCGCCGGCCCCACCGGGACCCGCGGTGGCCTTATCGGTGTACCCGCCGGTGCCACCAGCGCCGCCGTCGCCGAACAACCCTGCTGTGCCGCCGACTCCGCCCGCCCCGCCGTTACCCGCGACGCCGTTGCCGCTGCCGCCGGCGCCGCCGACACCGCCGGAGCTGAACAGTCCGCCGGCCCCGCCGCCGGCCCCACCGTTCCCCCCGAGGCCGGCGGTGTTGAAACCGCCGGCACCGCCGCTGCCGCCGGCCCCGAACAGCAGCCCGCCGGTCCCACCGGCCCCCCCGGTGGTCGTGCCGGGCCCGCCGGCCCCACCGGCCCCGCCGGCGCCCAGCAGGCCCGCGGCCCCGCCGGCGCCGCCGTTCTGGCCGACCCCACCGGACGCGCCGTTGCCGCCGTTACCGATCAAGATTCCACCCGCTCCGCCGTTGGCCCCGCTGCCCGGAGCCTCACTGGTGCCGTTGCCGATCAGCGGGCGCCCAGTCAGCGTCAGGAAGGGCGCATTGATTGCGGTGAGAAGCTCCTGTAGCGGCGTGACAGCGGCGGCCTCAGCACTGGCATACGACACCGCACCGCCGGTCAACGTCTGCGCAAACTGATCATGAAACGCCGCCGCCTGCGCGCTGAGCGCCTGATACCCCTGGGCGTGCCCGGAAAATACCGCCGCGATGGCCGTCGACACTTCGTCGGCGCCCGCCGCCAGCACCGCCGTCGTGTGAGTCCTCGCGGCCGCGTTGGCTGCGCTGAGCGCCAATTCGATACGGGCCAAGTTTCCCGCTGCCGCTGCCAGCGCCTCCGGCGCCGCATTTACAAACGACATCTCACACCTCCCACTACGCCATGACGACTACGCCACGCCCCTCGGGGATCACCGGTCACCATCACCAAAGCGATGTGAAACATCATCTCGCTCCCAGCACCGCATCGTTTGGTTTCGCCGAATTTGCCCCAGCTTTTCGGCCGACCGGCTACCCAAGCTAAATACGCGAGTCGATCCGTCGGTGACCTATGCGTACCAGCTCAGCCGGCACAGTCGACTCGCCTCCGGCGCTACCAGAAGCCAGATCTGACAGGCATACTTGTCAGTGGTCGCGTTTACAGTGCCGGATGTAATCGAGAGTGCGCAAAGGGGTGAGCTAGATATGACAGCAGTCGCAGATCCAGAGGCGCAGGTGCAGGTTGCGGACGGGGAAGACGTAAAGGCCGCGATCTCTAATGCGCTCAAGCGTGCTGGCTGCAGTTTCGACGAGCTAGCCGAGCAGGCGAAGACGGGCCGCTACTCCTCTACGCGGTCACGCCTTGCCTGGATGGCTATTGGCGACCTCTACGGCGTGAACCTGTAATCGTTGCCCGAGCTCAACCTCCATTGGGAGGCTTTGCAGCTTGCAAGTTCGTTGAGTGAAATGCTCAACAAATCGGTGTGTAACGGCATCAAGTTGAAGGCTGTCATCCGCGACGAGGGAACCACAGGCGTCGCCAGTGCGGTGAATATCGGCTACAACATTTCACCGCAAGACCAGGACCTCACGACGGGCATCCCTTTAACCATTTCAAGCAAGCGAGCCCGATTCTTCCTGGGCTTCTTTATGCATTTGCGGGCTGACGACGACAAGCGGTTCATGATGGTTACTGAGTCGATGGCGATACTCGCTCTCGATGCCGAACTCTCGAAGGAACTACTTCACTACGACTACGAACGCAACAAACCGGCACAAGGCAAGGGCTATCCCGAAGCTCACCTTCAAGTCTGCGCCACATCCGACCACTGGGATGCTGCCGGTCAGCGGGTGACTGGCGACGAGTTGGCACTGTCGAAGATGCATCTTCCTGTTGGCCCCCGAGAGGGACGACGATTCCGCCCATCGCTTGAGGACGTCATCGAGTTCCTGGTCGTAGAGGACCTGGTCGAAGCTAGGCCCAAGTGGCAGGACGCGCTTAACGCGACGCGGAGCCCGTTCCAAGAATTGCAATTGAAGGCGGCAGTTCGACGGAATCAAGAGCTTGCGAAAGCGGCTTTGGAAGAGGATGGCTGGACCATTACCCGAGAGCCGCTTTAGCCGGACTCATCCACCGTAGATGCCGCGCGGTCCGCAGTAGCTTCGGTGGACCTACTTTGCCACCAACGGCGCCAAACCTCCTGAGCTGAGAGAACTGGCTGTTTCACCCAGGTCCGCGTGCCAAATGCCCAGTACGGATTCGCGGTCAACCCGTTCAGTTCCGATTGGGAAGATGTTTTCGGTCCTCCGCCGATGGAGCGTCGTCCCTCTCCAATGCGTTGGGCAGGGCCGTCAGCCGCCGATGGGTGTCACGGCGCTGTCACAAGTAGTGGCGACGATGGTGGATAGTCCCCGACACTCGTGGACGTTAATCCGCAGGTCACCCGGCCCGGTGGACAACCGAAAGCAGCCCTGAACATGTCAAATCGACTTCCCAAGCTGAATACGCGGGTTCGATTCCCGTCATCGGCTCCAGCCAACTGCCACCAGTCAACTGCCACCAGTCAACTGCCACCTTCCCCCCCGCTTCATGCCCGGCTTATGCTCCACGCGTGCTTGCTACGACGCCGTGCGTTATTAATCGGGCCCTCGCGGCGGCCTGATGAAGAAACGCGCCATCGCACTCGCGATCAGCGCTGCATGGCTGTGTCTTACTGTGCCTGTTACCCACGCCGACATTGGCGGCAACATTCCCGGACCCGGCTTGTGCGACTACCCGGGCGTGGGCTCGAGTGGCAACGTGATGGGCGGCAACTGGTTTTACTGCGACTTCCCGATCGAAATCAACGGCAGCCACTGGCACTGCGCCTACGGGATCTTCGTCCTGGGCGGGGCAGGTGCTAACGGCCCGAATTTCGGTGGGTCACTTGGAGTTCAGATCGGTGGGGGCGGCGGGAACTGCTACTGGGCCTGCCCGGACATGACCCAGGCCGAACAACCCAACCCGCCCGGCGCCTGGAAGAACAAGATCACCCCGGAAAAATGCAAGACGGTCGGGGAGGTGCCGACAATCCTTGGCCCGGAACCTTTGGCGCCGCCTCCACCGCCGCCGGAACCACTGCACGAAGAACTGCCGCCCGCGGTGACCAATCCCGGTACCCCCAACCCTCTCACGACCCAAAACTCCTAATAGGCGCGCACGATCTCACTGGTTCTGGTATCGGTCAGCGCGCGACCTACTGAACAGGGTGTCGAGCAGCGGGCTCGCATAGATGCGGTGTGGGTCAAGCCCGTCGCGGATAGTGCGGGCGTCGCAGAACCGATGCCCGGCCGGCTGGCCGTCGCTGAGTGCCGCGGGCACGCCTACCCCGAGCACGGCGGCATCGGTCCAGGCCGCTTCGTCGGTGTAGCCCCAGCCCTTGGACCACTCGACGCGCACGGACGCAAAGTCTCCGGTGAAATTGGCCAGGCACCGCTCCCCCACCTCGCGGTAGAAGCGGTTCGCGTACGGCATCCACGGCGCTGCTCGGTCGGACCAACTGGTGGGCGCCGTCCCCACTCGCCTGGCCGCATCGGCGTATCGGCATCTGCGAATCAATCGGTGCAGAAAAACTTCCACGACCGGTCGGCAAGGTGCTCAGCAATGTCGCGACCACTTGAACCTCATAACGCCTACATAACTTCGTAAGGACTCCGACACAGCTCCCCCAGCGACGATCAGTTAGCGGTCCACGTGGTGGCTTCTCCACCCAGACCACGGCTGACCGCCAAGATTCGGGAGGCGTGGGTAATGGATATCGTGCTCGGAGTATCGATGGCGCCGGCCTCGGTTCAGATGGTCTTGCTGCAAGGCGAAAATGCCGACGGGGCAACGGTAGACGAGAATGAGTTCGCCGTGCCCGCTGCCGACGACTCACCCACTGTCAGTGCGTCTGATCGAGTGGTGGCCGCCATCTTGGGTACCCGTGAAGATGCGGCCAGTGCGGGCCTTGAGCTGTCCTCCGTCGGGGTGGCATGGACCGACCAGCTCGAAGCGGCGGCCCTGCGCGATGCGCTGTCCGCCCATAGAATTGAGAACGTCATGCTGGTCTCGGCGTTTTTGGCCGCGACAGCGTTGACTCAATTTGTTGGCGGGTCAATGGGTTATGAGCGCACCGCCGTGCTTTTCGTGGAGCCCGGCACCGCGACTCTGGCCGTTGTCGAGACCTCCGACGGTTCCATCGCCGATGTCCACAAAGAACAGTTGAACAACGCTTCCGGGCAGATACCCGCCGCAGAGCTGATGGAGATGGTCGCCGGGCTCGACGAGCTGCCGACGCGCCCCGGCGGCCTGTTTCTGATCGGCTACGGCGTCGACATCGGCGCCATCAAGCCCCATTTGGAAGAGGCGACGTCGCTCACGGTGAACGCTGCGGAGGAGCCGGAGACAGCGCTGGCTCGAGGGGCGGCCCTGGCGTGCGCGAATGCGCCACTATTCGCATCGTCGACTGCGGCGCTGGCCTACGCGCAAGACCCCGGGACGGGTGCGGTTGACATGTCCGTCCTGCCCGAATACCTCAGCCGCACAGGTGCCGAGGTAGGCGAGGACGGCGTCGCCTACAGTGCCGCGGCGGACGACGATGCCAGTGCCCCAACCGTCGTCATAAGCTCGGGGCCCGGCACTTCGGCTGAGAACGAGCCTCGTCGCAGGCCGGGCCTGTTGGCCGGAACTGCGTTGGCGGTCGCCGGCATCAGCGCGGCGCTGGCGCTGGAAGTAGCCCTGTCTCTCGGAATCCGCACGACGGTCGGTTTGCTGCCCGCCCCGATCCAAGGCTTCATCGCCCCGGTCGAGCAGGCACTCGTGCCTGCCCCTTGGCCTGTGGCCGCTGCGAAGGCAGTGGCGCCCAAGCCGCTGAGTCCACCCGCGGGCACACCGCCGTCGGCGGCTTCGGTGCCCGCGGCTCCGGTTCCCCCGCTTCCTCTTCCCGCGGCTCCCTCTCCCGCGGCTCCGGCTGTGCCGGTTCCGGTGGTGGTCCCGCCGATAGCGCCGGCTCCCGCGCCGCCGGTCTACCTGCCCACGCCGCCGGTTTTCCTGCCCGACCCGCCGGCGAGGCCGCCCGTGATCCAGGCCCCGCCGCACGCGTCGCCACCTGCCGAGCCGCCGCCGATCCACGTCACCCCGCCGCATTCGCCGCCAGCCCACCAAGCGCCACCGGGGCAGGGGCCGTGGCCCAATCCTGGCGGCACGCCCGGCGGGCCCTCCGGCAACCCAGGGGACGGCGGGCCCGTCAACGGCCCAGGCCCTATCCAGGGCAATCCCGGCGGCAGTGGGCCTCATGGTGGCGGACCCATTGACGGCCCCGCTCCGAGCCACGGGACTCCTGGTTCCGGGCCGCCTGAGGGTGGCGCGCCACCCGGCGGCGGTGCACTTCGTGGCGTTGGTGAGCCGCCCAGCGTTGGTGAGCCGCCCAGCGGTGGTGGGCCAGTCGGCGGCGGCGAGACCCATGACGGCGGCGCCCCGGTCGGCGGCGGCCCAGGTGGCGGCGGCGAAATTGGCGGCGGCAGCCACGGCGGCGAGGGCGGCGGCGGGGGTGGCGGCTTCAGCGGGGGCGGCAGCTCTGGCGGCTCTAGCGGCGGAAGTAGCGGTGGAGGCAGCTCCGGCGGCGGCGAGAGTGGCGGCCACCGGTAGCCGCCTTATTGATGCGCCTACACCGTCGGGTGAGCCGCCGATAGCATCCGCCGCAATAGCCGCGGTGGCGTCGCCGCCGTCGCCTCCGGCCTGTCTGACATGCGTCTAATACCTTGTATTCACTAAAACAACACCTTCCGTTCATGTTATGTTCAGCCCTAGTTCGTCTGTGATGTCGATCACGTATATGCCACAGGGGAGCTTGAGGGGAGATGGCTATGTCGTTTGTGATCGCGCCGGAGATGGTGTCGTCGGCCGCCGAAGATTTGGCGGGTATCCGCGCTGCGCTGGGCGAGGCCGTTGCGGCGGCGAGCCCCACGACCGGCGTGGCGGCCGCGGCGGGCGACGAGGTATCGACGGCGATCTCGGCGCTGTTCGGCACGTACGGCCGGGAGTTTCAAGCTCTCAGCGCCCAGGCGGCAGCGTTTCATGAGGAGTTCGTGAGCCTGTTGAACGGCGGTGCTGCCGCCTATCTCGGCACCGAGATGGCCAACGCGGAGCAGACGTTACTTGGTCAGGCGTTCGGAGGCGGCACCGCAGCGGTCACGCCCGCCAGCCTCTTAGACCCGATCCTGGGCGGCGGCAGCAGCGGTGGCGGCGGCCTGTTGGGCACGATCCTCGGCGGCGGCAGCGGCGGCGGCATATTGGGCTCGACCCTCAACGGCATCGGCCAAGACCTCGGCGGCTTCCTGTCCACTCTGCTCAGCGGCAGCGAGGCCTCGCTGTTGGCCAACCCGCTCGTGCCGGTTGGGCAACTTGTTTCCGGGTTGTTCACTGACGTGCCCCTGCTGCAGGGGCTCCAATCCCTGCAAACCGGAATGCAGCAGGCCGGCATGACTGCTTCGGCCGCCGGCAACCCGTGGCAATTGCTCTTTACCCAAACCGGCGCCAACCTCCAGAGCCTCTTCGGTACGTTCGGCGCCCACCCGTTCCCGCTGCTGAACCAGATCATCGTCAACCAGAACCATTTCGCGCAGGAGTTCTGGAGCGGGATCGCACTCGAGCTGCAGAACTGGCCCACCACGCTGGCGAACGTGCCGACGAACATCGAACTCGGCATCGAAGGCCCTGCCACCTACAACTGGGGAGCGCTGGCCGAGAGGTTGGTCGACCAGCAAGTCGGCTACTGGAACACGGTGGCCACGTCGCTCGGGAAGGCGGGCACGGACTTGCAGTTGGCATTCCCTGGCTTCGAGTCCGAGATGGGGCTGACCGGCCAGGCGATAATGACAGGCAACTACCACGGCGCGGTGCAGGACTTTTCACACGGACTGGCGGGTCTCTTCCTCACCGGATTCGACACCAGCAACCTGTCGAACATCAAATTGGAAGGCGCGGCGGGCGACCTGTTACCGATCCTCGGTATCCCCGCACAGCAGGCGCAGGACATCGTTGCCCTACTGCCCCCCGGCTCGATCCCTCAGCAGATGGCGCAGAACTTCGCCAACCTGGTCGCCACGCTCACCAACGCGAACACCTCGGCGACATTCTCGACACCCGGCGTAACCAACCCGAATGCCCCAATACTTGTGGCCGACGCCCTCTTTGGGTTCCCGCTGTCACTCGGCTTTGCGTTCATCGGTCCGCCGATCGCGGCAATGGACGGGCTCGCGACGGGCGCCACGGCGTTTGGGGCCGCACTGCAAGCCGGCAACGGTGTGGCAGCGCTCGGCGCACTCGTCGATATGCCGGCCTACGCCATGAACGGCTTCCTCAACGGCACAACCTACGTCGATTTGACGCTGCCAGTGAGCACAACAACGGCTCTCGGGGCTCTGAACCCGCTTGGCCCCCTTGGTCCGATCCTCGATCCGATCCTTTTACCGGCCCTCGAATCGGGCCCCCTTGGAAGCGCCATTCAAACCCTTGGCCTCAGCACCATACCGATCGTGGTCCACTTGCCGTTCGACGGGCTTCTGGTTCCACCGCAAGCGGTTACGGCGACGATCGAACCAAGCGCTCTGGATGGATTGATCACCGTCCCAATAGACATCACGCTCGGCGGTACCCCATTCGGCGGCATAGTTCCCTTGCTGATGAACACCCTGCCCGAGGAGCTCGCCGCAGTAATCACACCCACGTAGTTGGAGAGCGGATAATGGCGACCAATGGCTCCTCGGAATCGGCCGGTTACCCCTGCCTACCACGACGCGTGGCTAGGAAATGCCGCACGTCGCGAAGTCCCTCCCGAAGTCATCGCTGAGATCACCCGACGGCACGGCATCATCCCGGACAGCTTCGAGATCCTGGAGAAATCAGAGGAGATCAGAGACCCCGACGCCAAATCCTTCTTCCTTCTGCCGCCGGACGCGAGCGGTTCGCACGCCCGCGAGGTGGTGCTGATGACTTACGTCTTCAATGCGGGCACCGGCTACGGCAAGGCGGGCACGCGGCCCACAGACTTCCCAGACACGCCCTACTCTGCTGCCGAGATTCGGCGAATCATCTGCCGGCAGAAGGCAAATAGCTGGAGCTACTCCCGCGACGTCAGGTTCGTCCACCGAAACGGAGCCCACCTTGTGGCCACCCCGAACGGAATCCTGATGGGCCTCGGTGGCAACTGGATCCAGCGGCAGTTCAGCCAGCAAGGCGGCACCGCGTGGGGTGACATATTCATGCTGAATATCGGCTGCACCGGCGATCCCGCCCAGCGGCTCCGCGAAATCGTCCGGTCGGGACATACCTGGTACACCGACGAAGACGGCCGAGCGTTGGAGAGCAACCTCGACCTGGACAGGGTGCTCCACCACGAGGAGCTGCACTCCCAGCAATGGGCCCAGAAGGGCCACGGACGGATGTTGAGGGACTACAGCTGGGAGATCATCCGCGAGAGGGTCTTTGGCAGGACAAACAGACTCGAGACGGACGCCGGCCTGTCCGACGGAGGCTATCAGGTCGACAGAGCGTGAATTCCTTTGTAGAGCACCATTAAACCAATCACGACCATAATCGCGCCTTCGAGTGCGGCGTGGTTTTTCTCCATCCAGTCTTTGAGGCGCGTCAGCTGATCGTCGAGCCGGTCACCGGCACTGGCGTAAGCCAAGATGGGGATCGCGACCGTTGATGCGGCGATGGCGACGAAGACCGCGCCGATCAGCCAGGCGCCCGCGTCGCCGAATCCGCCGGTTCCGATGGCTAGTCCGGCTGTCGCGCAAACGATTAGCACTTCGGGCCTGATCGGCGCCAGCACTGCGCCGACCAGCCCGGCACGGATTGGTGTCAGTTTCGCGAACGGACTCATCCAACGCGGCGGGTCGGTCTGACGATGCCGGGTCAGCAACCGGAAGATGCCGAACATGATGAGTGCCGAGCCGAGGACCGCGCGCGTCCAGGACGCCCAGGTTGGCGGCGCCTCGCGCAGTTCGCCGAGCAGGCCGGAAGCGGCAACGAAGGCCGCGGTCAGCGCGGCCAGCCCCAGCAGCCAGCCGCCCAGGAAGACCAGGCTCGCCCGCCTTGGCCGGGGTGCATGTAGGACCAGCACGGCAGGGATGACCGTGATCGGCGAGAGCGCGATGACCAGCCCGAGTAAAAAGAGCTTGGTCAGCACCGAACTCCAGTCTCCTGCCACGAGAAGCAATCCTTGCACACACCGGCGCGCATGCACCGTTTGCGCGCAACCGGCGCTGAATTTCAGGCGTGCAGAGCGTGAATTCCCTTGTGGACCAGCATCGCGCCGATCAGGAGCAGGATTGCCGCCAGCAGCGCGGCGTTGTTTTTCTCCATCCAGTCTTTAAGCCGTCCCAGCGCATTGTCGAGGCGGCTACCGGCGACCGCGTAGGCCAAGATGGGGATCGCGACCGTTGATGCTGCCACGGCGACGAAGAACACCGCGCAGATCAACTTGCCGGCAACGGTGAGATGGCCCGTGCCGATGTCCAGTCCGGCGAGCAGGCACATGACCAGCGCATCGACTCTGACCACCGTCAGCACCAGCCCTGTTATCGCCGCGCGCCTTGGCGAAATGGTCGCGAACGAACGCATCCAGCCCGGCGACTCGGTATGGCTACCGCGGGTCAACCACCGGTAGATGCCGAACGCGATCAGTGCCGACCCGAGGACCACGCGCAACCAGGATGCCCAGGCCGGCGGCGATTTGTGCATGCCGCCGAGCGCGCCGGAGCCGACCACGAAGATCGCAGTCAGCGCGGCCAGCCCGAACAACCAGCCGGCGAGGAACGCGAGGCTGCTCGGCCGCGGCCGCGGGGCTTGTAGGACCAGTACCGCCGGGATGATCGTCAGCGGCGAGACAGCGATGACGAGCGCCAGCGGAACGAGCGTCGTCAGCTCGGAACCCCAGCTTGCTGTCACGGGCAGCAATCTTGCCACTAATTTTTTCTGCGCAGCGTCCAGGCCGGTATCCAGTGCGTCACGGTTTTCCGCTTGGACCCGTAATCGATCGGATAGGTGACCAGCCCCCACCAGTCGCCCTGCTCGCAGATGCCCCAGCAACTCAGCCGCCCCTCGACGACTTTGTGCAGCTGTAGACCGTTGGGTTGATAGCGACCGGAACGGTGCGGCTCGCGTGCGAACAGCGCCGTCAGGTCAACCAGGACCGTGATCGGCGGGCGCACCACCCGAAACGGATCGCGGATCGGCTGGCCGTTGTAGCCGATCGACCCAAGCGGAACCATTTGTCGATCATATGTTCGAATACCCGAGGGGCAAGCGTTTCTGCCGGGCATCGGGCTTCTGGCAACATGGCGGTGTGTTCAGCGAGACCGCGGCGGCCCTGGCGAGCCGGTGAGCGTCTCGGATACCGGCAAGTCACAACGTCACCTTGCTGCGTTGGACCCCTTGATTGTCGCGGTGTTGGCCGCGGCGGTGAGTCTGGGCGGCGCGGCCCGTCCGTCTTTCTGGTACGACGAGGCCGCGACCATTTCGGCGTCCTACGGTCGTTCTCTGGGCCAGCTGTGGCAGATGTTGGGCAACGTCGACGCCGTGCACGGCCTGTACTACGTGCTCATGCACGGCTGGTTCCAGATTTTCCCGCCCACGGAGTTCTGGTCGCGCGTACCAGGTGGTCTGGCGGTCGGAGGCGCCGCGGCCGGGGTGGTGGTGCTGGGCAAGCAGTTCTCTTCTCGCACAGTCGCGTTGACCTCCGGAGTTCTCTGCGCGATCTTGCCCCGAGCGACATGGGCGGGCGTGGAAGCCCGCCCCTATGCCATGTCGATGATGGCCGCCGTGTGGCTGACAGTGCTGCTCGTCGTCGCCGCGCGCCGCGACACTCGACGGCTCTGGCTGTCTTACGGGGCCGCGCAGGCGATGTCGGTGGTGCTCGACCTTTACCTTGTGCTGTTGCTATTGGCGCACTTCGCCTTCATCTGCGTCTGCCTGCGCACGCGAACGGTCTTAATGCGGTTCACGACGACGTCTGCACTCGCGGGTCTCGTCGTCACACCGTTCCTGGTCAAGGCCGCCGGGCAAGTGCATCAAATCAGCTGGATCGCGCCGATCGGGCGCCGAACAATCGAGGATATTGCGGTGCAGCAGTACTTCGAACGAAGCCCGATGTTCGCGGCTTTGTCGGCCCTGGTCGTAGCGACGGCTATTGTCTTGTGGCGCTTCGCATCCGTCGAATTGGCAAGCATGGACAGGCAGTTGCTGATCTTGGCGGCCGGGTGGCTCGTGATACCGACCACTGTGATCGTCGTCTGGTCGGCGGCGGTGCACCCGGTCTACACGCCCCGCTACCTTTGCTTCACCGCACCGGCGATGGCGCTGGTGCTGGGCGTCTGCGTTGGAGCGGCGGCGGCCAAGCCGTGGATGGCGGTGGCGATTGTCAGCCTTTTCGCCGTTACCGCGGCACCGAACTACATTCGGGCACAGCGTAACCCGTACGCCAAGTACGGAATGGACTACAGCCAGGTCGCCGATCTGATCAGTGCGAAAGCCGCGCCCGGTGATTGCTTGCTGGTCAACGACACGGTGACGTTCATGCCCGCCCCGATGCGCCCGCTGATGGCGGCGCGCCCGGATGCGTACCGGAAGCTGATCGACCTCACCCTGTGGCAGCGGGCAACGGACCGCAACGACGTCTTCGACACCAACCTCATCCCGGAGGTGGTCGCCCAGCCGTTGAGCCAATGCGGAGTCGTGTGGATCATCACTCAGGCCGACGAGTCAGTTCCCGCGCACGAGCAGGGCCCCGCGATTCCGCCGGGCCCGCGCTACGGGGCCACCCCTGCCTTCGCGGTTCCGCGCGACCTGGGCTTCCGGCTCGTGGAGCGCTGGCAGTTCAACCTGGTTCAGGTGATCAGGGCGCAGCGATAGTTACCAGACGCGTAGGTAGTCGACGAGCATCGCGCACGGGAAGTTGCCCAGGGCAGGATCGCCGCCGCCGACGCCACCGACCGCAAGGGTGAACATGGGCGACATCCAATAGCCGGGTTTGTTGAACGGCCACCGCATGTCGTCCGGAGCACCGCCGTGGACGTGGATGGGTTTGTTGGGAACGGTGAAATACGGTGCCCCGTCGTGCGAGAAGTGGAATCCGTCCTCACCCCAATGCATTTGCCAGGTGTGCCAATTGCCGTCCACCATCCCGGGAATCGATCTGCCTTCCCACGTCTTCCCGTTGGATGCTGCGTGCACCGTGGTTCCCGGCGCCCAGTCGCCGTTGCCGTACCACTCGAAGAAGTCGACCTCGCCGTCTGGCAGCGGATCCTCGTTGACCGCCCAGAAGGAGGGCCACAGGCCGGTGAACAGGCAGTCCAGCTTGATCCGCGCTTCCCAGGTGGTGTTGATCATGCCCCGCCAGTTGCCCCGCACTTTGCCGGAGTAGTACTTGTCGAAGTCTCTGGTCGCCATGATGACGAGATTGGAATTGCCGTCTTGGAAGACGTTGCGGCGATCGTCCCGGTATATCCCCTCGACCGGCGGGAATACGTCGTCCTGCCAGCTCTGCACGGTCCACTTGCCCGGGTCGGGAGCTGAGTTTGCGGGGCCGTCGAACTCGTCCTGGAAAAGGTAGGGCCCGCCGGGACCGGCCGCCGGCGCCGCAGGTGGTGACGGGTGGGCCTGAGCCTCCGGGACACCGACCGCAGCCGCAAGCATGCCCATCCCCGACATCATCAACATGCTGCGACGATCCATTCACGTACCACCCATCGTTAAGTCTGGACGTCCGGCTCGCTGCTAGCCCCAGTGCACCCCATTGCAACTCTCGCAAACGGTGTCATGAAACCACGCGGAGCGTGAGAGCGCATCCCGCAGCCGACGTTGGGCCCCGGCCAAGCATCGATCCGACGTACGACGATTCGTTTGCTGCAATTTATCGCGAATCGTCAGCCACAGCGCTCGAGACAGCATATCGCCCGGATCGGCAGGCGACTAACACCACCGCATGTGATTTGCCGGACACCAAAGGGCCCAGGGCCGACGCACCGGATCGGGCGTCCAGCGTATAAACGCCCGGTCGACCATCAACCTCATTGACATTACCGGAGTCAGTGGTATCAAGGAAGTTGATACTCAGATGAGCGACAGGCTCATCAACGGAAAGGAACGACAAAGATGTCTGGTGGTGGATTTTTCGGCGGATTCGGTGGACCCGGATTCGGCGGACCTGGTTTCGGTGGACCCGGATTCGGCGGCGGTTTTGGCGGCGGTCCCGGTGGTTTTGGTGGCGGACACGGCCACGGTCATGGTGGCGGTCACGGTGGGGGCCCCGGTCGGGGTCGCCATTTCCTCAAGCGCGCGGCGTTCGTCACCGCGGCGTTATTGCTCGACGGGCCGGCTGATGCCGCGCAGATCGTGCAACGGGTGTCCGACGCGACCCAGGGAGCATTTACGCCTCCCCAGGACGTGGCAGAGCTGGCCATTGGGCTGCTCGCCGGACGGGGCGTAGTCACCGTCGACGGCGGCGTGGCGACCCTGACCGAGTTCGGCCAGAACCTGCTTTCCTGGCGCGGAGTCAGCAGCGAAACCGCACATGCATTCCTGGGGCGGGCGGCAAAGTTCGGCGACGCCTTCAAAATCCGCAGGGAATTGTTCGAGGTCGCCGGGCTGGCGCGGACGATCACCTGGACGGGCACCGAGGAGCAGAAGCAGCAGCTCGCCGAGGCCCGGACCAAGGTGCTAGAAGCACTGCGCGAGGCCAAGAAGACGCTGCACCGCGTCTTGGGCGAGGACTAGAGAGGCCGGCGAACCCACGGCCTCAGGCCTGAAAGGGAGCCGTGGGTTCGCTGAGCTTGACCAGCGTCTTGCCGATATTCGCCCCGGTGAAAAGGCCGTTGAGGGCGTCGACGCACGACTCGATGCCCTCAAAAATGGTCTGCCGGTGCTTGAGGCCGCCGTCGGCCTCCCACTGACGGAGCGAGGCGAAGGCTTCGTCGAAGCGGCCCCATTCGTCGAGAGCGTTGAAGCCCTGCATGAGCGCGGTCTTGGACAGCAGGTTCACGTAGTTGGCCGGCCCGGGGTGTTCCCCGGTCAGGTAGCTGGAGATGACGCCGCAGAGCACAACTCGCGCTTTGGGGGCCAGCCTGCCCAGCACCGCATTGAGGATCGGACCGCCGACATTGTCGAAGTAGACGTCGACCCGCCGCGGGCAATGCTCCTTGAGCGCGGCCGGCAGGTCGTCATTTTTGTAGTCGATGCACGCATCGAAACCGAAGTCCTCGACTACCGCCCTGCACTTCTCGGGGCCACCCGCGATGCCCACCACGCGGGCGCCGGCGATCTTGGCGATCTGCCCGGCCACCGATCCGGTGGCGCCGGCCGCCGCCGACACCACCACCGTCTCGCCCGGCTGCGGCTTGCCGATGTCGACCATCCCGAAGTACGCGGTGGCACCCGTCGGCCCGTACACCGACATGATGGCCAATTGGTCTTGCTCGCCCGGGATGGGCGTGCAGAACACGTCATCGCGAACGATTGCGTACTCCTGGAAGCCGGTCAGCGTGGTGATCACATCGCCGACGGCGTAGGCGTCGCAGCGCGTCTCGATCACCTCGGCGATGCCGGCCGCCCGAATCACCTCACCAAGCTGCACCGGCGGCAGGTAGCCCGGCTGGTCGTTCAGCCAGGTCCGAACGGCGGCGTCGAGACCGACGTAGGTGGTTCGGACCAGCGCCTCACCCTCGGCGGGCTCGGGCGCCGGCGTGGTGACCAGCTGGGTGTCACCGGGCTTGACCAGCCCGGTCGGACGGTTACGCAACAAGATCTGGCGGTTCGACAACTCGGGCACATGATGAAGCTACCGATTCGGCACACGGGGTGGGAGCATCTGGGGATGGAACCGCAGGACGACCCGGAGGACCGGATCCGGGAACTCGAGCGCCCGCTGGCCGATACCGCGCACGCCTCCGAACTCGGCTCCGAAATTGGCTCCGAAATTGGCAGCGCGCCGTCGAGCGGTTATGCATACCCGCCACCGCCGCCACCCGGGCCGGTGCCACCGCCGTTGACGACGGCCCCGTACAGCTATGGCTATGGCGGCCCACCCCCCGGCATGGCGCCGCAATCGTCGTCCGGCAACCGCGTGTGGTGGATCCTGGCAGCGCTGTTCGTCGTTGGCGTGCTGGCGGTGGTGGGCATTATCGCCGCCTACGCCTCGCACCGATTTTCCCGCGGCAACCTTGTCGTTCCGTCCTCCGGGCCGGGCACCTCGCGGGTTATCAGCCCGCCCAGGGCTATCCCGCGGAGCCCAGCCCCTTCGTCGTTGACACCGCTACCGCCGCAGGGTGCCGAGCTCACCGTCACCGGACTCAACGAGAACCAAGCGCTCACCTGTAACAACAACGTCGTCACCGTCAGCGGCGTGTCCAATACGGTGGTGATCACCGGCCACTGCGCAAGCGTTACCGTGTCCGGCCTGAACAACGTCATCACCGTCGACGCGACCGACACGATCGACGCTTCCGGTCTCAACAACCAGGTCACGTACCACTCGGGCTCGCCGCAGGTCAGCAAATCCGGCGACGGCAACGTCGTCCAACGGGGCTGACGGAGTTATCTTGCTGTCGCGTTATGAAGGCTCTTCGGAATCGATGTCGGCGGCGGAATCCAGATTTGGATCGTCGAGGACGCTGACCCCAATGCCGTACGGCAGGAAGCGCACCTTGCGCATCGGGTCGACGTTGTTCTTGTTCGCCCGCAACGCGTCGAGCTCGGTTGCATAGACCTGGTCGACCCGGGCATCGCCGTCGGTGCCCACCGTGTAAATCGCCCACACCCCGTCGCCCGTCTCGCCGGTGGTTTCCGGACCCGAGCGGGGACGCCGTGACAGGTCTTCGAAGATCCCCGACCAACCCGTCCCAGAACCGAACCCGACAGGCCCGACAAACTTGCTGACCCGCTCGAACACGTCGCGCAGGCCCTCGCTGCCCTCCCTGATCACTCGATCCAAGTCGTCGGGATCAAATCCGAACGCACCGTTCTCGCCCACGCGAACTCCTTACAGCTGGTACCGATACATCCAGTGTGCGCTTAGCGGCCAGCATCCGCCACGAGCAAACTAGCCGCCCGGACCCAGGAACGGATTCTGCGAGTCCGCACCACCCGGGTACTGCGGGAACTGCGGAACCTGATTCTTCGGAACGGGAATCGGTATCGGCATCGGCAGCAGCGGAACGTGTATCCACTCCGTCGTCATCGGCACCGTCGTCGTGGTAGTCGGCGTTGTCGTGGCAGACGGCGGGGGTGGCGGCTGGGTCGTCGTCATGGCCGGCGTGCTGGGCGGGGGTTGGGTAGTCGTCATGACCGTCGTCGGCGGCGCAGTTGTAACGGGCTTTGGCGGCGCCGGAGGCCTCGTGGTGACCACGTGCGGCGGCGTGCTGACAATCACCGGCGGCGGCGGCGGCGGTGGCGGCGGTGGCGGGGGTGGGGGTGGCGGCGCCGCGCTGGGAACCGGCTCCGGGCTGGGCGTCGGGACGGCCGTTGGAGGTGGGGGCATGGGACTTGGCATCAGCGAGCTGACCGGCGGTGCCGGCACCGGCACGACGGTAGGCGCCACCGGCGGCGCTTGGCGGTTCTCTATATCGGCCAGCGTGTAAGCTACACCGCCGATCGCGGTAATGGCCACCAGCGCGCACATACCGATGATCAGTTGCGAAAACCGGAAGCGCGGCCACGACGGCTCTGTGGGCGGCTCGATCAGGTTGAGCCGCATCGACCAGCCGGCCGCATTGTCTTCGTCGTAGGTGTCGCCGCAATACGGAACCCGTACGTCGCCGCCGAACTCGGTCTGCGACCAGGCCAACTCGCGATCCGTCAACGCGTCGTCGTCGATCACCAGCAGGTCGCCGGGAGGCAGTTCGATGACGTCGATACCGGCGGCCGCCACGGCCAGGCCGACGGACGTGTTCGAACGGATATCCAATTCCTCGCCACGAGTGGCCAGCAGCAATGCGCCCTTGGCAGCCGCGAAGGCGGGCTGCGAGACGCTCACGACCGGTCTGCGGGAGTGCACCGAGAGGCGTTCGTTGATAAGCGGAATGCTGGCGCTGCCACCGACGGTGACCACGGCGGCAAGGTCTGTCCAGCTCTTGGAGTAGCGGGCCAGCATCTTGTCGAACGCGTAAATGAAGCCGGTCAGCCGGTCCTGTATCAGGTCCCCCAGCTCGTCTCGAGTCAGCCGCATGGTGCACCGGCGGCCACCGAGCTCAGCAGTGAATTCGGTTACGGTATCGGTGGATAACCGCTCTTTTGCCGTCCGGCACTGGTCCCTGAGCTGGCCGAGTTGCCCGACGCCGGCGGTATTGGCCGGATCAATGCCGCTGCCGTGTCCCAGTTCCTCGAAGACCCGGAGCATGATGGCCTGGTCGATCTCATCGCCGGAGAAATCCGCGTAACGCAATGTGGCGCTGGCGGGTTGGAAATCACCCGAGATATCCACCAAGGTCGCGGACGTACCGGTGCCGCCGAAATCGAGCAGACCGACCACGCCGGTTGCCGCCAGGCAAAGGTCCACGTTCGCCGCGGTCAGCGACGCGATCGCGTCCGAAACGAGGCGGGGCGCCATGCCGCTTCGGACGAAGCCCAGATGCGTTCGTAGTCCGTTGCGCAGCGCTTGGACCGTGTCGGATTTCCAGTACGCGGGAACGGCGATCGAGATATCGGAAGAACTTGCGTCCACACCGGCGGCCACCACCATCGCGTCCAGCGCCTCGACCACCAGCAGGTCCGCGTCGTGCGAGGATCCGTCGCCGGACACCAGCGCTACGGGGTCACCGATGCGCTGCACGAAGCCGCTCATGAGCATGCCGGGCTCGTTCAGGTTCGCAACGGGTAGCCCGATTTTCGGCGCACAGTGCGGATATAGAGTCAGCACAGCGCGGCGTAAAACCGGCAAACTTCCGTTGCTCGCGGCGACCAGGTTCGTGGTCCCGATCGACAACCCCAGTGGGTCGTACATAGAGCGAATACTTCCTCTATAGGTGTCGGTGGCCAGCGCTAACCTTAACCGCGCTCGGGTCGTATGCCGATGGGTCACAACGTCATTGGTATCCGCTCGATGCGGTTGTGTCACCAAAGCGGTACCGCCGGCACCTTGACAAAGCCCAGTTGGTTCAAATCGGTAAGCGGCAGCGATCGTGACAACCTCGGGTACCGGCTGCGGACTGCATCGTGGCGCAAAAGTGGTCAGCGGTGATCGGCGGAAACATCGGATGTGCTGCAATGGCCTGATGAGCCTCCACGACCACGCCGCCGACCTAGCCGACATCGAAGCGATCAAGCAGGTCAAATACCGGTATTTACGCGCACTGGACACCAAGCACTGGGACGACTACGCCGACACGCTGACCGAAGACATCAAGGCCGACTACGGACCGTCGATCGGCAAAGAGCTGCACTTCACCAACCGCGACGACCTAGTGGAGTACATGCGCACGTCGCTTGGCCCGAACACCATCACCGAACACCGGGTGACCCATCCGGAAATCATCCTGGCCGGCGATACGGCGTCGGGCAATTGGTATCTGCAAGACAAGGTCATCGTCGCCGAATTCGACTTCCTGCTGATCGGTGCGGCCTTCTACCACGACGAGTACCGGCGCACCGAAAACGGCTGGAAGATATCCGTCACCGGCTACGACAGAACCTACGACGCAACAATGTCGTTGGCGGGCATGGACTTCAAGGTCAAGCCGGGCCGCGCGATACGCATCTAGCGGCGGTCTAGCGGGCCAAGTCGTTACTTGGTGATCGCGATGACCGCGCCGGGTCGCAACCACTGGATGATCTGCACCAGCGTGGCGTCATCGATCGCCACGCAGCCCTCGGTGGGGCCGCCGTCGGTGGTGTGGAAGAAGAACGCGGCACCGCCGCCCGGAACCTTGTTCTTGTTGACGCCCATCACGACCGCGTGCTTGTACTGCGGGATTTGCAGGTTCTCGCTGTCGGCGGTACTGAACGGGCACTGCGACTTCTGGCACACCTGCATGCTGTTGAAGGTGGGGCTATGGTCGTCGCCGCTCCACCAGTGGTTGGGTCCAACTTGGGTGTACGGCAGCCCCCCACCGGGATTCGGGGCGGTGCCGAAGGCGGAGTCCAGGGTGTAGACACCCATCGGGGTGGCCGGAACCTCGCTCTTGGCCTGCGGCGCCATGCCCAACGAGCCGACGTGGGTGGGAATGCCGGCCGCGAGCGGTTGCCAACCTGCGGTGGTGCGCTGGTAGATATCCATTCTCGCGTTCGAACCACCCGTGCTGACCACCGAAACCACCTGCGTGGCACCGCCGACCGAGTTCGCGAACCAGGGCGCGCCAGCCGCGCCACTTACCGGCGCGAGCACAAGCGACGCGCAGACTAGGCACGCTGCAGCAGCCAGCAGAGCTCCCAGTCGGCGCATGGTTCTATCGTCAGGCCCGATTGACTCAAAGGTCAAGTTAAGCTTTAGATCCAGTTAGGTCACTGCGCCGTTACTCGCGAAAACCCGGGGCGGCCGAAACACCAGCAGACACAAGAGGAAATAGAGATAGCCAAGCGACCAGCCGGCCAGCACGTCGGATGGGTAGTGCACATTCAAGGCGACCCTGGCTATCCCGACCGACTGCACACTCAGTGCGCTCACGGCGATCGCGACACGGCGCATCGAACGGCTCAGCATCGGCAACAGGAAACTCAGCAACGCAAGGGAGATCGCGGTCGTCTCCAGCGCGTGCCCGGACGGAAATGAGCTGGAGGGCGCGGATGCGAGCATGGTCGACGGTCGCGGACGGTTGGCCAGATCCTTTGCCCCTGTCGTGACAAGTCCGCTGAGCGGCGCACAGGCGAACAGCACCAGCGCCGCGCGCACATTGCGCTGCACCAGCGCCACCACGATGGCGACCACGCCAATCCACCGCAGCGGGACAGGGCCGAGCACAGCCGACACGCCATTCCAGAATTGCACCAACAAGGGGTGCTTGATTCCTGTCTCGTGCCCCACGTTCAACAGCGACCAATCGAGGTCGTGAAGCCAGCTCCATTGCTGGCGGAAGCCCACCCACATGGCCGCGTAGACCACGATGGCGGCCACCGCGAAGACAGCGGCGATAAAAATGGGCCAGGAAGCGGTCGGAGTGCGGCGGCGGGTCATGGGTAGACGGATACCACGCCGGGCATTCCATACGATGGCTAGATGGCCGATCACGCGTTCAGTCCGCTGGAGCGACGGGCGATTTATCGGGTGATCTCCGAACGGCGAGACATGCGCCGCTTCATCACCGGTGCCGTGGTTCCCGAGAATGTGTTGGCGCGCCTGCTGCAAGCGGCGCACGCCGCGCCAAGCGTCGGCCTGATGCAGCCGTGGCGCTTCATCCGGATCACCGACGAACCGCTCCGGGCACGCATACACGCACTCGTCAACGAAGAGCGCGCGCTCACCGCCCAAGCACTGGGACAGCGGGCGGAGGAATTCCTGCAACTCAAGGTCGAAGGCATTCTGGAATGCGCGGAGCTCCTGGTGGTGGCGCTGTCCGACCAGCGCGATGCGCACATTTTCGGTCGACGCACGCTTCCGCAGATGGACCTGGCGTCGGTGTCGTGCGCAATCCAGAACCTGTGGCTGGCGGCCAGGTCGGAAGGTCTCGGCATGGGCTGGGTGTCCCTGTTCGACCCGCAACGGCTGGCGGCCCTGTTGGACATGCCCGCCGATGCCGAACCCATCGCCATCCTGTGCCTGGGCCCGGTGCCGGAGTTCGGAGACCGACCGGCGCTGGAGTTGGACGGCTGGGCCTTCGCGCGACCGCTCAGCGAGTTCGTCTTCGAGAACGGATGGGGTCAACCCCCGCCCGGCCAGCCCGCGCCGGCCGCCGGTGCGGAAACGGCCAGCGCGATCCCGTCCCAGCCGGTGTGATCCATCAAATGCTGCGGACCGGGCCAGTGTGCGGCGACCACGAAGAGAGTGTCGCGGTCGTCGCCGCCAAGCATGCAGGCGAACGCGCCGCGATCGAGCTGGATCCGTTGCAACACCTCACCGCCCTCGCGCACGCGCACGCAGCAGCGATCAGCGACGTCGGCGTACCAGGCCGCGCCGTCGCGATCGAGACAGATCCCGTCGGGTGAGTGACCGCCCACGTCTGCCCACAGCCGGCGATTCGACAGCGAACCGTTGGCGCCGATGTCGAAGGCGGTCAGCCGGTGCCGGTACGACTCGGCGACGACCAGCGTGGCGCCGTCCGCGGTGACGGCCATCCCGTTGGGAAACGCCAGGTCGTCGGCGGCCAACCGGGCGCGGCCGTCCGGGGTGACCAGGGCAACGAACCCGGGTGCCGGGTCACCTCCGGAATATCCCTCAGCGAAGTCAAAATTCACGTTGTTGACGTAAATGTTGCCGCGGCCATCGATCACGATGTCGTTGTAGGCGTAGGGAGACAGCGCCGACAGGTCTGCGTGCCGCGCCAGCGTTCCATCCGCCGACAGGCGAAGCAAAGCCAGCTCAGAACTCGACGTCAGCACCAGGCCCTGATTGGCCGGCAGGTTCGGCAGGAAGTCGAAACACATGGGCAAGGAACGGTGCTCGAGCACGATCCGTACGGCATCCACGCCCTGCCCGTCGGGGTCGATCGCGCGGATCAGACCGCCCGTCCAGTCGGCCACCCACAATCGTCCGTCGCGCCAACGCGGCGACTCCACCAGGCCCAGTCCGGACGTCAGCGTGCGCATATCCGCATTGTTCCAGCTAGCCGCTTCGATCCGCGCACGTAACGAAGGCCTGCGGTATCGTCGCCGGTCGGAAGGACGGAAATGACAGGTAGGGGTGTGGCGGAAATCCAGCGACGCGACAACGTGCTGATGGTGCACTGGCACGACCTGGGGCGCTGCCTCGGCGCCTACGGCCACACCGATGTTTCCAGCCCCCGGCTGGACCGGCTTGCCGCCGAGGGCATCCTCTTCACCAGAGCCCATTCCACCGCTCCGCTGTGCTCGCCGTCACGGGGATCGCTGTTCACCGGCCGCTACCCGCAGAGCACTGGGTTGGTGGGCCTGGCCCATCATGGCTGGGAATACCGCGCCGGAGTTCGCACCCTTCCGCAGATATTATCCGAGTCCGGCTGGTATTCGGCACTTTTCGGCATGCAGCATGAGACATCCTACCCGAAGCGGCTGGGTTTCGACGAGTTCGACGTGTCGAATTCGTACTGCGATTACGTGGTAGACAAGGCCGACGAGTGGCTTAGAAAGTGGGAGAGAAGCAGCCCCGAAGACCCTTCGGGCCAACCGTTCCTGTTGACGGCCGGGTTCTTCGAAACCCACCGGCCCTACCCGCGGGACCGTTATGAGCCGGCCGACAGCGCAGACGTCAATCTGCCTGCCTACCTGCCCGATACCCCCGAGGTGCGCGGCGACCTCGCCGACTTCTACGGGGCGATCGCTTCGGCCGATGCCGCGGTCGGCCGGTTGCTGGACACGTTGGCCGAAACCGGGTTGGACGCTAGCACCTGGGTGGTGTTTTTCACCGATCACGGACCGGCGTTCCCGCGCGCGAAATCCACGCTGTACGACGCCGGAACGGGCATAGCAATGGTCATCCGCCCCCCCGTCGGTCGAGGGCCGGCGCCCAGAGTCTACGACGAGTTGTTCAGCGGCGTCGACCTGGTCCCAACGCTTTTGGACTTGCTGGGCCTCGACGGACCGGCCGACGTCGACGGCGTGTCCCATGCGGGCAACCTGGTGGCGCCGAATACCCAAACCGATCCGGTGCGCGACCACGTCTACACCACCAAGACCTATCACGACTCGTTCGATCCCATTCGGGCAATCCGGACAAAGGAATACAGCTACATCGAGAACTACATGCCACGACCACTTTTGGATCTGCCGTTAGATATCGAAGAGAGCCCCTCCGGGCTGGCGGTCGCACCGTTCGTCAAGTCGCCCCGACCACCGCGCGAACTCTACGATCTGCGCGCCGACCCCAACGAAACCACCAACCTGCTGGCCCCGGATTTCGGGCTCGACCCGCGGATGGATGGAATCGCGGCCGATCTGGCTGTCCTACTGAATGATTGGCGCGAGCGCACCGGCGACGTCATACCGTCGGAGTTCGCCGGCACGCGCATCGCGACGCGTTATACCGAGACGTATCTGCGGATCCACCGCACCCCGCCGGTCAGCCGGTCGGCGATCGCCGCCGACCGCGGCGTGGAGGAATAACTCACCCGGCAATCCCGTCGGCGCCGAGCAGCAGCCCACCGGTGCCGCCGGAGCCGCCCGTCGGGGCTATGGAGATCATGTTGGCCGAGCTGATAGCCGAACCGATATTCGCCAAATCTGTTGCCACTGGCGACACGAATTCCGGTGCCGCGATCACGTACGACATCTGACAACGGTAATGCGGTTACGCGGCGCCAACCTGAGCCACGATGAAAAGCCGCCGGAACGGGAAGATCGTCGTTCCGTCGGCCCGCGGCGGGTAGGCGTCGTCGAGCAGCGGGATGAGTTCCCGGCGGAACTGTTCCCAGCCCTCGTCGTCGAGCTGCTCGCGCACCGGGACCAGCGCGGTACCGGTGATCCAATCCAGCACCGGGTGCTCGCCGCTCAGCTGGTGTAGGTACGTGGTCTCCCAGACGTCGACCCTGCATCCGGCGTCCAGCAGCAGGTCGGCGTAATGTGTCGGCGACTGAACCACCGCACCCACTCGAAATGGTAAGTCACGCAGGATCTTTGCGTAGGGCTCACGGCGGGCCAGGGTCCGCGCCGCGGAGTGCGACGGCGTCTCGAAGTTGCCCGGGACTTGAACCGCGATCCACGATCCGGGCGCCAACTCCTGGGTCCACCGGACCATCAAGTCGGCGTGCTCGGGCACCCAGTGCATCGCCGCGTTGCTGACCACCACGTCCGTGTCGGGCTTTGGCTTCCAGGTTCGCAAGTCCCCCGTGCTCGCGTCGATCCCGCGTTCGCGGGCGGCGGCAACCATCTCCGGGGAGCTGTCCATTGCCTCGATCACCGCGCCGGGCCAGCGCTTGGACAGATACTGCGTCAGGTGCCCGGGCCCGCAGCCGAGGTCGGCGACCCGGCGCGCCCGCTCGGCGCCCACCCGCGACACCAGGTCATAGAACGGGCGGCTGCGGTAGTCAGCGAACGCCAAGTACACATCGGGATCCCACATTTCGGTCCTCCTGATCTCCACCGTAGCCAAAGATCCCCCAGGCGATGCCCGGCAGGCTAGCATCGGGGTTCGTGCCACCCGACACCGATCCGATCGATAGTCCCGTCCCGGTTCCGGATGTTCCGGGCGGCGACGTAGCGGCCAGCGCCGCCGGACTACCCCCACGTTCCGCGTTGTCCCCCCGTCAGCGGATGGTGGTCCAGGCATCTGAGATCGGCGACCTGGCGCTGCGCACCTGGGTCTCGTCGGTACTAGCCACCACGGTGGCGCCGGCCGTTGTCGCCACTTCGCTGCGCGATCCCAGATCGGGCTCCGAGCGCAGCGACCTCGCCTTCTACGCAGAGCTGGCGGCGGCGCAGGATCCGGTCAAGTCGTTCCCCGCACCCACCGAACTGCCCCGGGTGTCATCGCGGCCGGCCAGTCAGCGCGCGGAGCGGCTCGCACGCGGCAGGGTCGACAACATCTCGTTCACCAGTAGCTTCACCGCGATCAACCCCGCGATGCGCAACCGCTGGAGCGCGTGCAAGTCCAACAATGTTGTGCGCGGACAACACTGGCGCCATGACGACGGACCGCGTCCCACACTGTGCGTGATCCACGGCTTCATGGGCTCCTCGTATCTGGTCAACGGCCGGTTCTTCACGCTGCCCTGGTATTACCGGTCCGGCTACGACGTCTTGATGTACACGTTGCCGTTTCATGGCCGGCGGGCTGAAAAGTTCTCGCCGTTCAGCGGTTTCGGCTATTTCGCGGGTGGGCTCGCCGGTTTCGCCGAGGCGATGGCCCAGGCCGTGCACGACTTCCGATCCATAGTGGACTATTTGCGCCACACCGGGGTAGACCGCATCGCGCTGACCGGCATATCGCTGGGTGGTTACACTTCGGCGCTGGTGGCCTCGGTCGAGGACCGGCTCGAAGCCGTCATCCCCAATTGCCCTGTCGTCACACCCAAAACAATGTTCGACGAATGGTTCCCGGCCAACAAACTTGTCGACCTCGGATTGCGGCTAAGCAACATCAGCCCCGAGGAGTTGAGCGCTGGGCTGTCCTACCACTGCCCACTGAACTACCAGCCGTTGGTGCCCAAGGACCGCCGGATGATCATCACCGGCCTCGGCGACCGGATGGCTCCACCGGGTCAGGCGGTAATGCTTTGGGAGCATTGGGACCGCTGCGCGTTGCGGTGGTTTCCGGGCGGTCACGTGGTGCACGTGAGCCAGCTGGATTATCTGCGCCGGATGACCAGCTTTCTACACGGCCCTATGTTCAATTAGCGGACTCCGCCAGCTGCGCCCGATGTGCGCCGACGGCAGGTATCGGCCAATCCAGCCCCGTGAGCAATCCGGCGGGCGCGTCCCTATGCCCATCGAGTCGCTGTGTGGATGACGGGTCCAACGCTGTCAGCGCCCGCAGTTGGTTGCCCCGCTGCGGTGTTAGACCGGACACCGCAGCGGCGGGCCCCGGCTGCGTATCGGTGCGGAACGCGGTCGCAACCGCAACCGTATGCCGGCCACCTGATTCGGCCGAGCCGGCGATCTCCAGCGCCGTCCACGTCTCGCTCGCCGGATGTGTCCGGATTGCGTTCAGCGTGTCCGGCAACGCATTGTCCGCGTTGGCCTGATATGCCGCAACGAAATCCGAGGCGCCTTGCTGCACGGCACGCCACGTCTCGCGCGCAGCCGGTGCGAATAATTCCGGGACGTCGTCCACCCCGACCAAGTTGGCTTCCCAGCCGATCTCGCGGAGGTGATCGGCGAGCCGTCGCGCCGCGACCTGGGCGGTCTCGTGCAACGGGATCCGCGATGAGCGCGCCTGCAGCGCCTCCAGGTTGTCGGCGGCCGACACCGTCAGGCCGATCCAGGTCTGGGTTCCAGATACGGTGTCGCGACTGGTGATTCGGACCGTGTCGGCACGCACGCCGTACCGGTTCAGGTACCCGGCAAGCAGCGGCAGCGGCAACACGTCCGAATCCGACGCCGGCGGCCCAAGTTGCAGTAGCACTGTAGTCTTTGTGCCGCTACCGGATTCGGCCACCGGGCGGCGGCGCCGCGATATCGCAATCCGACGGCGCAGAATCGTGGTGAAATACAGCCCACGCCACCAGCCAAACAGCAGGATCACCACGGCGACGGCGATGCCGAGAACCCAGTAGTCGCGGGGCGACCGCCACGGGTAAGCCAGCACCGCGGGCACCACTGCCAGTAGTGCCAGGGTTATCCGGCCGCTGCCCGGCCAGCCCGGTTTAGCGCTCACGAGGTGAACTCCTTTCGACGACGTGCAGTGATCCCGGCAACGACCGCAACCACCAAAGCCAGCGCGCCGGTCCCGGCGAAAGCGACGGTCCGCGGCGTGTTGTCTTTTGGTGCCGGTGCCGGAGGAGGAGTGACCGTCTTTACCTGCGGCGCAACGGTTTCAGAACGGGAGGGCAGTTCCCAGGTCAGGGCTGCCACCGGGTCCAGGTTGCCGGAGCCAACGACGTTGGAGGGCGCTCTGGCGCCGTTGTGCGCCGTTGCGGTGAGACGCCCGATCACCTGCGTGGCGCTCAGCGCGGGGTACTTGCTGCGGACCAGTGCCGCGACGCCCGACACGTAACCGGCCGCGTAGCTGGTGCCGCTGAGGCTAACCAGGTTCTGGCGGTCGTCGGGCAGGCCGTTGGCCAAGCCCCCGCCGTCGCGGTTGCTCACCGAAACAATGTTTTCCCCGGGCGCGGCGACACCTACCCATGGTCCGGCCATAGTGAATTTCGACGGCTGCCCCTCCGGCGTCAAGGAAGCCACCGACAGGACGTATGGCTGCCACCACGACGGAATGGAGACCGACGTGACGCCCGCCCAATTCCGCGGGTCGTCCGGGCGGCTCAGGTCGGTGAGCGCATTGGACTCGCAGGACGTCCCGCCGGCGACCGATCCGGTCGCTCCGGTATTGCCTGCGGCAGCCACGATTACCGCGTCCTTATCCACAGCCGCATACCGGATTGCCGCGCCCAGCGCGGCCTGATCGATGGGTCGATCAGCCGGCAGGCACGTTATCGCCGAGATGTTGATCACCCGGGCGCCGAGGTCGGCCGCGTGCACGATCGCCCGGCCCAGCGCCGCAACATCGACGGACGCGCGAGCCACCAGCGGATCGCCGCCCGACGTCCGTGGCGAGAACTTGGCCGATGTCGCCCTGATGGACAGCAGCCGCGCACCGGGTGCGACGCCCGCGAACCCGTCATCGCCGGGCTGGCCGGCGATGATCCCGGCAACCAGGGTTCCGTGACCATCGCAGTCGGTCAGGCCGTCGGTCGACTCCACGAAGTCGCCACCGGCCTCGACGTTCGGCAGCCGCGGACCCGGCCGCACCCCGGTGTCGATGACCGCCACCAGCTGGCCTTCGCCACGGGGAAACTGCCACGCCCCGGGAAGATTCAGCGTTGCCTGACTCGCCGTCGGCGCATCCGGATCGCTGCCCGAGATGACGCCGGAGACGCTACATGGGCCGCGCTGCTCCATCGGCTGCACAGGTCCCGGAGTTCCCGCCGGCGGTTGCGCGCCGGGGTCGATCGCCGGCGGGGTGATCGCCAGCGCCGGCGGACAGGTGCACACCACAACGGCGACAACCGCTGTGATGCACCCTAATCCGATTGCACGATTCATCGATTGAGTACCCAGCTGAACAAACCGACCAGGTAGGCCAGCACGGGGATCAGCGAAGCATCCAGGCCGGCGGCCACGAATCCCAGCAGCCGACGCGCCGGCAACGAATAGCTCTCCGGGGAAGCGATGCGCGGGTTCAGCGCAACAACCACCCATGCCAGCGTGAGCACGGTCAGCACCAGCACCGCGCCTAACGCTGCGGCGTAGCGCCCCGTTGCGGTATAGAGCACCAACAGGACACCGGCCACCAGGTACGGCTGAGCGAGCAGCCAGGCCTTGCTGGCGGCCGAATCCCACACCCGGGCGCGCAGCGCGGAGGCGGCCGCCGTCGCGGCCACTGCGTACCAGCCCAGCACGCTCAACGACTCAGGGCGCAGCGCGATCGCCACCGAACCCAGCACGCTGAGCAGCACGGCACCGGCGACGAAGCCGGTCTGATGGGCGTCACTGGCGCGCACCCGTCGTGGCAGGTCCTCGAGCACCCGCAACGACGGTGCCGATGGGGTCGGATCGCCGGGTGCCGGGATGACCGGCAACGGGAACCGCGCCCACAGGGCGGACAGCTGAGCCGTCTGGACGGCGAGCAACAGCGCCGCCACAATCAGCCCGGACCCGATGGTCAGGAACGACAACCGCCAAAGCAACGCCGCGCCGGCCGCCAGCGCCACGCCGGCGCCGACCACCGCCGTCGCCGTGAAGAAGGCGATGACGCGTTCGCGCTGCGCACCGGGTACAAACAGCGCGATGAGCGACCATGCGGTGACACCGGCGGCGGCCAGCAATAGCTGCGCCGGCCCGAATCTCCCGGGTACCGCCAACGCCAACGCCGCCGCGATGGGCACCAGCGCGGCAACGGACAGGGCGATCTCGGTCTGCGCTGAACGTGACTTGATCAGCAACGCACCCAACGCGGCGAACACCGCGAGCGCACTGACGACGACCAGTCCTGCCAAACCTCCAACGGCTACCCGATAGCTGACCGCAAGAGCGGTTGCCGCGAAGCCCACGGCGACCGTCGCGGCCAGCGCTCCCCGTTGAATATGCGCCGTGCCCCATGGCTTTAGCCGGGAGGGCGAGAAGATCACCGCGGCGTCGGCGATGTCCTCGACGATGCCGGGCGCAGCCGGACCTGTAGGCACCGCCTGTAGGGCGAGTAGATCGCCATCGACGACGCCGACGGTGTCCAGGCTGGCATCCAGGCTGAACGGCGCTCCCCCAATGGGTGCCAGGCTCAGTTGGGAAGCCGCGCCGAATGTGGGTTCACCGCCGTCGCCGTTGGAACCCACCGGAACCACCAAACGCTGTACCGCGGGCAAGATTTCACGCAGCGGCAACTCCGTGGGCAGCGCTACCTCCGTCAGCCTGCTGTCCGCGAGTATGGCGACGCGGACGATCGGGATGACCGCGCCGGACGTCACTGGACCCTCGAAGAATGTTGGGGCCGAACCTGGGACATCGTGCTCTCTTCTCTATCTGGTTTCTGTTATGCGGATTGGGCGGAGAAATCTCGGGATAGCCGGTGGCCGGGAAACCATTGGGCGTCCGGCAGGCCGCCGGTCAGAGCTTCGACGGCAACGGCGATCGCAAAGGGTGTGCCAGGACTGAACGTCGAGACCCACTCGCCGTCGAAGGCGCGCGACGGGCTGACCAGTATGCGGCCCGCAGTGGTGTCGACGATGCTCATCCCGACCTCGGTGGTGGCGTGCTGTCCGTCTCGGTGGCAACCGGCGACGATCTCGACGTAGCTGCGCGGCCCGGTGAACACCGACTCCACCACTGCCCGAGCCGATTCCGGAATGCCGAGGTAGTCGAGCACGTCGGCCAGCGGTGCGCCGGACCTCAGCCGCTCGTCGGCCCGGGCGCCGACGCGCGTCGGCAGGCTGAACTCGGCGAACCGCGCCGGCTGACGCTGTGCCAGCCCGACACTGACTACCGGAACCATCGATCGGGGATCATCGATATCCATTGCGGTGAATGTGATCAACTGCGCGCTGCGGAGCGCGACGATGGTCTTGGGGGTTCTACCGCCGGCAACGGCACGCTGCACGACGATGCCGCGCAGTAGGTCCCCGGCGCCGTCGGCCGTGGTGGGCCCCAGATAGCGCAGGTCGAGCCACCGGTCCGGAAAGCACACCGCTCTGATCCACTCAGCGACCACTGGGTTGATCGCACCGTGCTCCGACAGCAGGCCCATCCCCGTCAGTTCGGTCTTCTGACATTGCTGGAACGCATCCCGCTGTGCGGCATCACTGTACGGCGTGGTTATCGCCAGCACCCACGGAAAACTGCCCGCTCCGATGGTTTCCGCGATGAACCACGCCTGATCGACCGTCAGCTCGACGGCGTTGGGTTCTGTGTTCATTTAAGTTCGTCTGTGCACTGACTAGCCGCCCCATTTGGCGGCTTCGGCCCCATCGCGGGCCAGCATGGACATGGTGTTGGATTCGTGGTTGCTGGCCATCGACTGGTAAGCACGCACGAGGTCCTCCATGGCTTGGTTCCACTGCGCCTGCCAGGCCTGGTAGCTCGTACCGGTGTCGCCCTGCCAGCCATTGGACAGCGCCGCCTGCTCGCTCGCGATATCGGCGCCCAGCCCTTGCAGAGTGCCGGCGTAGGAGGACATGTCCCCGGCATGAGCCAACATCGCCGGGTAGTTGTACATGATCTGTGACATCACAGGTCCT
>Ga0224557_1000757_pt1 | contig 34465 bp, 32 predicted proteins | sample 714S31014metaG_FD_180677 | JGI IMG/M metagenome (GOLD analysis project Ga0224557, IMG submission 180677) | Peat soil microbial communities from Stordalen Mire, Sweden - 717 S3 10-14 | ecosystem: Environmental > Terrestrial > Soil > Wetlands > Peat | place: Sweden: Norrbotten County, Stordalen... | reverse complement strand
AAGACGGCGTGTCGAGCGGCATGGCTCGAGTGCGCCAGTCCAAGCTGCCATTTTCCTTTCTGCATCACGCTGGGTTGCTTTTTTGACCTATTTCGTCACCCTATTATGCGAGACTCAGTAAATGGCTGGATGCCCCAGGTCTCGGTTTTGAGACCTGGGATCAAATGAACCCCTCGAAACCACAGACCAGCCCCCGGAAACGCCCATGTCGCCGGTAGGGATTCTCGCTTTACGCTAAATCGCCTCAGCATGAATTGAATCCTGCATATTCGTCCTGGCCCGCCAAACCGCGAGGGCCTCCACAGCCGGCGCAAACGCGGAAAAACCTCCCATTTTCGACGCCAGACGCCCTTATCCTGTTCCTTTTGAGCGCTTTTCGCACCATTACCGGGAAATCTGTACCGCCTTTTCATCGAATTCGGAACCTTTCCCGGTGCCGATTCGTCCAATCCGGTCAATTCGCAGGTTATTCATTAACCTTTTCACAACCGCGTGGATGAACCTTTGGGGCTCAAGCGAAACCCCTGAAGCGAACCTTTCACGCCTTTGTGTAACCGCCTGAGCCAACATTTCGGGTCGCGCAGAATTGCCGGTTCACTCATCGAAGGCCGCCGCCCTTGCTGTTTTATGGGTCACGGTCAATCTGAAGAGGAAGCTATTCGTACGCCAGTGCGTCGATGGGGTCTTTCCGCGCCGCCATCAACGCCGGGTAGAGCGCGCCCAAAAACGCCCCCAGAAGAGCGTAGATCGAACCCCTGACGATCCAGGCGGCAGTGATCTCAAAGTGCTGCGTCGGGAACACGTGGCCCACCAGAGCCTTGACCCCGTAAGTGCCCGCAATGCCCAACAGCACCCCGGCCCCCGCCATCACTGCCGTCTCGCGCAGCACCACGCTCACAATGGTCAGCTTCGATGCCCCCATCGACTTGAGAATCCCGATCTCCCGCGTACGTTCCAGCACCGCCGTATACATCGACTGGAAGATGGCCAGGAACCCCACCACCACCGCGATGAACGTGACTACGTTGAGAGCGATATTGAAGCCGGGAATCTTATCCGGAGTCATCTCTTCCAGCCATTCGTCGACGGTCTCTACCGGGTAGTCTTCCAGGCCGCGCGTGGCATGGATCTCCTGAATCACGAGGTTGTCGTTGGCCGGGTCGTCGCATTTGATGAAAAACTGCGAGGCCTTGCCCTCGGCGTCCATCAACTCGCCCATGGTATCGATTTGCAGCAGCTTGCGCCCCCCCTTGCCGTGCTCCACGATCCCCGAGATGCGGAACGGGTGATCCATGATGGTGATCGTATCGCCCACGCGATGGCCGCCGTCCGCTCCGGCAAAAATATCGTCCACCATCACGTCCTGGGGCCCCTGGAACGGCCCGCCGGACAGGAAGACAAAAGGCTTCAAGGCGTTGAAGCTGGGGTAATCGATCCCGTAAAGTATCTCGATCTTGCCGGCCGTGGAGAGCTTTTGAATCACCGGCGAGGCCACCGCCACGTGCGGCAGCCGCCGGATGACCTCGATGTTCTTTTCCGGCATGGGCGCGCCGCTCACGCCGGCGAAGATGCTGGCGTTGCTGGGACGCAGCATCAGGTCCGCGCCGATGCCGTTGGTGCGCTGCTTGGTGTCGTTCAACATCCCCATGAAGATGCCCACGATGGACAGAATCATGATCACTTCAATGGCCACCGCCAGCACGCTGATGATGGAGCGCACCGGCCGGTGCACCAGATTGGCAATAATCAGCTTGTTCATTCCCAGAGCCTGGCTCCGAGGGCCAAAATGCTTCAGAACACCCTCGCCTTCAGGGTATCAGCCTGGGCAGGCGAGACCTGGACCGCGCACTCTCGTCCCGATCCGTTCCTCCGGGCGCCCTAAATGGTTTCGCCGGCCTGCGCTGCCTTCGTAGAGGGTAAATAGTTGATAAATAGGCCCAAAATGGTCCTGCGAGTCTCAGATTGATGATAATAAAGGGAAAAACCCGACGAATCGCTTTGACGGAAGCAGAAACCCGGTTTATTGTGAAGGTGGAAAACTTTAGGGTACGTTACTCGTTTTTCTGGTTGCAGATGGGAAACTTTGGTGAAGACCTGCGCATGGAGCGGCTAGCCCGCGGCGTTGCGCTGGAACAAATCACGGCGGTCACCAAAATCAGCCAACATCACCTCGTTGCGCTGGAGCAGGAGCGGTTTCGCCTCCTGCCCGGCGGCATTCTTTCCAAGGGCATCGTGCGCGGTTACGCCGCAGCCCTGGGCCTTGACCAGCATGCCTGGACCGAGCGCTATCTCAAAGCCTATGTCGCCTCCGGCCAGGTGGTCGACGACGACAGCGGTTGGACGGCCTTCGCCTCCAACGTGGGCAAAGCCCGCATGCTGCGCCGCGACGCTATTGAGCTCCGTCTGCGCTGGGCCGGCGCCATCCTGCTGCTGCTGGCGGTTGTCGCCGCGGCCTTTCTCACGGTCCGCTACCTGGGCCTCCGTGCCGGCTGGTGGCCCACCTTGTTGCCCATGCAGCAAGCCGCCGCCGCCGCCGCCCACGTCGCATTCTCCTCAGCCCACCACCTGCTTTCCCGCCTGCTCGCCTGGTTCAACGGCTGATCCTCGCCAGCGGAGCGAACATTGCCCGCACCGGCTCTCCAGCCCCCGGAACCCGCGGCATGATGAACTGCGGCTCAAAGCGGCCGCCACGCCCTTCAGCGCCTGCAACTCCCCGTTCGCTCAGGACTCTTTGGCCCCGGCCGCCCGCTGCGATTAACATGGAGGTGTACACCCGCTGGCTAACGCCTGCCGGTGCAGGCGTGTCTCACCGATGCGGGCGAGTTGCCGGTCAAGGAGAGAAGTTCCCCCCTCCCCGCGGCGGTTCATCCACGGCAAAGCAGCCATCGCGACAGGCCACCAATCTAAATCCCTTCAATGGGGAGGAGTTCGAATTTGAGCGACCGTTTCTTGTTTACATCTGAGTCAGTCACCGAAGGCCATCCGGACAAGATTGCCGACCAGGTCTCTGACGCCATTCTCGACGCCTGCCTGGAGCAGGACCCCTACAGCCGCGTCGCCGCCGAAACCCTGACCGCCACCGGCCTGGTGGTCATCGCCGGTGAAATCACCACCAAGGCCTACGTCGACTTCCAGAGCCTGGTCCGCGGCGTGGTTGCCTCCATCGGCTACGACAACGCCCTCTACGGCTTCGACGCCAACACCTGCGCCGTGATCTCGACCATCAACAAGCAGTCCGGCGACATCGCCCAGGGCGTTGACACCGGCGGCGCCGGCGACCAGGGCATGATGTTCGGCTACGCCTCCAACGAAACCCCTGAGCTGATGCCCGCCCCCATCTCGCTGGCCCACAAGCTCACTCGCCAGTTGACGCACGTGCGCAAGAGCGGCAAGCTGCCCTACCTGCGCCCCGACGGCAAGAGCCAGGTCACCGTCGAGTACGACGAGAACGGCAAGCCCGCCCGCATCGACGCCGTGGTCATCTCCACCCAGCACTCTGAGAGCGTCGGCAATGAGGAGCTGCATGCCGACATCCTCAAGTACGTGATCCAGGCCGTGCTGCCCGCCGCGTGGCTCGACGAGCACACCAAGTACCACATCAACCCCACCGGCCGTTTCGTCATCGGCGGACCCATGGGCGACACCGGCCTCACCGGCCGCAAGATCATCGTGGACAGCTACGGCGGCATGGGCCGTCACGGCGGCGGCGCTTTTTCAGGTAAAGACCCGACCAAGGTGGACCGCTCCGCGGCCTACGTCGCCCGTTACATCGCCAAGAACATCGTGGCCGCCGGCCTGGCTGACCGCGTCGAGGTGCAACTGGCCTACGCCATCGGCGTGGCCGAGCCGGTCAGCGTCCTGGTGGAAACCTTCGGCACCGGCAAAATCGGCGAGGCCAAGCTCACCGAATTGATCCGCAAGAACTTCTCGCTCACGCCCAAGGGCATCATCGAGAGCCTGAACCTGCGCCGCCCCATCTACCAGAAGACCGCCTGCTACGGCCACTTTGGCCGCAACGAGCCGGAGTTCACCTGGGAAGCCACCGACAAGGCCGCCATCCTGGCCGAACAGGCAGGAATCGCCGCCGCAGCCAAGTAGCCCCGCCGCAGCACCCTCACAACAGCATGGGACCCTTCGCCAGGAGGGTCCCATTTTGCGTGAATGCAGTTCCCTGTTTCCTGGTAAACCGCCCGGAACCCTGGATCGCGCTTCCCATGTTCTCGATGAGCGCATCGGCTTGGCATCAGTCCAGATAGACTCCAGGCGACATCGGCGTTTTCCGTTACAGATCCTGGCCGCTTCGCTGAAGATTGATTGGCCATTGCGAATCGTAACGATAGAATTCTCCCACGCCCGTCATCGCCCTCCCTTGCGGTCCTGGCCGATGTCGGCGCGGCGATGTTTTCCTCGAGGTACCGATCCAGATTGCGGTGAGTGGGAATCTCGTGGTCCCTGTCACCCTTCTCATGCGGCCGGACCCGGCCCCCGGCGCCCCTGGAAGAAGAGACCATCGACGCGCATGGAGACCGCGGCGCCCAAGCGCCCATGCATCCAACGGCTCGCAGACACTTAAATCGCGGCAAGAAAAAACACCGCTTAAACCTTTACCATGCAATCTCTTGCAGTTTACAACACCGTGTTAGACCGGACCACAGTGACAAATTGCCAACGGTCGCGGCCTGGGCACGTTTAAGTCGGTAGATTTCCAATTTGGGTCAGGCGGTTGGGGTCCATTACCTTTGCGTACAACTTTATTGTTACTGAGCAGAATAGCACACAAAATGTGTGCTATTCTGCTCACATCAGTCTTGAGAAAAGCGACTCGTGATGATCTCTAAGCTAGATTGCAAGGGGATCGGCAATTGAATGGAACCCATTTCAATCTAATAACTTAGATACCGGCAACGTGCATGCGCGCGCTCGGACGGACTAACCGAGGCGCATCCATGAAGTCTCTCCTCTCCGCCCCCCTGAAACACTCAATCTTCACTACCCTTCGGAATCTCTTCTGGACAGTTCCCTGCCTCCTGCTCCCTTTAGTTTTCACAGGCTGTGGGGCCAATCATTCCATGGCCGCGCCAACAACGGTCATTAGCACTCCCGCTGCAGCCGCCACGCCCGTATTCTCACCTGCTCCCGGGACATACCTGACTGCCCAGACGGTGACATTGTCTGCCGCCACAGCGGGTGCGACAATCTACTACACCGCCGACGGTACCGCGCCCACGACATCCTCGACTCCATACACTGGCGCAATCCCGGTAAGTGGATCCGAGGTGATTGAAGCGGTTGCTGTCGCTTCAGGCTATACAAACAGCAGCCTGGCAACGGCGGGCTACGTCATTACACCTCCCCCGGTATCGGGACCTGTGGTTCCCACAAACGCCACTGCTGCCAGCGACCTGCAGGCGCTCGACACATGGATTTTCAACCACGACCCGGGCACTCCCGGCACGGCGGTTGGGGCAACGAGCCTGGTGAGCACGCCATCGCTCAGCGGCAACGCACGCAACTTTGTCTCCAGCTACACAAATACAGGCGGCGAAATATACAGCGTGGCCTACGCGAACGACACAACCTCAATGAACTTTGTCTATGACGGGTGGGTGTGGATTGAGGCCGGAAGCACTATCGCTAACCTTGAATTAGATTCAAACCAGGTCACAGACGACGGTCAAACCGTTATCTACGCCTTCCAGTGCAGCGGGTATTCCCAAACGTGGGAATACAGCGGCGCAGGGGGCGAATGGGTAAGCTCCTCGCAACCTTGCAACGTGTCGAACTGGCAGACGAACGCCTGGCATCACGTTCAGATCAGCTATTCGCGTGACGACTCCGGCAATGTGACCTATCACTCCGTATGGCTGGATGGCAACGAGCAAGTGATCGACGCCATGGTGCCGTCAGCGTTCGCGCTGGGTTGGCAGGTCGGGGTGGTGCAAACCCAGTTTCAGCTGGATGGACTGGGAGCTTCGGGCGCATCTACGGTGTACCTGGATAACCTGACCATCTATCGCTGGTGAGCCAGGCAGGGAGCACCACGCTCCCCTTTTCATAATTTCAGCGAGCGCTTGATTCAGCACATTCGGTAGGTATCGCATCCTTGCGAATATCCTGAATCACAACCATACCGCGGATGAATTTGACGGCGGTCGGCTGACGGAAGCTGGCCGTCTCGTAAACTGAGAGCGACAAGGCACAGCGCGAGTTTGCTTCAAAAACTCCTGCAACTCTCTGTAAAGAAAGTCACTTCGGAGTCATATTCCTGGATCAGTCCCCGAATGTCGGCAAGGGTTTACCGATATCCCAGGGCAACAATGGCAACTGAGGCCAACTGCCCAAAGCGCTCATCAAACCGCGCTTGAGAGGTTTTTTCCGAGTTCCGGTCCGCTCGTCGCCCATTCGGAAACCGGACCGAATCCTTCCATCCCTTTTCCCCTCCCCGCGTCCATCCCCTGCCCCGCTCCCCGCCGTTGAGCTCCCGCCCCAGGAGACCGTTCTCCTCCTCTGCGCCCAAACTCCTTGAGCCATTCTTGAAGCCTCCTCATGCTTCGGCAAGCGCATCAACCCTGTCCCAACCCGTTTTGCAGAAGAATACGATCCGGCAACGCATAATGACATATGTCCAACCTGCGCCAGATCGATCTCCGCCGCCGCGGTCCCCGTGCAATCTGTCAGGCATGTGCCCGGTCCGTACCATCCCCCACCCCCTCCCCCTTTCCCCAAAAGCTCCGGTTCTCGAAGAAGAGGTTTCCGTGCAAGTAGAACACAATCAACAACATGAGCAACTGACCCCATGTACTTATCAGTAAACAGAACCCCCTGAAAGTCTCGGTTCCTTGCCTCAAAACCCGACCCTTTTGGCCTATTCGAGCCGAAAAACAAGCCTCGAACAGCCCTTTTCCCCTCGCTTTTCTCACCAGTCCCGTCTGCAAAGGACACCGATTCGGCCTCCGGGTACAGCCGTCTCGCAAATGCCTTAGAATGCTTTCTGGCGCGCTGCGCGTCCATTCTTTCGAGGAGCTATCGATGCGTTCTCCTGCACTTGCCGCTGTTGTACTCGGTCTGGCCACACTGGCCGCCGCGCATTCCGCCGCGCAAACCATCGCTTCCTGGGACTACGAGGGCAAACGCGGCGCACTGGACTGGGGCAAGCTCGACCCGGCGTACAGAGCCTGCTCGCATGGCCACCAGCAGTCGCCCCTCGACATTCGCGGCGCGCACCTCGACAAGGCGCTCCAGCCCCTCGAATTCCACTACATCGCCGGGCCCGTCACGCTGGAGAACAATGGCCACACCGTGGTGGTTCACGTTGACCACGGCAGCTACATTGTGGCCGGCGGCGTGCGCTATGAACTGGTCGAGTTCGATTTCCACCACCCCGCCGAGGAAGCGGTAAAAGGCAAGCTGACCGACATGGACGTCCACCTGCTCCACAAGAGCGCCGACGGCAAACTGGACATCCTCGCCATTCGCCTCGCCGAGGACGCGGGCAACCCCAACGCCGTGCTCGCCACTCTCTGGCCCCACCTGCCCACCAAAGCCGGCGCCAGCGAGAAAGTCACGGAGATGGTCAACCCCGGCGGTTTGCTGCCCGCAGACCGCGGCTACTGGACCTACCTCGGCTCGCTCACCACCCCGCCTTGCACCGAGGGCGTGCGCTGGTTCGTCCTCGAGCAGGAGGTGAGCCTGAGCCGCGACCAGTTGCGCGTCTTCGCCGCCCTCTTCAAGGTAAACACCCGCCCCCTGCAGGACCCCCACGGCCGGCGCATCGAAGCCAACGAATAAGGCTACCCCGCCAGCGGCGTGAATTTGAGAACCAACCCCGCATCGCCGGGAAGAGTCTCCGCTTCCACGCCGGTAACGTCTTGGATCAGGTAGTGCGCCGCGTCCAGCATTTCCATCGAATGCGAAAACGTGGTCGCCACCACCGTGCATCCCGCCGCGCGCCCGGCCTGGACGCCCGACGACGAATCCTCAATCACCACGCACTCCTCCGGCGCGAACCCCAGCAGCGCCGCTCCCGCCAGAAAAGCCTCTGGATGCGGCTTGCCCTGGGTCACGCTCTCGGCCGCAATCAGCCGCTCCGGCACGGGAATGCCGCTCGCGGCCAGCCGCTCACGCACCAGCCGCTCGGTGGCGCTGGTCACCACCGTCCAGCGGCGTGGGGGCAGCGCCGCCAGCAACTCCAGCACGCCGGGCAGCACCGCGAGCCCTTGACCGTCCGCGAGTTCGATGTCTTCGATGACCTTGAGTTCCGCCACAGGGTCCAGGTCCGGGCGCAATGTGGCCACGCTCTCGATGGCCCGGCAGCCGTGGGTGATGCTGATGGCGTACGCGGGGTCCACGCCGCGCATCCTGGCCCACTTCGTCCAGCTGCGCTCCACCGATCCAATCGAGGAGATCAGAATCCCATCCATGTCGAACAGGATGCCTTGGCAGCGGATGGTCACCGGGGAAGAAGCGATGGATGAATCCATAGCGTCATTGTAAAGGGAAGCGGTTTCAGCGCTTGGCCTGCGCTTCCCTGGGCGGTGCAAAGCTGATCTTGGGCGGGTCGCCGAGGGTGAGCGCGGCTTCGACAGCTCGCTTGCGGGCGCCTTCCTGCACCAGGTTCTGCTGGAGCGTGATCGTCCCGTCGCCAATCCCGGCATCCCCGCTCCAGCGGTCAAAGCGCGCCAGCGCAGCGGGAACATCCGCTTCAGTCGCAGAGGCTTCCACCCGACCATGCCGCCACTCGAAGTGCAACGTGCCCTTGACCGACGCAGCCAGCTCTTTGTCCGTGAATCCGGAGAGCTCAATTTTGCCGTCTGCGTCGAAAGCGCCGCCCGACCAGCGCAGCCCCAGCAACTGGCCCACATCCGCCGGGCTGAGCTTTTCAAACTTGCCCTCCAGCGTATAGGCGGGCTTGCCTTGATCGGTCCCCACGGTGCGCAGCGTCCCTGATCCGTGCATGCGGCCGTCCAGCAGATCCGCATCGAGGTCCGTGATCTCGGTCCCGCGCTCCAGAATGCGCAGCGTGGCTGTTGCCTCGCGCAGCGTAACCGGGCCCAGAATCAGGGAATCGGCCTTCACCGTGCCCTCAAGCCGCGGCCAGGCCGGCGCAGTCGATGAGTTGGACGGCCTAAGGCGGGCGATCAGCGTGGAGAGCAGCGTGCCCGGCTCGCGCGCTCCGAGAATCGCGGCCTGCAGGGTGGAAGCGTCCAGATTGCCGAAGTGTACCTGAAACCTGGCAATGCAGGGCTGGACCGCGTCGCAGTGAGCCGCCAGGCTCAGGCTGGCCGTGCCCTTTACCGGACCGTAGGAGAAGACCACCGGGTCCCAGCGCGCTTCGCCGTTGCCCAGGTGCAGCGTGGCCTGCGCAATCTCTACATGGTTGGCCAGGTAATCGGCCTTCCAGTTGGCATCGCGCAAAGTCACGGTCCCGGCCACGCTGTCGGTCACGGGCGCCCCCGCCTCTGCCACCGCCGGCTCATTCCCGGCACGGGTCACAGCGCCTCCGGCCGAGCTGCCGCTGAAGGGAATGTTCTGCGCCGGCATCCACGGACCCTCGGCGCTCAGATCCACGCTCAAGGGATCTCCAGCCAGCGCGTCCAGCACCGCGGCATCCTGCAGCCCGGCCACATGAGCCAGTTCCCTGGCCCGCGCCATGCCGGCCTGCCCGTGTACCGTCACCCGGTAGCCGGAGAGCGCCAGCCGGGCAGTGAAAGTGAGGGGAACGGCGCCGCCGGCAGGAATGGCCACGGTTGCCGCCAGCGCCACAGGCGGGCCAGTTGGCGCAGCGCGACCCGGCTCCTGGCCCTGCACAGCCGCAACCACCGGCTCAAGCACCATCTTGGGCGCCTGGATGGGCGTGCTGAGCCCGGCCTCGTTTATTTGAAAACCTTCGACGGTAAAGCTGCCGGTAAGCGGCCCTTGTGCAGCCGGATGCGCCTTCGCCGGGCGGGCCTTGCCTGGGTGCTTCCTGGCCTCCGCTTTCTCCGGCGTTGCCGTTTCAGTGGCAATCTCGGCATAGGCGACCTTGCCGCTGATCGCGCCCCTGGCCTCCAGGCCGGGGCCAAAATCGCTGCGCACGGTGCGCAGCGCATCCAGGCCGGCAGCCACCGGAATGCGGTCAAGCTCCACCGAAAAATGCAGCGGCCCGCCGTTGCCCGGCAGCTCCCCGGCCAGGCGGATGCGGCCATCGCCGAGCGGCGAGTCGCACGCCAGGTTCTCCAGCGCGCGCGCTGAATAGCGGTACAAAAACCCGCAGGTGGCGTCGAAGTCGAGCGGCGCGGCGGGGGCAAACTCGGCGCGGTGAACGCCGGTGGCGCGCAGCCGCGTCTTGATTTGCGCCGCGTCCGCGGTGCCGTCCACGTGCAGTTCCCCGGTTAGATCGCCGCGCCAGCCGGGGTCCGTGCCGATCACCAGCCGCGCCAGTTGGCCCAGTTGCGCCTCCCGCCACTCGACGTCCAGGTGCACCGGCATCTGCCGCAACTTCGGCGCCCGGCGTACATTTGCCTCCAGCCGCACCACCCCAGTGTCGGCCAGGTCCAGGCTCAGGTCGGTGCGCGCCGGTTGACCGCGCAGTCGAATGCGCCAGTCGCCCGGCTCCTGCTGCCAGAAGGACAGATCCGTGTTCACCAGCGAAAACGGCAGCTTCTCCGCCCCGCTTTTGATGTTGATCCGCGAGTTGGTCGCCTCCAGATACGGCAGCGGAACCGCGTGGCGCGGCCCTGAACTACCCGCCGGAGGCTGGGCCTTGGCGGCTGCCGTACGAAAAAGCGAGTCCAGGTTCCAGCGCCCCTCCGCCGTTCGCACCAGGTTCAGGCTGGCATCGTCCACGCTGATGCTCCGGATCTCCAGCCGCCCCCGCCACAGCGACAGCAGCCGTACGTTGGCGGTCACCGTGCCGGCGTGCAGCACCGGCTCGGCGCCATAGGCCGGGTCCTCTTCCACCGTCAGGTCGGTCAAAACAAAGCCGGGCACGGGCAACAGCCGCAACTCCACCGAGGAAAGGCGCACCGGCCTGCCCAGCGACACCGACATCAGTTGCGTGATCCGGCTCTTGAAACGGCTGATGCTCACCAGCGGCGGCACAATCAACACCGCCAGGATGGCCATGATCGCCGCCACGGCCAGCCAAAGCCGCATCCGCTTTCGTTTCCGGCCTTGCACTTCTTCCGTCATGGTTTCTCAGCTAACAGTGGACAGCTAACAGCTAACAGTTAAAACGGCGGGCAGCTAACAGCTAGCAGTTCTAAGCGACGACGGATATAGACTGACGACTGTTAGCTGTCAACTGTCTGCTGTTAGCTGCTTTTCACCGCACCGGGTTCAGCGTCCGGTTCCAGCGCGTATCGCTGAAGAAGTGCAGCGCCACGTGGCCCATCCACGCCAGGCTACTGCCAATCCCGGACTGCTCATACTCGTCCTCCGGGGTCTTGAACGACCAGTAGTTGAACAACGGCCGGCCCACGATGTTTTCCCTGGGCACAAAGCCCCAGTAGCGCGAGTCCAGGCTGTTGTGCCGGTGATCGCCCATCATGAAGTACTTGCCCGGCGGCACCACCAGGTCCCCATTCTCGACGTGATTGGGAAAGTCCACGCTCCAGGCCTCGGTGGCGCCGTGCTCCACGGTCGGCGGAATGGACGGGTACTCATCCAGGAACTCAGGGTCGCCGCTGGGCGAATCCTTCTCTTCCTTGGGCGGAGCTTGAGCCACGCCGTTGAGGATCACGATGCCGTCGCGCAGGTGGATATGGTCGCCGGGAACGCCCACCAGGCGCTTCACCAGGAAAGGATACGTCGGCGACCCATCCACCGGGTCCGGGTCCGCGACCGGCTTTAAAAACACAACAATGTCGCCGCGCCTGGGCTCGCGATAGTGAACCAGCGGCATCCAATTCGACGCCGGGGCCAGCGTGATCCTGTCCACCACCAGGTGGTCGCCCACCAGCAGCGTGTTCTCCATCGATCCCGACGGAATCACAAAGTTCTGACCCAGAAACGTCAGAATGAACAGTCCCACCACGAGCACCGAGCAGATGCTGGCAGCCGCCTCGAAGGGCGTCTCTTCCACCCTCTTTTCAACGGGGACCGGAGCCGCAACCGGCTGCGTTTCCGGCGGCGTCCTGGGGGTCGGCGCTTTTTTCTTGGTCATCCTGTCGCTCTTTGCGGTTATTCTTCTGGCTTCCCGGCCATGGTCCCGGCGGATCGGTTCTAGTGAACGACGTGGAAGATGCGCTTCCAGCGCGCAAACCCCGTCAGTTTCGCCGAGAGTTCCCTGTCGTGTCCGAGTCTATCATCCGCGGCCTGTTGCACATCGGTGGTCGAGGGCCTGCTCAGCGAGAAGTAGATCACCAGCGGCCGGGCCACGATCTGGGAGCGCGCCACAAACCCCCAGAAGCGGGAATCCTTGCTGTGATTGCGGTTGTCCCCGAGCACGAAATACTCGTCCCTGGGGATCACCAGCTCACCGTCGCGGGTCAGGCTCTGCATCTGGCGCCACCACGCCGGATCGACCTCCGGATCGGTATACACCTTGCCGGGAAAGTCGTCGCGAAAGGGATTCCGGACCGCCGGCTCAAAAGCCGCGTACGGCTCGTCCTGGATGAGCCCGTTCACCGTCACCCGGCCATCCTCGATGCGCAACCGGTCGCCGGGAAGGCCCACCACCCGCTTGACCAGGAACGGGGGATGGGGATGGTGAAAAACCACGATATCTCCGCGCGCAACCTCTCGATAAGGCAGCAGCCACCGGCTCAGCCTGCCGGCCGGGGCATACACCTGCTTGTTGACCAGAAGAAAATCCCCCACCAGCAGCGTGTGCTCCATGCTTTCTGAAGGAATCAGGTAGGGTTGAAGAAAAAAAGTGAGCAGAAACAGCGCCACTACCACCGTCCGCAGCAGCGACGCCAGGGCCTCGGGCACGGTGGGAAGATGATGCCGCAGCCGCGAAATCCGCGCCTCGGACGGGTCCGGCCCTTGGGCAGGGGTGCTCATTCCGCTGCGTGATCCTCCTCTTCCGTGCCGGCCGCCGGAGCGCTGCTCTCGGCCACCCCAGTCCCCAGCCGCTCCAGCGCGCGCCGCGCGGCATCCTGTTCCGCCAGCTTCTTGGTGCTCCCCTTGCCCCGCGCCAGCGCCTTGCCTGGTTCGCCCTCGCCCGTTCTGAGCCGGACCTCTACCAGAAACCGCTTGCGGTGGTCGGGACCGCTCTCGCTCTTTACCCTGTACACCGGCATTCCGGCCCGCGCCGCCTGAAGGCGCTCCTGGAGCGCCGATTTATAGTTGCCCAGCGCGGCCCCGGAGCGCAACTCCCGCGCCAGCTCTTCGGCCGCCTCGCCCATCACGTAGCGGCGGACAAACACCCTCACCGGCTCCAGGCCGCCGTCCAGGAACAGCGCGGCCAGCACTGCCTCCATGCTATCCGAAAGCACCGTGCTCTTGTTCCTCAGGCCGCCGCGCTCCTCGCCCCGGCTCAGCCGCAGGTAACTCCCCAGCCCGATCTCCTGCGCCACCTCCGCCATGTGTTTCCGGCTCACCAACTGGGCGCGGATGCGGGTCAACTCCCCCTCATGCCACTCCGGATGCGCCAGATACAGCGCCTCGGCCACCACCAGGCCCAGCACCGCGTCCCCGAGGAACTCCAGGCGCTCATTGTTCCCCGCGTCCCGGGCCTCTTCGTTCCCCTGCTCAACCGGCTGCTCGATTCCCGCCTGTTCGTTCATCGAGGACCGGTGCGTGAGCGCGCATACCAGCAGCGCCGGCCTGGCAAAGCCATGCCCGAGTGCGGCTTCGAGTTCAAGCAGAACTGCTTCCACGCGCGCCTCGTTCGTTTCCACCCGGTCCCCTTGCAATCTTCTCCGGCGAGCTTACTCACCGCCGGAATTCCTGACCAGGGGAGCAAGACCTGCGTACTAGTTTCTCCTGTAACGTATCGATTCCACAATTGCCGTGGCCTCGTGCAGCATCTGGTTCAACTCCGGATCGTCCTTATGCGGCAACTGATCCAGATCGGTCGTTTCATAGGTCATTCCAATTGCCATCTCGTAGAAAAGACCCTTGGAATTGCCGGCGCGCTTGCCCGCCAACCGGTCAGGGTACAGAAAAAAGCCTTCGCAGTAGTTGCCGTCCCGTACACGGGAGCAGTTCTCCGCAAAGTAGGACCCATACCAGACCGTCGCCGTCGTCCTCGGTTCCCGGCAATCCTCTGAGTCCGGGTCCGAAGGGTGCGCGGGGTCGCGGCGATACCAGAGGTCAACCCGGTCAAGCAGCTTTGACGCTTTGCTCTTCGCCAGCACGCCGCAAGGGAGGTACGGGCCGCCAAGGGGACGAGACCAGGGCTGGACCAGGTCTAAGATCTCGCTGAATCGCCCACCCATGACTCCGCTCGTCTGCCCGCAACCGGTGCAAAGCCGCAGGATGTACCTGCCCTTGCGCAGGATGGCTCCTTTGGTCAGGGGGTGTCCGCCATTCTCGTAAGTGTCAATCGCGAGGCTCCAGTCTGCCGGGGTCCGCACACTGATCTCTTTATCATGGTAGACGTGGCCGGTGATGTTCGCGTGAAGGTCGAAATCGTCCTGAGACGCTGCCGGCATTCCACACAGAAGCAGAAACAGGGCTGCTATCCCCGCCTCGCTCAATCTACCCCGTCCGAACATATGTGCCTCACCGGCTCCGCGGTTGCGCCCCGGTTCCGATCTGCCGCCTGGCCATGTGCCAGTTAGACGCCTGGCGGGAGCCCAAAAGCTGCGCGCGTCGTACTACTGCGGCTTCTGCGTTCCGGTTTGCCCCGCGGCTCCCGTCTGCGGCGTCGCCCCGCCCGGCTTCGCCGGTCCCGCGCTGGGCGCGTCGTCGTCCGCATCCTCGTCGCAACTGTGGCCCTTGACCGCATAGGCCGTCTTCACGCCCCGCTCAGCCGCCAGCCGCGTATCCTGCTGCCCGTCGCGCACCGTGAGCGCCAACTTGTACTCGGCAACCGCTTCGTCGCGCTTGCAGTCCAGATCCAGCATCCGCCCCAGGTAAATGTGCGACCATGCCAGAAGCCGTGGCGTCTTGCTGGTCGCCAGCGTCTTCTGGAAGTCGTTGATCGCGTCCTCCGGATGACCGGTCAGGATCGACGCCCTGGCCAGGATGAAGTTGGCGCGTGCGCCGTCCGCCACCGCGTCCAGGCTATCGGTGCGCACCGTCAACGCCTGCCGCGCCATGGAGCTGGCCGTGGCCACGTCCCCGGCCGCCAGCCGCGCCTCGGCCAAATCCAATCGCGTCAGCTTGCGCGGCTTGCTGCGCCCCAGCACCTCCTCATCCGCCTCCTTGTCGAACTCGATCTGCCGCGCGCGGTGCACCTGCTGGTCCACGTCCATCGTGTACACCATCTCGCCGATCATGTCCCGCAGGCTCGCCGGGTCCTTCTCAAACTGGATCAATTGTTCATAAAAATACTGTGTCAGCACAAATCCCTGCGTCATATCGTGGCGCACCGTCGCCAGCCGGACCGCATCCACCTTCTGCTGGTAAACCTGCCGCTCGTGCTCATAGCGCGGCAGGTCCGACCGCTCCACGCCCGCCGGAATCTTGTACTCCGGGATGCCCGTATCCATGGTCCGCGCCTCGATGGCCTTGATCAGGCACTCGATGGTCAGGGGCACGGTGTCGGAGCGATAGCGGAACTCCATGGGAGCCTCCCGTACCTCCTTCAGAATCGGCTGCGCGCGGTCAATGGCGTTGGCCCGCGCGTTGAGCAGCGGCTCGATCATGTAATGCAGGTAGGTGTGGCGCACGTCCTTCATGCGAATCTGCCCGTCCACCGGCGAAACCACCACCACGTAGTCGGTCCCGTAGATGCGAGCATTCACTGTGTACGGCGAAAGCAGCGGCTCGATGACCACCAGAAACCGCCGCCCCACATAGGTCTCGGCCGGCATCTTGAGATACAGATTGGTTCCCACGATCATCTTCGACAGCGGATCGTGCAGCCGGTCCGCCTCCCGGTCGTATATGGGATGGACCGCCAGCCATATCCCGTGCAGGTCCACCGCGGCCACAAAGTCCTTCAGCAGCGGCACAATCTCCACCACCTGCGTCGAATCGGGCGGCATCTCCGCCAGCTCTTCCGAGGTCTCAAGCTCCGGCGGCGGCGTCAGATACAAGGCCAGCGAGATGTACTGCGAGATGTCCCGCTCCGAACCCGTGGTTCGGTGCTGGGCAATGTAGAGGCACACCTTGTCTCTTTTGTCGCGGGCGTCCTCGCTCTTGGCCAGCGCCTGGTCGATCTCGTCCCTGACCCGCTTGCGCACCGGCGCGCTCTCCTCCAGCCCCTCGTCATAGCCGCACGCGTTCAAGGCCGCCGCCATCAGGAACACCGGCTCCGAGCTGACCAGCGAGATGGTCGGCCCCGCCGGATCGATCAGCGACGGCGCCTTCTCCTGCTGAACCGGCTGCGAAGACGAGCTCTGCCCCTTCGGCGATTTGTTGGAGGAACTGCTGTCGGAGGATTGGCCGCGCGCCGTGGCGGCCGGAAATCCCGCCACCAGGCACAAAACAGCCACCGAAAGAACGGCAAACGATCGAATGGTGCGCAACGTCATTGAGAATCCCTGCCTGCAAGTCTAGTTAGACGCACCGGCAGGGTCAAACGGGAGGTTTTGAGCGTTGCTGCCTCTTACCCGCGCACCGACACGCCGGCGAGTGCATTGCGCCGTCCGGGGGGGCCAATAAGAAGCCCCGCCCTGACAATGTCCGGTCGGGGCATGATGTTTCCCTGTTCCCTGTTCCCTGTTCCCTGCTTTTTTACCCGCGCACCGAAACGCCGGCGAACGACAGCACCGCCAGTCCGCGCACTGGCTGGCCAAAGAAGCGCGCCGGCGCAAAGCGGCTGGTCAGCAGCGTGTTCTCAATCTGCGACTTGGTGGCCTCGTCGGTGGGGCCGGAGACGATGCGATAGTCGTACACCTCGCCCGCCCCGTTGATATAGACCTCCACCACCACCGGCCCGGAAAGGGCGCCAATCTGGCTGTTGACCGCGGCGCTGGACAGACTCACCAGGCGGGGCGCCGTGGGATTGCCCAGCGGCTCGTCCTTGGTGGCCTGCGCCACCTCCGGCTGGGCAAACATGGTTACCAGCACGATGATCGAGCCCATCAGCAGCACCGCGCTCACAAAACCGGCCGCGGCCTGCAGCAGGAAGGGGCCCACCGTGTTTTTCCAGGCCAGATTCCACCCTTCAAAGAGGTTCCGGCGGCTGCGCGCCCGCTCCTGGCTCACCGCCACGCGAATCCGCAGCGGCAGGTCCTCCGGCTCCGGCACCGGGCCCAGCGCAGCAAGCGATGCCTGCGCCTGGCGCAGCGATGCCCACTCGGCGGCACACTCCTGGCAATCTTCCAGGTGAGCGGCAATCCGCTGCATCTCCCGTCCGTTCAGCCGGCCATCCAGATACTCCGTAAACCCTGCCTGCACTTGATTGCAGCTACTCATTGCGCCTCCTCTCCCAGAGGTACTTCAAATGCCGCGGGCGCCGGGGGACAAACGCTGGCCGCCGGCGCCGTCAGAATCGTCTTCAAACAAGCACGTCCCCGCACCAGCCGCGATTTCACCGTCCCCAGATTCACGCCCTGCATCTCCGCCACTTCCTCGTACACAAATCCCTCGATGTCGCGCAGGATCAGCGTAGTCCGGAACGGCTCCGGCACCTGCTTCAACGCCGTCTCCACCCGCGCCCGGTTCTCGGCATGCACCACCATCTCGTAAGGCGACTCGGACGGATCCACCAGCATCTCTTTCAGCCGCACCGGCATCCCGCATCTCCCCTCCGTCATCTCCTGCTCGATGGGGATCTCCTGCTGCTTGTGCCGCATCCACCACCGCCGCTGGTTCGACGCCTCGCGCAGCGCGATGCGGTAAATCCACGTCCGCAACGACGACTCCCCGTGAAAGTTGCCCACCCCCCGGAAGACCTTCACGAAGACTTCCTGGGTCAGATCGGCGGCATCGTCGCGGTCATGCGCGGTGCGCGCCAGCAAGGAGTAGATCGGCTGGTGGTAGCGCGCAATCAGCCAGGAAAATGCTTCCTCCGAGCCGGCCCGCAGTTCCGCGATCAGAGCCGCTTCGTCGGATTGGAGCGTCAAAGCGCTGGCAAGATTGCCCATGGTGAGGTCCGCCTGCATTTCAATGTCCTCCCACCTATACCGCAACACAAGCACACTTGGCATCTGGAAAAAATCTGCACCGGGCAAATCGCCCGAATGCCCATAACTCGCATGCTTGTCGCAGCCACTCGCCGCAACAGCCTGAATCTGCCGCCGGCTCGCCGTGGCGAGCGATTCTGCCACCGAGTGCGCGGGAAACGGACCACTGGTACAAACCAAATGTCCCGCGCGCTCTATTGTCTTAGACACCGGACCCCACCTAAAGTGTTCCCGGTCACGCAAGTCGGCAAACTTCCGTCACCAATCTCCTCCTTGCTCCCTATACCGTAAAAACGATCCGCCGCCCTTTTTCCACGCGGCTCCACGCCGCCTCCACGTCTGAAAGTGGAACCGGCTCGACGTCGATCTTCAGGCTCCCGGCAGCGGCCATGGAAAACAGGGTAGGAATTGCCGCAAAAATCTCCTTCATCGACGCGGAGCCGAATCCGCTGCCCTTGAGCGTCAGATCGATGCTGCGCAGGGTCGCTCCGGGCAAATTGATCGTCTTGCCCGCGCTTTCGCCCACCTCCACCAGCCGCGTCGGCCGCGTGGCGCTAGCCCGGAAACCCCTGGCCAGCGCCTCCAGCAGCAGCTCCGTGGGCCGGCCCCACAGGTAGTCGATCACCACGTCGATGCCGAAGGCAGCCTCCGCCGCAAACGCCTCGCGCACTGCATCCTCGGGCTGTCCGAGCGAAATCACCGCGTCTGCCCCGGCGTTTGCGATGGCGTCCACGTTTCGCCCCACTCCGATCAGTCGCTTTGCTCCCAGCAACCGCGCCGCCTGCAGCGCTAGCTGGCCGGCAACACCAGTAGCTCCCAAGATGAGCACCGTCTCCCCGGCAGAAACCGCGGCGCGGTGCTTGAGCGAGACCCACGCAGACATTCCAGGGTTGGCAATCGCCGCAGCTTGCACATCGCCGATTCCATCCGGCAACTGGATGCACATCGACTGGGACACCACGGCAAGCTCGGCCATGGTTCCCCATGGCTTGCGGACGCCGCCAAAATAGACCCGGCTTCCATCGTCGAGCGTGCCCACGCCGTCAATACCCGCCACAGCGGGAACCACGCCGCCAGTCGAGTAGTGCAATCCAGCGGCAATCGCCTTCACCACAGGGTGCAGTCCGGCCGCCCGGACCTTGATTGCCACCTCGCCTTCCCCGGCCACGGGATCGGGAAAAGGTTCATACCTGGGCGCCTGGCCCAGAACACTCACGACCGCTGCCTGCATCGTTCCGCCTCCTTTGCGCTACTCCCAATTTACCCTGCTTCCCGATCCAAAACGCGAAACGCGCCGCCCCGTTCCCGCGTCGCCTCGCCGCGTTTGACACGTCCCGCCCCAGCGGTCACAATAAGGGTGTTGCATCCCTTGAGCACGTGGGCCTGTGGCGCAGCTGGGAGCGCGCTTCCATGGCATGGAAGAGGTCATCGGTTCGATCCCGATCAGGTCCACCAAATAACTCAACAACTTAGCGGTCCCCCTCCAAATTGCTTGCCCGCATTTTGCCCGCAAATTGCAAAATCTTTCCGCGCGACGGCACCGCAGTAGTCTGATTTTCCTCTCTTCCTGAACCATTCTTCGGTTCCATCGTTGAACTGCGTGCCTGGGTGAAAACCCCGTGATCGGCTTCCCGTCCTGCCGCATTCGGGCCAAACGTAGCGGGCCGCTCAGGAGTAGGCCCGCTGGTGCCCGTACCAACCAACTCGGAATAGATCGAGTTGATGGCCATACGCACTTCCGGTTCGAGCGACTGCATATAGACGTCCGTTGTCGTCGAGGCCTTGGAGTGCCGCATCATGCCCTGAATATCCTTGACGTGACCCTTGGTTTTGCCAAGCGTAGCGATGGTGCGACGGATGACCTGGAATGTCAGCTTCGGCAAATCCAGTTCTCTGGCCAATTTGTGCAGCATGCGATGACGATAGTTGCTCGAATCCATCGGTCCGCCAAAACGTCCCGGAAACATAAATGCGTCCAGAGACGTGTCCTTGCCCTTCATCCTGCATTCCTCTCGATAATCCATGATCTCGTTCGCCAAAACCTCAGCGATCGGAACCTTGGTGAGACTTCCCTTGGTTTTGCCGAAAGAGCGGACCTTACCTTTGTAGACGGTCTCCTGGATATCCAGAATCCGCGTCTCTTCGAGGAAGCAACGCCACCTCAGCGGGAACAACTCACTGGGCCGAAGAGCATTCGACATATCGAGCTTCATCAGAATCCAGTCCCGAAGACTGATATCGCCAAGCATCTCTAAAGCCGCGCGAAGCTGGTCCCAGGTGAGTACAGTCTTGTCCACATCCCGCAGGTTCGCGGGAGGTTTGACAGTGCGTGCGGGATCCTTTGCAAGAAAGTCCTGGTCGACTGCCTCCGCAAAGATGGCTCGCATATAGGACCGGATCTGCAACACTCTGTCCTTTGAATGAATCTTCGCCAGCTTATTGAGATGGGTCTGAAGGATAACTTTGTCGAAGTTTTCCAGCCTGTAATCGCGGAACGCGTCGACGAGGTCTGCCTGGATCAGATACTTTTTGACCTTGGCAGTCTCCTCCCTCCAGTCCCCCTCCTTCAGGGGCAGGTAGCGATGTTTGACGAACCACTCGAAGGTGACTGCACCGTTTACGACGGCTTGATCCCCCGCAGAGTGTCCGCCCAGTTTGGCGATCTCGTCCTCCAGCTTCTCCCGGGCCTGAGACTTCGACATCTCTGCCCTAAGCCCCATGACAAAGGAATGGGTGACGAGTTTGGGTTCGTTGGTTTGAGGGTCAAGCTCGGGGCGCCGAAAACAACCATGCCATTTCTTTCCCCGAGACCGGACCCATCCTTTCTGATATGAGACTCCCATTTGTTCCTCAATTTCTGTGTGGAGGGAACAAGTGGCCGTTCCCATTTTACCGGCGTTTGCGCCGTAATGAGGCGGCCCGTTCACGCTCATTCAGGAACTCTTCGATCCCGCTCGCCCGGTAACGCAGGGCGCCGTCGCTCATGCGAATGACCGGCAGATACGGCAATCTGCGCGAGGAGTGATCCCAAACCCAGTCCTTGCTAACCCTTAGCCTTTGAGCGACATCCTCGGCGGTCAAAAGGGGATCGACCGTCTCCAACTCCCTAAAAGCAAGCACAGAACCCATAACTTCATTTCCTCCAAACCTGTGTTGTCCGGGCCGGTTTGGCCCGGCGAGTGTGGAAATCTTGGGTCGAATTCGATTCTCGGTCAAATTGACGCCGACTCCTGCCCGCTCTGCCGGTCTCTGCGCCGAGGGGAATCGGAACCCGATTTGACCGAGTTTCGAGACCACTTCATTCTGTCTCAGCGTTCGAGGAGGCCGAATGGCGATCTCAACCAAAGCGCGTGGAGTGGCAGATGTTTGATTCCCTCAAAGGCCTCTCCAGCAAGCTCGCTGCGACGGGCTACTTCATCGACCCCGTGATGACCCAGGTTGTCTTCCTGGCCGCGAAGCTCCAGAAGCCGTTACTGCTCGAAGGCCCCGCTGGCTCGGGGAAAACCCAATTAGCGCTTTCTGTCGCCGCAGCTGCGGATACGCATGTTGAGCGACTCCAGTGCTACCGCGGCGTGACGGAGGACAAGGCCATCGGGCGCTTCGATGAGGGACTTCAGCGGCTCTACATGGAGTTCTCGAAGGGCCAACATGAGAACTGGCAGTCAGTGCAGGCGAACCTCAAGGGGCGGGACTTCTTTCGGCCAGGTCCGTTGATGCGGGCGCTCGAATGTGACCGGCCGTGCGTGCTGCTCATTGACGAGTTGGACAAGGTTGACGAGGGGTTCGAAGCAATGCTGCTAGAGATACTCTCAGCATGGACGCTCTCGATTCCTGAGTTCGGAACCGTAACGGCGAAAAGCATTCCGTTTGTCGTGCTGACCAGCAACGAAGAACGGAGGCTGGGCGATCCCATCCGGCGCCGCAGCCTCTATGTACGGGTCGAGCACCCGACGCCGGAGCGCGAAGCGGGAATAATCGCCAGCAGAACGCCAAAAGCTGATGAGAAGTTTCACCGGGAGATGGCGGGGATTGCGCTCTCGTTCCGCAACTATTCGCTCGAAAAGCCTCCCTCGGTCTCCGAGATGATCGATTTCGCCAATGCGTTGCAGTTGCTCGGGACCGACCACGTAACCGAGGAGCACCGCGACGTGCTGCTGCCGTTCCTGGCAAAAACGGAGAAGGACCGGCGTCATCTGTTGCTCCGCGAAGGATTCAAGAGCCTGCTTGACGATGGCGCACGGTTTGCTCGGAGCCTGACGCTCCCTGGGGAGGCAGGTTCATGAAGCGATGCCTGCTCCTGCTATTGCTGATGTTCTCCCGAGTTGCACCGGCCCAAGTCGATCCCGCTCCGGCGGAGCAGTTCGTGCGGCAATATGCGGAGCACTATCGTGTCTCACCCGACTTGGTCGCCGCACTGATCGACGTTGAATCACGTTGGAATCCGCGTGCGGTCTCGGGCAAGGGAGCAATGGGGCTGATGCAGCTCATGCCGGCGACAGCTCGCCGCTTCGGCGCCTTCAACCCCTTCGACGTGGAACAGAACATTGCCGCGGGCACGCGCTACGTGACGGCATTGATGTGGGAGTTTCACGGGGATCTGCGCCTGGTCGCTGCAGCCTACTACGCGGGCGACCATGGTATCGCCAGGGAGCAATTGAACTATCACAATCCGGACGTTGTGGCCTACGTGCTGGCGGTCCGGCGGCAGTTCATGATTCGCAAATATGCGGCCGTGAGGCCGCCGAGGAGGTCAACGCCATGAAGCTTCGCTGGTTCATTCCCATCTCACTTTTGATTCCACTGGGCCTCAGCGCGACGGACGCGACGGTTGGAGCGCGTGTCGCCACAGTCACGATCAACCCGAGAGAGATCACGGTCCTGCATCTGCGGCCGGAGTTTGAGTCGACAATCCGTATGCCTGAGGAGGTAACATCCGTCATTCTGGGCAGTCCGGGTGAGTTCAAGGCCGAGCACAACGAGGGTGAGCCCGAGTATGTCTATGTCAAGCCCATCACCAAACAGTCTGCTCAGTCGAACCTCCTGATCGCGACGAAATCGGGCCAGCACGTGACGCTGGAGCTGGTAAGCGATGGCACTGGCATTCCGAATCAATCGCAGCCGGTGGACTTCCTGATCGAGTACCGATCCGCGCGGAGCTTTCTGATTTCCTCAGACACCGGGGCTCCGGCCATGCCAGCCGCACCTGGCAAGGTCCCAGCTCACGAGATCAATAGCGCGGACACCGGCCCGGAGTCATCACCACTTTCCAATCTCGACGAGGAATTCAGACTACAACAGAAAGTGAACGCCCCCAAATGGACGAAATGGCAGGACAAGCAGATCGAGACATCGATCGGCGACATGCGGCAGTTGAGCAACGAAACGGTGATCGCTTACTCCGTCCTGAACAGCTCGGATCAGCCTGTAGAGATCGTTCCTCCGCAGATCCAAATCACGGGACGCACGGCCACAAAGAAGAAAAAGAAAGAGGGCAAGGGCATCATCTCGGATCAGCTGGAAATTCGCGACTACCGGTTGAGCGCGACCCGACTTGAGCCGGGAGGTCGAGCCGACGGCGTAGTTGTCTTCGACCGGCCCAATTTCAAGGAATCAACGGAGAAGCTGTTTCTGCAGATCGCCCAGGCGGACCAGGTGGATCGTCCCATCTTGATTCGTCTGCCGTTCACCCCACCCATCTCCGGCGACGGTAAATAGAGAGGAGTACAGAGGCTATGAGCGTCAATGACACCAACAGGAACGGAAGCATGCCCACTACAGTCGAGGAATTCTCTGAACCGATGCCCTCGCAAGAGCCGCCCCAGGCGCGTGAATCAACCATCCTGAATGGAACAAATGAACCTGCGACAACCTTTGCAACACGAGCTGACGCTAAGGGAGTGGAAGGGATCAGCAAGAGCAAGCTGATTCTTCTCGGCGGCGGACTGGCCGTTGCGGTTCTGTTCTTTGTGTTCACGGCTTTAGTCGGCAAATCCCCAAAGAAGCCAACGCAGGTAAGGCAGCCGTCTCAACAGGCCAATCAGGAGTTGATGAAACCGCCCAAGGGCAGCGTGACGCCGGTGATGGACACCGTGCGTACGCCGGCGCCCGACAACAGCAACGGTCAGCTTGGGCCAGGTGATATTCGGCGGACACGCTCCCTGAACGACCAGGCTCATTTCAAGCCAGTTGCGGCTAAGCCTTCCGCAGCGACTTCGCTGGGCAGCGTACCGTCCTTTGCGGATACGCAGCAGAAATGGGAAGATCCAGCGCCATACGGCGGATCTCCTGCGGAGCAGACCTCGCAGGCGCCGCAGAATAGCCTCAAGGAGACGTCCATCATCTTCGTGCGGAGCCTCGCGCAGAACCAGGCCGGTTTAGCACCGACGGTCAATTCTCAAGGCGATGACACGCCGAGACTGGAACTGAAACCAGGAACCCGGATTCAAGCCAAGCTTGAGACGCAGATATCGAGCGCTGTGCAGGCCCCCGTGGTAGCGGTAGTCGAATACACCTATGCCATCGGCGACAGAATTATCGTTCCGGCCGGCGCACGCGTGTATGGTCAACTCCAGCAGGCCGATCGAAGCGGACTCGTAGGCGTGAAGTTCGACGAGATCGAACTGCTCGATGGCGCGCGGGAGAAGATCGATGCAATTGGAACCGGGCTCGATCTCGGGCCGATCAAAGGGAACGTCTACGGGAAGAACACAGGCAAGAACTTTCTGGTTCGCGCCGCGTCAGGGATTGGCTCGGTTCTCGCCGAAGTGGCGGGCAACAATTCGAGCGCTGCCTTTTCCGAGAGCGATATGCTGCGGGAGCGGCTGGCCGAGAACATCGGTACGGCTGGCGATTCCGAAGTCATGAGCCTCAATGCCAACAGTCGCGTAGTCGTTTCCGTGCCCGCCGACACCAAGATCTACGTCGTGTTCACCAAGCATGAACAAAGCCCTGCCGAACTTCACAAAGTAGTCGCCACAGCCCAGTAGATTGCCCGCAAAACAAACACTTCCTCTCTTCGCCCTGGCCCGCGTGCCAGGGCTTTCTGTGTGCTGTGAACGAATTCCGTTTGCGGTCAGCTTATGAGAGATTGGCGGCAGCAAGCCCTGTACCATCCACCACAAAACCGTTGTATCTGTTCTTCCCGCGCCTGCCGAGCTTCCAATGCTTTGCGGACTCTCCCGCTGTAGATCAGAGTCGTGGCTATTCAGGCAGCCAGCGCTTGGGTAAAGATCGGCCCAAATGACCCACTGTGCGTTTGGGGCAAAATCGATCCCGATTGCTCAATCTTGAAGTTGAGGCAAAATCGGTCCGGATGACCCACTGTGCGGTTGAGCAAAGTCGGCTCCCGTTGACCCAATCCGCGTTTGAGGAAAGATCGGTCCGGATGACCCACTGTGCGGTTGAGGCATCATCGATCCCGATTGCTCAATTTGGAAATGAGCAAAGATCGACCCCGATGCCTCAGTGTGGAGTTGGGACAAAATCGTGAGATTTGGGTAATAGACCCAGCTCTCCAGCCGGCGACTTCCGCATGGGATCATTCCGCCTTCCGCAATCTGCGCCTGACAGCGCTTATGAAGGGATCAAACGGAGCTTCCCACAACGCCTGCAGAAATATGTATGCTCCCAGTTCCATTGGAGGCGAGGATAGACCTCGCGGTTATAACGGGCTATCCGACGAAAACTCAGAAGCATCCCGCCAACGCACGCAATACCGAGAAGCAACAGAATTGTGACCGTGTTGCCCAATGCCAGAGCGGACTTAGAACGATTGAGAATACCGACGAGACCAACAAAGCCCCAAAAGAAGGTAAAGCATATGGGTATTCCCCATAGGAGCAGAGATCGTCCGTATCCGCGAGGATCTGGCGGTGCAGCAGCTTGAGCAGAAAAGGATTGACTCGTCCCTGAACTGAACGTGCCAGAATATGCCCGGGTTCCCTGTTGATAGAGGACGGGCGCAGCCACGATGTTCGTGGTCCCGCACTGGTCGCATTGATACGGATTCAACTGCGATACAGATGCCATTCCGTTGCCCCTGACCTGGCGACAGCTTGCGACACCGGTCCCTCAGATTGAGATTTTAGCCCGATTTTCCCAAATTAAGCCAGATCACAGGCAAGGTTGAGGCTCGGCGCGCGTCACCCTAACCGCCAAACTCACACAGACGATTGAAGATAGAGCGATTTCCCGTAGCGGTCTCCGTCGGGAAATTTGACCGAGTTCCGGTTCCGAACCATTCTCTCGTTCGACACGGATGCCCCGAGCAGCCGGGTCCAGGAGAGCAAACCTATGAGAACCGCACTGACCTACTGGGGGCGCTCGCAAGCGTCCGCTCCAACCTCCACGCTCGTCATCCACCGTCCTGACCAAATCAACTGGGTGCGTGTCGCTCTCCAGTTCGCGTTGGGCATCATTCTGATGGGCAATCTCCTTGTACCATTTGCAGCGAAAGCCCAAAACCTCGGAACGTCTCCCCAGTTCGGCCAGGCTGTCCAGGGACAGCAGGCGACCACGGTCGAGGGCACCGTCCTCAACATTGTGAACTGGAGCTGCAACGTCATCGCTCCTGTGATCGCGGTTGCCTGCCTGGGAATCGCAGGTTGGCACTTCAAAAGTGGCCGCGGCTATATGGGCTGGGGCGTTACAGGCGTATCCCTGATGGTGATCTCCGGTCTTGGACGCATGGCCGAGGGATTCATCACCCAAGCGCAAGGCATTCAGTAAAGGGAGCGCCGAGCAATGCAACCGCCACAGTTCCTTCTCGACCTGCTGCAACTGCTGCTCGATCTCGCGGTGCCGGCGGCGTTCTGCACGCTGGCCGCCGCGGGAGTGAGCCTGCGGCATGAAGGAGGGGTCAACTTCCATGTGAACGGCCGCACGGGCAAGTGGGTTCTGTGGACGATCGTCCTTTTGACTCTCCCGCAGTTCTTGTCATGGATCGCGGCGCAAGGGATCAACATTCCTGCAGGGAGCGGGTCGGTGGGCACGAGTTGGCTGGCCAGCATGGAGACGGTCTTCAAGAACTTCGTCAATCAGATCGTTGTCGCGAAGTTGGTACCCGTGATTGCAGCGTATTTCGTCCTGAAGGCAACACTCGATGGCGCGGCAGGCGAGAATCCGCTTGGCTCCATTGTGGCGGCTCTCTTCCTGATGTCCCTGTCGGCCACGATGCAACTGATGCAGGGTTGGAACTCGGGAGGGCAGTACGCGATGACCGACATGCTGACTTCCCTCTGGAACTACATTGCCGGCCAAATCATGCCGGCCGCGGCGGGACTGGCATGTGTCGGAGCAGTCATCAACTTTGTCCGGCACAGACCCTGGACCAGGCTGGTCTTCGCCGCGATCTCTTTTCTGAGCGTGAGCGGTCTTCTCGCGCTCTTCCAGGCAATGGCGGCCTAAGGGTGATCGTATGAGTCTCGATGGGGCAATCACGAACCTCGCTTCATGGGCTGGCAACACCATGATGCCGACGATGGCCGGGTTGTTCTTCGCCGGAGCCGTGTATCGCTACAGCAAAGGCGGACCATTCGAGCAGTTTCTTTACGGGGGATTCGCATCCTTGATGTGTTCGGGGATGTCGCGCGCGCTGGAAGGCTTCGTTCAGCACACCGGAGCGACAAACGCCGATGTCTTCTGGATGGCAACGATGAGTCTGGCAAACTGGACGGCCAACGTCATCCTACCCATGTTCGCTTTGACACAACTTGTGGCGATGGCGCTGCACATGGGTGGCGTGGTTTCGGAAATCTATCCAGGTTCGACCTGGATCAGGAAGTTCGTCGCGGCGATTGCCGCGCTGATGGTATCAGGCATTGTTCGCCTGGCCGAGTCGATGGTCACGCAAGCACATGGGATATGAGGAGCTTCTATGAGTCTCGATCTGACGCCGGTTCATCGCAATCTCCACACCAAGGTGACCTTTCTGGGCCTGGAGTTTGAGGACCTGATTTTGGTGCTCGCGCTCGCAGCTTTGATGAACCTTCTGGCTCACTTCGTGAGCGGCAACGCACATGTGTTCGGGATCCCGCTCAACGTCTTTATGGAGTTCATCGTGCCGGCGTTGGCGGTACCGTTTTTGATCCTGTTCAAGTACGGCAGGCCGCGTGGCTATCTCACCGACCTGGTCCGCTCGTTCTTCGCTCCGAAGGCCTGGTGCGCACTTGAGCGAGATTCGGAACTGACGCAGGCTTATGTGGTCGACGAGGAGGAGTAGTCACATGCGGGCCTCTATCAAGACGAAACCGGATGGCAATATCGCTCTCGATCTCGACATCGAGGCGGCGCGAGCGATATTCGCGAGTGTCCTCTTCGCAGCTCGATTCCATGAGCGCATCGTTCCCCTGGTCAAGATCGCGAGAGAGGGTTTGCAACTCGACAGTCGAAAATCAGCGCGGAGGCTTCAGCCATGCCGATGACGTATGCGGAACACGAACGGAAGTTGAAGGCGCCCGCCGTATGCGAGTTGCTGCCTCTCCGGGACCTTCCGATTGGGGACAACATCATGGTTCGCACGAGCGGCGCATTTGCTGCGGGCTATGAGCTCAGAGGCGTTCTCGCCTACTTTGCCACCGACAGCGACCGCAACCAGACCAAGTCGATGCTCGAAGCGCTGTTCCGCAGCGTGCCCGACGTCAGTATGCGCATTCAGTTCCGCTACGAGATATCCGAGCATCTCGGCGATCTCCTCGACAGTTACATTCACGAACAGCGCACCGGGCAGTCGGAAGTGATGGCGCTCGATACCCATCGGCTCAGGATGTGGCGGCAGAAAGAGAGCAGTGGCTTTTATTTCGAGAACCGGTTGCATGTGTACTTCATTTGGGATCCTCGCCTTCACGCGAAGCTCTATCACTCAGCACAACAGAACCGCAGTCTTGGTGGATTCACTCTGAGCCAGAAGAAGGCCATCCAGCGGACACGCAAGGAGCATGAGACCTATCTGGCGGAGTTCGAGTCCATCCTCCGGGGCATCGAGGGGTCGATGGAAGCGGCCAACCTCGGGCCCCGGAGACTTGTCACCCAGGAACTCTTCGAAGAGTTGAAGCACGCGCAGCACCCAACGCGGCGCGATCGCCGGCAGTATGTGCCTGGAGAGGAGATGATCGAATACCGCAGCGCACGGGAGCAGGCAACCGAGTCGAGCATCCTCAATGAGACCGAGACCTACCTGAATGTCGATGGGTTTCTCTACTCGGTTGTGAGCCTCAAGGAACTTCCGGACGCGACCTTTCCGGGGATGCTCGAGAACTTCTCAACGCTTGGTTTCCCGGTCGTCATCAGCGGACAGGTCGTGGTCCCCGATCAGGTAAAGGTGCTCAAGAGCTATAAGAAGCGCCTACAGAAGATGACCGCCGCGCAGAAGGACGCGAACGGGAACTTCAAATCCAATCCCGAAGCAGAAGTGGCGCAGGCGCAGCTGATCCAAGTGCAGCGAGACATCATCTCTTCGTCCCTCAAAACGGCCAAGCTGAGCCTTTCGGTCGTGGTTCGGACCTCGCAGCCGGCGGTCACCCTTCGCGATCTCGAACGGTCCGAGCGGGAACTCGCCAACCGCACACAGGAGGTCTTGAACGCTTTCACGCACATGAATGGAGCGAAGGCTGTAGCGGAGACGATCGCCAAGCGGCGAATCTTTCTCGGCACATTGCCGGGCATGGCGGAGGCGGACAAGCGGGATCAGGACATGCTTACGTCGAATGTTGCCGATCTCGTGCCGGTCGAGATGCCGTGGACTGGCACCCGCAGGAGCCCGCTCATTCTATTCGAGACACCCTTCCGCCAGTTGATCCCGTTCTCGATGTTCGATCCCGACCTTTCCGACGCGAATGGCCTCTTGATGGCAAAGAGCGGCGGCGGCAAGACACTCGCCGCGCAGCAGATGCTGCTGATGGCAGCCCGCGCGAATCCGCTGATTTCGATTTTGGAGCGTGGAGACTCCTATCAGCCGTTGGTCGAGTTGATGGGCGGGGAGATGATCGAAATGTCGCTCGATAGCGACCAAACGATCAACCCCTGGGATCTGCCCCGAGGAGAGACCAAGCCTTCGAACGATCAGATCTCGTTTCTGAAGAATCTGACACGGCACATGCTGGGAGAGAACACGCCGCCCGATCTCGATATAGACCTTCTCGACAGCGTACTGCTCGAAGCAATCGCTTCCACTTATAAACGTTGCAGCGCGAAGTCCTCGAACCCGATTCCGCTCTTCGGGGATCTGGCTGCCGAACTGGCACACTGGCAGGACCGCGATCGCAATCAGAAGATCAATACGATGGCTCAGATGGCCTCGACCAAGCTGCGCGCCTGGGTCGATGAAGGGCCGTATGCCCGCTTGTTCGATCGGTCTACGACAGTCCAGTTGAATAACCCCTGGCTCTACTTCAACGTCGAGAAGCTGAAGGACGATCCCCGCCTGGAGCGGGCCATGAGCCTGCTCATCGCCCATACGGCCACCTATCGTGCCTCTGGCATGACCGGCCAGCCGAGCATCGTTCTGCTCGACGAGTGCTGGGCGCTTCTTGAATCCCCGATTCTTGCAAGCGTTGTCGTGCAGCTGTTTCGCACCGCGCGCAAACGCAACGCCAGCGTCTGGGGAATCAGTCAGACGCCGGAGGATTTCGTGGGTACGCCGGACAGGCCCAATGAGCATGGCGCCGGCATCGTCAAGAACGCGACTACGAAGATCATCGGCAAGCAGCCCGGCGATATGACAGCGCTCCGGGAGCACGTTCACCTGAACGAAACGGCTCTCAATCAGATCAAGACCTTCGCCCACCCAAAGAAGGGTCACAGCGCCGAGTTCCTGATTGCGATTGGGGAGAAGGCGGAATCGACGCACGCGATCCGGATCGTTCCGAGCGCCGTGGACTACTGGATCACGACCACCTATGCGCGGGAGCGATGGTTTCGCAAGTGGTGGCTGCGCCAGCACCGGCAGCTGCCGCTGATCCAGGCTTACCAGCAGCTTGCCGCACAGTATCCGCGCGGGCTGGCGGAACTGGCGCCGCTACCGGTTGAACTCTCGGGCGAGATGCAGGAGGCAATGAGCAAATGAGCGACAAGACCCAAACCGAGACTGAGGTCCTCTTGAACGGAATTCCCTTTGACGCCGACGCAAAATGCAGTCGCAAACCAGGTGCCCATGCTCGATGGAAACGGAGACTGCTCATCGGCGTTCTCTTGATCGAGACATGCTTTGCTCTGCCGAAGTTGGCTGACGGACAGTTCCTCAGTGTCATTGACTCGATCTTCAGCTCCATTCAGAGCGACATCGGCGGCTCACTCAGCGCAATCAACCAGGTTGCCCAGCAGATGCAGAAGCTCTATCAGACCACAGTCGCGCCACTTGCAGCTATCAATCAGGCCCGCGGCTTTGCCGCGAACTCTATCACCAGTTTTCGCGGCCAGATGAACCAGATATTCAATACGTCCTTTACGAGCGCGGTCACGCCGGGTCCGCAACAATTCGAAAGCATTCTGCACAGCCGGCTGTCAGCGCAAATCCCTGCCTTGCAGGCCAGCTTCACGACAAACTATGGGGCGATCCCGCGGGTAAATGCAGCTTCGCCGCAGGACCGCGTCATGATGGATGTCGACGACGCTCTCGGGCAGGAGAACCTCAAGACAACCCTCATCGCCGACCAGGGGGGCGACGCTATTCTCGAGACCGCTAACCAGATGGAAAACCAGGTCGCGGTCAGCACGCCGGGCTCCAATCCATTCCTCACGGCTCAAGCCCAGGTCGCCAACCTTCGCTGCCAGGCATTTATGCAAAAGATGCTTGCGGCGGAATTGCGTCAGGAGGCCGGCCGTATCGCTCACGACAACGTTCTCGTCAAGCGCCGGACAGCGGCTACAGGCGGAATCAACAGCCTGATCACTGGAGCGCTTACAGCGCGATAAGGAGACTTTTATGACGGATCCGAAGAAGAACCCCAACAAACAGCGCAGGTCATTCTTCTGGCGGCGCAAGCCTCTCCAAATGAACGAGCCTGCAAAACCCGTGAACGGGTATGAAGAGACTCAGCGCGAGGCGCGCCCGTGGTATCGCCCGTCGCTGATGAAAGCGGCAGTGGTTGGCCTTGGCGTGCTGGCAATTCTCCCACCACGTGCGAACGGGCAATTCGGCATCGATACGGCCGCGGTCCTGGCGGCACTGTCCAAGATGCAGTCGCTGATGAGCACCTACATCGCCGCGCCGCTCAAGACGATCAATCAGTACGAGCAGAGCGTGGCGAAGTATGAGCAGGAAGTGATGTACCCGCTCGCTGCGATCAACCAGGCGAAGACTTCTGTAATGCAGTTCGAAGGGCAATTCAACCAGATCAGCAGCCTGTTCCACGTCAACGTGTCGAGTGCTACTCTGCCGCAGTCGCAGAATCTTGAATCCCTTTTGCTCTCGCGCAACGCGGCCAACGTGCCGACTGTCTCCGGCCAGTTTCAGAACGTGTATGGCGTCGTCATGCCGCAGAACGCAGCATCCCCGCAGATGAGAACGATGACCGACATGACAGACGCGCAGGCTCAGGACGCAATGAAGCGGGCCATTGAGATCGACGCCCTTGCGGATGCGGAGCTGAACGAAGCCAACCAGATGGGCCAGCAGATCTCGCAGGCCGCTCCCGGTAGCGCTCCGATTCTCGAAGCAGAAGCCGACGTGTGGGTTGTGCGAGCCAATGCCTATACGCAGGCAGCTTTGGCGGAGCTGATGCGGACTCGTGGGATCGATCTTGCCAACCAGAGCAAGATCTCAAAACTCGCGACGACAGACAACACAAACAACAACGGCTTAATCAACGGGTCGCTGACCAACAGGTGACAGGCATGCTGCACTTGAGCCTACATCCCGAGGTGATGCTCGCGTTCTTTCAAGGGACGCAGTTGAACCTGTTCGAGCGTTTCTTGACGCAAGCCGTATCCGGTATCGACTCGACCGGCATCACTTCCGGGATGCAGAACGTGGCGTATGTCGTCCTGCTCGTAGGCTTTCTGTGGCAGGTCTACCAATCGGCGATGCATGGCGGGGATGTCCGCGGGCTAGGCACAAGCCTTATCAAGTACGTTGCCACGGCGGTAGTAGTAATGAATTACGGTGCTGTCTTCACCACGATCAATCAAAGCTTCGTGAACGCGGGCAACTGGGTCAGCAACGCTTCAGGAGCGCTGAATCTCCTAGACAACTGGAAGATTGATCTGCAAACCCAATTCAATCAGGCAGGTTCTCAAAAATTGTGGGGACTCATAACAGCTGACATTCCTGGTCTATTAGATGGGCTCTTAATTATTGTTGCGTATTTGCTTTATCCCATTGTCATAGTTATCTTCGGATTCTTCTATATCTTCTACGGGAGCATTCTGTACATTTTTGGACCGATTGTGATAGCCCTCATGCCGTTAGGCGGCGCCAATCGGATCGCCAAGGCATATGCCGAGAATGTCTTCATCTGGAACGCTTGGCCAATTCTATACGGCGGCTTCGGTGCACTGTTGAGCGCCATTCAGATGGGCCAAATAGGCCAGATGCTCAACCAGAATGATTTTCTCGGCGGACTTGGGAACCTCGAAGGCTCAATTCTGATCGGGATCGTCAGCATCGTCTACTCGCTGGCAATCGCGATCATTCCATTCATTGCCAAGCGTATTGTCAGCGGCGACGTAGGCAGCACCGCAGCAGCGATGGTGGCTACTGCAGTCACCGCTCTGACCGCTGGCGCTGCCGGCATTGAGGGCGCCATGGCAGGCGTGGCAGCGGCAGGAACTGGTTCATCGGGCGGGGCCGCAGCAGGAACCTCCTCCGGCGCAGCATCGGCGGGGTCTGCACGAGCGCTCAGCGCGTCAGCAGGCGGGAACCAACCTGCGCCACCGCAACAGCCTGCGATTGCAGCCAATTCAGGAAGCAGCGGGACTGGGCCCCAAGACGGTGGGTTCCAGCATGGCTCTCCTACCCTAGAGGGCCATGCGGATCAGATTCGCAGCTCGATCAGTGACGTGATGGGCGCCGACAACTCCAGTGAGGAGAGCGGCGGGGCGCTCGCCGTTCAAACCGAAGGCTCCGGCGTTCCTCAAAACCAGTCCAGCGTCGCAGCCACCAAACCCACTGCAGGTTCCAGATCGTCGGCGTCGGCAAGAAGAGGACCGAGCGTGCATCGTTACAACCTCGGTACCTGGGGTGCGTATCATGCCGCCCGGATTGCTGCTCGCAGCCTGGCAGGCGTGGCCAAGAATCAGGATTAGGAGGACTCATGAATACCAGCACCGTTCAAGTAGACGAAGCGGCGATAGCGAGACCGAAGTAT
>Ga0224557_1000756_pt1 | contig 34474 bp, 35 predicted proteins | sample 714S31014metaG_FD_180677 | JGI IMG/M metagenome (GOLD analysis project Ga0224557, IMG submission 180677) | Peat soil microbial communities from Stordalen Mire, Sweden - 717 S3 10-14 | ecosystem: Environmental > Terrestrial > Soil > Wetlands > Peat | place: Sweden: Norrbotten County, Stordalen... | reverse complement strand
GTTTCCGGTTATCCGACCCTGAGCTAGTCGCCGAGCAGAACCGTTCAGATCCCGGATATCCCGGGGCCATTGGCGAGCCTGGCCGACGGTGGCAGCCGGGGGGCAAGGGCGTGAGCGGCTTCACACCGAGCTCGGCATGCGCCCACCGGCCGAGTTCGCAGCCGAGTACCCTCACCGGGAGCAGGCGCAGATGGCCGCTTCCCAATAGCCAGAGCATCTATGAGACCCGGTTCAAGATATGCAATCGCAGCCGACACCGAATCGCGTCGAGAGCATCGAGCAGCCGTCGCGCGCCACGCCCGCCGGGCGCCATGCAGGCGCCGACCTCCTTCGCGTCCTAGCAACCATCGCCGTGATCATCATCCATGCCTGCGTCTGGTTCGCATCTGCGTCAACGTTGGATCCCGCCCCCTACCGGGTGTTTGCAACCCTCTCCGATTTCTCGGTTCCGGCATTTGTCGTCCTTGCCGGTTTCCTTCTGGCTCGCAGATACAGAGACACCAGTCCCGGAATATCGTTCGTGTGGCGGCGTGCGCGTAGAACCATTGTTCCGTGGCTGATCTGGGCGCCTATCTTGTTCGGCTTCACGTTGAGCACAGGACAAGTCGCGAGCAAATCTTCTTCGATATGGGAGTGGTGGGCGTTAGGCGCAGGTCATCTCTATTTCTTGCTAATCATACCGCAGCTGTACGCAGTGTTTCGTATATGGCCACGCCGGCACCGCCTGCCCATTGCGTGCGCGGCGCTCGTTGTGCAGGCTTGCCTATCAATCGTTCGACTATATGGACCAACGACCTCCTCTTGGTTTGATGTGGTGACGATTTGGTATGGCTTCCTTCTGTTTCCTTACTGGATTGGGTACTTTGCAATTGGAATTGCTATGGACGAGCTCATCGCAAGGTTGCGGCAACCTGGGGGCGCTTTGTGGCCAGGGCTATTCCTCACTCTGGGTGGCGGATGGTTAGTGCTGACCATGACATACCAGGATGCCCCCAATGCTGCCTACGCGCATGGCACGGGGGCATTCATCACGCCGTTCCTGCCGATCCTGGTAACGGGCCTTGCCATCCTCCTTCTGGCATGCCCTGGTGCAATGGGGCGGGGCTGGGGAGCGTTGCGGCGATGGGTAGGGGTTATCTCCAAGTACTCTCTTGGCATCTACATCGTCCATCCGATCATCCTGTATGCCGTCGCCATGGGGCTGAATCATCTGCTCTTTGTGGACGTCGTGGATGGCCTCATTGGCTTTGTTTCGCTCGTTGGGATAACGCTGGCGCTAAGCATCGTGCTCTCGGCGTTGATCGCGAGGACGCCACTAGCATTTGCGCTGGGAACAGAGCAGCAGTAACTGCGACCGGGTCCATTGCCACTGAAATTGTTGCAACAGTAGTCACATTGTCATGGTCGCGAGCGCATGGTGACCGGCAGCCGGCGCTCGGTAGGATCATCGGAGCCCTCAGCTGCGCCGGACCACCTTGTGGGCGGCCGCCTGCTGGAGCGGCCGGATCACGATCTCGTCCAGGTTGACGTGGGCCGGCCGGGTGACCGCGAAGGCCACCACGTCGGCGACGTCCGCGGCGGTGAGCGCGTTCACGCCCTGGTACACGCCGGCCGCCCGGGTCGCGTCGCCCTCAAAGCGGTTGAGGCTGAAGTCGGTCTCCACCATCCCGGGGGAGACCTCGGTGACCCGGATCGGGCGCCCCGCCAGCTCCAGCCGGAGCGTCTTGCTGATGGCGTGGACCCCGTGTTTGGCGCTGGTGTAGCCGCTCCCGCCCTCGTATACCTCGAGGCCGGCGGTGGAGGAGACGTTCACGATGTGGCCGCGCCCCGAGGCTTCCAGCGCCGGCAGCAGGGCCCGAGTCATCTGCATGAGGCCGAGCACGTTGACCTCCCACATCCAGCGCCAGGTGTCGCTGCGGGCAGCCGCCAGCGGGTCCAGGCCCCGGGCGCCGCCGGCGTTGTTGACCAGCAGCTCCAACCGGTCGATCCCGGCGCAGAAGGCGGCCACGCTGGTCTCGTCGCTGACGTCCAGCACCCTCGGCTCGGCGCCGAGCCGGTCCGCCACCTCCTGCAGCCGGTCCTCGCGCCGGGCCCCGAGGATCAGGCGAAAGCCCTCATCCGCCAGGCGGGTCGCGATCGCCTCGCCGATACCGGCGCTCGCTCCGGTGACGACGGCCAGGGGGCGCAGAACCACCTCGGTCGGCGCAGCATCACTCTGCTCGTTCACGGCTTGCCTCCTGGTCTCACCCGTGCTGGGCGCTGCTGCAAGTCTGTGCTGCGTCGACCTGGTGACGCTGAGCGCTGGCCAGGCCGGTCAGTTCCCCAATCTGCGCTCCCGCGTGGTGCCGTAGCTCCGGTGGCGTCCCATCGCGCGGGCGCCGTACGCCTGAGCGCCGGCCGCCCGTTCCGATCCGTGAGCGGGGCTTGATCGCGAGACCCATCGGCGCTCCCCGCCAACCACGAGGTGAGAAGCGGCCCCGTTCTCGAGGAAGCCGACGAGGGCGGACGCGGTGAGGGAACGGGCAAAGAAGTGTCCCTGCCCCAGATCGCACCCGAAGCCTCGAAGCAGGAGGAGCTGAGCTTGCGTCTCGATGCCCTCGCCCACCACCGTGAGGCCGAGCGCATGGGCGAGGTCGATGATCGCAGCGACGATGGCGCGGCTGCGGGCCTCGACGGCGATGCGCTTCACAAAGCTGCGATCGATCTTGATGAAGTCGAGAGGCAGGGCCTGCAGGTGGGTCAGGGAGGAGAAACCGGTGCCGAAGTCGTCCAGCCCGATGTGCACACCGGTACTGCGGAGCTCGACGAGCGACCTGATCGCGGAGTTCGAGGTCTGCAGCAGCACCTGCTCGGTCACCTCGATCGCGAGGTCGTTCCCCGAGAGCCCCGACGTGGCCAGGCTCGACGCGAAGCGCGCGGGGAAATCGGCGCCGACCAGCTCGCGGGCGGTCACGTTGACCGCGACCCGCTTGAGATCACCGTCGCGGAGGCCCGGGCGCAGGGTGGCCAGCTGGGCAAAGGCGGTGGCGCGCACCCAGTCGTCGATGACGGGCAGGAGCCCGGACTCCTCGGCGACGGACATGTACCGTTCCGGCATCGACTTGCCCCGGTCGATGGCACTGCACCGCAGCAGGGCCTCGGCCTGGACGGCGGTGCCGGCGCAGAGATCGATGATGGGCTGGTACCGGACGCTCAACTGGCCGGCGGACATCGCCTCCCGCAGAATCCGCTCGGTCTCGAGGCGCTGGGTGGCTCGCGCCTGGAGCGCCTCCCCGTAGACCTCGTGGCGATCGCGCCCCCGGTCCTTGGCCCTGTACATGGCCAGGTCGGCCTCGCGCAGCAGGTCGTCGGGCAGGTGGTCCGGTCGTGACGTGGCGGCGACTCCGATGCTCACCGTGGCGACGACCTCTTGGTCGCCCACCCGGTGGGGCTCGCGGAGCGCGGTCACGATGCGGTCGGCGCACGCGGAGAGGTCGGCGAAGGTGGCCAGGGACTGCACCACGACAAACTCGTCGCCGCCGAACCTGGCGATGGTGTCGTCAGGCCGGGCGATGGACAGGAGCCGCTGCGCCGTGCTGATGAGCACCGCGTCACCGGCGTGGTGACCCAGGGTGTCGTTGATGACCTTGAAATGGTCGAGGTCCAGCATGAGCACCCCGACCAGGCCGGCGTTGCGCTTCAGCCGCTTCAAGGCCTGGTTGAGACGGTCGATGAGGAGTGTGCGGTTGGCGAGGCCGGTGACTGTGTCGGTGAGAGCATTGCGCTCCATCTCGTGCTGGGCCTCGACCCGGTCACCGATGTCGTGGAGCGCCAGCTGGGTCTGATCCACCATCCCTGTCGTGGCATTGATGACGGGGCGGCTCCGGCATTCGAGCCATGCGTAGGTGCCGTCCTTGCGCCGGAATCGGAGGCTCACGTTCTCGATCTCGCCCGTGCGCGCCATCCGCCGGCGGGCCGTGCCTGCGATCGTCCGGTCGTCGCGGTGGATCAGCCCGGTCATGGGCCTGCCGATGAGCTCCTCCGGCGCGTAGCCGAGGAGCGGCATCGACGTGGGCGAGATGGAGGTGAAGGCTCCGGCGTCATCGGTGACGGCGAGTGCGTCCGCCGGCGAGAAGAGCAGATCCGCGAAGCGCCCGGCTGCCCTGTCGGACATTCGTCCTCTCGGCATCAGGGTCCCCCAAGGGAAGCACCGGCGAGCCTACCGACCGACTGCACGCCCTCGGTGCTGGAAGGCAGCGCAGACAATTAACTGCAGTTAATCACGGACCCGGGGATTGGTATGTACGCTAACGTACCGTGGGGTGGCCGCACCCGGTCTCACCCGATCTGAACGCGAACGGGCGGGACATTCCTCGGGTGGCTACTCACCGATGCAGGTCTGAGGTTGGCGTCCCCCGGGTGCGCTCAGCCGCCGGTCACCGGAGCGGGCGCGCCGCGGGCGATCGAGGCGTGCATGGCCTCGAGGACGGCCGTGTTGGCCCGCGCGTCGGCCAGCGTGAACGCGAGCGGAGCGCGGCCCCGGATGACGTCGGCCAGGTGCTCCACCTCGAGCCGGTAGGGGTCGACGAAGGGGAAGGTCTCGGTGGTGGGTTCGACGCCGTCCGTGTAGACCTCGTCGCCGCCCTGGTGGAGGATCAGCTTGGTGAACGGCTCCCGCCGGAAGCCGGTCCCGGGCAGCAGCAGCCACCCATCGCTCCCCATCACCTCCACCTGGGCAAACGGGTTGGGGAAGTCGAAGCTGACCCAGAACGGTGCCGTGGTCTGGTGGGGGAAGCGCATCACCCCGGTGACCGTGGTCTCCGTCGCCTGCCCCTCGCGGACCTCGGGGAACCCGAAGACCTCCGTGGGCTCCTGGCCGAGGATGCCGCGGGCCATGTTGCTCGCGTAGCAGCCCATGTCCCAGATGATCCCGCCACCCACCTCGGGGATGAAGCGGATGTTGGCGGTGTCGAGGGGCACCGCGAAGGCGAAGCCGATCCGGACCAAGCGCGGCCGCCCGATCGCGCCGCTCGCGACCAGCTCGACGGCGTGCCGCCAGCGCGGCGCATGGCGGTACATGAAGGCCTCGAGGACGTGGCGGCTGGTGCGTTGCGCCGCCGCGGCGATCATGTCGACGTCGCCCACCGTGAGCGCCAGCGGCTTTTCACAGAGCACGTGCTTGCCCGCCTCGAGGGCCCTGACCGTCCACTCCGCATGGAGATGGTTGGGGAGGGGGACGTAGACGGCGTCGATGGAGGGGTCATCGAGCACTGCCTCGTAGGAGGCGTACGCCGGGCAGCCCCACCGAGCGCCCGCGGCCTCGGCGCGATCGCGCGATCGCGAGGCGATCCCGGCCAGCTCGCAGCCGTCGGCGGCCAGCAGCCCCGGGATCAGGGAGTCGCTGATGGACGCCGTGGAGAGGACCCCCCAGCGGATGGTGTCGTGACTCATCTGATTCCTCCGCGCTCCCCGGGCCCCATCCGGATGCCCGCGCCGTCCGGGCGACGGCCCGAGACCCCGGCCGGACCGTTCGACCCCATGGTAACGGGCCGCTCCGCCTCGGGCGGGCGGAGCCATCCCATCGCATGATGAGATTGATTCGATGTCGGTTGATCCCCTTGTGGCAATCGACGCCCGATGTGCGCTAGACTCCGCCCCGCATCAGGAGCGGTCCGGCGCCCGGCCGGACCCGGCAACCTGGATGGACATCCAAGGTGCCACTCCATTTCGGGGATGTGGCCTCGCGAGAGGCAACCAAGTGTCCGGAGGCGAGCGAGATGGTCGAGGGATTGGCAGGCTCTCAGGTCGTGGGAGCCGGGCTCGAGGTGCCGCTCGTCGGCGGCGGCAGCACCCGCTACATCAATCTCGATTACGCGGCGAGCGCGCCGGCGCTGGTCGAGGTCTGGGATGAGATCCAGGCTCTGATCCCCTGGTACAGCAGCGTCCATCGAGGCGCGGGGTTCCGATCGCAGGTCTCGACGGCCGCGTACGAGGGCGCGCGCGACGCGGTGCGCTCCTTCCTCGGGGGACGGTCCGACGACACCGTGATCTTTACCCGCAACACGACCGACGCCATCAACCTGCTGGCCCGATGTCTGCCCCGCAGGACGACCGTGATCACCACCCTGACCGAGCACCACGCCAACCTCCTCCCCTGGCGGCGATATCACTCAGCAGTCGAATTGCCCGTCCCGGCGAGCCCGGCCGATCTCCTCGCAGACGTCGACGAGACGCTGGCCCGGGCCCCGGAGGAGCAGCCCGTGCTGCTGGCGGTGACCGGTGCCTCGAACGTGACCGGGGAGGTCTGGCCGATCGCCGAGCTGGCCCAGCTCGCCCACCACTACGGCGCGCGCATCCTGGTCGACTGCGCCCAGCTGGCGCCCCACCGCGCCGTGGACATCGCCGAGCTGGACCTGGACTGGGTTGCCCTCTCCGGGCACAAGATGTACGCCCCCTTCGGCAGCGGCGCCCTGGTCGGCCGGACCGACTGGCTGGCCACCAGCGACCCCTATCTCGCCGGGGGTGGCTCGATCGCCTGGGTGAGCGCCCAGGGAGCCGCATGGACCGATCTCCCAGACCGCCACGAGGGCGGCTCTCCCAACGTGGTCGGAGCGTTTGCACTGGCGGCCGCTTGCCGGGCGCTGGCGCGGATCGGCATGGACGCCGTCAGTGCGGAGGAGGCCCGCCTGGGCGACCTACTCCGCGAACGGCTGGCCGGCATCCCGGGGGTGATGACCTACCAGACGTGGCCGGGGTATGCCGAGCGGGTCGGGATCGCCGCCTTCAGTGTCAATGGCCGCGATCACGCCGAAGTCGCGACCATCCTGAGCGCCGAGTACGGGATCGGGGTGCGAAATGGCTCGTTCTGCGCTCACCCCCTGCTCTCCCAGCTCGCCGGCGGGGTGGAGGGATGGCGGCCGGGCTGCGGCAAGGAAGTCCCCGGGGCCATCCGGGCCAGCCTCGGCCTCGGCAACGTCGACGAGGACGTCGATCGGCTCGCCGAGGCGCTGCTCGCGATCACGACCCGGGGGCCACGCTGGAAGTACCGCAAGCTCGCCGACGGCGGGGTGGTGCCCGAGCCCGACGACCGGCGGCTGCCCGCGTTCCTCTCGCCGGGCGCTCCGGCGTTTGAGCACGAGGAGGCGGAGGCGGAGCTGCTGGTCGGCGCCGCCGCGGGCGCTCTGTGAGCGCTCTTCACGGCGATGTCTCCGCAGCCCAAGGGTCCCCCATCCCGGGTGGGGGCGTCAGCGGACACGTGTATCATCGATGCACGATGAGCGCGCAGCCCGGACGTCGCTACCTGCCCACGCGGCGGCTGTACCTCGATTTCGGTGCGCGCAACACCTGCTCCTGTATCTGAGCCTGGATCGGCCCCGGTGCGGCCATTCCAGGCTTGGCGGACCCTGGTCTCGATGCCATGCCGGTGACGGCGTGCATCCCACCGTTCAGCAGGAGCAGAGATGGACTCGTTGACGATCACCGACGGAGGCAGCGTGGGCGCGGCAGCTCACGATCCTGCCGCAGGGCCGCGGGCTGCGCGCCGTGACCTGGGGATCGCGGTCAGCGAGCGGCCGGACGTGACGGACTCGACCGACCGCGATCGCGAGCTGGTCCGCGACCTGCTCGAGCATCGCCGGACGCACGGGGCGCGGCTGCCCTCGCGGCGGCGAGTCGAGACGTTCGTCGACTCCGCGGTGGGGCTGCTCTTCCCCCAGCACTCCGCCGATGGGAGCGCGACCGAGGAGCAGCTCCTCGCCAGGATCTCTCTTCTCCGCGCCGAGCTCGGCAGCATGCTGCACACGGTGCTGCCCCGGCAGCGCTCCGCGGAGGTCGTCGACGAGCTCATCCACGCACTGCCGGCCATCTCGGAACGGCTGCGCGGCGACGCCGTGGCCATCGTCGCCGGCGATCCCGCCGCGGAGTCGCTCGACGAGGTGGTGGCCGCCTACCCGGGATTCTTCGCCATCGCGGTGCATCGCATCGCTCACGAGCTGAATCGGCTGCGCGTGCCCACCCTGCCCCGCCTGCTGGCGGAGGTGGCGCATGCCCGTACCGGCATCGACATCCATCCCGGGGCCACCATCGGCCGGGCCTTCTGCATCGACCACGGCACCGGCATCGTCATCGGCGAGACCGCGATCATCGGCGACGAGGTCAAGCTCTACCAGGGCGTGACCCTCGGCGCCCTGAGCGTTACCAAGGCCCTCGCCGGGTCCAAACGCCACCCCACCATCGAGGACCGCGTGGTCCTCTACGCCAATGCCACCGTTCTCGGTGGCGACATCGTGGTCGGCCACGACAGCGTGATCGGGGGCAACGTCTGGCTCACCACCAGCGTGGCACCTCGTTCGTTTGTGTATCACACCAGCCAGATCCGGGTGCGGAGCGTCCTGGACGCTCTCGGCAACTCGGACTATTCAATCTGATAAGAGGAATCTGCCCCATGCCGTACGACAGCATTCTCGAGACCATCGGAAATACGCCGCACGTGCGGATCAACCGGCTCTTCGACCCCCGGGTCACGGTCTGGGCCAAGCAGGAGAGGGTAAATCCGGGCGGCAGCATCAAGGATCGCATCGCCCTCGGCATGATCGAGGACGCCGAGAAGGCGGGCATCATCGGTCCCGGATCCGTGCTCATCGAGCCCACCTCCGGGAACACCGGTATCGGGCTCGCTCTGGTCGCCGCGGTCAAGGGATACCGCCTGATCATCGTGCTGCCGGAGTCGTTCTCCGTCGAGCGCCGCCGCCTGATCAAGGCGTACGGGGCCGAGCTGGACCTGACGCCTCGTGAGCTGGGGATGAAGGGTGCCATCGCGCGCGCCCAGGAGCTGCAGAAGGAGACTCCGAATTCTTGGATCCCGCAGCAGTTCGAGAACAAGGCCAACGTCGAGGCCCACAAGCGCACCACCGCCGTTGAGATCGCCGAGGACTTCCCCGAGGGTCTCGACTACATCATCACCGGGGTCGGAACCGGGGGCCACATCACGGCCATCGCCGAGGTGCTCAAGCCCAAGTGGAGCCAGCTCAAGGTCTTCGCGGTCGAGCCGACCCTCTCGCCGGTGCTCTCCGGGGGGACGCACTCGCCGCACACCATCCAGGGCATCGGCGCCGGCTTCATCCCCGGCGTGCTCCGCCTCGACCTGCTCGACGGCGTGATCCAGGTCGACCCCAAGGATGCCGCCGAGTACGCGCGTCGCGCCGCCCGGGAGGAGGGGATCCTGCTCGGGGTGTCGTCGGGTGCCTCGCTGGCGGCGGTCGCTCAGAAGATCCCCGAGGTCAAGGACGGAGCCAAGATCCTCACCGTCACCTACGACACCGGCGAGCGCTACCTCTCCGTCGAGGGGCTCTTCCCGGCCTGATCCGGCCTGCGTGGGTCGACCCCCCCCTGCCGGGGGTCGGCCCACGCGCCGGGGGCACTCGGCTCAGGTGGAGACGGCGCCGGGCCGGCGTCAGCATCGCCCGGCGGGATCACGCTCGGGGTTGGGCCTCCGCCGCCTGCAACCGCTCGCGTGAGCCGGTCTCGTCCATGATCGCCCGCAGCTCGCCCATCGCCTTCTCGGAGGGGTAGAGGCTGCCCACGCCCAGCTCGTCGCGCATCTCGTCGAGGTGCTCGACGAGGTTCCACCAGCGATCACCCCAGGCGTCGGCGATGGCGTCGAGGAGCTGGCGCGGCCAGCCCCCGAGCCCGGTCGCGTAGAACTCCTCGGTCCAGGCGGTGAACAGCGCGACGTGTTTGAGCCCGTACCCGGACTCGACCTGCATGCCGCGGATGATCTGGTTGATGACCGCCACCGAGTTGCCCCGTGGGCAGCGGCTCTGGCAGGTGTAGCAGTAGCAGCAGAGCCACACCGAGTCGTCCGTGAGCAGGGTCGGATCCCCGAGCAGGGCGCGGCGCGAGATCTCGCGCGGCGAGAAGTCTCCGAAGCGGGCGGCGGGGCACCCCGAGGTGCAGATGCCGCATTGCAGGCAGGAGAGCAGCCCTCCGGCGTGATGCTGCATGCGCGGGTCGCTCAGGATGCGGGCCAGCAGCCCGGAGTCGTCGCCGGCCGGCGAGGCGAAGGCGTTGGCGGCCAGCGTCGCGTACGGGTTGGAGGGTTGGTCGGCGCTGGTGCCGGAAACGGCGGCCCCCACCTCCTGGGCCGCAGCCGCCTGGTCGAGCTCCGCCCTCTCGGGAAGCCCGATCATCCGGCCGCGCTCCCATCCACCACCGCCACGCTCACGCGCTCGCGGGCGCCGATGCGCTCCAGGAGCGGCTCGAGATTCTGCGAGTGCGCCTCGACGCCGCAGACCTTGTCGGGGTCCGCGCCCAGCGCCAGGGCCAGCAGCTGCTGCACGTGGAGGTGGACAAACGGATAGTCCTCGCCGGCCGTCTGGGAGATCACGTCGTGGAAGCGGTCGAATTGGATGTGGCAGTTGGGACACATGTGGACGCAGACGTCGACGCCCTGCTCGGCGAGGCGCCGGAGCTTCTCCCGGGTCACCGCCATCGACATCCCCGGGTTGACGAACCGCTGGCGGAATCCGGCTCCGCAGTGGGTCCCCTTCTCCGGGTAGTACCCCGTCTTCTCGACACCCGTCGGCTCGAGGAGGTCCTCGGGCAGCATCAGGTCCTCACCGTCGCCGAGGACCTCGTCGGGGAACACCTTGCAGTAGTGGCAGGCCGGGTGGGTCGCCACCTTGAGCCCCGAGAGGCGCCGGCGGACCAGCCCACGGATGGAGGGGTGACGGCTCCAGAGAACCTCGAGCACGTGGTGGTGCCGCACCGTCGAGGCGACGGCGTCGTCGTACTCGCGGCCGACCTTCTTGAGGACGTCGTTGGTCCGGCGGCGCTGCTCGGGCTCCTCCAGGACGTCGCGGGCCTTCTTGTTGATGGCGTAGCACGTCGAGCAGAGGTAGGCCTGGATGGGGTGGCCCGCCTCCACCGCCACGCAGGCGTTCCGCGCCGCCACCGCGACGGTGGTGGGGAAGGAGACCACGTCGGTGTAGTAGCCGAGGCCGGTGCAGCAGGTCTGGTCCGAGTTGACGATGTACTCGACATCCAGCTGCTCGAAGAGCCACTTGGTGGCGGCTTCGACGCCCGGGTACTGGGTCGAGACCAGGCAGCTCCGGAAGAGCTCAACCCGGCCGGTGATGGGGGCGATGTCAGGTGTGGTGGTCGGCACGGTCTGATCACTTTAGGGGAACAGAAGCGCGCGCGGCAACTCTAGGGGCCGAAGGCCCCATCGGTGGTCGGGTACTGCGACCCCTGGTGCGCAGCGGTACGAGGTCCAGTTCCCCTGACCTAACCGCGAGGACCTCAGTCCGGCGGGGGCACGTACCTCGCCGTGGCCACCCGGCCCTCCTGGATGTCCAGCACCCAGGTGGACGCCTTCTGCATCCGGGGACTGGAGCCCAGCGCGATCCCGCGCTCGGAGAGCTCGAAGAGGATGCCGCTCACCACGTCGCCGTGGCTGCACGCCGCCACGGAGCCGCCCACCAGCAGCGCCGTCAGCGCCTTCTCGGGATCCGCCCCCTCCTCGAGCCAGCCGGCCGTCTCCGTGAGCAGGCCGAGCCTGGCGCCCAGCGGGACAAACGTCTCGACGCAGCGCAGATACGCGCTGCTCACCAGGCGCTCGACGGGGTTGCGGGCGAGGAGGGCGGCGAGCAGCTCGGACTGGGCCCGGCCCCGGGCGCTGAGCGGCCGGTCGCGGTCCGGCCCGGTCCATTCCGCCCGCTCGCCGGCATCGGCGTGACGGACCAGGAGGATCCGCCCCGACCGCGAGCGCGCCGCGGCGGCGTTCGCCGCCGGTGGCCGGCCGGCCCGCGCCTTGGCGGTCACGTCCGATTCCCCGTGTCCGTCACATCCACTCCCCCATGACGGTCACATCCAGCCCCACCCCTTCTTGCGGTCGAGCGCCGCCCATGGCTCACGCCAGGTCTCCCGACCGGCCTCGGCTCGCTCCCGTTCGATCGCGTAGAGGACGCCGGCGGCGAACGCCGTCTCCGGGTCGGCGGCCCGTCCCACCGCCTCCTGCAGCCAGTTGCCCGCCACCACCGCGTCGTGCTGATCGCCGAGCGTGTCCTGGAGGGTGCCGAGCCGCACTCCGATGCGCGCCGGACCGTCCCCGAGCAGGGGAACCAGGGCGAGGACCGCATAGCGGCACTTCTTGGCGGCGATGCGCAGCTGGTGGAGATCAACGTCGCTCGGGTGGGCGTCGAGCCGGCGGGCCCGCCGCGCGAGCTTGCGCCAGCTGGCCCCCATCAGGGGCAGGAGGACGGCGGGCGCCGGTTGGTCGGCCGTCTCCGGGAGCAGGGCCGGATGGGAGGCCGCGGCGAGCAGGCGCTCCAGCAGCTCGCCGTGCTCGTGGGATTCGACGACGGAGATCAGGACGTCGCGAACCAGCACCCGCTCGCCGACCAGGCGGCTCAGCAGCCGCTCGGTCGCCTCGCCCTCGACACCCCGTGCCGCCGCGCTGGCGCGCAGCCGCATCAGCAGGACCTCGGTGTCGCGGACGGCGCCCAGGTCCGTTCCCAGCGTCCCCAGCTCGGCGCGGAGCTCGGCCGTCCACGCGGGCTCGAGCACCGGGGCAAACGTCTGCAGCGCGGAGCGGTAGCGGCGGCACGCGACCCGGGCCTGGTGCACCCCCTCGGGGTCGCTCCCCTCGAGGACGATTGCCTCATTGCGGATCAATCTGGCCGCGTTGTCGCGCAGCGCCGCGGTCACCGCCTGGGCGACGCTGCTGTCGCGATCGAGCGGCGTCTCCCGCCACCCCGGCGCGGCCTCGGGGCCGACCAGCTCGGCGAGGAGCGGCAGCGTGGTGGTGTCCACGACCCCGGCCTTGCGGAGCGCCGCCAGCGCCTGGCGGGTGCCGGTGAGCGGGCCGTGGCTGCGCAGGCTGACCCGGCGGGCGTGCGCCACCGCGCGGCGCTCGACCAGCAGGCTCACCACCTGGTGGATGGCCCAGAGCTCGCCGACCTGGCGCTCGGTCTCCAGATGTCGCAGTCGTGCGACCTGCCGAAGTTCGGCTCCCCGAAGGTAGGGGCTGAGCAGGCGGAGCGCCTCCGCCGGCGGCGAGGCCGGGCTCCCCTCGAGGTCGACGAACATGCGGCGGAATCCGGGGCCCTCGGGCCAGTCGGCGAGGGTCACGCGCCAGCCGCGGCCGTGCCGGTAGCGGAGCCCGGCATCCCAGGCGGCGAGCCGGAAGTCCGGGGTGTCCCAGTGGATGGTCTCGAAGCGCTCGATCCGCGTCGTGGCCGTCCGTCCCCACCTCAGCTGACGGAGCCGGAACGCGATGCCCACCGGGAGGTCGACCTGGCACCGCTCGACCGGCAGGGCCGGGCTCAGCTCTTCCCCTCGGCTCGGCGCAGCGCGATCTCCTGCAGCCGGATCTGGGTGTCGACGCCGGCGCCCTTCGACACCCTCCGCCACTCGCCGTCGGAGCCCAGCTCCCAGGCGAGGGTGTCGTCGCTCAGGTTGATGTCCAGGACCTGGTCGAGGCGGGCCCGCAGCTCGGGAGCGCGGATGGGGACCGCGGCCTCCACGCGCCGGTCCAGGTTGCGCGGCATCAGGTCCGCCGAGCTGATGTAGTAGTCGCTGTCCTTCCCGTCGCGGCCAAAGCGGAGGATGCGGGAGTGCTCCAGGTAGCGGCCGACGAGCGACCGGACCCGGATGTTGTCGGTCAGCCCGGGGACCCCCGGGCGCAGGCAGCAGATGCTGCGCACGATGAGGTCGATCTGCACTCCGGCCTGTGAGGCGAGGCAGAGTGCCGCGATCATCTCCGGATCGACCAGATTGTTGACCTTGATGACGATCCGGCCTGCCTCGCCGCGCTCGGTCTCGCGCCGGACCAGGCGCAGCAATGCGGGGCGCATCGAGTCGGGGGCGACCAGGAGCTTGCGGTACCGTGCCTGCCGGCTGTAGCCGGTGAGGCTGTTGAAGAGCTCGCCCACGTCGGCGCCCAGGGCGGGGTCGGAGGTGAGCAGGCCCATGTCCTCGTAGACGCGCGCGGTGTCGCGGTTGTAGTTGCCGGTGCCGATGTGGCAGTAGCGGCGGATGCCGCCGGGCTCCTCGCGGACCACCAGGGTCACCTTGGCGTGAGTCTTGAGACCGACCGTGCCATAGACCACGTGCACGCCGGCGTCCTCCAGGACCTCGGCCCAGTTGATGTTGTTCTGCTCGTCGAAGCGGGCGGTGAGCTCGACCATTGCCACCACCTGCTTGCCGGCCTCGGCCGCGCGCGTGAGCGAGCGCATGATGGGGCTCACCGGTCCCGAGGTCCGGTAGAGGGTCTGCTTGATGGCGAGCACCGCGGGGTCCTCGGCGGCCTGCGCGATGAACGCCTCGACGGTGTGCTCGAAGCTGTCGTAGGGGTGATGGACCAGGAGCTGGTCCTCGCGCAGGACCCGGAAGAGGTCGCCGTCGCCTCCCAGGTCGTGGGCGAAGCGCGGCGGCGTCACCGGCACCCAGGAGCGGAACTTGAGTTCGGGACGGTCCAGCTTGCAGACGTCGAAGAGACCGCCGAGGTCGAGTGGTGCGGAGATCGTGTAGATGTCCTGGTGCTGGATCTCCAGCTCGCGCGCCAGCAGGTCGACCACCTCGGGGGGCATGTCGCTGCCCACCTCGAGGCGGACGACGAGCGGTGAGCGGCGCCGCTCCTTGAGGATGGCCCTCACCGCCTCGACCAGGTCGTCGGCCTCGTCGCTGTCGATCGTGTAGTCGGCGTTGCGGGTGAGCCGGAAGACGTGGTGCGCGACCACCCTCATCCCCTCGAAGAGAGGGTGGAGGTGGGCTGCGATGACCTGCTCGATGGGCACGAATCGCTCCCCGTCGGGGAGCACCACGAACCGGCTGAGCAGCGGGGGCACCTTGATCCGGGCGATCCGCTGCTCGTGGCTCGCGGGGTCGACCACCACCACCATCAGGTTGAGGGAGAGGCTCGAGATGTACGGGAAGGGGTGACCGGGGTCGACCGCGAGGGGGGTCAGCACCGGGAAGATCCGCTCCTCGAAGACCTTGTCCAGGTACGCCCTGTCGTCCTCGTCCAGGCTCGACCAGTCGCTGAAGCGGATGCCGTGGCTGTCGAGGTGGGGCACCAGCCCGTGGAGGAAGGCGCGCGCCTGGCGGGCGTACAGCTCGACCACCTTGAGCCGGATCGCCCGGATCTGTGCCTGCGGCCCGTGGGGGTCGGAGGCGGCGCTCTCGAGCCCTGCCGCCAGCTGCTTGAGGCCACCGACCCGGACCTGGAAGAACTCGTCGAGCGCCCGGCTCGCGATGGCGAGGAAGCGTGCCCGCTCCAGCAGCGGGAGGCTCTCGTCCTCGACCTGGGCGAGCACCCGCGCGTTGAAGTCGAGCCAGGAGAGCTCGCGGTTGATGAGGATGTCCGTGACGTCGAAAGGGGCGAGGGAGGCGGGGGGTCTCTCGGGAGTGGGGGAGGGGGGGAGCGCCGCCGGAGCGGGAGACCCGGGAAGCTCGGCGTGCGTGGGCGTGCCACCAGCGACCACGACATCCAGGGTGGGCTGGTCCGGGTCGCCCCCATTGACACTCGCCACTCCGGATCTCGTGGTCACCGGCCTGTGAGCTCTCGCGCGTTCAGCTGGCACCTGACCCATTGTGCCTCACCCCGATCGCATGCGGCCCGAAGGTTTCACGGCACAATGAGGTCGTGACACAGGCGGCAGACGTCAACGCGCCAGTCGCACCGTGACGGGCGCGGATAGCGCGGCGGAGGCCGCCGTCCAGGCCGGTGCCTGGAACCTGATCGGGGCTGCTGCCACCGACCGTGGCCCGGTGCGGCAGGAGAACCAGGACGCCTTCCGGCTCGTGCCCCTCGGGAGCGGCGGTCTCGGCCTGATCCTCGCTGACGGGATGGGCGGCCAGAGCGGGGGCCGGGAGGCCGCCGAGGCGGCGGTCGCCGGCGCTGCCGACCGGCTCGGAGCTCAGGGCGGCGGTGACGAGCGGCTGCGTGAGGCGATCGCCGTGGCCAACGCCGCGGTCGCCGGGGTGCGCCTCCAGCTGGGGGGCAACCCGGGCACCACCATGGTGGCCGCGGTGCTGGAGGGGGGACGCCTGACCCTGGCCCACGCCGGCGACAGCCGGGCCTACCTGCTCCGGGACGGGGAGGCGACCCAGCTCACCTCCGACCACAGCGTCACCGGCGAGCTGGTGCACGCCGGCACCCTGGACCCGGAGACGGCCCGTCACGATCCACGGCGCAACTACGTGACCCGGGCGCTGCTCGGCGACCGGGTGGAGCCGGACGTCGCCGAGCTGGCCCTGATCTCCGGGGACGTGGTCGTGCTCTGCACCGACGGGCTCTGGGAGCCCCTCACCGACGGTCAGATCGCCGGCCTGGCCGGGGGTGACGCGGCCCCGGCGGAGGGCGCGCGCCGGCTGGTCGCCGCGGCCCTGGCCGCCGGCGCCACGGACAACGTTACCGCCGTGGTGGGCCGCCTCGACCTCTCCTGAGGCGGAAAGACCACTCTCGCGGCGACCGCACCCGGCCTCTCGGTATCATTCGCCCGCTCATGGCTCGCTTCTACGCTCAGATCTGCACGGTGGTCTTCCTGATCGTCACCATCGGCGGTTTCTTCGTGGGCAATGCCGTCACGGTCGCCCACGGCCACGCGGTTGGCAACGTCGACGGGATGCAGCTCCACCTGACCTATATCCGGGACATCCTTGACCTGGTCCTGCTGGCCGCCTTCGCCTACGTCGGCTTCATCGCCAACCGCCGAACCGGACGGATCGTCAGCGGGGTGGCCGGCGTGGTCCTGCTGATCCTGGCGGTGGTCGGATTCCTCTTCGTCGACACCACTCGGGGCAGCCGGTCGATCCTCGACCTGCACTTCACCCTCGCGATCAACATCTTTGACCTGGTGGTCGGCGTCCTCGCCATCCTCGCCGCGCTGGGCACGGTCGAGGACGAGGGGCCCACCAGCATCATCCGGCCCGCGAAGTCCTGAGCGGCGCCTGGGGCCGCCCATAGCTGCGTCGGCTCGTCCGCGCGCTCGGTCACGCACGTCAGTGCGCTCCCTCGCCCTGCTCCTCGCCTCCTTGCTCTGAGCGACCCGGACGCCGCTCCCCGCAGTCGTGTGGCGGCTTGCCCGGGGCTACCGGTGGCCGTTCTCCGGGGTGGTCCGGAAGGTCACCTCGGGCTCCTCGTGGTGGCGCCGGCGCTCGATCTGCTCGCGGGCCAGTGACGCCGCTCCTCCCACCACCGGGGCGACGTGCTTGGCAGTCCGCTGTGCGGTGTCGATCCCGTCGCGCGCCGCCTTGCCGAAGGCGCGCAACTGGGCCCGGGTGCGCTCGCCCGACTGCGGGGCGACCCAGAGGCCGATCAGCGTGCCCGCGACCGCCCCATGAACAAAACCTCTGATGTAGCCCATCTCTCCGCCTCCCGACCTGCCGCCGCCGCTCCTCGTGTGCCACTCCCACCGTATCAGCAATGCCCTCGGGGCGTCGGCGGTCCTCGCCGCGGGTGGAGCGCCGGGGAGATCGGACGGGAGGGGTGGTACCCGTGCCAGAGTTGGCGTCCATGGACATGGCCTTCGCCTTCCTCGCCGACCACGCCTCGGTCCCCCCCGACGGCAAGCTCTACGTGCTGGGCGGCGGCATCAACACCCTGGGCCTCACCGCCATCCCCGGCCGCGTTGCCTTCGACGTCGTCGGCGGCTTCCGCTTCACGACCGCCGACTCCCACAGCGTTCACACCGTCGAGCTGCGCCTCCTGGACGCCGACGGCAAGCTGGTGATGCCACCGGCCACGCTCAAGTTTCAGGCGGCCGAGGTCATCCCTCCCGATCAGGGCGAGGTGCTGATCAGCACGGTCACCCACGTGGCCCCGATGTTCGGCGACGCTGGACGCTACCGGGCCGAGTACTGGACCGAGGGCCGGCTGCTCGCCTGGGTCGGCGTCACCGTCAGCGTCGTGCCGCAGCCCGCTCCGGGCCCGCAGCGAGCGGGTGCGTCGGGCCCGCAGCCGGGCTGATCCGCGGTCTACCCCGGCTCTCCGCCCAGCGGGACGGCGGCGCGCGCTCATATGATGGCCGGCTATGGACTCGCCCCAGCGTGTGGCGCTTCTCGGCACCGACCTCTTGCTGGCCAGCCGCCTCCGTTCGGCGCTCTCGGGAGGCGGTGTCTGTCTGATCGAGGCCACCAGGGACGACCTCCTCCCTCCGGTGCCGCTCCTCTTCGTGGATCTCAACCACGACGCCGAGGACCGGCTCGAGGCGATCTCCCGGCTGCGCAGCCGCAATCCGTCCGCGACCATCGTCGGCTTCTGCAACCACGAGGAGAAGGGGCTGATCCGCCGGGCGGTCGCCGCCGGGTCCGATCAGGTGGTCGCCAATCGCAGCCTTCCCGAGGCGGCGCTCCGCCTGCTGGGCCGGGCGGCCGATCCCGGCCGCCCCGGATGAGCTCCGACCCGAGGCCGCGCGTAGACACCGAGCTGGCCGCCGTCGCCGCTCGGATCGTCGAGATCCGCCGCGACCTCCATCGCCACCCCGAGCTCTCCCATCAGGAGACCCGGACCGCGCGGATCGCCGCGGCCCGCTGCCGTGAGCTGGGCTTCTCGGTCCGCGAGGGTGTCGGCGGCACCGGGGTGATCGCCGATCTCCAGGGCGGAGGCCCCGGCCCCACCGTGATGTACCGCGCCGACATGGATGCCCTCCCGGTCGACGAGGCTGAGGGTGACCGGCCGGCTCGCTCCGAGGTGCCCGGGGTCATGCACGCCTGCGGCCACGACGGGCACGTCGCCATCGCGCTCGGTGTCGCCGAGGTGATGGCCGGGCTGCGCGACGAGTGGAGGGGGACGCTTCGGCTCTGCTTCCAACCCGCCGAGGAGATCGCCGGCGGTGCGGCGCCGATGATCGAGGCGGGCGCCCTCGAAGGCGTCGAGCGGGCCCTCGGCCTTCACCTCTGGACACCGCTCGACACCGGCCGGGTGGCGGTGACGGGGGCCTCGCTCTTCGGCAGCGCCGACGAGTTCCGGATCGTGATCCGCGGGACGGGTGGCCACGGCGGGCTTCCCCACCTGAGCATAGACCCCGTCGTCGCCGCCGCCCACGTGGTGGTCGCGCTCCAGACGCTCGTCGCGCGGGAGGTCGCCCCCGACCGGCCGGTGGTGGTGACCGTCGGGATGATCCGCGGAGGGCGGGCCCACAACGTCATCGCCGAGCAGGTGCAGCTGGACGGCACCGTCCGCGCGCCCGGCCAGGCCCTCCGGGAGAGCCTGATGCGGCGCGTGGAGGAGGTGGCCCGGGCGGTGGCCGGTGGCCTTCGCGCCCAGGTCGACTTCGAGATGGTGGCCGGCTGCCCGCCGGTGGTCAACGACCCGGACTCCGCTGAGACCGTCCGACGCGCGGCGGTGGAGGCGGTCGGCGAGGCCAACGTCGAGTTCGCCCGCCCGCTCACGGTCGGGGACGACATGGCCTGCTTCCTGGAGCGCGTGCCCGGCTGTTACTTCCTGGTCGGAGCGGGTGACCCGGCCATCGCGGTGCGGCCGCCCCACCACCACGCCCAATTCGACATCGACGAGCGGGCGCTCCCGATCGGGCTCTCCACCGCGACCCGGGCGCTGCTGGCCTGGCTGCGATGAGGCGGGGGTTCATGGCGCTGGCACTCCCCGAGCTCGACGAGGGTGAGCCGGACCTCACCCCGCGACCCGCGTCCGCCTCGGCGACCGAGCTCAGCCAGATGATGGAGATCGAGCACGCCAACAACGCCGGCAATGTGCACGGCGGGACGATCCTCCGTCTGGTCGACAGCGCCGCCGGCATCGCCGCCATCAAGCACGCCCGCCGGCGGGTGGTCACCGCCGCCATCGACGAGATGAGCTTCCTGGCGCCGGTCTTCATCGGCGACGTGCTCACCGTCCGGGCCATGGTCAACGACGTCCATCGTTCCTCCATGGAGATCGGGGTGAGGGTGGACGTCGAGACCCTCCCCGACGGCAAGCGGCACCACGTCGCGAGCGCCCATCTCGTTTACGTGGCGCTCGATCGGGACGGCAAGCCGGCCCTGGTGGCTCCGGTGATCGCGGAGACGCCGCGGGAGATCCGCCGCCAGGCCCAGGCGAGGGTCCGGCGCGAGCAGCGGCTGCTCCGCAAGGCGGCGCTCGAAGAGGCCGGTGCGATTCCCACCGAGGCACCGTAGCCAGGAGCGCGACGGCCGCTTCGGGGTCGCTGCTTGATCAGACGGCCACGATGGGAACGAACTGTTCCAAGCCGACGAAGTCTGCGGGATTGCGGGTGTAGAGCTGAGCGGAGTGGGCGTGCGCCGTCGCGGCGATCAGGAGGTCCATGGTCCGGGCTCGCGGCTGGCGGCCAATAGCGGCCACCTGGGCGGCGAGCTGTCCGTAGCTGGAGGCGACGGCCTCGTCGACCGGGAGGACGTCGAATCGGCGCTGCAGGAGGCTCAGACGGCGCAGCCGCTCGGCTCGGAGCGCAGGGTCGGTGGCCACCAGCACCCCGAAGTGGAGCTCGGCGAGGGTGACCGCGCTGATCGCGAGCTCGCCCTCAAGGTGAGGCACGTCGCTGGCGATCACCACGCTGGTGTCGAGGAGGGCCCTCACCGGGGCGGCCACGGGTCGCGCACCAGCGGGTCGAGGCGGTCGCGGTCCTGATCCCACACGACGTCACCGGGTCCGGCGAACAGCTCGGCGACGTCGTCGTAGCCGCGCCAGACCTGCGGGGCGAGGGGCACCAGGCGGGCGCTCGGCCGGGCGGCGACGGTGATGGTGATCTCCTCGCCGGCCTCGGCGCGGCGGACGAGCTCGGACGCTCGCTGGCGAAGCTCGCGAAGTCCCACAATGACCATGCTGGCAAGGTAGCACAAGTTACTCTTGTGCTACAAGTGCCCAGGGACGACGTAGCCCTCCGAGTGCTCGGCCTACCAGCGGCTGCCCGCGCCCACTTCGACGACCAGTAGGGCCACCGCGTCGTCCACATGGCGGTCCACCGCGGGGGAGAGGCCCTCACCGTGACCCTCCTCCTCCAGCGAGATCAGGAGCAGCACCAGGCGCAGCGGCAGTCGGTCGAGAGCGCGCCCCAGGGCGACGGCTTCGGACACGCCGAGGCCGTGGCTGCTGGTGCCGGCCTCAAAGCCTGAGACCGCATCCGGCGCACTGGTCACCTCGATCCGGGTGACGCCGCTCCCAGGTGAGCGATCCCAGCGGACGGCGTCCACCACCACCGCCAGGTCGGCCCCCGCCCAGGCGTCGAGCAGCGAGGTCGCCTCCCCGCCCAGGGTGCGCACCTCCACACCGGGAGGCAGCAAGGGGCGCGCGCGTTCCACCACCGCGATGCCGGCGCCGTCGTCGCGGCGCATCTCGTTGCCGACGCCGATGACCACGACGCGTCGCGGCGCCGAGGGCGCCCCGCTCCGGGCCGCCGCCGGTGTCGGCGCTGCGCTCAGGCCCGATCCCCCCGCTTCGGGCGCGGCGCCCGCCGCCCCATCCACCTCATCGCCGCTCGACGGTGAAGTCGAGGAAGTGGGTGGAGCAGGAGATGCAGGGGTCGTAGTTGCGGATCGACTGCTCGCAGAGGTGCTGGAGGTCGTGGTCGTCCAGCTCCAGGTTGGCGGTCACCAGCTTGCGCAGGTCGGCCTCGATCGCGTCCTGGTTCTGGGCGGTGGGAGGGACGATGTCGGCCTCGAGGATGGTCCCCTCGTCGTCGATGCTGTAGCGGTGGTAGAGGATGCCGCGGGGCGCCTCGGTGGCACCGTGGCCCACTCCCGCCCGCGGCAGCACGGGCACCGCCGGCCGATCCGGCTCGGAGTAGTCCTCGATGATCCGCACCGCCTCGTCACAGGCGGCGACGGTCTCGACAGCGCGCACCACGATGCTGCGGAAGGGGTTGCGGCACTCCTTCCCCAGTCCCGCCTCGGTGGCGGCTTCGCGGGCCACCGCAGGCAGCTGGTCGTAGTTGAGCGTGTAGCGGGCCAGCGGGCCCACCAGGTAGCGGCCGCGCTCGATGATGTGGCCGTGGAGCGAGGTCGAATGCTCGACGTGCTCCTCGACGATGTGCTCGAGGAACTCCGACACCTCGATGTCGAGACCGCGGTCGGAGATCACCCGCCCCTGCGTGATCGCGTACTCGTCGGGGTGATGGAGCGCGACCAGCTCGTGGTCGATCTCGAGATCGGGGAAGTCGAAGCCGGAGACCACGCGCACCGTCTCCAGGGCGGCGTCGCGCGCCCAGCGCAGCCGCTCCGCGAGCGGGCGCAGCTCCCGCTTGGTGGGGGTGCGGTAGAAGCCGCCGAGCCGGACGTTGATGGGGTGGATGGCGCGGCCGCCGACGATCTCCATGATGTCGTTGCCGACCTTCTTGAGCTGGAGAGCCTTCTCGACGAGGTCGCGATGGTCCTTGGCCAGCTCCAGAGCGCTGCCGACGCCCAGGAAGTCGGGAGCGTGCAGGAAGTAGATGTGGAGCACGTGGCTCTCGATCCACTCCCCGCAGTAGAGGAGGCGGCGCAGGGCGCGGAGCGGCTCGTCGAGGACGGCGCCGCAGACCTGCTCGATCGCCTCGCAGGAGCTCGTCTGGTAGGCGACCGGGCAGATCCCGCAGATGCGGGCGGTGATGTCGGGGGGCTCGGTGTAGGCGCGGCCGCGCAGGAACGCCTCGAAGAAGCGGGGCGGCTCGTAGATGCGCAGGCGGACGTCGGTGACCTCGCCGTCGGTGATGACCACGTGCATGGCGCCCTCGCCCTCGACCCGGGCGAGCCCCTCGACGGTGAGATCGCGAATCTGGTGAGTCACAGGCGTCCCGCCCCCTTCTCCTCGGCCCGGCTCGCCGCCTCGAAGGCGGGGGCGGTGGCGTTGAAGGTGCGGAAGAGCCGCATCACCGTGCCATCGTCCATCCCCCCGGAGTGGAGGGCGGCGGAGAGCGACGCCGTGTTGGGCGTCTCCATCGGCCCGAAGCAGCCGTAGCAGCCGCGCTCGAAGCTGGGGCAGATCGCGCCGCAGCCCGCCTGGGTGACCGGACCGAGGCAGCCGGTGCCGTGGGCGACCATCACGCAGACGTTGCCGCGGCGCTTGCACTCGAGGCAGACGCTGTGAGCGCGGATGTCGGGCTTGCGCTTGCGCAGGAATGCGCTGAGGACCTCCAGCAACTGTCCCCGATCCACCGGGCACCCTCGGAGCTCAAAGTCCACCGGAACGTGGGCGGAGATCGGGGTCGAGCTCTCGAGCGTCGAGAGGTACTCGGGGTGGGCATAGACCACGGAGGCGAACTCGTCCACCGCGGTGAAATTGCGCAGCGCCTGGACCCCGCCGGCGGTGGCGCAGGCGCCGATGGCGACCAGGTGTCGGGAGACAGCCCGGACTTCCTGGATTCGCTCCGCATCCTGGGGGGTCGTCACCGATCCCTCCACCAGGGAGACGTCGTAGGGGCCCTCGACGACGGTCGACGAGGCCTCCGGGAAGTGGGCGATCTCGACGGCGCCCGCGACCGCGAGCAGCTCGTCCTCGCAATCGAGCAGGGAGAGCTGGCAGCCGTCGCAGGAGGCGAACTTCCAGACCGCGAGCTTCGGGGTCGAGTGCGCAGCCACTACAGCTCCCTCCGGGCAACCAGCGGGCCGACCCGCGACCAGGGTAAGACGGGTCCGTTGAGGCAGACCAGCACCGGCCCGAGCTGGCAGTGGCCGCAGCGGCCGACTCCGCACTGCATGTTCCGCTCCATCGAGACCCGCACCCGCTCGGCGGCGACGCCACGCCCGAGCACCTCGGCGGCGGTGAACCGCAGCATCACCTCGGGGCCGCAGATCATGACCGTGGTGACCTCGGGATCGATGGTGACGCGCTCGATGAGCGTGGGCACCACTCCGACCTCGCCCTTCCAGGCGGCGGTCGCGTAGTCGACCGTGGTGCGGACGGTGATCCGAGCGCTCGCCTGCCAGCTCGCCACCTCGCCGCGGAACACGATCTCCTCCGGAGACCGCGCCCCGACCAGAACGGTGACGCGTCGAAACTGGCGCCGGTTGTGGAGCAGCTCATGGACCACCGGTCGCAGCGGGGCCAGACCGATGCCGCCGGCGATCACGATGACGTCGCCTCCTGCGGCCGAGTCGACTCCCCAGTCCGTCCCGAAGGGGCCGCGGACCCCCACCATGGCCCCGGCCTCAGCGGCGCAGAGCGCCTGGCTCACCGCTCCCACCGCGCGTACGGTGTGCCGCACCCGGTGCCCCGCGTCGATGCCGCTGATTGAGATCGGCACCTCGCCCACACCGAACGCGTAGAGCATGTTGAACTGGCCCGGGGCCGGGGTGGTGATCGGCTGATCCACCGGTTCGAGGCTGAGGGTGACGGTGTCCGCCGTCTCTCGGGCGCGTCCGACCACCCGGTACGGAACCGGCACCATGGCGTCGGCGGTGCGGACGTCAGCTGGAAGTGCTAGGGCCATAGATGTCGAGCATCCGCATGCGGACGGACTGGAGGCGGGTCAGCATGACCTTGGCAAACCGCTGTACCAGGACGTAGCCGAGCTGCGCGTCCGCGTCGCACTTGTTGCGCAGACAGACACCGTCGAATGCCAAGGCCGCGACGTCCTCGCGTGCCTCGGCGTCGAACTGCCATCGGTAGGGCTCGAAGAGCCATGACCAGCCCAGCACGTCGCCGCCGCCGAGGGTGTCGATGATGGCCGCGCCCCGGCCCGGCACATAGAAGCTGAGGGCGACGCTGCCGCTGCGCAGGAGATAGAAGGTCTGGGCCGGCTCACCCTGGGTGAGGATCCGATCCCCGGCCGCGTAGTGGACGTTGCGGCCGCAGCCCGCGACGAAGTCGAGGCTGTCCTGGTCCAGCCCCTGAAAGAAGGTCTGCTCGGCGATGACATCGGCGATCGTCTTCATGGCGCTGCTCCGGCTGGGAGGCGGGTGAGCCCATCGGTGGCGCGGATTGCAGACACCTCTTCGGTGATGTCGATGCCCACGGGGCACCAGGCGATGCAGCGCCCGCACCCGACGCATCCGGAGGTTCCGAACTGGTCGTACCAGGTCGCGAGCTTGTGGGTCAGCCACTGCCGGTACCGCGACCGCGTGGTCCACCGCATCGAGCCGCCGTGGAGCTGGGTGTGGTCGACGGCGAAGCACGACGCCCAGGTCCGGTGCTGCTCGGCATGGTCGGGGGAGAGACTCCCGGCTTCCCGGAAGTCGGCACAGAAGCAGGTTGGGCAGACCATCGTGCAGTTGGCGCAGGCCAGGCACCGGGCGGCGACGGTGTCCCACCGGGGATGCTCGAGGTTGTGGACCAGCACATTCTTGAGGCCGTCCGACGGGAGAGCCCGGCTGATCGCCGCCGCTGCTCCCGACCACACCGCCGCCGCGGCCTCCCGGTCGGCGGGGGCCGCGTCGCGGGTGGCGAGCCGCGCGGCGATGGCGGCTCCTCTCTCGGAGCCGATCTCGACGAGGAAACGGCTGCCGGCGGCGTCCGGTATCTCGGTGAGCGCGAGGTCGTGGCCTGAGCCGACCCGGGGACCGCTCCCCATCGAGGGGCAGAAGCAGGTCGTGGCCGGGCTGGAGCAGTTGACCGCGACGAAGAGGGCCTGCTCGCGCCGGGCCGCATAGTCCCGATCGGGGTAGCTGGTCTGCACGAACACGCGATCCTGAACGGCGATCGCGGCAAGCTCGCACGCGCGCACCCCGATGAACGCGTAGCGGGGCACCTCGGACGGAGGAGCGACCTCGACGCCGTCCCGGCTCACCTCTGCCTGCCAGGTGGTCGAGACGGGCGGGAAGAGGAACCGCTTCCAGGAGTCAGGGCCGACCGCGTAGCCGAAGAGCAGATCGTCGTCCCGCCGTCGCAGCCGGTAGTGGCCCGGCCCCTGGTCCTCCCCCCACCCGCCCGGCAGCTCCCCGATCTGGGTGAGCTCCTCGTAGATGACGGCACCGTCTCGGACGGTGGGGCCGATCACGCGACGGCCGTCGGCCACCAGCACATCGATCAGGGCCTGAAGTCCCGGGCGGTCCAGGACAACCGGATGGTAGTCGGTGGGGGCCGAGGGGGCCATCGCCGTCAGTCAACGCTTCCGGCGGTCGATCGCCAGGGCCATTGGACCGCGAATCGGCCGGGACCCGGTGCCCTTCCGGAAACACCGGGACGCAGCTTCGGTTGGGAAGGACTAGGCGGTGAGGTCGCGCCGCTCGTACAGCACCACGGACGCCGCGAGCAGGACGATCGGGCAGACGATCAGGGGCAGCATCCCGGACCAGGAGACGCCGAGGGTCAGGGCGGCCGAGCCCCCGGTCCAGTGGAAGGGCGAGACCGCGTTGGCGAAGCCGGTGAGCCACGGCACCAGCGAGCCGAAGATGCTGAGCGCGTACATCGCCACCGCGAGGGTGGCCGCGCTGCCGCCGCCGACCCCGACCGAACCCGTCGCGGAGGCGACCAGGAAAGCGAGCATCCCGAAGCCGACCCCCAGCAGCGCCACGGCGAGCACGGTGAGGGTGAGGTTGCCGAGGCTGAGGACGACCCCCTGCGACGGACCGACGACCACGATCGCCAGCCAGATGGCGGCGGCGACAACGAAGAGGGGGACCAGCGCACCGCAGGCCTTCTCGACGGTGAGCCGGGTGCGCCGGATGGGGGTCGAGAGCAGCAGGTCGATGGTGCCGTTCTGCTCCTCTCCCGCCAGCGCCCGACTTCCGGCGAGGACTCCCATCACCAGCAGCAGCGCGGGCACGATGATGCTGAAGAGCTCGGTGCCGAGGTAGCCGGGCGGTGAGAGATAGCTGACGCCCGCCGGGAGGAAGGCACTCCGGAATCCCTTGGGCAGGGTGTTGAGCAGCTGCTGCACCCCGGCGCCGCTGCTCTTGATGGTGGGGTAGAGGAAGACGTAGAGGGCCACCAGCAACAGGGCCCCGATACTGCACCCGATCACCGAGCGGCGGTGATCGGCGAGCTCCCGGCGGAAGACGTCACAACGCATCGTTGGTCTCCGCCCCGCCGCTCGCCGCGTCGGCACTCTCCGACCGGTAGTAGTCGTGGAACACGTCGTCGAGGTCGACTTCGGCGCTGCGCAGGGCGTGGACCCGGAAGCGCGCCGCCGCCTTGACCACGGCGTCGAGGTCGCCGCCCGCGGTGATGGTCAGCGTCCGGTCACTCGCCGTCACCTGGGAGACACCGGGGATGGCCCGGAAGACGGCGGGGTCGACCTGCTCGGAGAACTCGATGGAGAGCACGTGCCCACCCTGCTCGGAGAGCTCGTTGACGTCCTGCACCGCAACCAGCCTCCCCCGGCGCAGGATGCCGGCGCGGTCGCAGAGGCGGGCCACCTCGGGGAGGTCGTGGGAGGAGACGAAGACGGTCGCGCCGCGGTCACGTGCCTCGCGGACCAGGTCGTGGACGTTGCGCTGCATCAACGGATCGAGGGTCGCAGTCGGTTCGTCGAGGATGAGGACGGCCGGGTCGTGCATCAGCGCCTGGATGACGCCCACCTTCTGCTTCTGTCCGTGAGACATCGCCCCGCAGCGCTGGCCGAGATCGCACTCCATCCGCCGGGCCAGCTCCTCGATCCGCCCCGCGTCCACACCACCCCGCAGCCGGCCGAGGTAGGTGAGGAGCTGTCGTGCGGTGAGGCGCGGGTACAGGCGGAGGTCGCCGGGCAGGTAGCCGCAGCGGCGGCGCACCTCCACGCTCTCCGAGCGGCAGTCGAGGCCGAGCACGGTGGCGCGACCCGCGGTCGGGCGGATCAGGCCCAGCAGGCAGCGGATGGTCGTGGTCTTGCCGGCACCGTTGCTGCCGAGATAGCCGAAGATCTCCCCGGCGCGGATTTCGAGATCGACCTCGGCGAGAGCCCGCTTGGCGCCGTAGTCCTTGGTCAGCCCTTGGAAGACGATCGCGGGAGAGCTGGCCATCGCCGGCAATCCTAGTGCCCTGGGCGCCGGACCGCTTGCGGAGGAAGACCTCAGGCTGCCGGGCCCTTTCCTGCTGCTCTCACGGCCGCGTCCAGCACCTCCATCAGATGCATGACCCGCACCTGCGGGGCGTGACGCCGCGCCCCCACACGCAGCTGCACCAGGCAGGAGACATTCTCCGTGACCAGCACGTCAGCCCCGGTGGCGATCACGTGCTCGAACTTGCGGGCGAGGATGGCGTCGCTGTGCTCGGGCTGGCCGGTGGCGTAGCTGCCGGGGCCTCCGCAGCACATCGCCGCCTCCGGGAGCGGGGTGATGCGCAGCTCGGGGATGCGCGCGAGGAGCGCTCGAGCCACCCCGCGCTCCGGACCGTCGAGGGGCAGCGAGCAGGGCTCGTCGATGGTGACGTGCCAGACCAGCGGGCCGAGCGGTGCGCGCCACCCCGCCCGCTCCAGATGGACGCTGGCGAGGTCGGTGGCGCCGGCCACCCGCCGCGCGGCGTCGCCGAGCGCCGGGTCATCGCCGAGGATGCGGCCGTAGCGGCGGACGTGGCCGACGCAACTCGCGACGTCCCCGACCAGCCCGTCCACGGCAGAGCCGGCCGCTCCCTGCATGGTCCGCCCGTCTCCAGCCCCCGGAACGCTCCCCACCTCGAGACCCGCCAACCCGGTGACCGTCCGCTTCGCCATCTCCTGCACCGCGGGCCCGTCGCCGAGGCTCTGCGCCGGCAGGCCGAAGCAGCCCAGCTCGGGCGCCTCCAGCTCGAATCCATTCGCCAGCAGCACTCGCATCGCCGCCTCGGTCGCCTCGGGCGCCACCAGGTTCTGGTAGCAGCAGATCAGGAAACCGAGCCGGCCGCGCACCGGCGGGGTCACCGCAGGGAGGCCGGCGACGCGCTGATCGGCCCGGCGCCGGGGCAGCGGGCCGATCCTCTCCGCCATGCCGCCCACGGTCCCCATCCAGCGGGTGATGCGCAGCCCGCGGGCGGCGGCGTGGAGCCCGGTCACCTGGGCGGCGCGCGACAGGCGGTGCAGGGTGCGGGTGCCCCCCGGGCGGGGGAGGACGCGGCGCAGCAGCCAGCGCTGCCCGCGCGGGTACCCCTCCTGCTCGTGCAACTCCTGGCGGGCCCGGCCGACGATCGCCGCGGTGGGCACTCGGGGCGGGCAGGCGGCCATGCAGTTGTCGCAGGTGAGGCAGGTGGAGAGCGGGCCGTCGGCGATCTCTCGCAGCTCGAGGCGACCCTCCATCGCGTCCCGGATCAGGGCGACCCGGCCCCGCGCCGTCTCCCACTCCACGGGGTTGACCTGGTACGTGGGGCAGACCGCCTGGCAGAGCGAGCACTTGTTACACCGGCTCACGTCCTCGTAGATGTCCGCGAGGAAGCGGGGGGCGGGCACGGCCGTCGCTTCACCCGGCGGCTCGACCGGCGCGTCCAGGGGAGCGGCGGGCGGCAGGCTCATGGCCCGCCCGATTGTAGGGGCATGCTGAAGAGAGACTCGGCAGCGACGACGGCCGCCGTCGGGCTCCTCTCGGGCACATTCCGAGACCGAGGCCGGATGGTCAGCGCGGGCAGGGGCCACTCGGCCCTCTCCCTCCCCGGACTGATGCCCCTGGCATCCCCAGGCCAGGGGTCCAACGTAGAGACCGACGGCTGGAGTGAAGCTCCGCACCGCCAGGAGGTGTGGACATGAGCGGAAACAGCGTGGGAATGGTGGTCACCGCCTTCGTGGCGGGATCGACACCTCGGGGGGAGGAGGCACCGGGCTCGCACGGGCACGGGAGCAGAGAGGAGAAGGAGTGGACGGTTCGCGACGTGATGTCGTCGCCGGTCGTGCACATCCCTCCAGACGCACCGGTCAAGGCGGTCGCCGAGCTGCTGCTGTCGGAGCGGGTCAGCGGCGTCCCGGTCGTCGACGCCCACGGGCACCTGCTGGGGGTCGTCTCCGAGGAGGACCTCCTCGCCAAGCAGATCGACCTGCCCGCCAGCGCGCACGTGCCCTGGCTCAGTGGCGGCCACTTCTCGCATGAGTTCCGCCGCCGCCGAGAGGCGCTGACGGCGGAGGGCCTGATGAGCACCCCGGTGACCTGCGTTCACCCGGACACCACCCTGCGCCAGGCCGCCAAGACCATGTACCTGCGCCACCTCAAGCGCCTTCCGGTCGTGGACGGCGGCTCGCTGGTCGGGATCGTCAGCCGCGCCGACCTGCTCCGCGTCTACCTCCTGCCCGACGAGCACCTGCGGCGAGATGCCGAGCACATGCTCCACGGGACCCTGGCCATGGGCGCCGCAGCGGTGTCCGTCACCGTGCACGAGGGCGTGGTCACGCTGGAGGGCGAGGTGGCCACCCACAGCGAGGCCGACGTGCTCGTGCGCCTCCTGGGCCGGCTCGACGGTGTGGTGGCGGTCGAGGCGCGGCTCACGTGGCGCATCGACGACCACGCCGCTCCCCAGGGGAAGCACGCGGCTCGCACCTGACTCGGTCGCCGCCCAGGGCAGGAGCGCGGCTCGCACCTGACCCCTCCGGGGCCCGGGTGCCTCCCGGGCATACCCCCGGACCGTACACTTGTGCGTCGATGAACGGCCCGTACCACCTCGAGGCCCTCGACGACGTCGATCGGGCTCAGCTCGAGCCCTGGGTGAGCAACCTGGACTCCCCCGTATTCGCCCTGAATGGTCTCTCCCAGGTGACCGCGGCGGCGCTCTTCGCGCGCTACAGCCGGAGCCCCAAGAGCCTGCGCCGGCTCCTCCTCGATGAGTTCCTGAAGGGGGAGGCGGTCGTTCCGGAGCTCGCGGCCCCGGCTCGGGACGATGCCGGCAGGGCACGGGCGGGGCGCCTCTTCGGGCGCGTCATCGCCGAGTACGGGGACGATTCGGTCGCCCAGCTGGGCGGCATCCACCTGGCCTGCGAGCAGGTCAGCCAGCCCCTGGCCAAGGCGATCGAATGGGGTCGCCTCGCCGCCTACCTCGAGCAGTCGACCCGCTACATCCCCTACACCGACCTCCGCGACGGCCATTACCGCTATCACCGCGACCCGGAGCTGATGGCGTCGACTCACGCCGGCGCGTACCTCGCGGCCATGGACGGGCTCTTCGACGCCTATGTCGAGATGCTCCCCCTGCTGCGCGCGCACCTCGGTCAGAGCCTGCGTGCGGAGGCCGACGCCAAGGCGCGCGAACGGGCGATCCGGGCGCTGGCCCTCGACCTCCTCCGCGGCCTGCTGCCCGCGGGCACGGTGAGCAATCTCGGGGTGTACGCCTCGCCCCAGGCCCTGGAGCAGCTGGTGATGCGGCTGCGGGCCCACCCGCTCCCCGAGGCGCGCACCTATGCCGAGTTGATCGACCGCGAGCTGCAGGCGACCATCCCCGAGATGGTGACCCGGCTCGACCGCCCGGACCGGGGCGGGGTCTGGGTCGAGTATCTGCGCGAGACAGCATTGGCCCTGGAGGCGGAGGGGGAGAGGCTGACCCGTTCCGGTCGTCTCCAGGAGGAACGTCCCGGCATCGAGCTCCCATCCGCCGGCTCGGTCACCCTGCTGCGCTGGGACGCGGACGGCGAGGAGCGGATCATGGCCGCGGCCCTGCTGCCGCACACCTCGGCCGGGCTCGAGGAGGTGGTGGCCGCGGTGCACGCGCTCCCCGAGGCAGAGCGGGACCGCCTCTTCGCCGCCGCGCTCGGAGTGAGGGGCAATCGACGGCACCGGCCCGGCAGGGGCTTCGAGCACACCGATTACACATTCGAGCTGGTGTCGGACTTCGGGGCGTTCCGCGATCTCCAGCGCCATCGGATGCTGACCATCCAGTGGCAGGAGCTGACCCCCGCGCTGGGCTACGCCATCCCGCCCGAGGTGGTCGCCGCCGGGCTGGAGGGGCGCTGGCGCCAGGCGGTGGAGCGGGCCGAGGCGGCCTGGGCGGAGATCCGCCCCATCCTGCCCGAGCAGGCCCAGTACCTGGTCACCCTGGCCCACCGGGTCCGCTACGTGATCAAGCTCAACGCCCGCGAGGCGCTCCACCTGATCGAGTTGCGCACCTCGCCCCAGGGGCATCCCAGCTACCGCCGGATCTGCCAGGAGATGCTCCAGCAGATCGACAGCGTCGCCGGCCACCACCGGGTGGCCCGCGCGATGAGCTTCGCCGGGCGCGAGGACGTCCACCTGCCCCGCTACGCGGCCGAGGTGGGCCGGGGCGACTGAGCGGGTCGGGCCGGCCGGGGGCTGTGTCAGGGCCCAAGGACCCATGCGATCCGGGAACTCAAGCCCGTCTCCGGGCGGGCGGTGTCGTATGATTCCTATCGAACCACCGCCGGAGGGCGGGGCAGCCGACCTCAGAGGGACCCAGCCATGATCAGCGTCTCTGAAGCAGCCGTCGGGCAGCTCAAGGAGCTCATCCCCCAGGAGCCCACGGCGAAGGTCGGCCTGCGTGTATTCATCCAGTCGGGCGGATGCAGTGGCTTCTCGTACGGGATGGGCCTGGACGACAACCCACCCCGGGAGGACGACGAGGTGGTCAACGTCAGCGGGCTGAGCGTCTACATCGACGAGTACTCCGCCCAGTACCTGGAGGGAGCCGAGATCGACTACGTCGACGCCCTCATGGGTGGCGGATTCACGATCCACAACCCCAATGCGGTCCGGACCTGCGGCTGCGGCCATAGCTTCCAGACCGCCGACGGAGCCGGCGAGGCCCGCGCCTGCGGGCACTGAGCCCAACTCGCCGGCTCCGCCCGGCCGCCGCGGGGGGCGGTGGCTGGGCGCGGTATCCTGTGCCCGCGACGCGGGAGTAGCTCAGTTGGTAGAGCGCTAGCCTTCCAAGCTGGATGTCGCGAGTTCGAGTCTCGTCTCCCGCTCCATCGCCCTTGATTCTCGCGTTGAGCAGCAGCATCGGCTGGCTGCGCCGGCGGGAACCGGAACGGCTTCGCGGGCCTTCTGGATGTGTGTCGCCAGCGATGCGAGAGTGCGCCTATCCGCAGGACTGCGCTTCATCATCCGTTTTGCGTTCAGAAGCTGCTGATGGGAGATGAGCCGCCTTCGGCAGCCGATGTGCGGATGAGGGTCACGGCCAGCACGGCCAACCACACCTGACAAATCGCCACGAGGCCCCGCTCGGCCAGGCCCGGCCAGACGCCGGTCGCCTCCGCCAGCGCGAGCAGGCCATAGATGGCGGGGGTCACCACGCCCGCCACCCGCAACAGCGGCCGGAGCCCGCTCCACCGTGGGAGCGACACAAGCTGGCGCGCCAGTGGCCAGGGGGTGATCGCCAGCACCCAGAGGGCGACCCCGGCGAGGATGGCGTCAGCCAAGCCGCCAGCGCTGAGGAACTGGTGGGTCACGGTGCATCCCTGGGCGGAGAGCTGACAGGGGAGGAGAGGGAAGGAGTTGCCGAGGGCCAGACCGGACAGGCCGATCTTCCACGGTGCTATGGGAGCGGCCTGACCCCACGCCGTGCGCAGGCCGAAAAGCGCGAAGCCGCACGTGCCGAGGCCCCCGACCGCGAAGCAGACGATGGGGAACCAGACGTGCGGCGCACCGGCCGCCTGCATGTCGCTGATGGTGTCGGTGAGAGGGCTGTACCGCGGCCCCTGCCAGGTCTCGGCGATCAGCCAGCCAGCCGCGAAGGCCACTTGCGCCACCAGTCCGACTACTCCCCAGACGAGCGCCCCACGCCGTCGCGGGCGCCCCGGTGCCGCAGCGGTCATCTCGGCCATCTGGTCATCCGGTGTCGGAGCCTCCAGCGGGCTCAGATCCAGCGGCGCACCCGGGCGCGGTAGGCCTCGTACGCTCGCCCGAAGGCGCGCAGCGAGGTCTCCTCGACCGGGATCACGAACCAGTTGACGTAGCCGATGGTGAGCACTAGGAACAGGAGAGGCCAGGCGAGGACCAGCATCCCCTGCTCGCCGAGGTAGGCGAGCACCAAGCCGAGGTACATCGGGTTGCGGGTGAATCGATACGGACCTGTGGTGACCAGGTTGTTCGGCGCCTCGCCCGGGGTGGTGGTCGTCTCAAGCCTGTGGAAGAGCACCAGTCCCGATCCCGCGATCACCGCACCCGTGAGAAAGAGCGCCACCCCCGCGACCCGGGCCAGCAGGGAGAGCGTCGAGGACGGCGAGCTCAGCGGGAGGAGGAACTGCAGCCCCACCCCGAGGAGGAAGGCGAGGACGAAAACCCAGGGCACAGGCATGTGCAGAAAGGGACGCTGCGTGGTGGGAGCGGGACGATCCATCGTCTCGGTCACGGGGTCTTCCCGTCGGCCTGCGTCCTCGCTTGCTTGTCGGCGTCCGCCCACCGCGGCCGCCGCGATCGGCGTCTCTCCCGCTCGGCGGACGCGCGCTTGTCGAACTCCAGCCTCCCGAGGAACTGGGTGAATCTCGCGACATCCGAGGCGTCCCAACCAGCCACGAAGGATTCGAAACGGGCCACCCCCACCTGCTGGAGCCGCTGCAGTTCCTCGTATCCGCGGGTGGTCAGCGCGACGAGGCAGGAACGGTGGTCGGCCGGGTCCTGGGTCACCTCCACGAACGCGACCTCCTCCAGCGCTTGGACGTGCCGCGTCACCAGTGAGGGGCTGACCTCCATCGCACTGGCAATGTCGGATGGGTGCAGCCTCTGGGGCCCGGCGAGACACTGGAGGATCGACAGCCTGGCAGCGCCCGGGCTCTGACGCCGTGCCCGGTCC
>Ga0224557_1000754_pt1 | contig 34522 bp, 21 predicted proteins | sample 714S31014metaG_FD_180677 | JGI IMG/M metagenome (GOLD analysis project Ga0224557, IMG submission 180677) | Peat soil microbial communities from Stordalen Mire, Sweden - 717 S3 10-14 | ecosystem: Environmental > Terrestrial > Soil > Wetlands > Peat | place: Sweden: Norrbotten County, Stordalen... | reverse complement strand
GCCTGACGGTCGACGGGCAGCCGGTGGAGATCTCCTCGGCATTCCCGTATTCAGGCACGACCGGTCCCGACGGCGTCCGCGGACGGCTACGTCACCTGCGCGGGCCGCTGCCGCGGTGGTCGCGTGCGCGGGGCGCTATCGCTGTCGTCGAGATCCGCAACCGGGAGCTGCCGGCGAGCGCAGTGGTGGGCAGCTGGGACCCTGACGACCCGTGGGGCAGGGCCTCGAATCCGATGCTGCCTGCGACGCTCGTCGGGCTCGGACTGAAACGAGCTGCACGGGCGGGGGTCAAGGGCGTAGTCCTCGCCTTGCGCGGTGTCAGCGCCGCCAACGCCCGCGGCCAGTATGCCCCGTTCACCCTGTCCTACCGCGGTATTCCGGCGGTGTCCGTCGCCGGCGCCGCCGCCGACGCAGTGCTCCACGCCGCACAGCGGGGCGCACCGGCCGAACTGGTCCTCGACGCCACGCTTACCAAGGACGCCTCCATGCGGACAGTGTGGGCGGCCGTCGAAGGTACCCGGCGGCCGGAGGAAACCGTGCTGGTGGTCAGCCACAGCGACGGCACCAACGTCGTCGAGGAGAACGGACACATCGGCCTGCTCGAACTCGCTCGCGACGTGGTGGCCCAACCGACCGAGCGGACCATCGTGTTCGTGTTTACCGCCGGTCACCTGCGCATCCCCGCAGTCACCACAGGGCACGGCCAGGCCACCAGCCGCTGGTTGGCCGACCATCCGGACTGGTGGGCCGGTGGCCCGGGTGACCGGCGGGCGGTATCGGGCCTGGTCATCGAGCACCTCGGTGCGCTCGAATACCGCGACGACCCCGTCACGGGCGACTACGGTCCCACCGGCCAAGCCGAACCGGAACTCCTGTACGCCTCCACCCGTGAGCTGCGAATGCTCACCGACATCGAATGGCGCGGCATCGAACCAGGACCCACTCGGGTATCGATGCCCAATGAACTCATCCAGTTGGGCGAGGGACAACCGCTCTACCTCGAGCGGATCCCCAACATTTCTCTCGTCACCGTCCCGCAATACCTGCTCAGCACCGAACCCGGCGACTACGTGGATGTAAACCTGCTCCAACGGCAGGTAGACAGCTTCGCGCGGCTGCTGCGCCGCCTCGACACCCTGCCCTCCGCAAGCGTCGGCAGCATCGCCCCGCACACCACCCTCCGCAAGATCAGGGCGGGCGGCAAACTCCTCACCCACCTTTTGAAGAGGTGACCGTCGCCCCGCACGCTGCCGCCAAGCCGGGCGAAAAAACCCATCAACGGCTTTCCGCTGTGTGCTTCCGTACAAATCGCGCGACGCAGCAGCCGCATAGGCAGGATCTCGCCGCGCCAATTCCTTCGCGGCCGGATACCGAATAGGCAGGATGAACGGGGCGCCACATATTGGGCAAACTGTCAGCCCGGATCTGGTCGTTCTAGGCGCCCCCCGGGGTGACTCGAACACCCGACCTAGGGATTATCGAACTTGGGCTCCGATGAGTTCCGGAAAAATGCTCGTCTATGCAGGTAGGCAATGGTTTTGGCGTCTCAGCGACCCAGCTTCGCACCGGGTCAGTCCGGGCGATTCTTAGTCATTAGCGACGAATAAACGGCAACGCGATCCCGGGATCTGAACCGCAGGGGTGAGCCTCGTCTGCGGCTATCCCCAGGTCCTGTCGTCTGGGTTCCAGCTCATATTCGTGAGGTCATCGGTGACCGCCGGTTCGGCGAAGGCGATGACCTCGGCGAGTAGATCAGCGAACTGTTCGGGTAGTTCGTTGCGGTTTTGCCGGCTGCGCCATGTCGCCCATCGGGACTGCGCCAGTTCGGGATAGCCGTCAAGCACGTCGGTGAGTGATATCAACGCCGCGCGTCGATGCTGAGCCACTTCGCGGACCGCCGTCTGAAGGTCCGTACCGGCCAGGGCGTGAGCGCGGGAGAGAACCCAAATGTCGCCGAAATCCCGCCAGCGCGTATTCGCAACACCACGCTGTATGGCGGTCACGATCTTTTCTGCGTGCACCATGTGAAGCGGATAGCCGTTGACGGTGATCGGATCGCCTCCAAGCAACCGAGGTACGGAGACAAGTGTCGGGCTGGGGACGATGGGGTCGCCGATGCTCACGTCGACGTGGAACTTGTGCCTCGATGTGGCGACCCGAGCATCCGAGCTGACGCGGACGCCTGAATATTCGTCCTCCTCGCGGATGACCTCGGACCTCGCCGTGCCGCCGGCGAACTCAATTCCGTCGTCCACGGGCAGGCGCACATCGAGGATGGACTTGATCAGGGCAAGAATTGGCGCCTCGGCGTTACCGATGTCCTGCGCGGCGAGGTCCACGTCACGAGTGGGACGACGGCTGCCGAACGCGGCCAGAAGGACTCCGCCCTTCAGGACCAGCTTGTCGCTCGCAGAACTATGACTGAGCCGTGCAAGGAATCCTTCGAGGACGTAGAGCTGGATTAGCTCCTGGGTGTTCCTTCTGCTGTCCTTTGCGCGTCGCTGGAGGTCGATGTATGCCCGCCCGCCGGCTGTCTTGCGGGAGATTGGGCTCATAGCAGGATCGTTAGTGCCTGTTGGAGCGCGCGCTGCGCGCGGGGGAACGACCGTGCCGTCCGCAGCAGTTCGGAAGGCTGCCCACCTTGGCGCAACCATCTCTTGAGAGCTTCATTCCCAAGTTCGATGCCTTCAAGATGCTGCAGTCGATATGCATCGATGATGCTGCGCGTTGCGGAGTAGATGCCGATTTGCTTACCCGCGTCGATGGGCAGTATGTCGCGTCCGATGGTGAAGGTGTCCGGGTCAAAGCGATGCCATCTGACGGGTGTGCTCAGGCGCGGTGCCCAGGTTCCCCGGGGGATGGCGATGTCGAGCATGTCGGGGATGTCGTCGATGAGGTCGTGGCGCGCAAGTGCCGACCGCAGCGCAATGGTGGCCTGCGGCGAAGAAGAGCTGATCTCGGCGAGGTCTTCGTCCCCGTACCAGTCGCTCTTGCGGTAGAGACCGCGTGAGATCTGGACGATTCGCCCTTGGTTGCGCAGGTTGTAAAACTGGCGCCTATTCATGTGTTCTAGCGCCTCGGAAAAACGAAAGGTGTCTGCCATGGTGCTCAAGAGGTCGAGGTCGGCATCACTCATCGTGAACACCTCCATCCGTACCAAATCCTATACATAACTAACATCACTGTATAGGATATGGTACGGCTCGTCTACGAAGATTACACACGGCGCAGCCAGGCGACCTCGGCTTGATTCGACAATGTCGTGACTTCCGCTGATATACCTGTTCTGATCTGGTCTTTCTAGGCGCCCCCGGGGTGACTCGAACACCCGACCTAGGGATTTGTGATTTTGGGTGCCGACGGGTTCCGAAAATGCGCTTGTTTGTGCTGGTAGATGACGGTTTTTGCTTCTGACTGATTCGGCCTCGGACTGGCTGAATCCGGTCGATTCTTGGTCATTACCGCCGAATAAACGGCAACGAGATCGAGGCTGAATCGGCGGTGTCAGTCGCTTCGGACTCGCTACCGCCACGTCCCGTCGTCAGGGCTCCAACTCATGTCGGTGAGATCGTCAGTGATCGCGGGTTCAGCGAAGGCGATGACTTCGGCGAGAAGGTCGGCGAACTGTTCGGGGAGTTCATCGCGGCCTTGTCGGTTGCGCCACCCCGCCCAGCGAGACTGAGCGAGTTGGGGATAGCCGTCGAGCACGTCGGCGAGCGGTATCAGCTCGGCTTGTCGGTGTTGCGCAACTTCCCGGATCGCCAGCTGAAGATCCGCACCGTCCTGGGCGTGGGCGCGGGACAGGACCCAGATGTCACCGAAATCGCGCCAGCGCGTATTGGCGACACCGCGCTGGATGGCGGTCACGACCTTTTCGGCGTGCACCATGTGCAGTGGGTAGCCGTTGAGGGTGATGGGCTCGCCTCCGAGCAGCCGGGGCACGGATACCAGCGTGGGGCTAGGGACAATGGGGTCGCCGACGCTTACGTCAACGTGGAACTTGTGTCGCGAGGTCGCGACCTGCGCATCCGCGCTGACGCGGACGCCGGAATATTCGTCATCCTCACGGATGATCTCCGAACGCAGGGCATCGGCATTGAACTCGATTCCGTCGTCCTCGGGCAGGCGCACCTCGACCACGGATTTGATGAGGGCAACAATCTCGGCCTCTGAGTTGCCGAGGTCTTGTCCGGCGAGGTCGATGTCGCGAGTGGGTCGACGGCTCCCGAATGCCGCCAGCAGTACTCCGCCTTTGAGAACGAATTTCCCGCTGGACGGGCTGTGGCTGAGCCGGGCAAGGAACCCTTCGAGGATGTAGAGCTGAAGCAGCTCCTGGGTGTTCCTTCTGCTCTCTTTAGCGCGCCGCTGGAGGTCGATGTATGCGCGGCCGCCGGCCGTCTCGCGCGAGATTGGGCTCACAGCAGGATGCTCAGCGCCTGTTGGAGAGAGCGCTGCGCGCGCGGGAAAGCGCGCGCCATGCGCAGCAGTTCGGAGGGTTGGCCGCCTTGCCGCAACCACCGCTTGAGGGCATCGTTTGCCAGGTCGATCCCTTCGAGATGATGCAGTCGGTAGGCATCGATGATGCTGCGCGGTGCGGAGTAAATCCCGATCTCCGTGCCCGCGTCGGTCGGCAAGGTGTCGCGTCCGATGGTGAAAGTGGCCGGGTCGAAGCGATGCCACCTGATTGGAGTGTTCAGCCGTGGCGCCCAGGTTCCTCGGGGAATGGCGATGTCCAGCTGTTCGGGGATGTCGTCGATGAGATCGTGACGTGCGAGTGCTGATCGGAGGGCGATGGTGGCCTGAGGTGACGCGGAGCTGATCTCGGCGAGGTCTTCATCGCCGTACCACGTGTTCTTGCGGTAGAGGCCGCGCGCGATCTGGATGATGCGGCCTTCGTTGCGAAGGTTGTAGAACTGACGCCTGTTCATGTGCTCTAGAGCATCGGAGAATCGGAATGTGTCTGGCATGGTGCTCAAGCTGTCGATGCCGGCTGCATCGCTCATGGTTACCACCCGCCGTCCGTACCAAATCCTATACACAACTATGATTACTGTATAGGATTTGGTACGGATCGTCCACGAGGCCGCCTGTAAGTACCTACCGACATCGAGGACCCTGAGACGCGCGGCGTGGGACATGAAATGAGAAAGCTCGACCAGCCGCTATGAGGCAGGAGAGTGGCCGACCAAGCCGTGTCTCGCTTCTTTGGAAACGAGACAAGCGACTACGTTTCAGCTTCCTTGCTGGTGACACCCCGCCAACCGTGGTCTGTGTACGCGCACCTGGACGCGGACGACCACGCCGGACGCGAATAGAAGCTGAACCGGATTACGGGCCGGACGTGGTGCAGTTCCGGGGATGAGCGGTATCTACCACGCCATCATGTCTACGAGTTCGAAGTCGGTGTCGAACGGGACGTGCATCCGGGAATCTGTCGCGGGCGTGCCATCAGGCAGCTCAGACTTTCGATACCACACGCTGACTCCTGGGGCCTTGCCCTCGTTGAGATGCTTGACCTTCAGGATCTTCATGCCGTAGTTGTAGCCGTTCTCGCGGGCGCCGATCCATTGGCCGACGTGGGTGTCGTTCAACTCGCGGGCCTTGACGTGGACAACCCTTACGGCTGCTTGGGTTTCGGGGCCACTGGAGAGGACCTCGACAATGTGCATTTCTGATTGTTCATCTGGGTTGTGTGCCACCAGAACCTCCATCGGGGAGATGTTGTGCCGCTGTGGGGGTTAGCCCATTCGTCGGGCGGCTTCCTCTGCACTCATCGGCTGAAAATTCATGTCGACGTAGGCTCGGTACTCGCGGACAAGGTCGCGGTCGTGTTCGGTCTTGTACTCGACTGCCTTGGCGTTGTTGAGCGGGCGGACAGAAGGGTTGTCCTTCTTGATGGCACGCTTCGACCTGACGCGCCGCTTGCCCTTCGGATCGACTGTGGCGGACTCTTCCTGCACGACCTGGGTGGCGAACCGGTTGTAGAACTGGACCGGCTCCATCAGTGTCCGCCAGAACACCCACTCACGCGGAACCAGAAGTAACTGCTTTCCTGCGCAGTGGGGAAGAGTGAAACTCTGCGGCTTCCATTCGGAGCCGTCCACCCACACATCGCTCTGCCTAGTGGTTGCGCCCGCGCGTAGGGCGGGATACATGTCCATCATTTCTTGCGTAAATTCCGCGAGAACGTTGAAGATGATGCGAGTCGTCATGTCTGAAATACGGTCGTCGCCGACGTGTCCCAGGAATACGCGGGTATCTTCAAGACGCTCCAGCACCGCGTTTTGGCAAGCGGGGTTGGCCCGCAATTCGTCCCAGAAGTTATCGGACAGTTCGTTACCGAATCCCTTGCCGTGCGCGCCACCCTGAGACATGCCCATGCGCGTCTCGTTCGGCTCGTGCATGTGCCGTAGTAGTTCGCGGCCTCGGGCATGGTCTGCCGCATCGTTACTACGTGCTGCCGTCACTACTTCGGTGAACAGGGTGCGCAGCTGACCGTATGCCGCTCGACCTCTCGGGGAATGGTCGTTACGGATGGCACTGGGATCGAGGAAGACGAGATTGTCACGGTCGACATGCACATCCAAGAACGGCACCTCCCCGCTAATGCCGTAATGCTCAGTTACTGTCGTCATGTCGGTGGTACCGCCTTTCCTCCACCGATTATGCCATCGTCGAATGACACGCGTGTAATACATTTCTTGGCCTCCGGGACCAATTCGAGGAATCCCGGCCGAAATAGCTACCTCACTGGCACCCTTGGCCTCATAGGTAACTTTGGTTCCCGATGTTCTGTCCATTTTGAGAGCAAATTCTGTCCAAATTGACAGAAATTCAGCCTCCGGGCGGCCCGGAATTTCTGAGCCCGGGCGTCCTCGTTGCTACAGAAGGCCAGTAGCTACAAGTTGGTATACGAGACGCGATCGAACATGTCCCACTGCGTCTCCGTAGTAGGACGTGTGTGGAGCGGGCGACGGGAATCAAACCCGCGTAGTCAGTTTGGAAGACTAGGCGCGCTTGCTGCCCCAAGCCGGCGGAACCGTATCCCTGGGTTAGCAGAGGGCATCACCGCACTGTGATGCTCATGGCGCCTTCGGCACGAAGCTCATCGTCGCGGCAGTCCTGCGTGGATGCCGTCTCGTAGGCACTTTCCCGGTGGCCGCCAGTGTGGTGAACGTGGCGGTGGGCGCCGTCAGGCCCTAGGCCGCTGCGCGGTCGGCCCACACCGAGCCTTGACCGCACCCACCCCCAGGCACAAACCGGCCCATATCAACAAAGGCCCCTTGTGGGCACAACAAACAAGCAAAGAGGTAGAGCAACCATGGTCGAACGAACAGCCACTTGGGTGTTCAGTGATGTCAGCGGGCGGAATGTGACCCCGTCGCGGACGAAGATCACTTCGGTCCCGGATACGGATCCGTGGGTGGCAGCTACACACGATCGAATACAGCGTCCGTCGGCGCTGGACGGCACGGATGGCGGGTCGACCGCAATGTGGAATCCGGCCTTCGCGGATCTCGATCGACGCCGATGCGCTCAAACTCCTTTCCCTCAAGCGCTCACAGCCATGCACCCCACCGACCAACCGTCCATTCCTGTCCGTCCCCAACAACCCCCCGCCCACTCCCAATTCTTATCAAAACCACTGCACCACTGCATATTACAGATCAACACCTATAGATGCGCTCTGGCACATTTGCACAAGGGGTGCGAGACTGGTTGTGGCGCAGTAAGCGTCGATGCTTCCGGTTTTTGAGTGGGCTTCCTGATGCTGACAATTTCGAAGCTGAAGCGGTCGTCGGTGAGCTACTACATCGACACCGCCGACGCGGCTGGGCGCGCCAGTTCTGACCTAAAAAGAGCCAACGGTGGCCTGGGGGAGTACTACTCCGAATATGAGACGCGCACCCCAGTGTGGTTGTGCGCGGGCGACACACATGCCGCGGCACGATTGGCGGGTTTGACCGATGTGCAGCGCGCGGGTGGGGAAGCCGATTCGGCGGTCGTGGCGCGGTGGCTTGACGACGGTGTCGCGCCAAACGGTGCGCGCGGCCGCGCCCTTGGTGCCCGCGGCGTACACGGCTTCGATTTGACCTTCGCCGCGCCCAAGAGCGTGTCATTGTTGCGCGCGTTGCGCGCCGACGATGTGGTCCAAAAGGCCATCGCTGCGGCGCATTCGACCGCCCTTTCGGAGGCGATGGACTACCTGGCCGCGCATGCCGGCTACACCCGCGTACACAACAGCGTGACGGGGGAGAAGGACCTGTTGAAGTTGCCGGGATTGGTCGCGGTGGCTTATCAACATGAGACGTCGCGATGCGGAGATCCGCATCTGCATACCCATGTCATCGTGCCGAATCGCCAAGCCCGGAACGATGGGGTGCTGGTCTCCATCGACGGAACGTCGCTGTATCACGAGGCGCGCGCGGCGGGGGTCATCTATCAAGCCACCTTGCGTCGCGAACTACACCAATCGCTGGCGATGGAGTGGGCGGTCGATCCGGGAACAGGGATGGCCGAGGCCGCCGGCGTCGATCGCGACACCATCACTGCGTGGTCGCGGCGCTCGTCGCAACTACGGGAGTGGGCGGCACACAACCTCGCTTCGGTGGACGGCCCGTTGAGCGCGGCGCAGCTCGCGGCGGCACAGAAAGCCACCCGTCCCGCAAAACCCGAAGAGCTTGCGTGGAGCGAATTGCAGCGGCAGTGGCGCGAGGACGTGCGGGGTCTCGTTCTGGACCGCGCCGCGTTTGTGGAAGCGCGGGCGGCGCGGCGCGCCGCGCCGCGGACTGCGTTCGACGGCGCGAGTTTGGCTGCGGCTGCGGAGAAAATCGACAAGGCGGTGTTCACCCGCGCGGACCTCGTCGAGATCGTCGGCGCGCAACTTCCCGTCGATGGGGACCAGTCGCCGCGCGCCGCGGTGGAAGCCGCCGTCGACGAGATTGGGATGCGGTTGACCGCGCCGCGCGCCGCCCACGAGCGCGAAGGCCATGAGCGCTTCACCCTGGCGCGGATCTTGGCCGAAGAAGGCGCGGTACTCCGTCTGGTCGACGCGACAAACGATCGCGCAATGGTCTGGGTGCGTGACGACGACACCGCCGGACTATCGCCGGATCAGACGGCCGCCGTGCAGAACATCGGCCAGTCGCCCTGGCTCGTACAACCTCTATCTGCGCCGGCGGGAGCGGGCAAAACCACCTCCTTACGCGCGCTCGCCAGCGCGGCACGCCACCGGTTCGGTGCTCGCGTACTGGTCCTCGCGCCGACCGGTCAGGCTGTCGACGTCGCGATGCGCGAAGGCGCCGGAGACGACGGCCTGACAGTAGCCAAAGCGCTGCAGTCGCTGCGCGACAACACCTTGAAGCTTGACCAGTCGACCCTCGTAGTAATCGATGAAGCTGGCATGGTCGGCACCGACGATCTGCGCAAGCTCCTGACTGCCACCACGAGGGCTGGCGCGAAGACGGTACTTGTTGGTGACGCCAGCCAGTTGGCACCGGTCAAGGCCCGCGGCGGCATGTTCGCCCAACTCTGCACCGATCTACCGTGGACGCAACATCTCTCCGAGGTGTGGCGCATGACAGACCCGGAAGAACGCACCGCGTCCCTCGAGCTCCGTGACGGCGAACCACCCGCACGCCGTCACGCCGTCGACTGGTATCGCCGCCACGATCGGTTGCATTGCGGCGACGCGATCACCATGGCCGCCGACGCGCTCGCCGCTTACGCGGCCGACAGCGAGCTCGGCCGCGACGCCTTAATGGTGTGCGACACGACCGAAATGGCAGATGCTCTCAACCGCCGCCTCCACAACAATCGAATCGACCGGAACGCCCCCTCTGTTTCAGGCGCCCAGGGCCAGCGACTCAGCGTTGGAGACCTGATTGTCAGCCGCCGCAACGACCCCACCATCGCCTTCCACCACTCAACGCCCAACGGTGAGTCTCTACCCTCGGTGCGCAACGGGAACCGTTGGCGGGTCGTCGCCGTCGATGTCAAGACGAATCGTGTTGCGGCCGAACGCCTTGACGACAAAGCCCGCGTCGTCTTCGACGGTGACTACATCCGGGATCACCTCAGCCTCGGTTACGCCGTCACTGCGCATTCCGCCCAAGGGGCCACCGCCGACGCTTGCCACGCCGTCCTCAACGGCAGCACCAGCCACAATCTGCTCTACGTTGCAATGACTCGCGGCCGGCATGCCAACATCGCCTACATTTACGAACGCAGCACCGAAGCAAGCGAATTCGGGCACGAACAACCCGTCGGAACACACGTCGCGCAGCGCGGTGACAGCCGCGAAGCTGCCACTCTCATCCACGGCATCCTCGCCCGTGACGAACCGGCCATTACCGCGCACGACTACGCCGCGCGCACGGTCGACGAGGCACTACCCGACCGCGTCTGCGACCTGCTCGCCATGCGCGCCAACGTCACCCAATACCGACAAGACGCCTACCAAGCCTGGAAAACCCAGCGGCAAGAAATCGACCTCCACAGGGAAGAAGCCCAACAGAGGCACATCGACAGGAGCCAACACCGCAGCACCGACTACGGACTCGAAATCTGATCCGAATGATCGGCAGCACGCCCAACCGAGTTCGACATCGGGTGGCGGGCGCATCTAGTTCACAGAGTCAAGAGCAGTGGTGAGCAAATCTGAATGCCAAGCGTGTCGATACTGCAAAAAAATGAAGTGCGATGCTAGCGTTCTAACCATCGACTGAAGGAAGGGGTGATCCTGTGGACGCGGGTCGCCGATGGGCCATTGAGACGTTTGGTGAATACGGTGTGCACATCCGAGGGCGGGTTGCTCAGCTCGTCCGTGAGCAGCACACAGCGATGGTGGATTCGCAGGACGTTTCCGGCCACCGCAGTCATGCGGTGTATGGCCTGTTCTGGCGTGGGATCTTGGAACAGTTCGAGGCGTTGGACAACTTGCCTCACGCCACGTTGATCCGGCCGGGGAAGGCTTCCTACAAAATTGTGGTCATCAACGGGGTGGCATTGTTCCCATGGCGTTGGGGTCGAACCCGGGTCGACGAGCTGGCATCGGCCACCTTTGCGACCTCGGACGCTCGTGTAGCGATGTTCGACCTGGACGATGTTCCACTACAGGGCAAGTTAGACGTTGGTATGCCCGACCCCGATCTCACCGACGTGGAGAAGGAGCTGGCCGAAACGGTCGAGGCAGCGATTAACGTTGACTCGGTGACTACCAATAAGGTGGTCGTCGTGGCGATCTCGAGCTCGCCGATGGGCCTCCATGCAGTCAGTTGGGGTGAGGCACGGCTGGCGGAAGGTGGCCACTTGGAATGGGCCTTTTCCGAGGACTTGGCAGATGTCGCTGCCCCCGGCCCGGTCGGTGCAGTCGACAGCCGCAAGACATTCACCACGGGCGAGTTGCCGAAAAAGGAGCTGCGTCACCGGTCAGAGCCAGATCAGGATTCTGGTATTCCGGCATCAGACGATGACTGATGAGGGCCAAGGCGAACTGCAGCTCTTCGGTGAGCGCGGATCAAGCCTTGACGAAGTTGCTCGTGCCTTCGATTCGGCACGGCTGACGCAAGCACGAGTGCTCGCGGAGCTTACTAAGGGTGAGCTCGCAGAACGACTTGGTGTGTCCCCGGCCGCAGTTGGCCAGTATGAGACTGGTGCGACGAAACCACGTCACGATCTCCTGCCTGAGTTATCAAAGGTTCTGCGGGTTCCCGTTGAGTTCTTCGCGGCGGGTAGGCCCATCGGCAGGCTCGATGCGGCGAACGCGCATTTTCGGAGCCTTCGCTCGACGCGGGCTAAGGATCGCGCGAAAGCGGCCACACATGCTGAGCAGTTGTGGGAATTGACATATGCGCTTGAAAAGCGAGTTCGCCTGCCCGACGTTGACCTGCCAACTTTTCCAGAAGGCACGTCCCCAACCCATGCCGCTCAGATGTTGCGGAAAGCTTGGGGGGTAGCACGTGGACCGCTACCGCATCTCGTCGCGCTAATGGAATCTCGTGGGATTGTTGTGAGCTTGATCGCGATGACAAACGAATCGGTGAGACGTGTCAGTGCGTACTCCACCGACGCCCTTGGGCGGCCGCTCGTGATCGTAACTCCCGAAAAGGCATTCTCCGTATATACATATCGGTTCACGTGCGCGCATGAACTAGGCCATCTGGCCTTGCATTCAAGCCCTCTCCCTGGAGATCGCCAGCAAGAGCGGGAAGCCGATGAATTCGCTGCGGAACTCCTTACGCCACAGGCAGAAATCGGTCCGCTTCTACCGCGAACCATGCGTATGGCGGCTCTTGAGAAATTGAGTGTCGAATGGGGAGTGTCGGTCAAGTCGCTGATTCGAAGGATGGGGGCGCTTGGCGTCGTTTCGGACGTATCGGTGCGGCGTGCCTATCAGCGGCTAAATGCAGCTGCCGAGCTGCGTCGACACGAGCCAATCTCTGTTTACAAAGGTGAAGTTCCCTCGCTGCTCCGCGATGCACTCACTCTTGCGGAACGCTACGGACTCACCCGACGTGACATTGCCATTGAACTCGGTTGGACGTCAAACCATCTGGACGAAATGCTCGGTGATGACGACAAACGCCCTGTCCTACGGATTGTGCGTTGATAACGTCGTCCGCGGCTACGGCCTAAGTGAGGGCTGCGTGTCGGATTGCCAGCCACCCAATAGAACTGCGTCGGGAGACGCCGAGTCTTGGCATTACATTGAAACCTGCCGAACCAAGTTTTGATGGCTATAGAGTGCCCAGCATGCTCATTGGAGGAGCGACTATCACGAACGTAATAGCGTGGTGCACAATATGTTTCGAATATTGGCGCTACAATATTTCCAATACGGGTTGTGGGAATTCTGCACCGAGAACTAGTTGCCGTGTGCTGATAATCGATTCAGTCAGGAGACGTTGACATGCGTATACGGCGAGTAGACATAGAGAATTTTCGCGGCATCAAGAAGCTCACGTGGATCATCCCAAAGGACCAGGCTTTCGTCTGCCTTGTCGGTCCGGGCGACAGCACCAAAACCACGATCTTGGAGGCGATGTATCTCGCTTTATGCGAGCGCTACTCATTGTCACTGTCCGACGCAGATTTCTACGATGCGAATGCCGAGGAGCCCATCTCGATTCGTGTGACGGTTGACGATCTGTCGAGAGACATCATGAAGCATGGGATCCTCGGAATGGAGCTCAGCGGGATAAAGGACGACGGCGAGCTTTCCCATGACCCGGCTGATGGCGATGCGACATGCGTCGTCATCCAGTTGAAGATTGATGCGGACCTTGAACCAATCTGGACCGTCTATCGCGAGGGTGGCAGCGAGCCGTTCGCTCAGGTGGGGGTTGGCGCGCGAAAGCAGCTCGGTGCCTTCAAAGTCGATGAGCGGATTGACGGCCATCTGCGATGGACCCGTACGTCAGCCCTTGGGCGGATGACGGAAAGCGTTCACGGCACAGCCGGAACACTCGCTGCCGCAACGCGGGCGTCTCGTGACGCGGTCGCGGGGGCAATCTCTGCCGATCTACAAGCTCTCACTGCCAAGGTTCAAACTCACCTGAACACCCTTGGGGGCGGCAACTTTTCAGCCCTTAGACCCGGTCTTGACACTTCGTTGTCTTCGTCAGCCGGCGTCTTGGCGTTGTATGAAGAGCGCGTTCCACTAACGAGCTTTGGCCTAGGGACTCGTCGCCTCGCCGGTATCGCAACACAGCAGTTAGCGTTTGCGCACAAGACGATCCTGATGATCGACGAAGTCGAGTACGGACTTGAGCCGCATCGCCTGGTTTATTTACTTCACCACCTTCGCAAATCGGGTGAAGTGGCACAGGTCTTCGTCACGACGCACTCACCCGTTGCCGTAGAGCAGTTGTCGGTGTCCGATCTGTGTGTTGTCCGTTCTGATGCCGATGGCACTATTGCAACTTATGATTTCACCGCGAGACCTAATCGCGCTCAGGCGGTCTTGCGATCGAATCCATCGGCTTTTTTGTCACGCAGGGTTATTTTCGGCGAAGGTAAGACCGAGTACGGACTGCTGCTCGGACTCGTCGATCTTTGGAATCAGGATCGCTTGCTGGCTTCTAAGGCTCCCGCTGCAAGCTTTGGCGTCACGGTCGCCGATGGAGGTGGGGGATCAAATGCGCCCCGACGAGCCAGACTTATGAATGGGGCCGGGTACGAAGCTATCGTGCTCATGGACAACGATGATCGTTCAGTCGATAGCGAAGTAGCGAAGGCCGAGCGAGAGGGCGTTACGTTCCGGCGATGGGACACCGGGCACGATACGGAACGCGAACTGGTCGAGGCACTCACTGCAGCCCAGCTGAAAGAGATCCTTGCGATCGGCGTGGCAAACCGAGTCAACGAGCAGACCATCCTTCAAGACCTCGGAAATCAAGATGACACCGACGCAGATCTTCGATCTCTCGATGTCGATGACTGGATCGAAAACCATGGATTCACGTTGTCGTCCGCCCGCGCGTTAATCGCCTCGGCGGCAAAGGAATACTCATGGTTCAAGAATCCGTATCAAGGTCGGCGACTTGCCGAATGGATCGTCGAGAATCACGATGCGCTTGCCGGATCGACCCTAATTGCCCGCATCGATCAGCTCTACGGTGACATCTACGGAGCCGAGTCGAAACCGCCGCCAGAGCAGGAACCGTAGCCCATGGACGCGACCCTTCGCGCCGAGGCTGAACTGCTTTTGCAGCAACTACCGTTCTCCGTGGAGATGCCAGCGGGGACGGGTAAGACTCAACTCGTGGCGGCGATGGCGGGGGTCGCTGCTGAGAGGGGCGATGTTTCGCTCATTCTCACACATACCAACTCTGGGGTCGCGGCGCTACGGAAACGTTTGAAGACCTTTGGCATTCCGCAGAAGATGGTTCATGTCGACACGATAGCCAGCTGGGCGTTCGAGCTCGTACGGCACTACCCTGATCTGGCCGGTATCCAGATCGCGGCGATCCCAGACTGGAACGACACACCTGAATATGTCGCGGGCGCAGTCGATGTCGCTCGGTCGCGTGCCATCAATCGCATGCATTCGGCCAGCTTTGAGTATCTGTTCGTTGATGAGTACCAAGACTGCAATCTCAGCCAACACGCGCTTATGCTCGAAATAGCTTCCGCCATACCAAAGGCCGCGGTTTTCGGTGATCGACTGCAAGGGATTTTCGACTTTAGGAACCAAACGCTTGTCGACTGGGACGAGCACGTCTTTCCGAACTATCCGCTACTTGATCGCGAACACACCGCCTGGCGATGGACGGGACATAATCCCGAACTCGGACAGTGGCTTCTCGGTCTGCGTTCGCAGCTCCTGCCGGGCGCCACTATCGATCTGTCGCGAGTTTCGATCCCGGGGCTCCTGTGGCAGGGCGCGAGCCATGAGGCAATTTCTACCGCCGCCTTCGCTGTCCGAACCCTTGATGAATCGGTAGTCATCCTGAACCAATGGCGAAACGACAACGCCACAACGGCAGGTCGGCTGGGCGGTATGTACACCGTTATGGAAGACCTCAACGGCCGATTCATGCACGAGAGTCTCGCCCAACTCGAATCGTCGGAGCCGAACGAATATGCCATCTGGCTCGCAAAGTTCGCGAAGGAATGCTTCTCAGGATATGGCGAGATCAACCAACCAGTCTTACGTCGTCTACAGCGTGGCGAAACCTTCGATGGGTTGAATCGACCGGGACTTGAAGCCACACTTGCCGTGCTTCAAACGCTTATTGCAAACCCTTCGCTAGAAAACCTCGTGGTGGCGATGAAAGCAATCGAATCAGCTAGAGAGGCAAGGCTCTACTGCACTGAAGCCTGGCGAGACACCCTAGCTGCGATCGAGGCCGTGGTTCTTAGCCCCGGTGAGACCATGTGTGACACGCTTGCCATGATTCGGGATCGGCTCCGCTACACAGGTCGTAGGAGGCACCCGCGAGTGGTATCGCGGACGCTTCTCGTGAAGGGTCTTGAGTACGACCACGCCATCATCTGCGACGCGGACAACATCGGCAGTGTCAGAAACTTCTACGTAGCAATCACGCGTCCTCGCAAAACACTGACGATCATGAGTCGATCACCGGTCATCCGACTTAGGTAACTTCTTGATCCAACAGGCCCGCGGCACCCTGTGACGGCGCTCCGCTTCCCGTGTATTTCGGACCTCGACAGCGCGGGGGAGTCGACGAAGTCGGGGCAAACTCGGCTTTCCTGACAACGCCGCGAGCCGTGATTAGTCCAGAAGCCTGGCTCTAGATGTGCGGTTGAGCTTTGGAAAGAACTGGTCGGAAGCGATAGGAACGGCCAAACTGAATGCGCTCGACAGCGCCAGCGATGCTGCGAGCGAGGGCCGATCAAGTGCCCGCCCAAAATCACCGCAGATAGTGCCTCTGCGCCGACTTAAAGTTGAATTACCCGACTTGGGGCGGACCAGAAGGAAGTGACCGCCATGGATGAGCACCCTGACGACAAATGGCTTACCCGCCAAGACCTCGCAGATCGGTATGGGTTGCCGGTGAAGACGCCCGCCGAGTGGGCCTCGAAGGGAACTGGCCCAAGGTATGCCAAGTTCGGTCGGCACGTCCGATACCTGCTCAGCGACGTAATTGACTGGGAAAGAAAGCAATTCGCCGAAGGCAAACGCGATACGGCCTAAGTATGATGGGTCGATGATCGCGGTTTCAGAGCTCCAACAAGCGACGCAACGCTCGCGAGGCCAGAGGTAACCTGTGGCAGGCCGTCCCTCGCTGCGCATCGGCCAGCACGGCAAGATCACCCGCAAGTACCTCGGCGGCGGGATTTGGCTGGCGCAGTGCCGATTTCGCGACACCGATGGCGTCACACGCAGAGTCCAGCGACTCGGCCCGCCAGACGAACACGACAAGTACGGCAAGCTCGCCGCGGACGCATTGATCGAGACTCTCGCCGACCGTCGGCCGCCATCCGGTGCGGGCTCGATCACCCTCGAAACCTTGGTCATGAGTCTGGTGGGCCAACACATCGAACGGCTGACTGAAGACGGCCGTTCACCCCGAACCCTCGACACCTACCGCTACACCGCCACCAAGCTGTCCAAGTTCATGGCCGGCGTGAAAGTAGGGGAGGCGTCGGCGGCAAGACTGGACGCAGCGCTCCGGTCGATGCGCACCGCCCACGGCGCGACTATGGCTCGCCAAGCCAGGACCCTGCTGCGCGGAGCGCTCCAGCTCGCCGTTCTGAACAATGTCCTCGGCGCGAACCCGGTGCGCGATGTCCAGTCGATCAAATCCAAGGAACAACCAAAGGGCGCCCAGGCGCTGACTGCTGACCAACTGCGGGATCTCCTCGCCAAGCTCCGGACCTCCGAGAAGTGCCGCCAACGCGATCTGACCGACCCCATCACCCTTTTGATCGCTACCGGCCTGCGTCGCTCCGAACTGCTGGCGCTGCGGTGGAGCGACTTCGATGCCGACGCCGAGACCATTTCAATCTGCGGCAAGGTCATCCGGGAGAAGGCTAAAGGCCTTATCCGCGTCGACGAGACCAAGACCGCGGCAGGCCGACGGGTGATCCCGCTACCCGCGTTCGCCATCGCCACGCTCACCGAGCGTCGGAACCTGCCGTACCTCGGCCAGCAGACGGTCATCTTCCCGTCCACCAGCGGGACGCTTCGCGACCCTGACAACTTCGCGGGGCAATGGCGTAGGACCCGCGACGAGCTGGGGGTCCCGGACATCAGCTCGCACAGCTTCCGCAAGACGGTGGCAACGCTCATCGACGACGCCGGCTTGTCGGCGCGCATCGGTGCCGACCATCTAGGGCACGCGAAAGTGTCGATGACGCAGGACCGCTACATGACCCGCGGTCGGGTCCACAGTCAGGTGGCAGAAGTGCTCGACAACGCCGTCAACGGCAACTCAGGTCCGCTATAAACGACGAATAAACGACGACTGACGTTAATCAGTACGGCTAGATACCACCTCTGATCAGCGCCCCCGGCACGACTCGAACGTGCGACCTAGGGATTAGAAGGCCCTTGCTCTATCCACCTGAGCTACGGAGGCAATGCGCAGGTCAGTCTATCCAACGTGATCCGTCCGATAGGAAACGCTGACGCGACCCGCGCGAAACTTCTTCCCCCAGCGTCAATATCGGTTATCGTGGTGTCCCTCGACACACGTACAACACCGGCCGGTAATCGGCCGTTAACCGCAACGATGCGGGTGCTGACGTCGGGGAGTGGGGGCATTTGCTATGAGCATGACCATGAATGTCACTTCGCTGCGCTCAAAAGCCAGCGCCGAAGCCCTCCGCCTGGCAACGGACGCCAAAGACAGGTACCGCGCCGGCGCACTGTTGCTGCGCGGTTCGCCGTTTGCTGTGGGCTGGTTTGCCGGCTGGCTGACCACCGAATTTCCCCCGCAGGTCCTCACAGGGCACGCGTTGTCCCGGGTATCGCCACGAGTCGGCACGGCGTGGGCCGCGCAGCGGGCGGACCGAATCCTCACGGCCGCCCTCGAGGAGTCCTTCGGGCCCGACTATCGCGACCAGGCATGCCACCCGACCTGCGATGAAGCCGAGTGCGCGCCTCGCAACGGTCTGTTGCACATGCCCGGGCCACACCGCCGGTACGCGGCGCAGACTTCCGACATCTCCTACGGTCCCGGTGGCACCGAACACCTGCTCGACGTTTGGCGGCGCCACGATCTGGCACCCGGCCGTCGCGCGCCAGTGCTCATCCAGGTTCCCGGAGGCGCGTGGGCCCTCAACGGCAAACGCCCGCAGGCATACACGCTGATGAGCCGGATGGTGGAACTCGGCTGGATCTGCGTCTCGATCAACTACAGCAAGAGCCCGCGCAGCAAGTTCCCGGCGCACATCATCGACGTGAAGAGGGCGATCGCGTGGGTGCGCGAGAACATCGCCGACTACGGCGGCGACCCCGATTTCATCGCAATCACCGGCGGGTCGGCCGGTGGGCACCTGGCATCCTTGGCAGCACTTACCCCCAACGACCCGACGTTTCAGCCCGGGTTTGAGAACGCCGATACGACGGTCGACGCGGCGGTGCCCTATTACGGCGTCTACGACCTCACCAACGCCGACAACATGCACGAGATGATGCTGCCGTTCCTCGAGCAATTTGTGATGAAGGCCCGCTACGCCGACGCCCCCGAGCAATTCAAGGCGGCGTCGCCGATTTCGTACGTGCACAGCGAGGCTCCGCCGTTCTTCGTGTTGCACGGCGAGAAAGATGAACTGGTTCCCTGCCGTCAGGCCCGGGCGTTCTGCGCGGCGCTACGGGAAGCCGGAGCCGCGACGGTGTCGCACGCCGAACTCGAAAATGCCCACCACGCTTTCGACATCACCCCGACAGTCCGCTCGGGACTGGCCGCCGACGCCGTCGCCGACTTCCTGGGCGTCGTCTACGGGCGGCGCGCGAGCTCGCGAATGGGTTCGTTGCCGCGCTCGGCGACGTCGGCCAGCTGACACCACGAAGCTTTGCGGGCCCCAGGCGGTCGCTGTGCCTGAATCGTGCCTTTCACCAGCGCGTCATCCCGACTAGCGTTGGGTTGGCAGTTCTGAACACAGGAGGCTTGATCGGCGGTGACAGGGTTGACGCGTGAGTCCGTCGAGGCCGCTGGACGGTCCGACCAACTCGGACCGGTTGACTATCTGCTGCATCGGGGCGAAGCAAATCCCCGGACCCGGTCGGGGATCATGGCGGTGGAACTCCTGGATTCCACGCCGGACTGGGAGCGGTTCAGGACCCGGTTCGAAAACGCCTCCCGACGGGTGCTGCGGCTACGCCAGAAGGTTGTCGTGCCGACCTTGCCGACGGCCTCGCCGCGTTGGGTGGTCGACCCCGATTTCAACCTGGATTTCCATGTGCGCCGGATGCGGGTACCCGAACCAGGAACGCTGCGTGAAGTATTCGATCTTGCCGAGCTGATCCTCCAGTCACCGTTGGACATCTCGCGACCGCTATGGACCGCCACGCTGGTCGAGGGACTGGCCGACGGCAAGGCAGCAACCCTGCTGCATGTCAGCCATGCGGTCACCGACGGTGTCGGCAGTGTGGAGATGTTCGCCGAAATCTATGACCTCGAACGCGACCCACCGGAAAGGGCGACGCCCCCGCAACCGATTCCGCAGGACCTGTCGCCCAACGATTTGATGCGCGAGGGCATCAACCACCTGCCGATGGCAATCGTCAACAGCGTTTTGGGCGCGGTGTCCGGGGCGGTATCGGCGGCCGGTCGGGCGGTGCTGGACCCCGCGTCCACCGCATCGGGCATCCTGAGCTACACCCTGTCGGGCATGCGGGTTCTGAACCGGGCCGCCGAACCGTCACCGCTCCTGCGCCGCCGCAGCCTGGCCACCCGCTCCGAAGCAATCGACATCCCGCTCTCGGACCTGCACAAGGCCGCAAAGGCCGGGGGAGGGTCGATCAACGACGCCTATCTCGCCGGCCTGTGCGGCGCATTGCGGCGTTACCACCAGGCGCTCGGTGTGCCGATCAGCACGCTACCGATGGCGGTCCCGGTAAGCCTGCGGGTCTCAGATGACGCGGCCGGCGGCAATCAGTTCACCGGCGTCAACCTGGCGGCCCCGGTGGGCACCGTCGACCCGGTAGCCCGGATCAAGAAGATCCGCGCTCAGATGACGCAGCGCCGCGACGAACCGGCGATGAACATCATCGGTTCCTTTGCGCCGGTGCTCAGCGTTTTGCCGACGGCCATCCTGGAGGGGATCACCGGGTCGGTGATCGGCTCCGACGTGCAGGCCAGCAACGTCCCGGTGTACCCCGGAGACACCTACATCGCCGGTGCAAAGGTATTGCGCCAGTACGGTATCGGTCCGCTACCCGGCGTCGCGATGATGGTGGTCCTGATTTCCCGGGGTGGCTGGTGCACCATCACCGTGCGGTACGACAGGGCGTCGGTGCGAAATGAGGCATTGTTCGCGCAATGCCTGGTGGAGGGTTTCGACGAGATCCTGGCGCTGGCCGGTGACCCGCCGCCGCACGCAGCCCCTTCGTCGTTTGCCGCCGGGGCGGATGGTTCGGCGACGCGATCGGTATCGGGTTCATGAGCGCCTCTCGCGAGCAGCAGCCGCCGCCGGATCTGCGATTGCCTGGCTCGGTCGCCGAGATCCGCGCTAGTGTTGCCGGACCTAAGATCGGCGCGTTTTTCGACCTGGATGGGACGTTGGTCGCGGGCTTCACTGCCGTCATCCTCACCCAGGAGCGGCTACGTCGCCGCGACATGGGGGTCGGGGAACTGCTCAGCATGGTGCAAGCCGGGCTGAACCACACGCTCGGGCGAATCGAGTTCGAAGACCTCATCGGTAAGGCGGCGTCGGCGCTGCGCGGGCGCATGCTGAGCGATCTGGACGAGATCGGCGAGCGGCTGTTCATCCAGCGAATCGAGTCCCGGATCTATCCGGAAATGCGCGAGCTGGTGCGGGCCCACGTGGCTCGGGGCCACACCGTGGTGCTCAGCTCGTCGGCGCTGACCATCCAGGTGGATCCGGTCGCACGTTTTCTGGGGATCACCAACCTGCTCACCAATAAATTCGAGACCAACGAAGACGGGTTGCTCACCGGCGACGTGGAGAGGCCGATCTTGTGGGGGCCGGGCAAAGCCGCTGCGGTGCAACGGTTTGCGGCCACGCGCAACATCGATCTCAAGGATAGCTACTTCTACGCCGACGGCGACGAGGACGTCGCCTTGATGTACCTGGTCGGCAATCCACGCCCGACCAACCCCGAAGGCAAGATGGCCACCGTCGCCAAGCGGCGCGGCTGGCCGATTTTGGAATTCGACAGCCGCGGCGGCGTGGGCCTGCGCCGCCAGATACGGACACTTGCCGGCTTCGGTTCGATGTTGCCGGTCGGGGCCGGCGCGTTCGGGATAGGTTTGTTGACCGGCAGCAGGCGGCGCGGCGCGAACTTCTTTACTTCCAACTTCTCTAACTTGGTGCTGGCGACTACCGGGGTGCAGCTGAATGTCATCGGGAAAGAGAATCTGACCGCGCAGCGTCCGGCAGTGTTTATCTACAACCACCGCAACCAGGTTGACCCGATAATCAGCGGTGCCCTGGTGCGCGACAACTGGGTTGCCGTCGCCAAGAAGGAGCTACAAAAAGACCCGATCATGGGCACTCTCGGCAAGTTGCTGGACGGGGTGTTCATCGACCGGGACGATCCGGTCGCCGCGGTGGAGACGCTGCACACGGTCGAAGACCGGGCGAGGAACGGACTCTCGATTCTGATGGCACCGGAAGGCACCCGGCTCGATACCACCGGAGTCGGGCCGTTCAAAAAGGGGCCGTTCCGCATCGCGATGGCGGCCGGGATCCCGATCGTCCCGATCGTGATCCGCAATGCGGAGATCGTCGCCGCTAGAAACTCCACCACGATCAATCCGGGCACGGTTGACGTCGCGGTGTTTCCGCCGATTTCGGTCCACGACTGGACCCTCGACAACCTGCCCGACCGCATCGCCGCAGTGCGTCAGCTCTATCTGGACGCCCTGGCCGACTGGCCCGATGAGATTCCGGCCGAGCGGCCCAAGGCGGCGGCGAAGAAGACCGCGAAAAAGGCTGCACCCAAGGCGGCGGTGAAGACGACCGCGAAAAAGGCTGCGCCCAAGGCTGCTCCGAAAAAGGCTGCGAAAAAAGCCGCCGCGAAGAAGCCGGCTAAAGGAGCGTCATGAGTGAACTAGCTCCAGACACCGCCGCAATCCTCACCGCGCACGACTCGCTGGTGCTGGCGTCCATGGAGACTCCGGTGGAAATGCAGCTCGTGATGGATTGGCTGGGCCAGCAGCGGGCCCGCAACCCCGAGGTGAAGTTCGACCTATCAAAACTTCCCGGACTGCCCGCCGGCCTCGATTCCGGCGTGGCCCCGACAGAACTGACCGCGCTGGTTGAGCAACTCCAATCCGGCTCCGAATCCGGCGAAGACCGTTCGGTGGTGCCGGTGCGCGTGTTCTGGCTGCCGGCTCCCGATCGCGGCAGAGTCGCCAAACTGGCCGGGCTGTTCCCGGGCCGGGATCCCTACCACCCCAACCTACGTCAGCAGCGCCACATCCTGCGCAACGATCCCACTCGCGCGCGCATCGTGGCAGGCGAGGCGGCCAAGGTGTCCGAGTTGCGCCAGCAGTGGCGCGATACCACCGTTGGGGGGGACGAGCACGATTTCGCCCAGTTCGTTACTCGCCGAGCGATTTTGGCGATAGAACGCGCCGAGTACCGAATCCTCGGGCCGCACTACAAGTCCCCGCGGCTGATGAAGCCGGAGATCCTGGCGTCCAACCGGTTTCGCGCCGGCCTGAAAAAGATCCCGGGCGCCACCGTCGAAGACGCCGGGAAGATGCTCGACGAGCTCGCGACCGGGTGGAGCCGGGCCTCCGTCGACCTCGTCTCCGTCCTGGGCAGAATGCTGAGCCGCGGGTTCGATCCGGAGATCGACTACGAGGAGTATCAAGTCGCGGCGATGCGCTCGCGGCTGGAAGCTCATCCGGCGGTCCTTTTGTTCTCGCATCGTTCTTACATCGACGGCGCGGTGGTGCCGGTGGCGATGCAAGAGAATCGGCTACCGCCGGTGCATGTGTTCGCCGGCATCAACCTGTCATTCGGGTTGATGGGGCCGCTGCTGCGCCGCTCCGGCGTTATCTTCATCCGCCGCAACATCGGTGGTGACTCGACCTACAAATACGTGCTGCGCGAATTCGTCGGCTACATCGTCGAGAAGCGGTTTAACCTGAGCTGGTCCATCGAGGGCACTCGCTCGCGTACCGGAAAGATGCTGCCACCCAAACTCGGTCTGCTGGCCTATGTGGCCGACGCTTACCTGGACGGCCGCAGCGAAGACATCCTGCTGCAGCCGGTGTCGATCAGTTTCGACCAGCTGCACGAGACCGCTGAATACGCCGCCTACGCCCAGGGTGGCGAGAAGACACCCGAGGGCATCGGCTGGCTGTACAACTTCATCAAGGCCCAAGGCGAGCGCAGCTACGGCAAGATTTACGTCCGTTTTCCCGAAGCGGTCTCGATGCGCGAATACCTCGGTAAAGCCCACGGTCCGCTGGCCGAGGACGAGGACGCTAAACGGCTTGCGCTGCAAAAGATGTCATTCCAGGTTGCCTGGCGGATTCTGCGGGCGACGCCGGTGACCGCGACGGGTTTGGCGTCGGCGTTACTGCTCACCACCCGCGGCGCGGCGCTCACTCTGGGGCAGCTGCACCACACCATGCAGGGCTCACTCGATTACCTCGAGCGTAAGCAAACCCCGGTTTCAACCAGTGCGCTGCGGTTGCGCACGCGCGACGGTGTGCGTGCGGCGGTGGATGCGTTATCCAACGGGCACCCGATCACGCGCGTCGACGGCGGCCGGGAGCCGGTGTGGCGCATCGAATCCAAGAATGAGCACGCCGCGGCCTTCTACCGGAACTCGGTCATCCACGCGTTCTTGGAGACCTCGATTGTCGAACTCGCGCTGGCGCATGTCCGGCACGCCGACGGCGACCGGGTGGCTGCTTTCTGGGACCAGGCGATGCGGTTGCGCGATCTGCTGAAATTCGATTTTTACTTTGCCGATTCCGCGGCGTTTCGGGACAACATCGCCGAAGAGCTGGAATGGCACCACGATTGGGAAGCCCACGTCGTCGCCGGGGGCGACGAGATTGACGCGATGTTGTTGGGGAAGCACCCGCTGATGGCCGATTCGATGCTGCGGGTGTTCTTCGAAGCGTATGAGATCGTCGCCGACGTGTTGCGAGACGCCCCGGCCGATATCGGACAGCAGGAACTGACCGATTTGGCGCTAGGTGTCGGCCGCCAATACGTGGCGCAGGCCCGGGTTCGCACCAGCGAACCGGTCTCGACGTTGTTGTTCGCCACGGCGTATCAGGTCGTGGTGGACCAGGGCTTGGTGGAACCCGCGGCAGACCTCACCGAACGGCGAGTCGAGTTCCGCCGGGAATTGCGCAACATTCTGCGGGATTTCGACTACGTCGAGCAGATCGCCCGCAACCAGTTCGTCGCGCGCGAGTCCGCAGCGCGCCAGGCCCGGCCTGCGCACGAAGCCGGGTAGTGCGGGTCCGCCGGGAACCCGGCCATACCCTGTGTAAATGACGGTTACCCTGCCCGAGCGCCGCGCCCTGGTGTGGCCGCTGCTCATCGGCGTGGCGGTGCTCGCCGGTTGCACGGCGGCCGGAATCGGGGTGTTGTCGCTGGCAGACGCGCTGACCGCTACCGGTTTGCCCGATCCCGGCCCGGCGACCACGCTCGGCCTGCCGTTCGTCCGGGCGGCGGGTGAGATCGCTGCGGTGCTGGCCGTCGGGTCGTTTCTTTTCGCGGCTTTTCTGGTGCCGCCGCAAAGCAGCGGAGTGCTGGACGTCGGCGGCTACCGTGCGCTTCGGCTGGGGACGGTGGCGTCCGGGGCGTGGGCGGTGTGTGCCGCGTTACTGATCCCGCTGACCATTTCCGACGTGTCCGGTCACCCATTGTCCGATCACTTGAACCCGGTGCAGCTCTGGTCGGTGGCCGGCCTGGTCAACACCGCCTCCGCGTGGCGCTGGACCGCGGTATTGGCTGCGCTGGTGACGCTGGCAAGTCTGACCGTGCTGCGCTGGTCGTGGACACCGCTGCTGTTAGTTGGATCGCTGGTGACCCTCGTCCCGCTCGGGTTGACTGGTCACTCGTCGGCCGGCGGCTCGCACGACCTGGCCACCAACAGCCTGCTGATCCACCTGGTGGCCGCCAGCCTGTGGGCCGGTGGTCTGCTGGCGCTGCTGGCCCACGCCTTGCGCCGCGCTGACCACACCGACTTGGCGGCACGGCGCTTCTCCACGATCGCGTTGTGCTGCTGGGTGGCGATGGGGATCAGCGGTGTGGTGAATGCCTTGGTGCGGGTGCTGCCGGCCGACTTGCTGACCACGCCTTACGGGCGGCTGGTGGTGGTCAAATTCGTCGCGCTGTGCGTGCTGGGCGTCATTGGCTGGCGGCAGCGTCGCAGTGGAGTTGCTGCGCTGCAAACGCATTCGGGAAAGCCGGGTGCACACCGGGTGCTGATCCGGCTGGCGCTGATCGAGGCCGCGGTTTTCGGGCTCACTTTCGGCGTTGCCGTCGGGCTGGGCCGCACGCCGCCGCCACCGCCGCCCATCTTGCGGCCCTCGATCCCCGAGGCCGAAATCGGCTATGGCTTCGACGGACCGCCAACCCTGGTCCGCATTCTGTTCGACTGGCGTTTCGATCTGATCTTCGGCACGGCCGCAATCGTCATCGCGGGGCTGTATGTGGCGGGTGTGCTGCGCCTGCGCCGCCGCGGCGACCACTGGCCGCCGGGCCGCATCGTTGCGTGGCTGCTGGGCTGCGGGGGGCTGCTGTTCGTGACGTCTTCCGGAGTGGGTCGCTACATGCCCGCCATGTTCAGCATGCACATGGCCGCCCATATGGGGCTCTCGATGCTGGTCCCGATCCTGCTGGTGCTCGGCGCTCCGGTGAGCCTGGCGTTACGGGCGTTGCCCGCCGCCGGCCGTGACGATCCGCCGGGTATGCGGGAATGGCTGCTGGCCGCACTGCACAGCCGGGTGTCTCGGTTTCTCACCAACCCGGTGGTGGCGACCGTGCTGTTCGTCGCGGGGTTCTATGGGCTGTATTTCGGCGGCATTTTCGATTCCGCGGTGGGCAGTCACGCAGGCCATTTGGCGATGAATCTGCACTTTCTGCTCAGCGGCTACCTGTTCTACTGGGTCGTGATCGGCGTAGACCCGACACCGCGGCCGATCCCGCCGCTGGCCAAGGTAGCCGTGATCTTCGCGTCGCTGCCGCTGCATGCCTTCTTCGGGGTGCTGCTGATGGGCACCAAAGAGGTGATCGGCGCCGGCTACTACCGGTCGCTGGGATTGAGCTGGCACACCGATCTGCTGGGTGATCAGCGGTTGGGTGGCGGAATCGCCTGGGCTGCAGGGGAACTGCCCCTGGTGATCGTGATGCTGGCCCTGCTTGTGCAGTGGGCGCGCAGTGATGACCGGATCGCGCGGCGGCTGGACCGCGCCGCTGAACTGGACGATGATGCCGAGCTGGTCGCCTACAACGCGATGCTGGCGGAGCTTTCGCACCGCGAACCGCCGGAGCGCTCGCCGCAACCAGCGGACTGATCCACAGTCGCAGTTTCATCCACAGCCTCGCCCGAGCGGACCCGTTTCGCCCGGGTTCTGTGTCGGTGGCGGCGAGCTCAATGGGCCTCACACGCATTCGCCTCAGAAAAGGATCAGTCAATGTTCGAAACCCCGCTCACCGTCATCGGCTACATCGTCAATGACCCTCAGCGCCGCAAGGTCGGCGATCAGGAGCTCATCAAGTTCCGGTTGGCCAGCAATTCGCGTCGTCGTACCCCTGAGGGCGAATGGGAGCCCGGAAACTCGCTGTTCATCACAGTCAACTGCTGGGGAAAGTTGGTCACCGGGGTGGGAGCTGCCCTGAGTAAAGGTTCGCCGGTCATCGCGTTCGGTCATGTGTACACGAGCGAGTACGACGACCGGGACGGCAATCGGCGTTCCTCCACCGAAATGCGGGCGATCTCAGTTGGCCCGGACCTGTCGCGCGCGATCGTGCGAATACTGACACCCGTGCCGCAGCCTGCCCCAAGCGCAATTCAGGACACCGAAGCGAGCCCCGCCGCCGCTGCGGGCGGGCCGGAGGATGCCTCCGACGCCACCGAAGCCGTCAGCGAGCTGCCGGTGTCGGCTTAGCCCTGGCTTAGCCCACCCCGGGCGGTGCCTAGGATGGTCCGCGGAACAGTTCTGGAGACCAGAAGGGCAAAACTGCAGCATGGCTGAGTTCATCTACACGATGAAGAAGGTCCGCAAGGCGCACGGCGACAAGGTGGTCCTGGACGACGTCACGTTGAGCTTCTATCCAGGCGCCAAGATCGGTGTCGTTGGGCCTAATGGCGCCGGCAAGTCGAGCGTCTTGCGGATCATGGCCGGACTGGACAAGCCGAACAACGGCGACGCCTTCCTGGCCAACGACGCTACCGTCGGCATCCTGCAGCAGGAGCCGCTGCTGAACGAGGAGAAGACCGTTCGCGGCAACGTGGAAGAGGGCCTGGGCGAGATCAAGGTCAAGCTCGACCGCTTCAACGAGGTCGCCGAATTGATGGCCACCGACTACTCCGATGAACTGATGGAAGAAATGGGCCAACTGCAAGAGGCCCTGGACCACGCCGATGCGTGGGACCTCGACTCGCAGTTGGAGCAGGCCATGGACGCGCTGCGGTGCCCGCCGCCCGACGAGCCGGTAACGAATCTGTCGGGCGGCGAGCGCCGCCGCGTCGCGTTGTGCAAGCTGCTGCTGTCCAAACCAGACCTGCTGCTGCTCGACGAGCCGACCAACCATTTGGACGCCGAAAGCGTGCAGTGGCTCGAAGCGCACCTCGCCAGCTACGCCGGCGCGATATTGGCGGTCACCCACGATCGGTACTTCCTGGACAACGTCGCCGAATGGATCCTGGAACTCGACCGCGGCCGCGCCTATCCGTACGAAGGCAATTACTCGACCTACCTGGAGAAAAAGGCCGAGCGGCTCTCCGTGCAAGGGCGCAAGGACGTCAAGCTGCAGAAGCGATTGACCGAGGAGCTGGCCTGGGTCCGGTCCGGGGCGAAGGCGCGGCAGGCTAAAAGCAAAGCGCGACTGCAGCGCTACGAGGAGATGGCCACCGAGGCAGAGAAGACGCGCAAGCTCGATTTCGAGGAGATTCAGATCCCGGTTGGTCCACGGCTGGGCAACGTGGTGGTCGAGGTCGAACACCTGGACAAGGGCTACGACGGACGCGCTCTGATCAAGGATCTGTCCTTCACCCTGCCCCGCAACGGCATTGTCGGTGTCATCGGCCCCAACGGGGTCGGTAAGACCACGCTGTTCAAAACAATCGTCGGACTTGAGCAGCCGGACAGCGGAACCGTCAAGGTCGGAGAGACCGTCAAGCTGAGCTACGTCGACCAGAACCGCGCCGGCATCGATCCGAAGAAGAACGTTTGGCAGGTCGTCTCGGACGGGCTGGACTACATCCAGGTCGGCCAGACCGAGGTGCCGTCTCGCGCCTACGTGTCGGCGTTCGGGTTCAAGGGGCCCGACCAGCAGAAACCGGCCGGCGTGTTGTCCGGCGGTGAGCGCAACAGGCTGAACCTCGCGCTCACCCTCAAGCAGGGCGGCAACCTGATCCTGCTGGACGAGCCGACCAACGACCTGGATGTCGAGACCTTGGGCTCGCTGGAGAATGCCCTGGAGAACTTCCCGGGCTGCGCGGTCGTGATATCGCACGACCGCTGGTTCCTCGACCGGACCTGCACGCACATCCTGTCGTGGGAAGGCGACGTCGACGAGGCCAAGTGGTTCTGGTTCGAGGGCAACTTCGGTGCGTACGAGGAGAACAAGGTTGAACGGCTTGGCGCCGACGCCGCCAGACCGCACCGGGTGACCCACCGGAAGCTGACACGCGACTAGTCTCAGGTCTGCCCCGCGACGATGCGGCCGGAACGAACGCCGCGGAGTCGGGGGAGTGAGCATCGTGGCAGCGTCGTGAGTTGGGAGCCGTCGGCATGACGATCGATTCCGGAGCAATGCAGGAAACGAAGCCGTGGACCTCGTTCGCCAAGGCGGCCGACATTCCGGACTGGATCTCGCAGGCCTATATCGAGAGCTATCGCGGTCCGCACGGCGGCGAACCGGAAGCTCCCGAAGTCCCAGCAGCCAGCCCTAGCGTCGACGCGGCCGTACCCGCCGCCCTGGTGACGCCGGCCATGCTCAGCGAGCAATATCGGCTTGGCCAGTGCCGCGCGCCCGGCGAAAGCTGTGTCTGCGTTTACTCGGCTGGCGATCCCGGCGAAATCGGACCCTCGCTGCAGGTCGTCACCGATCACGGCGGCATGCTGATGGACTCCATTACGGTGCTGCTGCACCGCCTCGGCGTCAGCTACACCGCCATCATGGCCCCGGTGTTCGAGGTCCACCGCAGCCCGACCGGGGATCTGCTCAGCGTGGGACCAAAAGCGGCCGGCGCGTCGGCGCACGAGGGCGAGTCTTGGATCTACGTCCAGCTGGTGCCCTCCGTCGACGGCAAAGCCATCGCCGAGGTCGAACGGTTGCTGCCCAAGGTGTTGATCGATGTTCAGGAGGTCGCCAGGGACGCGGCCACGCTGATCGTCACTATGAACGACCTGGCCGCAGATATCGAGACCAACGCAAAAGGCCGGTATTCCGCACCTGACCGCGAGGACGTCGCCGCGCTGCTGCGCTGGTTGAGTGACGGGAATCTCCTGCTACTCGGCTACCAGCGTTGCCGGGTGCAAGAGAGTCAGGTCATCGGCGACGGGTCAGAGGGTCTGGGGGTGCTGCACAGCCGCACGGGTTCTCGTCCCAGGCTGACCGACGATGACAAACTGCTGGTGTTGGCCCAGTCCGTGGTTGGCAGCTACCTGCGGTACGGCGCCTACCCGTATGCCATCGCGGTTCGGGAATATGACGGCGATGGCAGGGCCGGCGACAGCGGGGTGGTCGAGCACCGCTTCGTAGGGCTCTTCACGGTTGCCGCCATGAACGCGGACGTCCTGGAGATCCCGTCGATCTCGCGCAGGGTGCGCGAGGCGCTCGCGATGGCCGATAGCGACCCCATCCACCCGGGCCAGCTTCTGCTCGACGTCATCCAGACCGTCCCGCGCTCTGAGCTTTTCACGCTGAGCGCCGAACGGCTTTTCGAGATGGCCAAAGCCGTGCTGGACCTGGGTTCGGAACGGCGCGCGCTGTTGTTCTTGCGCGCCGATCGGCTGCAGTACTTCGTCTCCTGCCTGGTGTACGTCCCGCGCGATCGCTACACCACGCCGGTGCGCTTGCGGATCGAGGACATCCTGGTCCGCGAGCTTGGCGGTACGCGACTGGAGTTCACCGCTCGGGTCAGTGAATCGCCCTGGGCGTTAATGCATTTCATGGTCCGGCTGCCTACACAGGAGCACGCCGCCACCGCCCCGGTCGACGTGTCGGAAGCCAACCGGGTCCGCATTCAGACGTTGTTGAGCGAGGCCACCCGAACCTGGGCCGACCGGCTAGTCGGCGCCGCGGCGTCACCGGCCGATGCCGAGCATTACGCGACGGCTTTCTCCGAGGCCTACAAATCGGCCGTCAGCCCCGACGAGGCCGTCGGCCAGATCGCCATCATCAATGAGCTGAGCGATGATTCGGTCAAGTTGGTGTTCTCTGACCGCGGCGCGGAGGAGGGCGCTCAGCTCACCTGGTTCCTGGGCGGGCGCACCGCTTCGCTGAGTCAACTGCTCCCGATGCTGCAGAGCATGGGCGTCGTGGTGCTCGAGGAGCGGCCGTTCACCGTTACCCGGCCGGACGGATTGCCGGTCTGGATTTACCAGTTCAAGATCGCGCCGCATCCGACCTTCCAGCTGGCGTCGACGCCAGCGGAACGGGACGCCAGTGCGGAGCGATTCGCCGACGCGGTCACCGCCATCTGGGACGGCCGCATCGAGGTCGACCGGTTCAACGAGCTGGTGATGCGCGCCAGGCTGACCTGGCAGCAGGTCGTGCTGTTGCGCGCCTACGCGAAGTACCTGCGGCAGGTGAACTTCCCCTACAGCCAGTCCTACATCGAGTCGGTGCTCAACGAATACCCGGCTACGGCACGGTCGTTGGTGACGTTGTTCGAGGCGCTCTTCGATCCTTCATCTGGTTCATCGGTAAGCGGCGATGCTCAAGCGGCCGCCGCCGCCGTTGCCGCAGACATCGATGCGCTGGTGAGCCTGGACACCGACCGCATCCTGCGTGCCTTCGCGTCGCTGGTGCAGGCCACGTTGAGGACCAACTACTTCGTGACTCGACAGGATTCGGCCCGCGCCCGCAACGTGCTGGCGATCAAGCTCGACGCCCAGTTGGTGGACGAGATTCCGCTGCCGCGTCCCAAGTACGAGATATTCGTGTATTCGGCTCGCGTCGAGGGCGTGCACCTGAGGTTCGGTCCGGTAGCGCGTGGCGGCCTGCGCTGGTCCGACCGCCGCGACGATTTCCGCACCGAGATCCTCGGTCTGGTCAAGGCGCAAGCGGTGAAGAACGCCGTCATTGTGCCGGTCGGCGCCAAGGGCGGGTTCGTCCTCAAGCGGCCGCCGTTGCCCACCGGCGACCCCGCCGTCGACCGCGAAGCCACCCGCACCGAAGGCGTGGCGTGCTACCAGCTGTTCATCTCGGGCCTGCTCGACGTCACCGACAACGTCGACCACGCAACCGGAAAGGTCAGCCCGCCACCCCAGGTGGTGCGGCGTGACGGCGATGACGCCTACCTGGTGGTCGCCGCAGACAAAGGCACCGCCACGTTCTCCGACATCGCCAACGACGTCGCCAAGTCGTACGGGTTCTGGCTGGGCGACGCGTTCGCGTCCGGCGGCTCGGTGGGTTACGACCACAAGGCCATGGGCATCACCGCCAAGGGCGCGTGGGAGGCCGTCAAGCGGCACTTCCGGGAGATGGGGGTCGACACCCAAACCGAGGACTTCACCGTCGTGGGCGTCGGCGATATGAGCGGCGACGTGTTCGGCAACGGCATGCTGCTCAGCGAGCACATCAGGCTGGTCGCGGCCTTCGACCACCGGCATATCTTCCTCGACCCGACCCCGGACGTCGCGGTTTCGTTCGTGGAACGGCGGCGGATGTTCGACCTGCCCCGGTCCAGCTGGGACGACTACGACAAGTCTTTGATCAGTGCGGGCGGTGGGGTTTACAGCCGCGAGCAAAAGGCCGTGCCGGTCAGCGAGCAGGTCCGCGCCGCGCTCGGGATCGATGGCCCAGCAGATGGGGTCACCGAGATGGCTCCGCCCAGCCTGATTCGGGCGATTCTGCAGGCCCCGGTGGATCTGCTGTTCAACGGTGGCATCGGCACCTATATCAAGGCCGAATCGGAGTCGGACGCCGATGTCGGTGACCGCGCCAACGATCCGGTGCGGATCAACGGAAACCAGGTGCGCGCCAAGGTCATCGGCGAAGGCGGCAATCTCGGGGTGACGGCCTTGGGCCGCGTCGAGTTCGACCTGTCTGGCGGGCGTATCAACACCGATGCGGTGGACAACTCGGCCGGCGTGGACTGTTCCGACCACGAGGTCAACATTAAGATCCTGATCGACTCGCTGGTTACCGCCGGCAAAGTAAAGGCCGACGAGCGCACGCAGTTGCTGGAGTCGATGACCGACGAGGTTGCGCAGCTGGTGCTCACCGACAACGAGGACCAGAACGACTTGATCGGCACCAGCCGAGCCAACGCGGCCAGCATGCTGCCGGTGCACGCGCAGCAGATCAAATACCTGGTGGAGCAACGCGGACTTAACCGCAAGCTGGAAGCGCTGCCGTCGGAGAAGGAGATTGACCGCCGGATGGAGGCCGGTATCGGGCTCACCTCTCCGGAGTTGTGCACGTTGATGGCACACGTCAAGCTGGCGCTCAAAGAGGATCTGTTGGGCACCGAACTCCTGGAACTGGATGTGTTCGCGTCCAGGCTGCCGCGATACTTCCCGACGCCGTTGCGCGAACGGTTCACCCCGGAAATCCGCTCGCACCAACTGCGCCGCGAGATCGTCTCCACCATGCTGATCAACGACCTCGTCGACGCCGCGGGCATCAGCTACTCCTTCCGGATCACCGAGGACGTCGGAGTAGCGTCCGTCGACGCGGTGCGAACCTATGCGGCCACGGACGCAATCTTCGGGGTGGATGACATCTGGCGGCGGATCCGCGCGGCGAACCTGCCGGTGGCGCTGTCCGACCGCTTGACGCTGGACACCCGACGGCTGATCGACCGCGCCGGACGCTGGCTACTCAACTACCGTCCGCAACCGTTGGCGGTGGGCGCCGAGATCAACCGGTTCGCCGAGAAGGTCCAACGGCTGACGCCGCGGATGTCGGAGTGGTTGCGCGGTGACGACAAGGCCATCGTCGAGCAGGAAGCCGCGGAATTCGCGGCGCAAGGCGCGCCTGCTGACTTGGCCTACATGATCGCCGCCGGTCTGTACCGCTTCAGCCTGCTCGACATCATCGACGTCGCCGACATCACCGAGGCCGATACCGCCGAGGTCGCCGACACCTACTTCGCCCTGATGGAGCGGCTGGGTACGGACGGCCTGCTGACCGCGGTCTCCCAGCTGCCCCGAAACGACCGCTGGCATTCGTTGGCGCGCTTGGCGATTCGTGACGACATCTACGCCTCGTTGCGGTCGCTGTGTTTGGACGTGCTCGCCGTCGGCGAGCCGGACGAGAGCGGCGAACAGAAGATCGCCGAGTGGGAGCACATCAGCGCCTCCCGGGTGGAACGGGCCCGACGTACGCTCACCGAGATCTATGCGAGCGGCGACAAAGATCTCGCGACGCTCTCAGTGGCGGCCCGACAGATCCGTCGCATGACTCGCACCAGCGGGCGGGGGTCGTCAGGGTGAGCCCAGAGATGAACACAGGTTTCGTTGCGGCTGTGCCGGTGCGAGTCATGCGA
>Ga0224557_1000753_pt1 | contig 34527 bp, 30 predicted proteins | sample 714S31014metaG_FD_180677 | JGI IMG/M metagenome (GOLD analysis project Ga0224557, IMG submission 180677) | Peat soil microbial communities from Stordalen Mire, Sweden - 717 S3 10-14 | ecosystem: Environmental > Terrestrial > Soil > Wetlands > Peat | place: Sweden: Norrbotten County, Stordalen... | reverse complement strand
CGCGTCGTCACCTCCCTGAATTGCTACGCCTGCATGCTCGGGGACGACGACCGGCGCACCCTGTACCTGATCACCGCGGTCGACAGCAACGCCTCCGCGGCGCGGGCGGCGCGCCACGGCGCCATCGAGAAGGTGCGGACGACCGTGCCCGGCGCCGGCCTGCCCTGAGGAGCGGCGGCTACCCCAGCTTGGTCAGCGCGCTGCGCAGGTGGCGCACGGCCTGCCCGATGCGCTGCTCGTTCTCAATCAGGGCGAAGCGGATGTGGCCGTCCCCGCCGGGACCGAACCCGACACCGGGTGACGTGGCGACGTCGGCCTCGTTGACCAGGTACTTGGAGAACTCGAGCGAGCCCATCTCGCGGTAGGGCTCGGGGATCGGTGCCCACACGAACATGGTCCCCTTGGGCGGCACCAGGTGCCACCCGATCCGGTTCAGCCCGTCGCACAGCGTGTCGCGACGCGAGCGGTAGATCGCGTTGATCTCCTTGGGGTAATCCGGCGCCTCGTTCATGGCCACGATGGCGGCGATCTGAATGGGCTGGAACGTCCCGTAGTCGAGGTACGTCTTGAGCTTGGTCAGCGCCTGGACGATCTCGCGGTTGCCGACGACGAAGCCGACCCGCCACCCGGCCATGGAGAACGACTTGGTCATGGTGTAGATCTCGACCGCCACCTCCTTGGCGCCGGGGACCTGGAGGATGGAGGGCGGCTCGTACCCGTCGAAGCCGAGGTCCGCGTAGGCGAAGTCGTGGACCAGCACCACCTCGTGCTCGCGGGCGAAGGCCACCAGGCGCTCCATGAACGAGATGTCGACGCACGCGGTGGTCGGGTTGTGCGGGAACGAGAGCACGATGACCCGCGGCTTGGGCCACGACTCCTCCCAGGCGTTCATGAGCCCGTCGAAGAAGGCGTCGCCCGGGTCCGGCGCGCCCTCGTCCCCCTCGGCCGGCGCGGCGGGCCCCGCCAGCGGGACCTGGCGCACGTCGGCCCCGGCGAAGAGCGGGCCCCAGATGTGGATCGGGTACGAGGGCGAGGGCACCAGCGCGGTGTCCCCCGGGGCGACCAGCACCCACATCAGGTGGGAGAACCCCTCCTTGGCGCCGATCGTCGTGACCACCTCGGTGTCGGGGTCGAGCTCGACGCCGAACTTGCGCTGGTAGAGGTCGGTGATGGCGCTGCGCAGCTTCGGGATGCCCCGCGAGGCGGAGTAGCGGTGGTTGCGCGGGTTGTAGGCGGCTTCGGCCAGCTTGCCGACCGCCACGTCGGGCGAGGGCAGGTCGGGGTTGCCGAAGCCGAGGTCGATGACGTCGTGACCGGCTCGCCGCGACTCCGCCTTCAGGTCGTTGATGGTGGCGAAGACGTAGGGCGGCAACCCGTTGATCCGGCGGAACTCCATGCTCGAGTCTACGGCCCGTGCCCCGCCTCTCCCGACGATGGGCCGGCACCGAGGGCGCGGGCGGCGGCCACCAGCTCCCCGACGTCGACCGGCCACCCGAACACCGCCCAGGTGGCCCCCGCACCCTGCAGCAGCTGCAGCACGTCGGCCACGGTCGGCGAGGCGCCGGGCGGCGGGCCGGCCCAGGTCACCTCGAGCGCCTCGGGACCGGTGGCGCGCGCCGCCACCAGCGCCGGGTCGGCCTCCCACACGTTGAGGGCCGCACCCGCCGCCCGGGCCTCCTCGGTGCGCCCCGAGGGCCCGCCGGCCACCCAGACCCTGAGGCCGGCGGCCACCAGCTGGCGGCCCAGCTCGACCAGCTCGGCACGCCGCTCGGCCGCGGGGGCGAAGGGGATGCCGTAGGCGCGGTTCTCCCGCGCGCTCAACCGGTCGCCGGTGCCGAGCCCCGCGATGACCCGCCCCGGTGCCAGGCGGTCCAGGGCCGTGAACTGCGCGGCCAGCACCGCGTTGGGCACCAGGCCGACCCGGGCCACCAGCGTGCCGAGGAACGGGCCCCCGCCCGCCCCTCTCGGCGGCCCGAGGCGCGTGGCCAACGCCCCCAGCACCGGGAAGGGGGCGAGGGCGGGTCGCTCCGGCTGGCCGAGCGGCCAGATGTGGTCGTAGCAGAACAGGCCGTCCACGCCGGCGGCCACCGCCTCGGCCGCGGCGTCGAAGGCGGCGTCGGGCGTGTCGCGGAAGGTGGGCAGCACGACGCCGGTGCGCATCACCACAGCCCGCCCTGGCGCGCCGCGTAGGCCGCGCCCACCGCACCGGCCCGCTCCCCGAAGGCGGCCGGCACGATCGCCGCGGCGGGGCGGCGGTCGCCCCCCTCGACGAGCTCGGCGTAGGTGGCGCGGGCGGCGTCGACCAGCAGGTCGCCGGCCTGGACCACCCCGCCCCCCAGCACGAAGCACTCGGGGTCGAGCACGCAGGCCAGGTTGGCCAGGCCGAAGCCGATCCACCAGCCGACCAGCTCGATGACCCGGCGCGCCGCCGGGTCGCCCGCGGTGGCGGCGGCCGAGACGTCCTCGCCGCGCACGCTCTCGGGGTCGCCGCCGGCCCGGCGCACCACCTCGCCCAGGTTCCCGGCCAGCGCCGCCTCGCGGGCGAAGACGCCGAGCCCGGCGCCCGAGGCGAAGCGCTCCCAGCAGCCGCGGCGGCCACAGGGGCAGGCGGGCCCGGCCGGGTCGACCACCATGTGGCCGATCTCGCCGGCGAAGCCCGCCGAGCCGACCTGGACGCGCCCGTCCACCACGATGCCGCCGCCGATCCCGGTGCCCAGCGTCACCATCACGACGTTGGCGTAGTCCCGGGCGGCCCCGAGGCGGTGCTCGGCCAGCACGGCGAAGTTGGCGTCGTTCTCAATGAGGACGGCGCGCCCGGGCAGGCGGTCGCCGATCAGCCCGGTCCACTCGACCCCGTGGGCCTGGGGCAGGTTGGGCGCGAAGCAGAGGCGGCCCCGGCGGTCGACCATGCCCGGCGCGCCGACGCCGACCGGCGTGGCGCCCGCGCCCCCGAGCGCCCGGTCGAGCTCGACCACGACCTGCGCCACGGCCTCGGCCACGTGGCTGCCGACGATCTCGCGGTTGCCCCGGGGCGTGGGGACCCGGGCCTCGGCCACGACGCCGGCGTCCGCGCCGAGGGCGACACCGAGGACCTTGGTCCCGCCGATGTCGACGCCGTAGGTCACGCCGGCACCGGCCGACGGGCCCCCGTCACGGCTCACGAGGTCGACTCGACCCGCGCCTTCAGCTCTCGCATGGCCGTCGCCATGATGCGGCTCGTGGCCCGCATCTTGATGAAGCCGGGGATGGGCACGCGCAGCTCCGCCTCGAGGCGGTAGCTGACGTCGGTGCCGCCGCCCTCGCCGGGATCGAAGACGTAGCTGCCGTCGAGCTTGGTGGTGATGTCGCCCTGGGTCAGCTTCCAGGCGAGCACGTGCGGGGCGTCGGCGTAGTCGTAGGCCAGCGTGTAGCTCGTGCTGCGTCCGAAGGCGGCGGCCCGGAAGGTCACCAGGAGCGGGCGACCCAGGTCGTCGCGCTCCTTGACCTCGATCTCCTTGATGTCGGCGGCCCATTCGGGGTAGCGCTCGATATCGGCCGCGACCTCGAAACACCGCTCGGGCGGTGCCGCGACCGAGATGTGCTCTGTAGCTATGTCGGCCACGGTGAGTGTTCCTTCCTTGTCCTGTGCTGCCCGCCGGCGTGAGTCAGATTGCCACTCCGGCCAGGGCCTCGGCCAGCCTAGAAGCGAGAACGTCGTTGTCGAAGGATTCCTTCACCCGGGAACGGGCCGCCCGGCCCATCCGGCGGCGCCGGGCCGGGTCGGCCAGCAGGCTGCGCAGGGCCTCGGCCACCGCCCCGGGGTCCTCGGGCGACCCGACGACCAGCCCCGTCACCCCGTCGAGGACGGCCTCGGGCGCTCCCCCGCTGGCGCCGGCGATCTGGGGCACGCCGGCCGCCGCCGCCTCCAGGAAGACGATCCCGAAGCCCTCCTGCTCCAGGCCCAGCCAGCGGTTGCGGCAGGCCATGACGAAGACGTCGGCCGCCCCGAGCAGGGCGGCCCGGTCCTCGTCGCTCACCCGCCCGAGCACGTGCACGTCCGCCGGGCTCCCGGCGGCGAGCCGCCGCAGCCGGCCGAGCTCGCGGCCGTCCCCCCCGATGGCCACCGAGAGGTCGGGATAGGAGCCCGCCAGCCGGCCGGCGGCCGCGATGAGGACGTCCATGCCCTTGCGCGGCACGAGCCGGCTCACGCTGACGACGAGGGGGCCCTCGACGGGCAGGCCGAGCCGGGTCCGGGCGGCGCGGCGCTCGGCGGCCTTGAGGGGGGTGATGGTGCCCGCGTCCACGCCCGGCGGGATCTCGACCACCGGCGCCGTCATGTCCGGCGCGGCGCGGCGCGCCTCGGCGGCCGGGTAGCCGCCGGCCGACACCACGAGCGTCGCGCCGCGCAGCACGCGCCCGAGCGCGGCCCGCGAGCCCGGGAGCCGGCCGGGCACCGTGACCTCGGCGCCGTGCAGGACGACGCCGTAGGGGACGTCGAGATGCGGGCCGAGGAGCCCGAGCGGGAGGGCGGGGTCGAGCAGGACCAGGTCGACCTCGTGCTCGGTGGCGCACCGGCGGACGGCGGCGAGCGCCCCGGGCGTCGGGAAGAAGAGGATGGGCTCGGGCACGCGCTCGATGTGCACGCCCCGCTCGGCCTGCTCGGCGTCGAAGGCGGCGGCGGCCTCGTCCGACGACGCGGTGAGCACCACGTAGGAGTCCGGGCTGAGCCGGCGCCACAGCTCCCAGAGGTAGTTCTGGATGCCGCCCACCTTGGGTGGGAAGTCGTTGGTGACGAGCAGGTGGCGTTTCACGTGGTCGCGGTCCGCCCGCGGCCGCGCCGCCACGCCGCCCGCCGTGCGCTACCCGGCCCGGGTGCGGAACCGCAGGGTGGGCACCAGGCCGGCGCGCTCGAGCATGCGCATGGCGCGCGCCTCGTCGGCGTCGATGACCACGGCGTCCTCGGGCTCGCGCCCGAGCAGGAAGCTGACGACGCAGTCGTCACAGGCCGCGCTGTCGCGCAGCGAGCAGCAGTCGCAGTCGATGGTGAGCCCGCCCTCGGGCTCGCTGACGGTGTCCCTGGAAGTCGGCATGACGATGACCCTCTCTGTTCGGGCCCAGCATGACGACGGGGTGTGACAGCGACGCCCATTGCGTCAGGCGGCGGGCAGCGCCGACAGCGCGATGCGCAGGGTCTGCTCCAGCCCCCAGGCCACGCTCTCGGTGCGCACGGCGTCCGGGGCGGCGACCGCCAGGAACGGCGGGCCGGCGACCCGGTAGTGGGCGAACGCCGGCGAGCTCATCGCGACCGGGATGGCGAGGGCCGGCGGGACGTCGGCCGTCAGCGCGGCGATGGCGGTCGGGTCCTCTTCCCCGGGCGATCGCGTGACCACGGCCAGGCGGGCGGCACCGGCCAGGCCGGCGTGCAGGTCGGCCAGGCCCTCCCACAGGTCGCGGCAGCCGAGGCATGCCGCCGAGAGGAACAGGAGCAGCACCGGCGCGGCGGCCTCCACCACCTCAATGCGGCAGGGGGCGCCGGCGGGGTCGACGCCCACCACGTCCCGGGGCGCCGTCGTGGGCGGGCCCGCGGTGGTAGGGATGGGGCGGAGCCGGCTCAGGATCTCGGCCGGCGGCTCGGTCATGACGCCTTCGAGGGCGCGCCCGGCTCTTCCTGCTCCTCGTCGGTGATCTCGACCACGCTGCGGCCGTGGCCGCACCACCGGCACTCCACGTCGTCGACGTGATGCGACAGCACCTCCTCGTCCTCGACCACCAGCTCCCCGCCCACGCTGTAGTGGTAGAAGGCCTTGGTCGTCTGCGAGACGGTGACGTCGAAGCGGGTGAGGTTGCCGCAGTGGTCGCAGCGGTATCGAGGGAGGCTCATCCCACCCAACGGTAGTCGGCGCCCCGGCGCCCCCTCCAAGGCCCGCACCCGCATGCACGCGCCTGCGGGCCCGTGGGCCCGGGCTACGCGCCGGCGAGCACCTCGCCGAACACGATCCGGGTCATCGTGACGCCCGGTGCGGAACCCCCGGTCGACGGCGGCGCGCCGGCGCGGGCCTGCTCCTCGGACTCGTACACGGCGATGGACGTGCCGGTCCCGTCGTCGAAGCTCAGCCACCAGGCCGCCACGAAGCCCGGCGCCTGCGTGACGGCGGGGACGAGCTGCTCGAGCCCCTCCCGCGCTGCGTCCAGATCGGTGATCTCGACGTCGACCACGACTGCATGCATTGGCGTTCCTCCTCGCTCAGAGGTCTCGCGATCCTCCCACGGCGGCCGGCCGGTCTGCAGGTCATTGCCGGGGCCACGGCAGGCCCGCTAGATGCGGTTCAGCAGCTCGCTCTTCTTGGCGGCGAACTCCTCCTCGGAGATGATGCCGCGGCGGCGGAGGTCGTCGAGCTCGATCAGCCGGTCCCGCACTTCGAAGGGCGCGGTGGCCGGTGCCGGGGCGCCCGGGGGTGGTGCCGACGCAGCTGGCGGGACCTGCGTGGGAGCGGTGGCGGCGGGTGGCGTGCTGACCCCGAACGGCGGCGTGTCGTGTTGGGCGCTGTCGTGCTGGGCGCTGTCGTGTGGGGCGGTGTCGCCGTGGTCGGTGTCGGCGTGGTCGGTGTCAGCCTGCTCGGCGCCGTGGTCGTGGCGCGCGGCACGGCGTTCGTCGAAGGGCAGCATGTACTCGGGAATGGGCTCGCGCTGGCCGCCGCCGACGATCTCGTTGATCTGCGAGTTGATGACCCGCTGCACGATGGCCGGCTTGCGCATGTACTCCAGCGTCATGGAGTCGTCCTCGCCCTGCACGTCGATGATGAGGCTGCCCGTCCCGAGGAGTCGCTCAATGAGCTCCTGCCTTATGTTGACCTCGGTGATGCGCTGCAGGCGCAGCTGCACGGTGTCGCGGCCGAAGATGCCCTGGCGCACGAGGATGCGCGTCGACGTCAGCGCCACGTCGTAGGAACGCCAGCGGACGTAGCGGCCGAGCAGCCACAGCCCGGGGATGAGGGCGATGATGATGAACGGGTAGTTCGTCCACCCGGGCGGGTTGTGCCACAGGACGACCAGCACGATGATGACGACCCAGATCGCGATGGACGAGAACAGCGGGCCGAACAGGAAGATCCAGTGCGGGCGCAACTCGGCCAGCAGCTCCTCGTCCTCGTTGAGGAACTTCCGAGGCAGGGGCATCGCGCCAGCGTACCGGCGGTGCACACCGCCGAGGGGCACGGTCGCACCCGGGCGTATCCTGGGCCCATGCCATATGCCGAAGTGGAGCCCGACGAGGTCAAGGCGCGCATCGCCCGCGGCGAGGACGTGTTCCTCCTGGACGTGCGCGAGCCCGACGAGGTGGAGGCCTGGGCCTACCCGATCGGGGTGAACATCCCGCTCGGCCAGCTGGGTGACCGGCTCGACGAGCTCCCCAAGGACGTCACCATCGTGGTGGCCTGCCACCTGGGCGGCCGGTCCGCCAGCGCGGCCCAGACGCTGAGCGAGGCCGGATGGACGGCCGAGAACCTCACCGGCGGCGCGGTCGCCTGGGCCGCCGGGGAGCCCGAGTAGGGCTCACCCCCGGGGGTCGGCGCCCCTCCGTCAACAGCAGGCGTGCTGTCTCGGCTTCGCCAGTCCCTGGTGCGGCGACGGGTCCATGGCCGCCACCTCGGACTCGAAGGCCTCGAGGTCGATCCGCCGTCCGCCCAGCCACGTTCCGAGGACGGACACCTCCTCGGCGATCCGGCGGGGGTCGACGGTGTAGGGATCCGTGGAGAGCTCGACGAAGTCAGCCAGCTTGCCGACTTCGAGCGAGCCGACCTTGTCGTCGACGAAGAGTTGTCGGGCCCCGTTGACGGTGACCGCCCGGAGCGCCTGGTCCAGGGTCACGGCCTGGTTCGGGCCGTGGACGGTTCCCGACCGGGTCGTCCGGGTCACGGTGCCCTGCAGGTTGAGCAGCACGTCGGGGGGCGACACGGATCCGTCGTTGTGGAACGACACCTCGAGCCCGGCGGCGAACGCGTCGCCGATGGCCTGCCACTGCGACCCGATCTCGGGGGCGAAGAGGGTGCCGTCGAGGAGGTCGCCCCAGAACAGGAACTGGAACGGCCCCATGGAAGCCTCCACGCCCAGGGCGGCGGCCCGCTGGAACTGCTCCTTGCGGCAGGCACCGAGGTGCTCGACCCGCCACCGGTGGTCGGTACCGAGGAGCGTGTGTGCCCTCAGGCCACGTTCGTACACGTCGAGCACCACGTCGAAGGCGGCGTCGCCGTTGCAGTGGAAGGACATCTGCCATCCTTCGGGAGCGTGCGCGTCGAGGACGGCGGTGAGCTCCTCGGGGGTGTAGTTCATGGCCGACGTACCCGCCGGACCCAGCGGGATCTGCGCCCGGTTGACGACGTCGTTGGACAGGTAGGGAAACGACAGGGCGGCGGTGCCGATCCACGGGGACCCGTCGGCCCAGAGCTTGATCCCCTGTTTGCGCACCATGTCGGGCCGGGGGGACTCCAGCGTCGCCCCACACTCCTCGGACGTCGACACGTGGTACAGCGAGAGGCGCAAGGGGCAGTCGGCGACCGCGGCCAGCGCCTCGTACCCCTTCAGGTAGGTGCTGTCGTACGTCATGTCGGAGGTGGACGTGATGCCGTTCGACGCCATCAGCCGGTACCACTTGGCCGCGGAGTGCAGCGGGTGCGTCACCACCGCGGCCATGAGGGGCCCGGCGACCGCCATCACGGCCGGGAGCTCGAAGGCGCAGCCGTCGAGCTGGCCGTCGGTGGTACGGCCGTAGGACCCGCCCACCGGATCCGCCGGTGCGTGCTGGTCCCAACCGAGCATCGCCATGGTCGCGGTGTTGAAGTACGCCAGGTGCCCCGAGTTGTCCGCGACCAGGACGGGCCGGCTGGGGAAGTAGCGGTCCAGCACGGCTGCGCTCGGCATGGGCGCGGCCTGCAGCAGGCGGTCCACACCGTTGAAGAGCAGCGGTTGGTGGGCCGGTGTCTCGGCGTTGAGCTTCGTGAAGAGCGTCGTCACGTCGCTCCACGTGGGATACCCGACAGAGGGGGCGATCCAGATGGCCGGCGACTGCGTCATCACACCGGAGACGAAAGGGTGGCTGTGCGGTTCGACGAAGCCGGGAAGCAGGACCGTGTCGCGCAGCCGGGTCACCGTGGCCCCGGGGGACGCCGCCGCGCACTCGTCGAGCGAGCCCACCGCGGTGATGACCCCGGAGGACACGTCGAAGGCGATGGCGTCGGCCCGCGGCGCGGCAGGATCCATGGTGATGATGGAGGCGGCGACGAGGATCTCCGATCCCTCCCGCGCTCCGGTCACGCCTGCTCCCACACCGCTCACGAGCGCCCCTCACCGTCCTGCGTCCACGTGCGTGGATGGGCCAACGCTACTCCCCGAAGGTTCCGCGCCCCGAGGGTCCCGACGGCGGCGGTCGCCGCTCCCGGGTCGTGCCCACGGTCCGGGGTGACGTCATCGGGAACAGGACGGGGGTGGCCAGCGCGTGCACCATGGCATCGGCGAACCGGAAGGCTCCGGAGGAGTAGACGCGGCACGACTCGTCCACCTCGGCCACCGGGCAGAAGTGCACACCGTCCGGGGCGCGGACCACGTTGGACGGCACACCCTTGACCACCGGTCCCGTACAGGGCTCCCCGATGAAGCAGGGCAGCGTCCGCGTGTAGACGCCACCCGGCCCCTCGACGGCCGCGCCGGCGTCGACGTAGGTCACGTGCCCGGGGTCGGCGGCCGCGATCTGCGCGTACTGGGCATCGAGCGCGCCCCAGTCGTGCACCGATGCCTGTTGGGCCCGCGTCACCGGGGCACCGACCAGGAAGACACGTGCGCCCGTCGAGACCCAGATGGCGATGGCGGCCATGGTGTCGGTCTTGTACCTGGCGTAGTACGCCGGCGTGTAGTCGACGATGCCCGCCATGCAGGGCGTGAGCGCGTTGCCGCTGAACTCGAGGACGACCGCCTCGAAGTGGGCCGTTGCGGCGAGCCGTCGCATCCTGGGCAGCCAGTCGCAGATGGCCGTGCCCCCGAACGACGAGTAGTAGGTGGCGCTCGACTGATCGGCGGCCGCCATGAGCAGCTTGAAGTAGGGCTCGGCCTGCATGGCGAGCGAGTCGCCGTAGACGGCGACCCGGGCCGGGTAGGCCTCACCTCTCGGGGGAGTCGGTCTCGCCTTGGACGAGCCCTTGGCTCCGGCGGGCGTAGCGACGGTGAGGCACGACGCCAACAGGGCACCGACGGTCACGATGGCCGCGACGACGATCGGCCAGCGACGGGAGGCAATGGGAGTGCGCACTGTCTCGACCTCGCCGCCGCCCGGGGTGATGCGGCGCTCTCGCTCCGCCCACGGGTGCGGGCAACGCAAGGACCTCCTGCGTCCCGCTCACGATGCGCCGCCGGCACGCGGCGGAACAGGGCAGAAGGTCACATCGGTTGCCCGCCGCCCGGATCGGGCCCGGAGGGAAGCCGTGGCTCCCCTCCGACGTCGGCCCGGCGCGGCGACCGGCGAAACTCGTAGGGCTGGTGGGGATCGAACCCACGACCCAAGGATTATGAGTCCTCTGCTCTGACCACTGAGCTACAGCCCCAAGGTGGGGTTCTAGCCTACGGAGGCACAGGAGCGCCCACATTTCACGGAGCGGCAACCTCCGCGGCCAACCGACTGCATGGTCAACGTGGCGGACGCCAAGGCGGTGGCCGTGCTCACGAGCGCCGACCTCACCAACATTGAGACGGGGCTCTCGGTCCAGGAGTCGCTCGGAGAGCGGTGGGACGACGTACCCGTCGTCCTCCGCGTGTTCGACCGCGAGCTCGCCCGCATGATGGAGCAGAGCTTCGGCTTCCAGCACGTCCGGTCGACTCGGCGCTGGCGGCGCCCTGGTTCGTCGGCGCCGCCCTCGGGCTCGAGGTGCTCAGCACGTTCTACGTGGACCAGCAGCCGTTCCTGGTGGCCGGGCTGACCGTGGCGCCGAGCGTTGGGCTCCAGGGCCGGGCGATGCAGGACCTGTCCGCCCGGACCCGGGTCATCGCCCTCAGCCGTGCCGACGGAGGCGAGCTGGAGCACCCGCCGCGCCGGGGCACGGTCTTCGCCGGCGGGGACCGTGCGTTCCTCCTGGGCCCCTACGAGGAGCTGCTCCGGGTCCTCCAGCGCGACCAGACGCCCGTGTAGGGACGGCGCCCGGCATCATGGTGCGCCGTGACCATGCTCGAGGAGGCACCAGCAGAACCCGTCACGCCACTCGAGCCGGCCGCTCCCGGGGCGCGGATCGGCCCGTGGACCCTCGTGGCCCTGGCGGTGGCCTGGGGCCTGTGGGAGCTGCGCCCCGAGCTGCGCGCCGTGCCCTACCTCGACGACAGCTCCCTGCACCAGCAGATGGTCCGCGTCGCGGCGAGCCGGATCCGCCAGGGCCACCTGCCCCTGACCAGCTGGTTCCCCTACCTCGGGCTGGGGTCGCCGCAGTTCCTGCACTACCAGAGCCTGCCGTCCATGATCGCCGGGACGATCGGCACGGTCGTCGATCCCGACACCGTGTTCCGCTGGTCGTTGTACCTCCTCCTCGCCCTGTGGCCGCTGGCGGTGTACTGGAGCGCCCGGCTCTTCGGCCTGAGCCGGTGGACCGCGGCCGCGGCGGCCGCGGTGTCGCCGTTCCTCATGTCGGCAGCCGGGATCGGTTACGAGACCAAGGCCTACGTCTGGGTGGGCTACGGGGTGTGGACCCAGCTCTGGGCCTCGTGGACGCTGCCGCTGGCGTGGGGCTTCACCTACCGGGCCCTCAGGTCCCTGCGCGGGGCGCTGCCCGCCGTCCTCTTCATCATGCTGACGGTCGCCCTGCACTACGAGACCGGGTACCTCGCCTTCGTGCCGCTCGTGGTGTGGCCCTTCCTCGTCCCGTCGGACCTGTGGCGCCGGCTGGCGCGCGCCGCCGTGCTCGGCGCGGCCGCAGTGGCGGCCTCGGCCTGGGTCATCGTCCCGCTGCTCGACCAGTCCCACTGGGCGGCCCGCAACCAGGTGCTCGGTGGCACCGGGCTCGAGAACGGGTACGGCGCGCGCCAGATGCTGTCGTGGCTGTTCACGGGGCAGCTCTACGACGAGGGGCGCTGGGCCGTCGTGACCGTCCTCGTCGCCGTGGGCCTCGGGGTGAGCCTCTGGCGCTGGCGCTCCAGCCTGGCGGGGCGCGCCCTGGTGAGCATCTGGGTGGTGACGCTGCTCATGACGTTCGGACGGACCACGTTCGGGTCGCTCTACGCCATCGTGCCCGGGAGCAGCGACATCTTCATCCGGCGCTTCCAGATGGGCGTGCAGCTCTCGGGCGTCCTGCTGGCCGGCATCGGCGCCGTCTTCGTGGGTCGTCTGGTGCTCGACGCCGCCGTGCGCCTGCTCCCCGAGGATCGGCGGCGGTCGGTCTCTTCACCGGCCGGCCGGGGCATGGTCGCCGCGCTGTGCATCGTCGGGCTCGTCGTCGTGCTGGCGCCGGCCTGGAGCTCGCTCGACAGCTACGACGCGCACAACGCGACCAACGTCGGCCTGCAGGCCCAGGCCGACGCGCAACAGGACCCGCACATCGACGAGCTGCTCGCCTACGTGCGTGCCCACCCGCGCGGCCGGGTGTACGCCGGCCTGCCGACCAATTGGGGCGCCGACTTCGTCGTCGGGGCCGTGCCCGTCTTCAAGTACCTCGAGAGCAAGGACATCGACGAGGTGGGGTACACGCTCCGCACCGCGTCCCTCATGACCGACCCCGAGTACTCCTTCGACGAGACCAACCCGGGCGACTACCCGCTGTTCGGGATCGGGTACGTGATCGTGCCCGAGTCCATGGTGCCGCCGGTGCCGGCGGACAAGGTGACGTGCTCGGGCAGCTACTGCCTGTGGACGCTCCCCGACCCGGGCTACATCCACGTGTACGACACGACGGGGGTGCTGCACGCGACCCGAGCCGACGTCGGCTCGCAGAGCGAGGCCCTGCTGGGTTCCCCCATCCTGGAGGACCAGCGGGACCTGACCGTCGCCTTCAACGGTCAGGCCGCCGCCGAGCCCACGGCGCGGGATGCGGCCGCGCTGCAGGGGCCGCCCGGACACGTGGTGGTCGAGCATGCCGACCTGGAGAACGGGACGGCGAGCGCCGCGGTCGAGACCAACCGGCGGGCCACGGTGGTGCTCAGCGCCTCCTACGACCCGGGTTGGAGCGCCACCGTCGACGGCCACCCGGCTCCGACGGTCATGGTGGCGCCCGCGCTGGTCGGCGTCGTCGTCGGCCCCGGCGTGCACACGGTCACCTTCAGCTACGGCGGCTACGGGTCCTACGTCCCGCTCTTCGTGCTGGCCCTCGCCGTCCTCGTGGCCCTCGCCGTGGCCCCGTTCGTGTGGCGCCGGGTCAGGCGCGCCGGGAACGCCGGGAACGCCGATTCGTAGTCCCGCCCGGTCCGGGCGGAGGCCTACTGCAGGTAGCCCTCGACGGTGTCGGCGGACCGCTGGGTGGCCGCGTCCGGGTCCTGGCCCGCGTTGCGCTTGGCTCGACGCTGGCGCAGGAGGTCCCACATCTCGTCGAGGGTGACTTCGAGGTCGCGCTTGCGCGCCTGCTCCTCGTCACTCAGCCCCTCGCCGACGTGCGCCTCCTCGAGGCGCTGTTCCTCCGCGGCGAGCTCGCTGATCCGCTCGACGATCTGCTTGTCGTCCATGTGTGCTCCCATCGCCGGTCCCTGCTCACCGTGACCGACGCCACGGCGAGCAGGGCCAGTTTGCCGGACTCAGGCCGCGGCGCCCAACTCGGTCCCGTCAACGGCCGCCTCGCCCTCGGCGCCCGCCCCGGACAAGGCGGGGGCGAGCACGTCGGCGATGGTGGCGGCCAGGTGGAACGTCATGACCTCACGGACCTCCTCGGGGACGTCCTCGAGGTCGTTGCCGTTGCGCTCGGGCAGGACCACCTCGGTGAGCCCGGCCCGGTGGGCCGCCAGCACCTTCTGCTTGACGCCGCCGATGGGCAGCACGCGTCCCTGCAGCGTGACCTCACCGGTCATCCCGACCGTGGAGCGCACGGGGACGCCCCGGAGCAGGCTGACCAGCGCCGTCGTCATCGTGACCCCGGCCGACGGCCCGTCCTTGGGGACGGCCCCGGCGGGGACGTGGACGTGGAAGCGCTTGCCGGCGAAGGCGCCCGGGTCGATCCCGAGCTCCTCGGCGTGCGAGCGCACGTAGGACAGCGCGATCTCCGCCGACTCCTTCATCACGTCGCCCAGCTGGCCCGTGAGGGTCAGGCCCTCGGAGCCGTCGGACACGCTGGCCTCCACGAAGAGGACGTCGCCGCCCGCACCCGTGACGGCCAGGCCGGTGACCACGCCGGGCACGCTCGTGCGATCGGCCGCCTCGAAGAAGAAGTGCGGCCGGCCGAGCCAGCCCCGCACGTCGTCGGCCTCGACCACCACCGGGGCTTCGCGCTCGCCCGAAGCGAGCTTCGTGGCCACCTTGCGCAGCATCTTGCCGAGCTCGCGTTCGAGGTTCCGGACGCCGGCCTCCCGGGTGTAGTCGGCCACGATGGCGCGCAACGCGTCGTCGCTGATCTGCACCTCGTCGGGACGCAGCGCGGCCCGGGTCAGCTGGCGGTCCACCAGGTGGTGCTTGGCGATGGAGACCTTCTCGGACTCGGTGTAGCCGTCGATCCGGATGACCTCCATGCGGTCGAGCAGCGGCCCGGGGATGGTCTCGAAGACGTTGGCAGTGGCGATGAACAGCACCCGCGACAGGTCGAGGTCGACCTCGAGGTAGTGGTCACGGAACGTGTGGTTCTGGGCCGGGTCCAACACCTCGAGCAACGCCGACGACGGGTCGCCCCGGTAGTCGGAGCCGATCTTGTCGACCTCGTCGAGGACGATGACCGGGTTCATGGTGCCGGCCTCGCGCAGGGCGCGCACCAGGCGGCCCGGCTGGGCCCCGACGTAGGTGCGGCGGTGGCCGCGGATCTCGGCCTCGTCGCGCACGCCGCCGAGCGAGATGCGGACGAACTTGCGCCCGAGGGCGTTCGCCACGGACTCACCGAGCGACGTCTTGCCGACGCCCGGGGGCCCCACCAGGGTCAGGATGGCGCCCGAGCCGCGCCCGTCCACGGGCGTCAGGCCGCGCTCGGCCTGCAGCTTGCGCACGGCGAGGTGCTCGAGGATGCGCTCCTTCACGTCCTCCAGCCCGTCGTGGTCGGCCTCGAGGATGCGCGACGCCTCGGCGATGTCGAGACGGTCCTCGGACTCGACGCCCCAGGGGAGCTCGAGCACGGTGTCCAGCCACGAGCGGATCCACCCCGTCTCGGGGCTCTGGTCACTGGTGCGCTCGAGCTTGTCGACCTCGCGCTCGACCGCCTTGCGGACGTGCTCGGGCAGCTCGCGCGCCTCGAGCTTGGCCCGGTAGTCGTCGGGGTCGGCCTCGTCGCCGTCCCCGCTGATCTGGCCCAGCTCCTTGCGGATGGCGTCGAGCTGGCGGCGCAGCAGGAACTCGCGCTGCGTCTTCTCCATGCCCTCCTCGACGTCGGTCTTGATCTTCTCTCGCAGCGCCAGGTCGGCCAGGGTGTCGCGCGCCCAACCGAGGACGAGGCGCAGCCGCGCCTCGACGTCGAGCGTCTCGAGCACCTCGACCTTCTGGGTGAGCGAGAGATCGGGTGAGTAGCCCGACACGTCGGCCAGGCGGCTCGGCTCGGTGATCTCGCGCAGCTGCGCGGCGATGCGCCCTGCGCCGCGGGAGTGCAGGATGTTCTCCAGCACGGCGCGGTACTCGCGGGCCAGCTCGTTGACGGCCGGCGTGGGCTCGGGCTCGGCCAGGGGCTCGGCCTCGACCCAGAGCGCGTCACCGGTGCCGGGGACGCCGGTGCCGATGACCGCCCGGCCGTCGCCGCGGACGGCCACGGCGGGGAGCCCGCCCGGCAGGTCCCCCTCCTCCATGACCTCGGCGATCACGCCGACGGTGGCGAATCGGCCCTCGATGTGGGGCACGAGCAGTAGGCGTCCGCCGGCGGAGCGGGCGGCCTCCACGGCCGCCTTGGCCTCGTCCGATTCGAGGGCCATGGTGAAGACCATCCCGGGCAGCACGACGCCCGACTTCAGCGGCAGCAACGGGAGTGTCACGTTTTCGTCAGTCATGGGGTTCTCTTTCTCGGGGAAATTCCTCTGACTGGTCAACCATATGGGTGGCGGCCTGATTCCCGAGCGGTCCGCCCCCCGTCCTGGGCCGGGGCGGGAGGGTGGGCCGGCGGCCCGGAGTTGCCTACGCTGGGGCGATGGACCTGAGCACCGAGACCACCGGCCCCGGACCGGCCGGTGGGACCACGCTGGCACCGCAGCGGCCCGCGCCCGACCTCGACGACGGGGACCACGACCGGATGGCCCACATCGTCCTGGAGGGGTACACCCCCAAGGGCGGCGACTTCGTCTCCATGGGGCCGAGCGTGGTCGAGGGCATGGTGAACCGGACCGCCGTGCGGGCCCTGTGCGGCAAGGAGTGGGTCCCGGGCCGGAACCCGTCGCGCTACGGGCTGTGCCCCACCTGCAAGGAGATCGCCGAGTCGATGGGCTGGAAGATCCCCTCTTCCTGAGCCCGGGGCCGGGCCCGACCCGTGATCTGTACCGCAGGCCCCTCACCCGGGTACCGTGCGGCCAACCGATCGACCGTGGCCGGAGGGGCCGCCGGGGAGGAGCACGTTGGCACAGGTCAGCTTCGACGGCGTCACCAAGCGCTTCGGTGACACCACGGCGGTCGACGACCTGACGCTGTCCATCCCCGACGGCGAGCTCCTGGTCCTGCTGGGCTCGTCGGGCTGCGGCAAGACGACGGCACTGCGCCTGGTGGCCGGCCTCGAGGAGATCAGCGCCGGCACCGTCTCCATCGGCGAGCGCGTCGTCAACGAGGTCGACCCCAAGGACCGCGACGTGGCGATGGTGTTCCAGAGCTACGCGCTCTACCCGCACCTGACCGTCGCCAAGAACATCGAGTTCCCGCTGCGCCAGCGCGGCGTCGACAAGGAGGAGCGCACCACGAAGGTGAAGCGGGCGGCGGAGACCCTCGGCCTGGGGGACCTGCTCGGCCGCAAGCCGGGTCAGCTCTCGGGTGGCCAGCGCCAGCGCGTGGCCCTGGCCCGGGCCATCGTGCGCGAGCCGCTCGTGTTCCTGATGGACGAGCCGCTCTCGAACCTCGATGCCGCGCTGCGGGTGCAGACCCGGGCCGACATCGTCGAACTGCAGAACCGGCTCAAGACCACCACGCTCTACGTCACCCACGACCAGGTCGAGGCCATGACGATGGGCCACCGCATCGCCGTCATGAGCGAGGGCAAGCTGCAGCAGGTCGCCGCGCCCGAGGCCCTGTACGCCAAGCCCACCAACGTCTTCGTGGCGCACTTCCTCGGCAGCCCGGGCATGAACCTGGTCGAGGGGATGCTGGTCGAGAGCGCGTCGGCCGACGCGTCGGGCGGGGGCGGGCGCGGCACGCTGAGCGTCGCCTTCGCCGGCGCCTCGGTGCCGCTGCCGGCCGAGGTGGCGGACTCGGTGCGCGGCAGCGGACCCGACGTCGTGCTCGGCCTGCGGCCCGAGGCGCTGCACCTCAGCCCCGACGGCGTGATCGGCGCATCGGTGATCATCGTCGAGCTGCTGGGCGCCGAGACCCATGTCATCTGCCACACCGAGACCGGCGCCCGCATCATCGTGCGCCAGGGTGCCGGGGCCCCCAAGCCCCGCATCGGCGAGCCGGTGCGCATCGCGGTCGAGCCCGACCCGGAGGCGTACCACCTCTTCGACTCGTCCAGCGGCAACCGCCTGGGCGGCCCGTGACGGCCACGACCGTGCCCGCCGGGCCGGCCCCGCCCCCCGCGCCGGAGCGGGGTGGCGGCCGCGGCCTGCGGACCCGGCTACGCAAGGAGGCCGCCCTCGCCTACGTCCTGCTGCTCCCGGCGCTGGTCCTGTTCGGGGCCTTCTCGTTCTATCCGTTCCTGCGGAACTTCAAGCTGATGCTCTACGAGACACCGCCGGTGCCGGGGCTCCCGTCCCGCTACGTCGGCCTGCACCAGATCATCCCCACGATCACCTCCACGCAGTTCACGCAGAGCCTCGTCACGACGATCATCTTCGTGATCCTGGTGGTGCCGATCAGCCTCCTCCTCGGCCTGGCACTGGCCGTGGCGGCCCACCGCAAGCTCAAGGGCATGGCCGTCTACCGGGTGATCTTCTCCTCGACGGTCGTCAGCTCCGTCGCCGTCGCCTCGGTCGTCTTCGGGACCCTGCTGAACCCGGTCGTGGGGCTGCTGCCCTGGCTCGGCATCAACCCGACGCCGCCCGCGCTCGAGAACACGACCTGGGCCCTCCCCTCGGTCGCGCTGATCACCATCTGGCAGTTCCTCGGCCTGTCGTTCATCATCATGTCGGCGGGGCTGCAGTCGGTTCCCGACGAGCTCCTCGAGGCGGCCCGCATCGACGGCGCCGGCTCCTGGACGCGGTTCTGGCGCATGACCGTGCCGCTGCTCTCCCCCACCATCTTCTTCGCAGTCGTGGTGAGCACTATTTACGCCTTCCAGGCCTTCGGCGCGGTCGACATCCTCATCGGCAACCAGAACGCCGTCCGCCTGCACACCAACGTGCTCATCTACAACATCCTCAACACGCTGCAGATAGAGAGCAACCCGGGGGCGGCCGCCATCATGGCGACGGTGCTGTTCCTCATCATCCTCGGGCTCACCCTCCTGCAGTTGCGCTTCTTGGAACGGCGGGTGAGCTATGCCCGCTGACACCGCGAGGGCGGTGGCACCGCCGGCGGACGTCGCCGCCGCGTCCCCCCGGATGCACCGGCCTCGGCGCCGGCTGCGGACGATCGGCAGCTACACGCTGCTGACGGCGGCGGCCGTGGTGGTGATCTTCCCGATCTACATCACGGTCGTCAACTCGTTGCTCCGGCCCGACCAGCTGGTCCAGCAACCGCCACCCCTCTTCCCGCGGACCCCCCAATGGCACGACTACACGGCGGCCTGGACCACGGGGCAGATGTCCAAGTACGTCGCCACCTCGGCGATCATGACGGCCATCATCGTGGTGGGCCAGCTCGTCACCTCCATCCTCGCCGCCTACGCCTTCGCCTTCCTGCGCTTCCCGTTCAAGCGCACGCTCTTCCTGGTCTGCCTGGTGACGCTCATGATCCCGTTCGAGGTCACCTTCATCACCAACCTCGACACGGTCACCTCGCTGCACTGGTTCAACACCTACGCCGGCCTGTCGATCCCCTTCCTCGCCACCGGCTTCGGCATCTTCCTGCTCCGCCAGGCCTTCCTGCAGATCCCACGCGACCTGCAGGAGGCGGCGCAGCTCGACGGCTACGGGCACCTGCGCTTCATGACCCGGGTGGCCGTGCCGCTCGCCCGCCCGTCCCTCGCCGCGCTGGCCGTCTTCTCCTTCCTCGGGGCGTGGAACCAGTACCTGTGGCCACTGGTGTCGACCGGCGGCACGACGCCGCTGTACACGGTGCAGATCGGCCTGAAGGAGCTCCTCGGCACCGAGGTCTCCCAGATCCCGGTGTCGCTCGCCGGCGCCGTCATCGCGTTCGTGCCGCTGGTGATCCTCCTGATCATCTTCCAGAAGCAGCTGGTCCGCAGCCTCACGGCCGGCGCGGTGAAATAGGGGCGGCAACCGCACCTGCGGCTCCGGTGCTAGGCAATAGACATGCGGATTGCTCGCCTCTCCAGACTCACTCTCGCGACCCTCTTCATGGCGTCGGCCACGGCCACCACCACGGCCGCCGTCGTGGCGTCCGGCGCAGCGCCGGCCGGTGCCGCCACCAAGCTGCCGAGCTGCAACCTCAAGGCGCTGGCCAACCACAAGGGCGTGGTCGACATCACCTTCTGGGAGTCCGCCTCGGAGGCCAACCTCACGACGCTGCAGTCGATCACCAGCGCCTTCAACTCGTCGCAGTCCCAGGTGCACGTGACCCTGGTGACCCAGGCGGGCTACGACGACACCTGGCAGAAGTACCTGGCCGGGCTGAGCAGCGGGCAGCTGCCCGACGCCGTCCAGCTCGAGGACCAGCGCACCCAGGCCGCCATCGACACCAACTCCTTCCTCCCGGTCCAGTCCTGCATGAACGCCGCCAAGTACTCGACGAGCGACTACCTGCCCCGGCCTCTGGCCTACTGGAAGGTGAACGGCGTGCAGTGGGCGCTCCCCTTCGCCGTCTCGGCGCCGATCCTCTACTACAACGAGGCCGCCTTCACGAAGGCCGGGCTGAACCCGGCCGACCCGCCGACGACGCTCCCCCAGATGGTGTCCGACGCCAAGGCGCTCAAGGCCTCGGGCTCGGGCATGGGCCTGGTCCTCGACCCCTGGCACCTCGAGACCTGGCTGGCCACCGCCAACCAGCTCTTCGTGAACAACAAGAACGGGCGCAGCGCCCGGGCGACGGCCGGGGCGTTCGACACCAAGACCGCGGTGTCGATCTTCAGCCAGCTCAAGCAGCTGGTGACCTCGGGCGACGCCACGACGAACCCCTCGACCGGCCCCGACGAGTACGACAACCTGCTCGGCATGGGCAGCGGGAAGTACGGCATGACGATCGAGACCTCGGCCGCGCTCGGCACCGTCACCCAGCTCCTCTCGGGTGGCCAGTACTCCAACGTCAAACTCGGGATCGGCGCCTTCCCGGTGTACAGCTCCTCGGTGCAGGGTGGCGTCGAGCCTGGTGGCTCGGGCGTCTACATCTCGAGCAAGGTGCCCGCCATCGACCAGGCCGCCTCGTGGGAGTATCTCGCCTACATCTGCAACACGCAGTCGCAGGCCACCTGGGCCGCGGGCACGGGCTACATCCCGGTGCGCAAGTCCTCGGCGCAGACGGCGACGGTCCAGCACCTGTGGACCACGAACCCCGGGTACAAGGTCGCCTACAACGAGATCAACAACGGGGCCAACACCCCGGCGACCTCGGGCTCGGTCATCGGGCCCTACGCCGACGTGCGCACCGACATCCTGAACTCGGAGATCTCCATGTACACCGGTGGCGTGTCGCCGAGCAGCGCGGTGAAGTCCGCCGAGTCGAACGTCAACAGCACGATCTCGAGCTACAACAGCCGGCTCGGGGCCTCCTAACCACCTTCGACAGCGTCGGCGCTACCCGCCCGGCTCGGGCGGCGCCAGCTCACGGCGCGACCGGAAGGGCGCCACCAGCTCCTGGATGAGCGCGACCATCGCACCCCCGGCGACGCCGAGGAGGATCCCCGAGAGGAAGGCCTGGTAGCTGTCGTGCTGGGTCTCGCTGGTGTTGACGGCGGAGACCGTGATGGCTGGGCCGCGGCGGACCTCGGTGACCACTGCCAGCCACCCTGGGTCACGCTGGTGGGCTGGGCGATCGACTGGAGGACGTAGTCGGACGCGTCGGCCGCCCCGAGGTTCAGCTGCCGCGTGACGGCGTAGGCGCCGGCCCCGCCGAAGGGTGACACGGGCGGGAAGAGCGCCGTGAGGTAGGCGCCGTCGCGCGCCACCGGGGCGTCGGAGGACCAGCACACCTTCAGGTAGATGGCGCCGCTGCTCCGGACCTCGGTCGCGTCGTAGGCGGTCCCGACGGTCGCGATCTGGGGATGGGTGACCCTCTGGTGGTGCGTCGGCACGGTCTCCAGTGCACCCCCGCCGTCCAGCCCCAGGACGTACGACGACGGGGTGCACACTGGCCGGCGCCGATGAAGTTGAGGTCGATCGTCCAGGAGCCCGCCGTCACGTCGAGGTCCAGCAGCTGCAGCGTGGCCCCGCCGCCGGGCGACAGCGTGAGGTCCTCGGTGAGATGGGCGGTGGGCGGCGAGACGACGAGGACGCCGAGGTCGGACGGCACGCTGGGGAAGCCACCCGATTCCGGTCGGATGGACCACCCGACGAGCGCGAGGGCGCCGGTCACGACGGCCAGCGTGACGATGCCGACCACGTGCAGCTCGCTGACGTACCCGCGCCCCGTTCTCCCGGACACCCCATGTCGGACGTCACGCTAAGGGGCGGGCGGCGGCGCCGGTGGGACCGTCCCGACCGACGGCCCGGGCGCCGCCCTCAGTAGGTGTTCGGCAGCAGGCGCATGGCCTCGTTGCTCAGGCCCCACAGGAGGGCGAGGAGCACGGGTGCCCCGATGAGCCAGGTCCGCAGGATCCCAAGACGCGCCCAGAGCCACCAGACCGCCGCCGAGGCGACCACGAGGCCGCCCAGCCACAGACCCACGAAGGGCCAGGCGGCGGGGTCGCTCTGTCCCGGCACGTCGGACAGCGGCACCTTCTCGGGGCGGTGCGGCGGCGCGACCACGGCCTTGCCCTTCAGCGTGGCCTCGATGCCGACCGTCTGGGACGGCTCCAGGCCCCCCACCCCTCCGGCTCCGGCCGAGGTGACGAGCACGAGGCGGCCCCGGTTGGCCCGGATCGCCGGCTGGTGGGTGCCCGGCGCCAGCAGGCCTTCGACCGTGAACCGGAACAGTCCCTGGCCGGTGCGCACCGTCAACAGATCACCCTTGCGGAGCCGGGCCAGGTCGGCGAAGGGGGCCCCGGCCGTCGTGCTCTTGCCCACCAGGACCGCCTCGCCGCCCTGACCCGGGAGCGGGGTGTCGGCCAGGTGCCCGGGGCCCTGGAGGAGATCGCCCGACGACGTGCCCTCCACGACCACGACGTCGTGGATCCCCGCCGCCGGGGCGTTGAGCAGTGCCACCGGGGTATCGGCGGGGATGACACCTCCGGTGCTGGGGGCGACCAGGCTGGCCGGGGCGAGCAGGCCGCGGAATCGAGCGTAGAGCTGCTGCTGGCTCCGGTGCTCCTGCAGCCCGCTCAACCCGAAGGCGAACACCCCCAGGAAGGCGACCACGACGCTGGCGAAGAGGACGAACGCCAGCACGATCACCAGCGCGCTCGGCCTCGGTGGCCCCTCGGTCGGTGCGGCAGGGCGTGAGGGCTGGGTCTCGTCCGCCTGTGCCTGCGCCTCCGGCTCCTCCGGCGCGTCGACCCCCTCCCCCGCTTCGGCCTCGGCGGGCACCTCCGGGGCGGCCACCTCCTCGGGCGGGGCCGACACGTCGCCGATCACCATCGCCGTCGGCGGCGGCCGAGGAAGAGCGAGGTGAGCGCGGTGAGCGCCACCAGCAGGGCCAGGGTCAGGGTGAACCCGACGGGCAGCCCACGGATCCACAGGACCGTGTCCGACATGGTGGGGAGCCGGATGAAGCCGATCTTGATGGTGTGCACCTTGGCGGCCGCCGCCTCAGCGGCGGGCGACGTCGTGCTGTTGGCCGCCAGGCTGCCGGACGACCCGAACAGCGCGCCGATGAACGCACCGTTGCCGCCGAAGGCGGCCGCGCCGAACGCGGAGGAGGCCGACGCGGCAGACGTTCCCGACCCCCCGGAAGACCCGCCTCCACCGCCCGGAGATCCCGACGCGGTGGTCAACGGGGGCACCTGGCCGTTCTGCGCGGCCACATCGGTCGCGGCGGCCAGCGTGTAGGCGGCGAGTCCGCCGAGACCATCGGCCGCGGTGAGCGGGAGGTACCCCGGCGGGAGCTGCCCCACACCCTCACCGGGCGTCTGACCCGTCCCGGCCGCGAAGGTGAGCAGATCGGCGTAGTCGGTAGCGACGGTGGACGGCAGGCCGCTGGTGGGAACGGCGGCGTAGACGACCAACGTGCCCGGGTACGCCGACGTCCCGGCGCTCGTCTCGAACTGGCCGTAGGGGATCGGCCAGGTGCCGCTGGTGGGATCGGGCTGGAGCAGATCGGTGGTGGCCTCCAACGAGGCGTTGTCGGGCGCCACGAAGGTGCCGGGGGTCGTCTGGAGCGACGCGGCCTGCAGGTCGTAGCGGTCGTCGTCGGCCAAGGGGGTCAGCCCGAGCATGAAGTAGCTCCCGACGGACTGGGTGCCCGTGCCCGACAGGGAGTTCGGCACCCCGGGCGCGTCGGGCTTGCAGGTGGTCGTCGAGTTGGCGTGGTGGAACTGCATCGACTCGCTGACGTCCTCCAGGTTCCCCAGCGGGGCCGCCAGGATGTTGTCGAAGGGCTCGGGGGAGGTCTGCAGGCAGTACTGCACCTCCGGGTTGGCGGCGTAGGCCGTCGACTGCCAGGTCGAGAGCAGGGGCCACTGGTCGACCGGCAGCGCAATGCCCTTGTAGGCGGGGTTCACGACCATGGCAGGGCACACGCCGTTCGCACCGGCCTGGTAGGCGCCCGCGCTGTTGCAGACCGACGGCTCGCCCGAGTTCGTGCCGTCGAGCCAGGCCCGAGCCGTCGGGTCGTCAGTGACGTAGGTGGTGAGCGCCTGAATCACGTCCGAGCTCTCCGACAGGGAGGTGAGCTCGGACGCCGAGAAGGCGCCGACCCCGATCTTGGGGATCCCGGGGTTGAGCGCCTCGAACTCGGGGTCGTCGGTGATGTTGAGCGGGTTGCCGGTCAGCCCGGGGTCGCCCTGGTCCTTCTGGAACACGGGATACGAGTTGGTCAGCAACTTGGCCAGGAGCAAGGGCGTCAATTTGAGCGTGGTGACGGGGTCGCCGTTCGTCCCGTCGATGGAGAACGAGATGGTGAACCCGGTGACCGCCACCGGCGCATTCACCACCGGCTTTCCATAACCCAGTGGCTGGGCCTCGCTGGTGAAGGCCGCGGCGGCCGTACCCGTTGCCACCTGGTTCCGGGCTTGGGGCTCGCTCTCGCTCACATGGTTGAAGGTGAACGTGTCCTTGTCCTGACCCAGGCAGAAGTACGGCTCCCACTGGGACGTTGCCTGCAGCAGGCTCTCGGAGCCGTAGACGTCAATGGTGCTGTTGGAGCTCACGATGGGACACGAGCTCTGCGTCGAGGCGAAGCTGAGCGGGACGGTGATGCGGTTGCGCCAGTTCGACGGGCTCCACCACAGGCCCCCGCTCACGGTGAGGTTGTACGGGAAGTCGGGCGGGCTCCCGATGGCCAACGACCCCGCGGGAACGGCCCCGCCCGCCTCGCAATTGGCGAGATCGGTCGCCGACGGTGCCGGTGACGCGTCGGCGTCGCAATCGATGCCCATGATCGGGACGGCGACGAGCGAGCAGGCGACGCTGGCCGAGCAACCGAGCGTGGCGTTCTCGGTCGCGTCGAACATGTCGAACTCGGTGCTCCCGGTGCCGTCGAGTCCGGTCACGCCGTAGGTCTCGTTGCTCGGCAACGCCGCAGTCTGACCGTTCGTCGCCTCGGGTGGTTCGCCGCAGTAGCCGGCCTGGCCGCCGTCGTAGACCGTCCCGTCCGCCGCCAGCCAGGGCACCCAATACCGCACCGGCGTCCCGTTGCCACCGGTCTCGTCCGTCTGGCAGTACGGCTCCTCCGTCGCCGAGGGAAGCGGGGACGGCTCGTTCACGACGGCCGCTCCCGGCGACGCCGCGTACTGGTCGAGCTGGTACGGCTCGTAGGAGACTCCCCCCTGATACCGGGAGTTCGAGTCCTGGGTCCAACAGGTCTCGGGACTCACCTGGTCACTGCCGCTCGCCGTCCCGCGGCATTCGAGGAGCACGAAGGGGTACTCCTCGTACTCCCCGGCGGAAGAGTTCGGGTCGGGGACGATGTCGCCGGTCGGGTGCGCTCCGGACCACGACACGCCGACTTCCTGCCGGCCCTGCAAGTTGGTGGTCTGGCTGACGTCGAGCGTCACCGTGCGGGTGTCGGCGACGGTCTCCTGGCCGCCCGAGAGGAAGCTCCGCGAGATGGTCTCGGTCTGGGTGAAGGCCGGCGCGCTCGAGGCGTGACTGCCCGTGGCCGCGGTGGCTGGGCGCAGCGGGCCCGAGAGGCCACTGAGGACGAGGCACGCGACGACGGCGGCCGCGGCGAACGGCGAGAGCCTCCTCACGTCCCCTCCTCCTGGCGCCGGCGCGCCCGGCGGTACCCGATGAAGATGGGGACGGCGAAGACGAGCAGGAGGCCGCCACCGACGAACAGCACGACCCACCCCGCCGAGGACAGCCCGCGGCCCGGCAAGAGGGTGGACTCCAGCGGCGGCCGGTTGTCCGATGCCGCGGCGACCGCAGCGACGGCTGATCCCCCCGCTCCCCCGGCCGGACCGGTTGTCGTGCCCGCCGAGGCGGCTGACGTGCCGGCCTGGCCGGGCCGCGTCGTCGTTGTCGCCTTGCTGCCGGCCGCCGCGGCCGAACCCGCGGCCGCGGTCCCACCCGAGGACCCGGCGTGGGTGCCCGGATAGCTCCCGGACTGCGTCGGCGTCGACCCGAGGCCATTCGGTGTGACTCCGGCTGCGCAGGGCCCAACGCCCTGCTGGTCACAGGCGGGCGGTTGCGGAGCGATCGTGGTCAGGTAATTGACGTTCGGCTGACCCGGCACGAAGGTCGGCTCGTTACAGGTCTGGATGTTCAGGTTCGTCAGGTCCACGCTCGGGTCGGCCTGCTGGAGCTTCTGGATCTGGCTGAACGCCGCTTCGACCAGGTTCACGGGCAACGGCGAATAGCCGATGCCCCCGATCTGGCTCTGGCCCTGACAGATTGAGTAGTACTCGAAGTCGGCGATCGACTGACGTTTGCCACTGGTCTCGCTCGGGTCGTTCGGGGCGACTCCCGGACCACCGGTCGGCTCGATCATGTAGACGTAGGACGACAGGGGGTACGTCCGCGGATCGGGATCGGTGTAGACGTTGGTGAGCGTTTGCAGCAGGTAGTCGGGAGAGGACGGGTCCATGTTGATCTGCGCCTGTTCCAGCGCGATCGCCACGTTGTACTGCGTCGGGAGCGTGTAGTAGCCGCCGCTGTTCAGCACCTTGGCCACGGGGTACCCGACGCTGAGCGGATAGGAGTACTCGACGTAGCCGATGGAGCCGTTGGCCGCCGACGACGCGATGTAGTTCATGGCCCCGGTCGATCCGTTCTGGGCGATCTGGTCGCCCTGCCGGGGGAAGTACTCCGTCGGCCCCGACTGACCCGCGAACGGGTCCCAGATGCTCGGGTACTCCGTGGCGAAGTAGTCGGTCAGCTGTTGTGTGGCACCCGAACCCTCGGACTGGACCACCGGGACGATGGGGATTGAGGGAAGCTGGACCCCGTTGTTGTCCTTGGTGATCTCGGGGTCGTCCCAGTTCGTGATCTGGTTGGTGAAGATCTTGGCCAGGGTCTGCCCGGAGAGGCGCAGGTTCTCGACCTGGGTGCCGTCGAACTTGATCTGGTAGGGAAACGAGGTGCCACCGGCCGCCACCGGCAGGTAGGCGTAGGACCGGCCGTTCGAGGTGTCGGAGACCCCGGTCGTCGAGTCGAAGCCCTGGAAGCCGTCGGCGGTGACGGAGAAGTCCGAGACCTTGTTGGCGAAGTCCTGCCGCCCCTGGGAGTCACCGTCTGGGTTGAACGTGACCTGCACGCCCGCGGTGTAGACGTCCTGCACCCATTGGTTGATGGCGTTGGCCGCCCAACTCGAGCCCGAGCCGTTGATCTGGAGGGGGGTGGCGGCACCCGCCTGACCGACCGCGCCGACCAGCGGGCTCAGCGCGACCGCGGCAACGAGCGCGGCACGGGCGACCGACAGCGCGCGCCTCACCGCTCCTCCGCCGGGTCATCCACGTCGCGGATGAAGAAACGCTGGACGACCAGCAGCCGACTGCCCGGACGTCCGCTCTTGTCGCGCACGATCCATCGGGCCACCACGAAAAGCAGGAGCACCATGGCCAGCAGCACGCTGGCCGCCCCGAAGGCACGGGTCAGCGCCAGCGGCTGGTGGGTCTGGTACGACGTGAAGATGAAGAGGGGCAGGGAGGTCATGGGCTCCGAAACCGGGTTGGCGTTGAAGAAGCTCGTGGCCCCCGTCGTGACCAGAACGACCGCCGTCTCCCCGATGCCCCGGGCGACGGCCAGGATCCCGGCCGTCACCAGTCCGGCCCGTGCGCTCGGGAGCACGACCTTCCACGTCGTCTTCCAGTGCGTGGCCCCCAGGGCCTCGCTCGCCTGGCGCAGGCTCCCCGGGACGATCCGCAGCGCCACCTCCGAGGCCCGGGCGACCAGGGGGAGCATGGTCACCGCGATGGCGATGGCGGCAGCCAGCCCCGTCTTGCCGAGGCCGAAGCCCACGACCAGCAAGGCGTAGACGAACAGTCCCGCCAGAATGTCCGACAGCGCCGTCATGGCCTCGACCACAGTGCGGATCAGGTGCGAGCCAGGTCCCCTCACCTCGGTCATGTAGACGGCAGTGCCGATGCCGAGCGGCACTGCGACGACCACGGCGATTCCCACCATGATGAGCGTGCCCACGATGGCGTGGAGGATGCCCCCCTGTGTCAGCGGCGCCGCGCTCGACACGCCGGCCATGTCGTGAGTGAAGAAGTTGAGGTGGCGGAAGGCCGGCCAGCCCTGGACGAAGGTGTAGACGACCGTCGAGGCCAAGGCGAAGATGACGAGCGCAGCGACCAGGTACAGGGTGGCGGTCACGAGGCGTTCCACGACGATGTGGCGGGGGTTGGCGATCGCCACGACGGTCCCGTAGACGGCAAGGAAGACGAAGTACCAGCAGACGGCGAAGCCGACAACGCCGCTGAGGTCCAGCAGATGCAGGTAGCCGACGTAGAGCAGGGCGAAGGAGGCCAGCACCGAGCCACCCAGGGAGAGCCAGTCGTCGACCGTCCGCGCCCGGACCCGGCGCGGCCGACGCTTGGCGACGGGCGGCACCCCCGGGACTTCGGGCGCGCCGCCACTGGCCTCGACGGGTTCGCCCGTGGAGGATCCGGGCGCCTCATCGGCGCGCTCGTCGAGCGTCGCGACTCCTCCGAGGGTCGTCGAGGTGCCCACGTCAGGCCTCCGTGGCCAGTCCGCTGCGGCTGCGCCGGATGATGACGGCCGCCGCGCTGTTCACGCCGAGGGTGATGACGAAGAGGACGAAGCCCGCGGCCAGGAGCGCGGTCAACTGGGACTTGGTGGCGTTGCCGAAGTTCCCGGCGATCAGTGCCGAGACGGTTTGCGTCCCGGCTTCGAGGATCCTCGGCTTGATCACGTACTCGGGCGAGATGATGATCAGCACCGCGGCGGTCTCCCCCAGCGCCCGCCCGAGAGCCAGCATGGTGCCACCGATGATGCCGCCCTTGCCGAAGGGCAGGACCACGGTGCGCGCCACCCCGAAGCGCGTGCCGCCCAGGGCCATGGCGGCTTCGCGCTCGCCGATCGGCGCCTGGTCGAACACGGCCCGCATGACCGCGGTGGCCAGAGGGATCGTCATCATGGCCACCGCCAGGCCGGCGATGAACACCGAGCTGGTGTAGCGGGACTGCTGCCAGATGGCTGCGTTCGGGTCGGTGTCGACCTTGAAGATGGGGATCCACGCCAGGTACTGGCTGAGCCAACGGGCCACGAGGATGGCGTGGGGCTGCAGCAGGAAGAACCCCCAGAGGCCGTAGATGATGCTGGGCACCGCCGCCATCAGGTCGACGGCGGAGACGAGCCAGGACTTCGCCCACTTCGGCGCGTAGTCCGAGACGAAGAGCGCCAGACCCAGGGCAAGCGGAAAGCTGACCACCATGGCGACCAGCGCGACCTCCGCCGTGCCCACGAGCACGGCGGCGATGCCGATACGGTCGAGCTCGGGCAGCCACTGCGTCTGGGTGAAGAAGGAGAGCCCGTAGTGGCGCAGCGTCGGGATGGCCTGGTAGCCGAGGTAGAGGCCGATGCCGGCGGTGATCGCGAGGACCACCATGCCGATCCCTCCGGCCGTGCCGTGGAAGACGCGGTCCGAACGCTCGCGCACCGACGTGAGCTTGCGCGGCACGGCCTGCCGGCCGGCGCCGACGGGGGGGATGAGATCGACGGTCATCCGAACCGGCCGTGGACGTAGTCCGCGGTGCGCGGGTCCCGGGGGTTGTCGAACAGGGACTCGGTCGGGCCCGACTCGACGATGGCCCCCGGCGTCCCCTGTTCGGCCAGGAAGAACGCCGCCTGCTCGGAGACGCGGGCGGCCTGCTGCATGTTGTGCGTGACGATCACGATGGTCACCTGGCTGCGCAGCTCCTCGATCGTGTCCTCGATCCGGCGGGTCGACGTCGGGTCCAAGGCCGAACAGGGCTCGTCCATCAACAGCACCTTGGGCTGCACGGCGAGCGCCCGGGCGATACAGAGTCGCTGCTGCTGGCCACCCGAGAGGGCGGCGCCCGGGCGCGTCAGGCGATCCTTCACCTCGTCCCAGAGACCGGCTCGGATGAGGTTGGACTCCACGAGGTCGGCACGGTCCGCCTTGCTGACCTTGGTGCTGGTGAGCGCCAGACCGGCGGCCACGTTGTCCGCGATGGACATGGCCGGGAAGGGGTTCGGCTTCTGGAAGACCATGCCGATCTGGCGGCGCACGTCGGTCAGCCGATGGCCCGGCGCGTAGATGTCGTCGCCGTCGAGGAGGACCTCACCGGCCAGCTTCGCGCCGAGCACGGACTCGTGCATCCGGTTCAAGATGCGCAGGAACGTCGACTTGCCGCAGCCGGAGGGCCCGATGAGGGCGGTGACCGATGCGGGCGGGACCGACAGCGAGACATCGTCGAGGACCTGGGTGTCACCGAACCAGGCGGAGACCTCGACCGCTTCCAGGCGGGCGGCGTCGGGCCGGGTTTCCGGCCCCACGGACGGCGTCCGTGGGGCCGGAACCTCAATGGCGATGTCGTCGACGGCCATGTCCCGCTATGCCCCGGCGATCCCGACGATCGGCTTGTTGAGCGGCTTGCCGCCCTGGGAGCCGAGGAAGCCGGCGTCGCCGAAGTTGAAGATGCCGCCGTCGCTGGCGACTTCCCAATAGCCGTCGCCCGTGGACGTGGCGGCGATCCCGACGATCGGCTTGTTGAGCGGCTTGCCACCCTGGGAGCCGAGGAAGCCGGCGTCGCCGAAGCTGAAGATGCCGCCGTCGCTGGCGACCTCCCAGTAGCCGTCGCCCGTGGCGGTGGTGGCGATCCCGACGATCGGCTGGTTGAGCGGCTTGCCGCCCTGGGAGCCGTAGAACTTGGCGTCGCCGAAGCTGAAGATGCCGCCGTCGCTGGCCACTTCCCAGTAGCCGCTGCCGTCAGGGGTCACCGCAATGCCGACGATCGGCTTGTTGAGCGGCTTGCCTCCCTCGGATCCGTAGAACACGGCGTCGCCGAAGGCGAAGATGCCGCCGTCGGACGCCACCTCCCAGTAGCCGTTGCCGGTGGTGGTGGCGGTGATGCCCACGATCGGCTTGTTGAGCGGCTTGCCTCCCTCGGAGCCGTAGAACCGGGCGTCGCCGAAGGCGAAGATGCCGCCGTCCGACGCCACTTCCCAGTAGCCCCGGCCGTCGGGAGTCGCCGCGATGCCGACGATCGGGGCGTTGAGCGGCTTGCCACCCTCGGAGCCGTAGAAGCCGGCACCACCGAAGGTGAAGATCCCACCGTCGCTCGCCACTTCCCAATAGCCCGTCGACGGAGCCGGATTGCTCGACACGGCAATCACGGTCCCGGTCAGCTGGGCCGCGGTCGGCGATGTCGTGGAGCTGACCGTGATGGTCACCGAGTGCGTCGAGGCGTCGTACACCTGGTCGCTGAACGGGACCCAAGCGCTGCCGTTCCACCAGTCGATCGACTGGCCATCCGGACCCAGGTCCGAGATGGTGATGGTCAACGAGCTGAACGCACTGCCCGGGGTCAGTGCCACGTCGAAGTACACCCCGGTCCCACCCGAGACCGTGCCCGCCACGGGGTTCCCCGAGTAGGTGGCCACGGTGAGGGCGCCCACGCCGGTGCCCGTGGCCGTGAGCCCATTGACGCTTGCGGTCGCCGTGCCGGATGGTGAGGCCGACGAGGCGCCCTGCGACGAGGTGGCGCCTGCCGGAGGGGCGGGCGGGATCGGACCGGCGGCCGGAGTGACCGCGTTCGACGCGCCCGAGGCCGGTCCGGTGCCGACGCCGTTGGTGGCGGTGACCGTGAAGGTGTAGCTGTCGCCGTTGGTGAGGCCGGTCACGGTGACCGGGCTGGCCGAGCCCGTGGCCGTCTGGCCCCCGTTGGCGCTGGTGGTGGTGTCGGTCGCCGTCACCGTGTAGCCGGTGATGGTGGACCCGCCGTTGGAGGCCGGCGCGCTGAAGCTGACGCTGGCCGAGGCGTTGGCCGGCGTGGCGGAGACCCCGGTGGGAGCCCCCGGCACGGTGGCCTCGGGGGTCACCGGGCTCGACGCGCCCGAGGCCGGCCCGGTCCCGACGCCGTTGGTGGCGGTGACCGTGAAGGTGTAGCTGTCGCCGTTGGTGAGGCCCGTGACGGTGATCGGGCTGGCCGAGCCCGTGGCCGTCTGGCCGCCGTTGCCGCTGGTGGTCGTGTCGGTCGCCGTCACGGTGTAGCCGGTGACGGGTGACCCGCCGTTGGAGGCCGGCGCGCTGAAGCTGACGCTGGCCTGGCCCTGGCCGGCCGAGGCGGAGACCCCGGTCGGTGCCCCCGGCACAGTGGCCGGCGTGACCGCGTTCGACGTGCCCGAGGCCGGCCCGGTCCCCACGCCGTTGGTGGCGGTGACCGTGAAGGTGTAGCTGTCGCCGTTGGTGAGGCCGGTCACGGTGATCGGGCTGGTGGTGCCCGTGGCCGTCTGGCCGCCGTTGGCGGGGGTCGTGTGGTCGGTCGCCGTCACCGTGTAGCCGGTGATGGTGGACCCGCCGTTGGAGGCCGGCGCGCTGAAGCTGACGCTGGCCGAGGCGTTGCCGCGCGTGGCGGAGGCACCGGTCGGTGCGCCCGGGACGGTGACCGGCACCACCGGGCTCGAGGCGCCCGAGGCCGGCCCGGTCCCGACGCCGTTGCTGGCGGTGACGGTAAAGGTGTAGCTGTCGCCGTTGGTGAGGCCGGTGACGTTGATCGGGCTGGTCGTGCCGGTGGCCGTCTGGCCGCCGTTGCCGCTGTGGGTGGTGTCGGTCGCCGTCACCGTGTAGCCGGTGATGGGGGACCCGCCGTTGGAGGCCGGCGCCGTGAAGCTGACGCTGGCCGAGGCATTGCCCGGCGTGGCGGAGACCCCGGTCGGCGCACCCGGTACGGCTTCGGGCGTGACCGCGTTCGACGCGCCCGAGGACGGCCCGGTCCCCACGCCGTTGGTGGCGGTGACCGTGAAGGTGTAGCTGTCGCCGTTGGTGAGGCCGGTCACGGTGATCGGGCTGGTGGTGCCCGTGCCGGTCTGGCCGCCGTTGGCGGGGGTGGTGGTGTCGGTCGCCGTCACGGTGTAGCCGGTGATGGTGGACCCGCCGTTGGAGGCCGGCGCGCTGAAGCTGACGCTGGCCGAGGCGTTGCCACGCGTGGCGGAGGCACCGGTGGGTGGCCCGGGCACGGTGGCCTCGGGGGTCACCGGGCTGGACGCGCCCGAGGCCGGTCCGGTCCCGACGGCGTTGGTGGCGGTGACCGTGAAGGTGTAGGTGTCACCGTCGGTGAGGCCCGTGACGTTGATCGGGCTGGTGGTGCCCGTGCCGGTCTGGCCGCCGTTGCCGCTGTGGGTGGTGTCGGTCGCCGTCACCGTGTAGCCGGTGATCGCAGACCCGCCGTTGGAGGCCGGCGCGCTGAAGCTGACGCTGGCCTGACCCTGGCCGGCCGAGGCGGAGACCCCGGTGGGGGCTCCGGGCACGGTGGCCGGCGTGACCGCGTTCGACGCGCCCGAGGCCGGTCCTGTCCCGACGCCGTTGGTGGCGGTGACCGTGAAGGTGTAGCTGTCGCCGTTGGTGAGGCCCGTGACGGTGATCGGGCTGGCCGAGCCCGTGGCCGTCTGGCCGCCGTTGGCGGGTGTCGTGTGGTCGGTCGCCGTCACCGTGTAGCCGGTGATGGTGGACCCGCCGTTGGAGGCCGGCGCGCTGAAGCTGACGCTGGCCGAGGCATTGGCCGGGGTGGCGGTGGCTCCGGTCGGAGCCCCGGGGTCGGTGGGCGCGTTGATCGTGTACGAGACGGGTGTGCTGGTGGATCCGTCGAACGCCGCACCGGTCGTGGGCGTGTACACCGCGGTGAGGGAGTCGGTGCCGACCGGCAACGCGGTGGTCGTGAGCGTGGCCGTCCCGTTGGTGACCGGCTGCGCGCTCCCAACGGGAGCGCCGCCGCTCTCGAATTGGACGGTCCCCGGCGCGCTGACGTCGGTGACGTTCGCGGTCAACGTGACCGACGTGCCGGAGAGCTGCGGGCTGGCCGGAGTCGGCGTCTCGAGCGTCGTGGTGGTGGTCGCCGCCGGGGAGTAGACGAGGGTCCAGGCGCCGGTGTTGGGATTCACGGAGATGTCGGCCACGTCGTACGAGGTCGAGGTGTTGGGGTGCTGGTAGGTCCGCAGGCGCAGGACGTAGAGGCCGGCATAGCCGTCGGTCGTCGACGTGTCGGTGTTGGGGAACGCCGTGGTCAGCTGCGACAGGCTGTAGCTCTGACCGGTGTAGACGGGCAACGACGAGGTGCCGAGGGCTCCCGGTGCCGAGCTGGGCAAGGACGAGCTGCCGAAGGAGAACCCGTTCCAGTTGCCCGGCGAGGTCACCGGGACGCCGTTCTGCGTCGGGGTGTAGCCGTCGAGGTCCGCCAGGGTCGGCGCAGCCTGCAGGGCGGTGTTCCCCTGGATGTAGGCCGCGATCGGGTTGTCGTCGATGTTCCCGCCAGTGATCACCGCCCCCGA
>Ga0224557_1000752_pt1 | contig 34620 bp, 37 predicted proteins | sample 714S31014metaG_FD_180677 | JGI IMG/M metagenome (GOLD analysis project Ga0224557, IMG submission 180677) | Peat soil microbial communities from Stordalen Mire, Sweden - 717 S3 10-14 | ecosystem: Environmental > Terrestrial > Soil > Wetlands > Peat | place: Sweden: Norrbotten County, Stordalen... | reverse complement strand
CTGCGACCAGCTAGACCGCGCCGACATCATGCTCGCCGGGCTCCACGAGCGGAACAGACACGGCATCGCCCCGCCCGGCCATGCCTGGCCGGAAACAGAAGGACCCCCGATGATCGCCCTGGCCCGCCGCGACCCCGAGAGCCAGACAGTCGTCCTCATCCTGGACACCGCCACCGCCAACGCCGCCATCTTCGCCATCACCGCACACGCCGACGAGCGAGAGGCCCACATCCGCGAGGTCGAGCAATACGGCGAGAGCCTGCCCGAAAACTCCTACGGCCGCCGCAACCGGCAGGCGATCGCCACCCGCGAAACCCGAGTAGCCGCCCGCCTTCGCGCCGTCGAACGCGCCTACCGCATCGCCCACGAACGCGACACCACCCTCAACCCGCCCGACCCCACGAGAACGCTCCGCTCTCCCGAGCATGCAGTCGACAGGGAGATCGAACTCGAGTAAACCACCCAGCCAATCGGCACGCCTTACTGCGGCAGGAGCGCGAGCCCATGAGCTGGGTGGCGGAATCGCGTCGCTGTGGCTGGCGCGCGGCAGGGCCACCGCGCCATCGTCGTGCTGGGCAGATAGGTTGTCGACGACAGGTAGGGCGTCTGGATCGCCGCATGAGCCGGTACAGCCTTCCCCGGAGAGGCCGTTAATGATCTTGGTTGGCGCACGTCATCGGCGCAGGTCAGGAAGCCGAACGACGGCAACTGGCCCCAAACGGCTAGCCAGCATGCCCCATTGCGGCAAGGATGGCGCAACAGCCTGCAAACGCGCAGGTCAGGGATGCCTCCAGAAGGCATCCGTCACAAAGCCCAGCCCGACATCGAGGGCATAGAAACATGTAGCGAGTTGGACTTGCCGGTATCAGGCGTCACAAAGCCCAGCCCGACATCGAGGGCATAGAAACGAGAATCAGCAAGAGCGCCGAACCAGCCGCGATGTCACAAAGCCCAGCCCGACATCGAGGGCATAGAAACTACTACGCGACTGAGCGTCAGATATACATCGACACGTCACAAAGCCCAGCCCGACATCGAGGGCATAGAAACGAAGGACCCCGACGCCAGAGACCGGGAAGAAGAAGACATGTCACAAAGCCCAGCCCGACATCGAGGGCATAGAAACGGTGGGACCGGTGAGGGCCATCTCGTCCGTGATGTCACAAAGCCCAGCCCGACATCGAGGGCATAGAAACTCGATGAGGTCACTGCGCTCGTCGCACGGACCGAGTCACAAAGCCCAGCCCGACATCGAGGGCATAGAAACGGTCAGGCGCTCAGCTGAGCTGTGCGTCTGAAAGGGTCACAAAGCCCAGCCCGACATCGAGGGCATAGAAACTCGAAGGTCCCGGTATAGGTCACCAGGTTGGTACCGGGGTCACAAAGCCCAGCCCGACATCGAGGGCATAGAAACTCCTCGTCCAGTTCGTCGACCTCGAGGTATTCGAGCACAAAGCCCAGCTCGACATCGAGGGCATAAAAACGTTCGTTGCGGTCAGGCTCATCTTGTAGCCGTGCGGTCACAAAGCCCAGCCCGACATCGAGGGCATTGAAACGGAGTGTCCTCCAACTCTTCCACGCCGCTGGAAGTCACAAAGCCCAGCCCGAAATCGAGGGCATAGAGACATGGCGAAGCGGTACGTGCCTCATCTGACTGACACGTACCGCATTGCTGTATACCGTTGCCCTTGCCAGATGGTCACCGTCAGCGGTTGCTACAAGCTGACCGTTTTGCACGTTCGGCCCCGGTCAGGTGTCATCTGGGCTACAGTCATCTGCCATGGCTCGTGGGGCGGGATGAGCGGGGTGGGTCGGTGAGCTTAATTTCCGAACCTGAGCGAGACCTGGTGATAGTCACCCTCGCCGGAGTGCAGCGATTCATCAGCGAGTCGCGGTCGACAGCAGATTTGCATGCTGGCAGCGCGATCGTGTCTGAGCTCGCCGCCGCGATGGTCAGGGCGGGCATTGATTTCGGTGCGAGTGCTGACGGCGCCGACTTCGATCTGGTGATGCCGTCGTTCTCAGCGGACAGCAGTACCCCGAATCGCGTGGTGATGCGCGTCACCGCCGGGAAAGGGCCTGAACTCGCCGAGCATGTGGCAAGTGCCGCCCGGGAGGCATGGCGGGATCAGGAACTCCGGCCCTGGCCGGACGTGACCCGAGACGATGGCGACAACGATGGTGATGGCGCAGGAAAAGATCCCGGATCCGCGCCGCGGACATGGGGCTTCCCGGTAACACGGTGGGTAGTCGTCCCTCCCGATCCGGGAGGCTATGCGGCCCAATGGGAGCATGCGGTCGCTGCGCTGGCGGCCAGGAAGCATATTTATGACTTCGATTTCCCGCCGGCCGACCAGGTGAGGATGTGCGCGCTGACCGGGCGTTGGAGCGCGGTGCCGGCAGCGCCGGCTGGCGCGTGGAATGTCCGCGAGAACGAGTTCCTTTCGGTCGCCGGGCACGCGAGGAGGAAATTCAGCCGGGATGCCCGTCAGGGTTTCCCGTCCACGTGGTCCATCGCGTCGGCGCCTTACCGTGCGGGGCTGATCGAAAGAGCGGCCGGAGACCCGAGCCTTCGGGGCGCCGTGAGCGAACTTCGTGACAACGTCGACGAGTTCCTGAGGTCGTGCGGCAAGCGCGACGGCGACAAGTTGCGGCGCACATCTGGATCGCCGCCAGGTATGCCGCGGTCTGACGACCCGGTCCTCAGCTGGCTGAGCCGTATGGAAGGAGCCTGGTGCGCGCCGTCGTCGTGGGATCCGGCCGCGCTCCACCGCCGGTATGAGCTGGACGAAGTCCCGGACGAAGACTATTGCGAGGTAATCCGCGAGAACGCGCAGGCGCTCCAGGGCGCAGCAGCCAGTAGCGGCGTTGCCCGGCTGACCCCTTATCTAGCTGTGATCATGCAGGACGGCGACCGCATGGGGCGGCACCTGGCCGGCTTCCCGCCTGGCCGTGACGCGCGCGAATGGCACGAGAAGGTTTCTGCCGCGCTAGCGGCTGCGGCCCGGCGGCAGCGGGAGGCGATCGAGTCGGGGGACCGGCTCGGAACCGTCGTTTACGCGGGCGGCGATGACCTGCTGGCCCTGACCCCGGCGGCGACAGCCCTGTCCTGCGTACAGGCCGCGAATGCTGTTTTCGGCGAGACTCTGGACAGCGTGCTCGGCGAGCCGAGCGCGAGTGCGGCCATCGTGTGGTTCCATGCAGCATGGCCGCTGCAATCTGCGGTGGCCGCGGCTCAGCAGCTACTGCATGAGGCGAAGACAGCCGGTCGGCCGGGTCTTGGCCTGGCGGTGATGCGCCGCGGCGGCCAAAGAAGCCACCTGGTTCTGCCCTGGGCGGATCCCGGGTCGGGGATCGCCATGATCAGCCACCTGGAGACACTGGCCGCCTCGCTGAGCGGAGCTCAGCCTGGGCTATCCGGGAGGCTTGCCGCCAGCCTGGAACAGGACCGCGCCGCCCTGGCCACCTTGGGGCCTGTCTGGCTCGGCCGTGAGCTGAGCCGGCGCTCCACGCGTCACGGCGGGGACGCGACGGCTGCCGAAGCCCTCCTGGCGCTCAGCTATGAGGATCCCAGCGGACGCCGCACCAGCCCGGACGCGGCCGTGACGGTCGCCCGGTTCATTGCCGCCGAGACTAAGCCGGCCACCGGAACCAGGCCAGCCACCAGCACGAGAGCGGGAGCGGGGACCCGGTGACTGAACGCTGGGTCGTCCTCGAACCGCTGGATACGGTCACCATCCGCGACGGGCGCGCCTTCGACATGGGGCAGGAATCGGTCGCGCACCTGACCCTGCCGTCGCCGGCCACGTTCGCGGGCGCGATCGGCTCGATTTACGATTCCACGCCCGGTCTGGCCCGCAGGGATCCTTCGGCGCGGGGTACGCGACTGCCACGCCAGGTCCAGGGGCCGATCGTGGTGAGACGGGGCGTAGACGGCTGGGGCGCGCTGCTCCCTGTGCCCTGTGACGTGGTGGTATCGGAAGACGGCGAGGTCGGCCGGCTTGTCACCGGCGAACGGTTCGCCGGGGTCCGATCCGACATCCACGACCAGGTACCGGTGTTGCTGGCCGCGACGGACGCAGATGCAGAGCATCCCGAACAGCTCTGGTGGGACGCGCAACAACTCCAGGAGTACCTGCACGACGGCGAGATCAGCGGCTATTGGGTAGATGCCCCGTGGCAGGTCGAATCGAGGTCCGGTCTGGCCCGCGAGGCAGACCGGACCGTCGCCGAGGGCATGTACTACTCGATCGAGCACCTCCGGCCCGAACCGGACGTCGGTTTCGCCGGCCGCTGTATCGACGGCCCGGACCGGCCGCTGGAGGGAACGGTCGCGTTCGGCGGCCAGGGGCGCCGTGCGGAAGTCCACGGCGATGTCCCTCCGGTCCGGCTCCCAGGGCTGCCCGGCGATTTTCCCGGTGGCAGGCTCCTGCTGTACCTGGCTACTCCGGCTGTCTTTCCCGGCGGTAGCTGGCGGCCGGACCTGGGTGGCGAAGCCGAGCTTGTGACGGCTGCCGTGGACAAGGCCCGGGTTATCACCACCGGTATGGCTGACCGTCGCTCAGGGTCTTTCGGCGCTGGCCGGCTCATGTGGGCAGTCCCCCCTGGAGCCGTCTACTACCTGCAGTTCCGCGACGAGGACGCTGCCAGCGCATGGGCCGGCCAGGTCCACGGCACGGCCCTGCCGCAAGCCGACGACTGGATGATGACAGCCGGTTTCGGACTCGTGCTGACCGGACGCTGGACAGAAGGGTGACCATGGACCGTGCGCTGCTTTTCCTGTATGCCGAGACCCCCGTGCACGTGGGGGCGGACGCCAGCACCGGAGCGCTCGACCTGCCGATCCAGCGCGAGATAGGCACCGGGTTGCCGATCATCAAGGCGGAAAGCCTGAAGGGCGCCCTTCGCGAGCGCTTCCGCCCGGCCCGGGACCAGGTCGCGGACCGGGAACGCTGGCTGCGGATCTTCGGTGCCGAACCGCCTGCCGCCGGGACCAGATCCGCCGAGCTCAGGCCCGGATCGCTGCGCGTGCACGAAGCCCAGCTCGTTGCCTTCCCGGCACCCGCACTGGCCCGCACGTTCGTCTGGGTGACCAGCCCGCTGGCCCGCGCTCGGCTCGAACGGAAGGCCCGGCTCGCTGGCGTGGATATCGCCCCCGCATCCCGCTCGGAAGGCGACGACACGACACCATCAGGTGAGCCTTCCGGACCGGACTGCCTGACCGCGGGGCCGCACACCGGCCTGTCCGTACTAGGACCGTATTCGGTCACCGTGAGCCATAGCCCGGAGCTCGCGGACTGGGCCGCATACCTCGGGCAGGCGGCGCTGCCGGACCTGCCCGAGCACACGTTCTTTAAGAAAAAGCTCGCCACTGACGTGTTCGGGTGCTCCGATGACCTGCTCAGCGCGATCAGCCGGGACTGCGCCCCGGTCGCGGCCAGGGTTCAGCTGGGCACCGGAGAAGACGGCCAGGCGCCTCGCAAGACCGTCCAGCACGGCCCTTTCTACAGCGAGTACCTGCCCGCCGAGACGCTGCTGGCCGCGCTCATCGAATGCGATCGCGCCGATGACCTCGATTACCTGCGCGAGGTCCTGGACCACCAGGTCCTGCGGGTCGGCGGGGACGAGACTGTAGGGAAGGGCCTGATGTGGTGCCGGGTGCTGAGTCCCCGGACCGTTCCGGACACAGATAATGCCGAACGGGCAGGAGCTGGAGCACACCGGTGACCCTTCCCGCCCGCCTAGATCACGGCCTGGCCCGGCGAGCCGCCCAGACCATCGATACTGCCCGCGACGAGCAGACCGGGCGGCTGCCCGATCCGGTGATCACGCGTCTCAAGGGCCTCCCGGCTCTGCTCCGGACCAGCGGGCCGCTGGCGACGCTGGCGTTCTTCGCGGCTAAGGCCGGGGACCGCAACGCCGTGGCACGCGCCTACAAGGTGGTGGGAGCCGCTCTCCGGGAACAAGCCGCCACAGAACTCGGGTCAGCGGACGATGCCGGCGGCAGCCTCGGCGCCTTCATCCTTGACCTGACCGCCGCGGATGTCACCGCGGACCAGCTGGCCCGCATGACCGCCCGGCTGGAGGCCTTCACCTTGTGGCTGCGCCGCCTGGCCGAAGCCGTCGAGCAGGAGCAGGACCGCGGCCGGAGCCAGGCCATGCCGACCCGGGGTGACGAGGCCGGCGATGCCTGACTGGCACCCGGTCGGGCCGCTCGCCGCCGTCGACCGGAACCGTCTCCCGCCACCGGACCATTCCCGGTGCCAGACGGCTAACGCGCTGCTGATAATGCACCGGTCCGCGGTACTGGCTGTCGGCGAGCAGCCCGGCACGGTCAAGCTCGACGACGACTGGATTCGCTCCTGGGCGCGGGTAACCCGGCTCGGTCAGGGAACAGCCGGAAACGACAGCGGGCTTCCGGAGCAGGTCCGCAACCGCCGCCGGGCCGCCTTGGCGTCGCTGGCGACCGAGGGCGGCACGGCAACGAGAACGATTGCCCTCGAGCCGATGACCGCTCTGGTCACCGGCACAGGAGCGGGCGGCATCCGGGATGTGGGCATTGAGCTGCACGGGACCTACGGGTGGCCGGTGCTGCCCGGAACCACCCTCAAGGGGGTCGCTCACTCCTTCGCCCGCGACAGCGGAGTCGCCGCCCCGGACCAGGCGGCTATCTTCGGGGCCCCGCCGGGCGAAGACGGCGATCCGCCGCGAACGGGCGCGGTCACGTTCCTGGACGCCCTGCCCGGCCCGGGCGGCATCGGGGTGGCTGAACACGTCCTGACCCCGCACACTCGCGGCTACCGCCTCGACCCGGACGACGACAACGAGGATGCCGCTGTCCCCCCGGCTGAGTACATCAATCCAGTACCCGTTCCGTTCCTCGTCCTTTCCGGCGGGACTTTCCTCGTTCATCTCATCGGGCCCGAATCCGAAGTGGACCGGGCAGCCGAGCTGCTCAAGCAGGCGGTCCGCGATATCGGCATCGGCGCCAAGACGACCAGCGGCTACGGGTACCTCACCGGCCAGGACAGCCAACCGTGACCACCAGCTACGTCGTGCCATGCGGCATCTCGGTGCTGGACAGGCTAGGCCGCAAACTGCCGGGCGGCAGCGCGGCCGGCGCGCTGGTCAGGACCGTGGAGAAAGGCGCCTGGCTGAACGGCATCAGCCTCGACCAGCATCAGCATGTTCTTTCCGCCTGGCAGGACAAGGCAGCGGCGCGAGCCGACGCCGCCGGCCTGACCGCCGTGATACCCCGCCGGCTCAGCGCCGAGACCCACTGCCTGGCCGGACGCCAGGCAGCCGTCATCCCGCCCGTGACAGAAGGCCGGGTATTCCTGCTCGCCTCCGATACCCGGATGGGCCTCAGCGCCGCATTCTGCGTAGGCCACTACCTGACCAGCGGAACCCTCGCTGACCTGTCCTATACCAGCGCTGATGACACGTCGTTCACACCCGGGACCGCCGCTGCCTCCGTGACGATCGTCCGGGTCAACGGCCTGCAGCCGGACGTTACGCAGTTCAGCCAGGCTGTCACCGCCATCGGCACCGTCCTGCGTGCCGCCTGGGAAGCGGGCGGGCCAGTCGAGGTGCACCTGAGCGGCGGTTTCAAGGCCACCCTGCTGCAGACGCTGGCCATGACCGAGGTGCTCCATTCGCTGGCCCCGGGCCGGGTGTCGGCTTGGTACGCCTTCGAGGACATCGTCGGCGAGGACCCGGACCAGCCAGTCCGGCCGATGCGTATCGGCCTGCGGACTTTCCCGGGGGAGTACCTCGAGGACATGAGGCAGGAGCTTTCCCACGTCGAAAAAGGAGCACGGAATCTGGGCAGTACGACATTCAAGGGCATGGGATGGGACGACGGCCCGCCGCCGCGGCTGAACACATTCGGCCGCGGTTACCTTGCCGTCCTCGGGCGCCCGTCCTCCTCCCCGAGCGACGACAACAGTTGACAGCCGGAATGAGCCAGCTTCCCTGGCAGGATGCCGCCGCCGCGCTGCTCGCCCCCGGCGGCACGGCTGTCCCGGATGCCGCTGCTGGCCTCTTCTTCACCCGGCAGGCCGACCGCATCGATGCCATCCTGGGCAACCCGGCCGCCCGGGAGCGGATCGGGCAGTGGGCTGACCTGATCGAAACGGAAGCTGACCGGGAGACGTTCGGGCTGTTCGCCTACTCGCCGGCGGCCATGCTGACCCGGTTCGCGTCACAGATACCGGAGATGCGCCGCTGGAGCTCGCTGGTCGAACTGTATGAGGCGTGGTCCCAGCTGGCGGCAGGCGAACGCCTCGACATCGTCGAGGAGCGCGGCCGCAGCGTAAGCCTGGCCTACTTCACCCGGACCCGGTGGCTGCTCCTGTCGCTTCCGTTCCGCGCCGGGGCAGACGAGCGTATCTCACCCCTGGACCGGAACCGGATCGACGACGGCTCGGGCCGGATTGTCACCCTGGCCTTGCAGGCGCGTGACGACTGGCTGGCCGTGCTCGGCCGGATCGACGACTTTCCCCGGCTGAAACGCGATATCGACGTCGAGGGCGAGGCGGAGGCCCTCGCGACGCTCGAGATTACCCGGGCCCGGCTGGGCGGGACCGATCCCGGACCTGACATGGCCCGGCCCGAGGTCATGCGATACGCGGTCGGCCGGCTCCTCCTGCCACGATTCGCGCTGCCCCGGGTTTGGCGGATCGTCTGGGGTTCGGCTGGCTGGACGACCCGCCTGATGACCGGCTGCGCCGCACTGCTCTGCACCGTGGCCGTGGCGCTCTTGCTGGCTGGCCTGGCGCAGCCGTCTGGCAGCCTCTTGACCGCGGCCGCGGTCATGGCTGTGGCCTGGTACGGGCTGCTGGCGCTCGCGGCCGCCGTTTACCCGCCCGCGGCCTGGCTGTGGCTGATGCGACAGCCGGCCAGCGCCGCGGTTGGGATGCTGGGCCTGGTGGTGATCCCGCCCGACTGGTGGCATGACGACGGGCATACCCTCCGCGTGGCGACCTGGGCTGCGATCCTGCTCAGCGTGGCCGGCCTCGGGTACCTGTACCTGGAGGCAAGTAGCCACGACGTCCTGGGCTGGCGGCGAGCCTGGCGGCCCGCCGCAGTCGCGGCGTTCGGTTACCTGCATGCCGCCATGGTCTCAGTCATCGGCCTGCGGTTCCTGCTGCCTGAATTCTCCCCGCGTCCCGCCCATCCGCCGTACCTGTCGTGCTGGTGGCATACGCCGGGATGCGGCCCCGAGGCGCTTCCCGCCTGGCTGCTTCTGCTGGTGGCGGCGTCCTGGGCCTTTGCCGCCGGCGTTTTCCTCCAGATCATCTGGGATGACCAGCCCGTGACGGCGCCGCTTGCTCACGTGAGCTGGCGCCGGGAAAGCTGAGCCGACATGCCCCTACCGCCCTGGCACAAGCTGACGCTCACCACCGTCACCCCCGCGTTTCTCGGCCGCTTCGGTGATCCGGACCAGACCGGGGACCGGATCCCGTTCCCGGTTCCCAGCCTGCGCGGTGCACTGGCCTACTGGCTACGCGCCTTGGCCGGCGCGCATCTCGGCAACCACCTGTCCAGCCTGCGCCGAGCCGAGAGCGCCGTCTTCGGCGCCGCGCGCAGCGGAGAGTCCGGCGGACCCTCGACGATCTGGCTCCGCGGTCCAATGATAAAAGTCAGCGCCATCCAGGCTGGTAACGACGGCCTGGGGTACCTGCTCGGTCCCGGACTGCGCGGTACTGACGGTCCGCCGCCCCGGTACCTGAGACCGGGAACTCAGATCGGGCTCGAGATACGGAACACCGGCAGCCCCGCGCACGCCGACCTTTTCCTCTCATCCGTCTGGGCGCTGCGGATCTTCGGCGGCATCGGCGCCCGGGCCCGCCGCGGCTTCGGCACCGTCAGAGTAGACAGGCCGATGTCGGTCCCATGTGACCGGTTCCAGGCCGACTGGCTCCACCGGAATTCCGCCGAGGACCTCGATGACGTCCTCACCTGCGTCGGCGAGAGCCTGACTGAGCTCGAGATCCCGCACCGCTCCGATGACGGCAGCCAGCCCGCTTACCCGAGATTCGATCTCCCGGGCCGCTGGTATCTCCTCGGGCCCGACGTCGCCGTGCCGGAGGCCAACTGCGAGGACGCTCTCACCTGGACAGGGGAGCGGCTGCGCGAATTCCGGCACGACGGCGACGCGGAACGGTCGACGGAGAGCTTCCGGCAAATCGTTCGGCCCTTCCTGGCGGGCGAGAGCTTCACCGGGGAATACCGCGCGGGCGCCCTCGGACTTCCGGTCGTCTACACCACACGGCCGGTCAAGCCCGGCGACGAGAAGCATTCCGCGACAGTCGAGCCGGTCGTGGCCGGCCAGCCGTCGCGTCGTGCGTCGCCGCTGTGGCTGCGCGTCCACGGGAGGTCCGGCACCCGTGGCGCTCCGGGTACGTGGTGGCTACGTTCCCTGGCCTTCGACGCCACCTGGCTGCCGCGCGACGGTGCCCAGCTGCAGATCAAGGACACCAGCGGGGGCGCCCGCAGGTCATCCGAGCCTGTCGAATGGCCCTCGCCTGGCTTGATCCGGCAAGAACTGGATCGATGGTTCACCTACCTTTCCCCCGGAGACGCGGATGCCCACGCTGATTGAACTGCGCCTGAAAGCATCCTGGCCGGTGCGGGAGGATACCCGCCAGCTGCATGGGCTGGCCTGCGCACTGTTCGGCGGGCATTCCAGGCCGGACAATGCGTTCTCAGTCTGGCCGCTGTCCCGGGTCCCCGGCGGGTCGGACGATGAGTGGACATTGCGGGCGGCGTGGCTGGCCGCCGGTGCCGCCCCTGCCGCGGCCATGGCGGAGCAGCTCCGTATCGGTCACGTGAGCTGCACGGTGACCGAGAGCACGCAACGCCGGGTCACGCACGGCCAGCTGGCCTCTGGTCCGGGGGTGACTGAGGCGGCGGTCACCTTCCACTCGGCGACATACTTTTCGCGGAACGGAACGGATTGTGCCGTTCCGGACCCGCGGCTGATCGTCGGCTCCTGGCAGCGTCGCTGGAACGCATCGCTTCCGGCTGAGGGCAGCAGGCTTGCCATCAGGGAGGAAACGTGGCGAGACACCCACCGTGCCCTGCAGCTGGCTGCCTTCGACCTGCGGACCGAAACCCGCGACTCCGGGCACGGCGGCAGCCGGACCGGGTTCACCGGATCGGCGGCCTTGCGCCTAGCCGGGACCGCCCCGGAATCGGCCAAAGCCATCCTGGGCACCTTGGCGCGGTTCGCCGGGTACTGCGGAACCGGCGCGCAGTCATCCCACGGGTTCGGTGCCACGACAGCGGTTCCGGCCGGCCGTAACGACGATGGGTGAATTGCTGGAGCGCGCCTTCACCGAGCAGCGGCTACTCGAGGCGTGGGCCGAAGTGCGCGAGGCAGCGCTCGCCGACGGGGAAGCGGGACCCGCGGTCGAGGAGTTCGAGGCCGCCGCGGCGCGGCACGTCACCCAGCTTGCTACGGCGCTCGCAGATGGCTCATTCGAGCCGCACCCGGTGACGCGGGTGGAGATCCCCAAGCCGAGTGGCGGCATCCGCAAGCTGGCCGTACCTGCGCTGGCTGACCGTATTGTCGAGCGGGCGCTTCTTGTCGAGCTGGATGCGCTCATTGACCCGCTGCTGCTGCCGTGGAGCTTCGCGTACCGGCACGGCCTGGGCGTCCGCGACGCGGTCGCGTGCCTGGCGGAAGCGCGAGACGCCGGAGCGGCGTGGGTTGCGCGGTGCGACATCGATGACTGTTTCGATCACATTCCGCGCTGGGAAGTCCTGCGCATGCTACGAGATGCCGTTCCCGACAGTGCGGCCGTGGATCTGGTGCGCAAGCTCATGGACAGACCCGTCATCGGCGAGCGGGTCGCGCGGGACGGACGCGGACTCGGCCTGCATCAGGGCAGTCCGCTATCGCCGCTACTTTCCAACCTGTACCTGAACTCGTTCGACCGCACTATGCTCGCGCATGGCTACCGGGTCATCCGCTACTCCGACGACATCGCCGTCCCGGTAGCAGACCGCGGTAGCGCCGAAACCGCCCTCTCCGACGTGGCCACGGAACTCGCCGCACTGCGGCTGAATCTCGACCCGGTAAAAAGCCAGGTCGTGTCCTTCGACACTGGAGTGCCGTTTCTAGGATCAGTCGTCACATCGCTGACCAGCCCCGGCGCCCTGGCACTGTCGCATCCGATGGAAACGGTGGTCTACGTAGACCGGCCCGGGAGCCTAATCCGCAGCCGCGGTGACCGGATCACCGTCGAGCACCACGGCGAAGTCCTGTTCCGGCTGAACTTCAAGCGCATTCGCCAGGTAGTGTGCGTCGGCCAGGTCGGCATGACCACACCATTCCTCCACCGCGCCCTGCGCGACGGGATCGACATGTTCTTCCTGGACGAGCACGGTGGGCCAGGCGGTCGGCTGACCTCGCTGGCCTGCGACGACGCGACCGCCCGGCGCGCACAGTACCGTGCTGCCGATGACGAACGCCTGGTCCGGGAACGGGCGAGGACGTTCGTCGACGGGAAGATCGCGAACATGAGGGTGTCGCTGCTGAGAGCGAGCCGCCGCGTCCCGGACCCAGCGGTGACAAGCATTGCCGAAACGCTGGCCATCTCCCGGCTGCTACTTGGCGATGCGACCTCCTATGACCAGATCCTCGGCTACGAGGGAAGCGCGACCAGGGAGTACTTCCGTGCCTGGCGGCAGCTGATCAGCGAGAGCTGGGGGTTCACCGCCCGTGAACGCCGTCCGCCACCTGATCCGGTGAACGCGATGCTTTCCTTCGGATACAGCCTGCTAACCCAGGAATCCATCGCCGCGCTGGAGATGGCCGGACTCGACGCCGCCGTCGGTTTCTTGCACCGTGCTCGCTGGGGCAGGCCCAGCTTGGCTTTGGACCTCATGGAAGAGTTCCGTCCTATTGTCGTCGATGCCGTAGTCCTGAGATGCTTGTCCACCGGCATCGTCCGGTTCGAGGAATTCACCACCACGCCCGATCTCGGCTGCCGGATGACAGCCCGCGCCCGGCAGGCTTACCTAGCCGCCTACGAGCGGCGCATGCTGACTCTGTTCACATATGAGCCCAGCAGCCGCCGAGTCTCTTACCGTGTCGGCTTGGGGCTTCAGGCCAAGGCTCTCGGCGCCGCCCTTGTCGATCCTGACCGCCTCTACCGGCCGGTGAGATGGAAATGAGAACCCGACGGGCCGAGCGAAGCGGACGGAACCCGTGAAGTACGTCGTCACCTACGACATCGCCGATGATCGTCGCCGCGAGGACGTGGCCACGGTCTTGTCCGGGTACGGTCCCAGAGTTCAGCTGAGTGTCTTCGAATGCGAGCTCAGGACTCGCGGGGAATGGGCCAGCCTGCAAGCCAAGCTGCGAGAGCTGACCGATCCGATCGAAGACCAGATCCGGCTCTATCCGCTCGATGACCGCCCTGCCCGCCAGGTCAGGGTGATCGGAGCACGGATGATCGAAGAACGGCAAGACTTCTGGATCGTCACATGACCCGGTACACAGGTGACGGTGAAGCCGTCCAAACGCCCGTGGTTGGCGCACGCAACACCCCAGGCCACGGAGCTGCCCGCCCGAAGACGCGCGAAAACGGCGTCCTCAGGTCCCGGCCGCCGGCCGGTTGGCGCAACCGCCGGCAAAAGCCCAGCTCACGCGCACCCCCACAGGGCATCCGTCGCAAAGCCCAGCCCGATACCGAGGGCATAGAAACACGGGGCGTCGTCCCATTGGCCTCCGACTCGATCAGGGGCCGTCGCAAAGCCCAGCCCGATACCGAGGGCATAGAAACTTTGTTGATCAGGCTAAAGCTGACGTTGCAGTCCGCTGTCGCAAAGCCCAGCCCGATACCGAGGGCATAGAAACGTCAGTCTTGCACGAACTTGACCAAGGAGCAGGCAAAAGTCGCAAAGCCCAGCCCGATACCGAGGGCATAGAAACATCAAGATAGGCACTGGGCGCGCTCCGGGGAGGGTCGCAAAGCCCAGCCCGATACCGAGGGCATAGAAACCTTGTAGGTGATCTGCCCACCGCCGTGCATGACGTCGCAAAGCCCAGCCCGATACCGAGGGCATAGAAACAGTTCTCTGTAGATGATGAATCCACCGCTGAAAGCGTCGCAAAGCCCAGCCCGATACTGAGGGCATAGAAACTGCTGGTCCCACCAGATAGTGACCTTTTGGTCGGCGAGTCGCAAAGCCCAGCCCGATACCGAGGGCATAGAAACCGTGCCCCGAGTTGTCCTACGTAGAACTCTGCGCACTGCGTCGCAAAGCCCAGCCCGATACCGAGGGCATAGAAACCATGATGCCGATGATCATCCCTAGGAAATAGGGGTCGCAAAGCCCAGCCCGATACCGAGGGCATAGAAACGGGACCGTTTCTCGCGATCACCATCAGGACTACTGTTCGTCGCAAAGCCCAGCCCGATACCGAGGGCATAGAAACGCACTAGCCCAGTACTATGGAGCAGCAGATGGTGTCGCAAAGCCCAGCCCGATACCGAGGGCATAGAAACGACGATCACGATCGCCAGGCAGATGCAGATGGTGAGTCGCAAAGCCCAGCCCGATACCGAGGGCATAGAAACGCCCCTCAAGTACGAGTAGCGTGAGGTGATATTGCCGGTCGCAAAGCCCAGCCCGATACCGAGGGCATAGAAACCGGCCGGCCTCGCGGGCCTCGGACGCGGACTCGAAGTCGCAAAGCCCAGCCCGATACCGAGGGCATAGAAACCTCTGCGTTGCCGCCTGGGCGTTAGATCGTGAACGCCAGGGTCGCAAAGTTCAGCCCGATACCGAGGGCATAGAAACGTCGTGGTTGACGCTTTTTCCTGACAAATCCAGGTCGCAAAGCCCAGCCCGATACCGAGGGCATAGAAACCTTGCGACCCTTGCGGGTCACCGTGACACCGACCTGTCGCAAAGCCCAGCCCGATACCGAGGGCATAGAAACCTACCTTATGTTGTGCTCGGCCTTGAAGTCGGTGACGGCGCAATGCCGTTGAATTAAGCAGCAGGATAGAGCAGTCGGATAGTGGGCGGCGAGTCGTGTGTGAGGTTATCCTGAATTCGTTTTTTCGTGGGGAAGGGGCTCTCCCCGGCTTTCAGGTTTATGGTCGTTCCTTAGTTTTCTGCGGCGTGTCGGTCCATAGCGCCCAGCCCGCTTTCCGGTAGCGTCCCGTGCCGGCATGGTGACAGGATGAGGTCGCGGGAGGTCCGGCGGTGGCGGGTTCAGTGTGGGATGAGGTGCTCGATACCGAGCACGCGACGGTGGTGCGGACGTATATCGAGATGTGGCCGCGTAAGGACCGGGTGCCGGAGAAGGTGCTGATCATCGTGGTCGAGCCGGACGAGGAGACCAGGAACCGGCGCCCGGAGTGCGGGCAGCGGGGCCGGCCCGTGGAGCATGACGTGAAGCGGTGGCGGACGCTGGACGTGCACGGCAAGCGGACGTTCCTGGAGGCGGACCTGCCCCGTATCCAGTGCCCCGGGCACGGGAAGATCACCGCGGCGGTGCCGTGGGCCCGCCACGATGACCGGTTCTCGCGGCCGTTTGAGGAGTTCGCGGCGTGGAAGGCCGCGCACATGCCCTGGACCAGGGCAGCCGCGGAGCTGCGGATCACCTGGGAGGCGCTGGCGAACATCTGCGCCCGGGTCGCCGCGGACGCGACGGCCGGGACCGATCGCCTTGACGGGCTGCGGCAGATCGGGATCGACGAGAAGTCCTGGGCAAGGGCAGCGGCAAGTTCCTGGTCATTGTCACTGACCACGGCACCAGCCGGGTCGTGTGGGTCGCCCAGGGCCGCGACCAGGCCACCGTCCGCCAGTTCTTCGACGACCTGGCGAGGAGCGGACCAGGCTGCTCACCCGCGTGTCCGCCGACGGGGCGGACTGGATCCACCCGGTCGTGCGGGAGAAGGCCCCGCAGGCGCAGATCTGCCTGGACGCCTTCCACGTGGTCAAACGGGCCGGGGAAAGGCTCGATGACCTGCGCCGGCGCCTGGCCGGCGAGCTGCGTGCCGCCGGGCGCGGCGACGAGGCCGCCACCCTCGGGGGCGGCATGCGGGCCTTGCGCAAGGATGAGCGGAAGCTGACACCGGGCCAGCGCGGCACCCTAGCCCAGATCGCCGTCACCAGCAAACCGCTGTACAAGGGCTACCTGATCAAGGAGCAGATCCGCGAGGCGTTCAAGGTCAAGGGCGCCGACGGGAGGACGCTGATGCGCGGCGTCACCGCCTGGGCACACCGGTGCCGCATCCCCGAGTTCACCGCCCTCGCCCGGACCCTGTCCCGCTACCAGGACAGCATCCACGCCACCCTGGACGGCGGCCCGTCAAACGGACGGGCCGAAGCGCTCAACGCCCAGGTCAACGCCCTCATTACCCGCGCCAGGGGCTTCCGCACCGCCACCGCGCTCATGAACATGATCCTGTTCGTCCACGGCGGCATCTGCCCCGATTCACCCTACGTGTAAACGATCAGCCAATTCCTGACAGCCGGGGAGAGCCGGGGAAGGTCGTGTGGCTCATTCGTTTCACGGCCCGAGGGCAAGTGCGCTCCCGGCGAGGCGGGTTTGGACGTTCAGTGATTTCCTCAATCGCTTCCCGGACTGCTTTCCCCAGTTTCTGAGGGGGAAAAAGCCGCCTGCCCAGTTACCTGGCGGCGGACAACGCGGAGCGCGCGCATGAAAGACATTCTGTCCGGGTCGAGTTCGGCCTGGTCGGCAGCTTCGCGCATTAGGTGCCGTATTCCGTAGTGGGTAAGGAGAAGGCCCCAGATCTCCTGCTCAACCAGCTCCGGTTTTCGGGACCGGAGGATGGTCCCCGGCCCGCGCTGGTGCGTCTTGAGCTCATCAAACACAAGTTCAGCCTCCCACCGCTGGTGATAAGCTGCGGCGAGTTCGACAGCGGGGGATCTCATCCGGGTCAGTGATATTCGTGACCAGGGTTATGATCTCCTCGCCGTCGCCCCGGTCGGTTATCTCATAATCGACAACCCGCACGTAGAATCCAGGCAGGCCGGTTATTTCAGCCAGCCCTCGGCGAAGCCGGTACGAGTTCCTGGCCTTCTCTCTCGAATCAGCGATGAACGAGAGATAAGAGCCGTCGGCAAGCCATTCCAGAACGGGCAGTTCTACATTCGCCCCTACCCTGAATAGGGCGTCGGCTCCGGCGTCAAGGGTCATCTTGAAATTCGTATAGCTGTACAGCCCTGAGTCGGCCATGACGAGCATCCCCGCCTCCACGGACCCACTCGACAAGATGCGCCGGGTCAGGGTCTCCTCGCCTTCTCCGTCTTTTCCTATTTCCGCGGCGACGACCGCGTGCGTGCCGCACTCCGTCAGTGCAGCCATCCGGACGAAAGGAAACGCGCTCCGTCCCTTTTTTCCCGTGTACCCGAAGTACTCGGCGTTTTCCTCGCTGTCAGGGGCTTCCATGCCGAATCCGTCGACCGCCATCAGGCGTCGCCCGGACAGCCACGCGCCTTTAGTCGATCGCATCGCGCACGGTACTGCGACGCGCCGGTAAAGATCCCGCACTACTTTCGCGCCGAGTCTCTGCCAGGCGTGGCACAGTCCTCCTGGACTTGGCGTTTCCCAGTCTTTCCGCCATGTGCCCATGTAATCTAGCCCGTCGGCCAGCTTTCGCATGACCTCTTCGTAGGGGTCGCCGTAAAACAGCGTCATGGCCATGACGAAATACACCATTACGCGCGCTGGGAGCTTATTCTTGCGGATCTCCTTACGGCCCCCGGATGCGACTACCTCGTCTACCAGCTCGCGCGGAACCAGTCGGGTAAGCGTCCCTATGCCAATGGCGTCGGTCAAAGATGACGGCACGTTGCTGCTGCTAGTCACGAACTCCGGCATTTCGTCAATCTACGGGAGATGCTGTCATCCTGGCAACTATTAAGGCGTTATCCACAGATTTCGGCGTGTCCACCAGTGGATATGTGGAAACCCAGAACCGCAAACCTTAATTCAACGGCATTGGGTGACGGCGTCGTCGCAAAGCCCAGCCCGATACCGAGGGCATAGAAACCCCAACCCTCTTCCTCGTACGCGTTCGGATCAACGAAGTCGCAAAGCCCAGCCCGATACCGAGGGCATAGAAACACTTACTTCTCCGGGCTGCTATCCCAGGTGTCCACCCCGTCGCAAAGTCTGGCCTGATACCGAGGGCATAGAAACAGGTAGTCCTCGAATGTGTGCTCCGCATCCCAGTCGCATTGCCGTACCTAACTAAAGATGTATACAAGCGAGCCCAGCAAATTCCTTGCGGTAGTCCAACTGGACCCGGCGGCGACTTTGCTTCCTTTACTAAGGAGTTCAAAAGTAGCCCGACTCGGACCGGCTGATCTGGCAGAATTGTGCTGTGCGGGATAACGACGGCCGGAAGCTGGATCACAAGACGCTTGAGGTATTGCGGATCCGGGCGGTGGAGCGGGTCGGGGAAGGTGCGCATCCGGAGGATGTGGCCGCTGCGCTGGGGCTGCACCGTAAGACGGTCTATGACTGGCTGGCGAAGTACCGCGAGGGCGGTAAGGACGCGCTGAAAGCCAGGGCGGTGCCGGGCCGTCCGCCGAAGCTGGGGGGCCCGCAGCTGTCCCGGTTGCATGCGCTGATCGCGGGGCGGGATCCGCGGCAGCTGCAGTTCGGGTTCGCGCTGTGGACCCGGGAGATGGTCCGCGAGGTGATCCGCCGCGAGTTCGGTGTCGCGCTGAGCGTGGTCAGCGTCGGGCGGCTGCTGCGCAAGCTCGGCATGTCGCCGCAGCGGCCGCTGCGGCGCGCGTACCAGCAGGACCCGCAGGCGGTGGAGCGGTGGAAGAAGGAGACCTACCCGGGGATCCGGGAGGAGGCCGAGGCCGCGGGCGCGGTGATCTACTTCGCTGATGAGGCCGGGATCCGCTCGGACTACCACTCCGGGACCACCTGGTCCCCGGTCGGGCAGACCCCGGAGGTGAAGAACACCGGGGCCCGGTACTCAGTGAACATGATCTCCGCGGTGTCCGCGAAAGGCGCGCTGCGGTTCGCCGTCTATGAGGGGAACACGACCGCGGCCACGTTCACCGGCTTCTGCAAGCGGCTGCTGCACGATGCGGCCGGGCCGGTCTTCCTCGTCGTGGACGGGCATCCCGCGCACCGGGCGACCGCCACGAAGGAGTTCGCTGCCTCCACCGGGGGCCGGCTCCGGCTGATCTTCCTGCCCGGCTACTCACCCGAGCTCAACCCGGACGAGTGGGTCTGGAAGAACGACGGGCACGACCGCATCGGCAAGACCGGCGTCACCAGCAAAGCCGACCTCAAATCCAAGGCCATCGGCGCCTTGCGGCGGCTGCAGAAACGGCCGGGACTGGTCCGCGCATTCTTCGCCGACCCGCACCTGCGTTATATCACCGCATAAAGGAACCAGTCGGCCTACTTACGTCCGCCTTAGTAAGCGGCTGACGACGGTTGGTGGCCAGAACCCTCACGCCGGCGGCGTCCGCTGTGGGCAGGGACTGATGAGCTTGGGAAGAGCTTGTCCATGGCCTCTGCTCCGGCGGTGAGAACGGGCCGTAGCTCTCGCCGGTAGACGACCTCGGTGGTTCTGGTGTTGGAGTGGCCTGCTAGCCGGGCGATTTCCTCGACGGGTACTCCGGTGCTGGACATCAGGGAGACGAAGGAGTGGCGAAGTTCCCGCGGTGTCCAGTGCTCTCCGATCTTCGCCGCTCTGCAGGCGGCCTTGAATTCCCGCCGGACGTTAGCCGCGTCCAGGGGACCGCCGGTCCGGGTGGAGAAGACCAGGTCATCATCGTCCCATTGCCCGCCCGCTGCGACCCGTTCCTGTGCTTGCCGCTCCTTGTGGGCTCGGAGCGCGTCCACCGCCATGTGCGGTAGGCCCAGTGTCCTGCGCGATTTCTCGGTCTTGGTGTCCCCGTGGGACCGGACGGAGCGCCACACTGCCGCACTCGCCGGAACGGGTGGCATGGCAGCCGGATCACCGAAGACGACATGCTCCCAGCGCAGCGCTCTGGCCTCTTCGGTGCGGATGCCGGTGGCCAGGCACAGGGAGATGTAGGCGTGCATCCTCGTGCCCTGGCAGGCGGCGAGGAGCGCGGACGCTTGCTCGAGGGTCAGGCTGTTGCTCGGCCGGCCGGACTGCCCTTTGGGAGTCTCGGCGAGCGTGGCGACGTTGCGTCCGACGAGGTCCCGGGCCTCCGCGTGCCGTATGGCACGCGTGAGGGCGTTGTGGCCCATGGCCACGGCGGCACTGGAGTAGCGCTGGGCCATCAAGGTGAGCGCATGGTGCACGTCCCCGGCCGTCAATTCGCGTAGTTTCCTGGCGCCGATGGCTGCCAGGATCGGTGCCAGGACGTTCTCGTTCTTCTTGACCGTCTTGGCGGACCGGCCGCTGAGCCCTTCTTTCAGCCAGTCTTCGGCTGCGCGCCGGACCGTGTAGCCCTGGCTTGTCTTGAGGCCGGATTCGAGTTCCTCGTGGAGTTTTTTCAGCCGGTCCTGGACGGCTGTCTTGGTTTTGCCGGAGACCCTGGGGCGGATCCGTTTCCCGTCGGGGCCGTACCCCAGGCTGACCGAGCCTCGCCACCGCCCCTTGCAGTGCCGGTGCCTCTCGCTGTCAGTGCAAGGCCCGTCGTGATCGAAGTAGATGGCGTCTTCGTGCCAGCCGCGGCGTGCGCTCATGGTTCCATAGTATCAAGAGCGGGAGCCATTTACGGGAGCCAATTGCCAGCGATATCTAGCCGCACGGAGCGATGTCAGGCGACATTTCCGCAGCTAGACCGGCATAGAAAATTTCGTTTGGCCTGAGCAGGAGGTTGCCGTTTTTCCATGGTAAGGAGAAGGTCTACGGTTCGATTCCGTAACGGGGCTCCAGGTCATCGATATTTTTCGAATATCGGGTTTCAAGATCAAGAGACTAACCAAGTGATACGGCTCCAGCTGACGGCAGGCGCAGCGCGGCGTATCCAGACACCGGTGCCCTTCTGGTGTGCGGTAATCAGACTCGATTCGACGGCGTCAGACCTCTAGTCACTGGGAACAGCCGGATATGCGCGGATTCGGCCGCTGCCGGTCTCCGTTGGCGGGAGATTGGCAGGCGCTAGAGCGGCGGTCAGGTAGCCGGCTACCTGACCGGCGCTCTAGGCACGACAGTTGCACCTGGATCTGCGCTGAACACCGAGCCGACGGTCGGCTCCAAGGCGCCCCTTGGCTCGCATGACGCTGCGTAAAGTCGCTGACACGCCAGCCGCGCGCCCTCGAATGGACGAGAGCCCCAGGCATGGCGGCCGTCTTCATAACATGCGCCCTCTCCCCACGGTCGGCCTCGCCGTCGCCTAACCAGGCACGGGCCATTCACGTCCCTGGGACGAATTCCGGCCTTCTGCCCGCGACCCTCTCCAGCATGTGTAGGAGGTCGGCTGCACTGGTCACGTCCAGTGCGGTGTCCTCCTCTGCCTCTCGTGCCTCCTGAGTATCCTCCGCCGGTGCGGTATCCTGGTCCTGCTGGGTCTTACCCGGGCCGGCGTCCCGCACCCGGACGGTGATCGGGTCGCCGGCTGTCAGCCTGAACTCGAACGTCTGTCTGCGGGCCTCCCGCAAGACGCGTACCGAGACGATGGCGTCGTAGCGATAGCTGGTTCGTTCCCGTTCGGTAAGAGTTCCTTTCATGAAGCCGAGGTAGGCCTTTACCTGGCGGACTCCGTCCTCAGCCAGCAGGAAGATCCGAAGCTGGTACCCGGCGTACCGCCACGGGGCGCCTTCGATCCGAGCACGTTTGACCGCCACGCCGGGTTCTTCGAGGAACGCGTAAGCGTTTAGGCGGTTCCGGGGCAGTTTGAAGTGGTCAAGCGCCCGGCCCAGCAGGACCGTCCGGTCGCAGCCGAGCCAGCCGGCCATGTCCGCGTCTTCGGGTCTCGCCCATAGTATTTCGCTCCATCGGGCGTACTCCTTGTTGATCGTTACCTGTCGCTTGGCGTGCTCTTCGCTGTCGGCGGCGTATCTCTTGCGTTCCAGGTTGACGCGCAGCCAGCACTGCCACGTCCAGAAGGCACTCAGCAGCGCGATTACGTCGGTCATGTCGGCCAGCGGGTGTACCCGCAGCGCGACGACGGCCCAGACACCGCCGAGGACCAAGACGGTCAGCCCGGTCCGGCGGCCCGCTACCGAACCTGGCCGCGGAATAAGCTCTCGCCGGTACTCATACAAGGTTCCGTTCTGCCAGCGCTGCTCCAGCTGGCGAACTTCGTAGCGGATGAGCCAGGCCACCTCGTTGGCGGGGATCCCGCTGCTCCGGCAGATCGCGATGATCTCGTCTCGGTGGAACTTACGGAATCACGCGACGGCGGCTTTCCAGCGCTCGCGCTCGGCCTTATCCGGCGCGTACCTGTCGAAGTAGCGCTTGAACAGCTTGTCCACCCTGTCGGCGAGCTCGTCGCCTGGAAGGCTGGGTGCGGACCGGTTCGGTACCCGGAACTGTTCGTCCTTCAGGCGGCGTCGCCCGGTCGAGAAGCGCCATTCCAGGTCGGCCGCTGCGGTGACGGCGCCCCCCACGAGGGCAGCCGCAAAGCCGAGCAGCCCGAGAAAGGCCCCGTGCCAGAGAAATTCCCAGCCGAGGTAGCCGGCCGCCGCTACGAACAAGCAGGCGCTGGCCCGCATCGTCAGCCGGACAGCGGCACTGATCCATTCGGGCCGGACCGGCGGGAGGACCACCTTGGCTGGGACCGGCTGGAAGAACATCCAGGCGCGTCCCAGCCGGCCGCCGGAATGCTGCTGAGACTGCGCGATTGTGAGTTCGCGCTGCCACATCTCGTCCTGGAGCGGGCCAGTAAGAAAAAGCTCGAGATGCGGCCGGACCATGTCGCGCTGCTTTTCTCCGAGGCTGTCGAACTGTTTGACCAGGAGTGACATGTCGGTCTTTGCCACCGTCGGCTCAGCCTTAGCCGCAAGCGACGGAAACACCGAGTCGAGGAGCCGGTATATGAGCCGAACGCCGTCCGCCCACGCGTCGTCTCCGGCCTCGGCATACCGGGCCCGGGAATGCCTCAGCTGGTCAGTCTCCTCCTGGGAGAACTGCCGCACGGTCCGGCCGCTGAGCATCGCGATCAGCCAGTGAAACAGGACCTCGCTATTCACAGGGGTGCGCATCATGGTGGTCCAGATGAGCTCTCGTGCCGCCCGGGGATTGCCGCTCTTGAGGTTTTCGACGCCAGCCTGGTACTTGGCCGCGGGCGAGGCATCCTGCCCGACCGTCAACTGGACGTTGCCAGGAATGATGACCGTGTCGATGTCGGCGTACCCTGCTTGCACGCCGACGCGCGATCCATCGCCTGCGACGTTAACCGGCGGGCCGTTCGGTATGGTCATGTCACGCTCCGGATAGCCGCCATAATCGCCGTTACCCCCGCGGCCAGGTCGGCGATACTGCGGAAGGCGCCGCCCGCGCAGGTGAGGGCCAGCCTGAGCCAGCCCGGGCGGATCGCGGGCTTGTCGTCAGCCCTGGCGCCGATCCCGCGGCCGGAGTCCGGTCCGCCTAGCTGGATTCCGCCGTGAATGGTGACGCTGTCCGCCTGGACGCCCACGCGAGCGTCCCCGCTGGCGATGTTGGTCGGTCCGCCGCCGGAAGTGCCGCCAGCGCGGGACCGAGAGGCTGCCCCGCGGCCGTCAGCCAGTTCCGCCGCGAGGACCGTAGCGAGAGCGGTGGCGAACGCGGCGGCATTGGCCGCCGCTCGTGGCTGCCAGCCGGCGTCGTCGGTAGCGGATTTGCTTTCGTCGGCGTAGTCGCTGATGCCCCGCACCATGATCGTCGGCAGGGCGTCGTTCAGATGCCCGGCCTGCGCGACGCCGGCAGCCTCCATTTCGACTGCGACCGCGTCGCTGTAGTGCTCGCGCAGCCACTGACGGGCGTCGGACACCGCCGAGTAATGGGCGATCTCTCCGGCGGCGACCGGCCCGAAGTGAACGCGCGGCGGTAGCGACCCAGCGGGTAGCTGACGTGCCCAGTCACCGGTGCGCTCCAGGTGCGCGGCGATCTGGTACATGCGGTGCGAGAGTTCCCAGGTGCGGGGCCGGGCGGTGAGACCGTCGTCCTGGCTGGTCGCGCCGTGGTAGGCGTAGACGTGAGTCGCCACCACCACGTCGCCGAGGCCGAGGTGGGGCTGCAGCGCACCCGCGACGCCGACGAAGATGACGGCGGCGGGGGCAAATTCGGCCGCCGCACGTTCGGTGATTACCGCTGCGGACTGATTGCCCTTGCCGGTGAGCGCGAGGGCGACCCGGCAGCCGTGGAGGTGCCCGACCTCGAACCGGGTGCCCATGGAGTGCGTATGGGCGTTGATGCCGGACAGCTCCGCCCGTACCGCGCGGTACTCCAGATTCATGGCCGTGAGGATCACGATGGTGGTTTCGTCCATGGACGTCTCTCTCCGTTGGGTGCTGAATCAGCGGGGCGGATCATGGGCGGGTAGAGCACCGTGCCAGGGCCGGCGCGGAAGAGGCGGGCGGGACGGCCGGCGCCTGATCGCCTGGGCATACTGGCTGGGACGACGAAATCGCGGGTGCCCTGGACCTTGCGGTAGAAGTTCCGGGGGTCCAGTTGGATGCCCCAGACCGCCTCGTAGACATGCTGGAGTTCGGAGATCGTGAAGTCCGGCCCGCAGAAGGCGGTGGCCAGCGCCGAGTGTTCCAGCTTGCGGCGCGCACGCTCCACCCCGTCAGCGACGATGCGCCGATGATCGAACGCGAGCCCCAGGCGTGCCGCCAGTACATCATCGGCCCGTATCCAGCGCGCGCTAGCGGCATCCGTGCCGGCTATCGGGTCCGGCAGCCGTGGTGTGATCGCCAGGTAGGCAACGGATACCACCCGCCCGCGAGGATCACGTCCCGGGTCGCCGTACACGCCGGACTGTTCTAGATGCACCGTGTCCGCATCCAGCCCAGTCTCTTCAAAGAGTTCACGGCGGGCCGCCGTCAGGATGGGTTCTGTCTCGTCGCGCAGGAAGCCGCCCGGCAGCGCCATCATCCCCGCATGGGGCTCGACGCCGCGCTGGACCAGCAGCACGTGCAGGCCCGCGTCCCGAAGAGTCAGGATCACCAGGTCGACGGTCAGGAGAACGCTGGGTGCTTGCCATCCCTTGTAGGTCACCTGTGTATCCTGACTTTTTGTCAGATTGACAGGAAGTATCCCGGCGGCTACTTCTCAGTGGCCTTACGGTTAGGTAAGAGCTGGCGTTGCCGGACGATCCCACCCGGTCGCGGGTGGCTTCCGGGATGAGGCCATACCGCTCGCGCTGGACGTTGAGGTAGGTGTGATAGCCATCGGCGGGGATCGGCCGAAGGAGGGATCGGCGTCGACCTGGCGGATACGGGTTCGTCCGGGTAGACCTCCGCGCCTATCCGTAAGGCTTCTCTCGGCCGAATTTAGCCCGATGATGTCGCCAGCAGGCGAATGTCATCGATATCGCGTGTCCTGGTGGCGCGAGCCTTCATCGCGAACACGTGAGCCGACGATGCCGTCATTATGCTCATCCCTGGATAATTGAACGCCCGGCGCTTGCTGGCATCTTTTCCCAGAGATGTATACGCTTTCTTGACCGATGTCACTAGTAACTTCCTGGCCTCCTCCAGGAGAATTCCACGGGCTTGAGATGTTTCCGTTTATATCGCCGGATTTCACGGCCTGCCGGCTCTTACAGCCAGCACTCGCCGTTCGCTAGATCCTCATCGCCGGGGTATTCAGCGAGCTTTGCTTCAAGGGCGGAGATGATTCGTCCGGTGTCTGCTTTGGTACGCCGGTAGCCGCCTGGCATGAAGACCATGCCGAAGTGTCCCGGGCCGCCCGGCGTGATCGCGTCGGAATGCAGCGGCCGGTAGTCGCGCAAGTTATTGGTGACGACCGCTCTGCGCTCAGCCCGTGCCACGGCCAGGACCTCGGGATCTGAGAGTGCCGCCCAGCCTGGGTGTTCTGCTACCGCCAGGACGTCGTGCCCGCGTTCGCGGAGCTCGCGCGCGATGGCCGGGGACAGCATCTCATCCAGCAGCAGCCTCACTGCCTGACGGCATCCTGGCCAGCGGACCAGGCTGTGTGTGCCTCGGCTACTTGCTGCTCATTGGCCTCGATCCACTGATCGATCTCGTCCCGGTAGGCGCCGTAGTAGCTGATGGCGGCCTGGACGAGGCCGAGTGGCAGCTCAAGATAGCGTGCCGTCTCGGCGGCGTCACCGTCGTTGTCTCGTACGGCCGCGATGATCTCCCACACGTCTTTGCCGGTTCCCACCAACCTGGCGCGCCGGCCTGCTGGTCCGTCAGCAAACCGGATGAGCGGATGCTCATCCATCCTCAGCCCCTCTTCCACGTAACGCTGTGCCAGGGTGCGGGGGGCTAGGTGCATGCGCTGCGCGTGCCTGCCAAGACGCGCGATCGTGGAATCGTTCAGCCGGACGCTCAACGGATGACTCATGTAGTGCATCGTAACACGGTGCGCTACGACAGCCGAGTACCAGCTGTTCGCCCGCTGGAACGCCTGCGCACTACGGCCGCCACTGTACAGACCGGCTAATCCGGCGGTTGATGATCGCCATTTGACATCAACAAACTGCGATCCGGATCCAGTGACAAATCAAGTGACAACGACCTCAGGCAACGGCAGACGGAGCGCGACGTACTCAGACGCCGTAATGCCTCCGAGCTGCGGCAATCGGACCCAATGCGACGCCATCTGACGAAATCGGCATGCATGGTAAGGAGAAGGTCTACGGTTCGATTCCGTAACGGGGCTCCAGCTCAGAGAAGTAATTCGAACACAACAAATAGCCTCGGGGGCCATTCCGGGGGCCAACTGGACCCAGCTTCAGCCAGGCCTGAGATCGTGCAGGCAACCGATGTCCTGTCCCGTCCAACCTGAGTCAGGCGTCGTAGATCTGAGTCATTAGCTCGTTGGTCCCGCTGACCTGAGTCATGGGCGCAACATGTCATGGCGCGGACGCATCCTCGGCAAGGGCTGAGCCTGGCACGAGGACAGCGGCGGACGCAATCGCCATCGAGCACGCGGAAGTACCTCGTGACTCCGATCGGCGGGACGATCCGGTCCGGCAAACCGTCCCATCAACATGAACCACGCTGCTATATCGAGCGTCGATGACTCAGGTTGCTTGGGACAGGACAACTTCGGCGAGGTCACGGCCGCCGGGTTTCCGGGGATGATCCGGCGCAGTCCGCGGGATCCCCGGAGCTGTCATAACCTAGCGAAACAGGGTGCCGGGCGGCCCTGATTGGTAACCGCACAGTCAGGCACCGGCACTGTGGACGCCTCAGCCTGGACGGGCTATCCCCAGACGATCGCGATCGGGTCGCGGTCGATCTCGCGCAGTAGGTCGCCGATGTCCGGTGATGGCTCGAGCTGGTCATAGAAGTGGAAACCCAGGTGACGGTCGCGCCAGTCCTGGCATCTGGTCTGTGTTCCAGACAGTGGCCGACGTCGGTGGCGTAGCTGGCCTGATCCCGGCACAGACGTGGGGCCAGGCACCCGTGACCTTTACATGGGTGCTGGGCAGGCGGGTCGGGTCAGAGGCGGGCGGGCAGCTGGAACCACGGCGTCGAGCGGGCTTGCCCGGGCTACAGGCCGAGCCTACCGGGGCTGACCGGCGACCGACGGTACCGTCCAGCGCGGCGCCCATGCCTTTCGGCCGCCCCACAGCCATGCTCATGCGGACTTGGTAGATGGCGCGTTGGGACCTCCGCTTGGAGCGCTGCAGACACGCGCTCATGCCGATGAGCGGACGTGGAGACCAGATAGTGGGGGCTAGATATTTGAGTGAGTCACACATATATTGCGTCTCATGCAGAAGATCATGGAAGCCAAGCTGAAGATCGAGTCATGGGATGAGAAGCCTTACCGGGAACTCGACGAAGGGGGCAAGCTCACCAGAGCTGACGTCCTGCTCTCCGGTCCAGATGATGGACTCACGTCCGCCACCTCAGAGGCACTGATGTTCTACCGGGCCGACGGCACCAGCGCCTACGTCACCGTCATGCATATCGCGGGCACGCTTGGCGGCCGTCATGGCAGCTTCGTACTGCAGGGCCACGGTACATACGACGGGACAACGGCACGCGGCCAATCCCACGTGGTGGAGGGCTCTGGCACGGGCGAACTGGCCGGATTGAGCGGCACAGGCGAGAGCGTGTCCACCCACGACGACTACCCCTTCATGCCCCTTACGCTGAAGTACGACATCGGGTGACAGCACTCGACCGCCAAGCCAATCTGCTGGGTGCCCTCGCACTTGTCATCACCGATCAGACCGCGCAAGCAGTCGCGGCAGCGGCCGGGCAGTCCGTCTCAGCCGCTGCCGCGTTGTCGGCGCTGCACCACTTCCTCGACCGCCCGACACTCGACCAGCTGCACAAGGTACTCGGATTGACACCCTCAGGCGCCGTACGGCTTGTAGACCGACTCGCCGACGCGGGCTTGGTGACGCGCGGAACAGGCGATGACGGACGCTCCCGATCGGTTGTCCTGACCGGCGCCGGTAAGCGGGTGGCCCAGCAAGTCACGGTGGCACGGGCAGCGCTGCTAAGCAGCGTGCTCGATGAGCTGTCCCCCGCCGAACGAGAGACGCTGCACGCGCTGATGAGCCGGATCATGGCCAGCGTCGTCGGCAGCAAGGAAGGCGGCGCCTGGATTTGCCGCCTCTGTGACCTGGACGCCTGTGGCCGCGCGTCCGGTCACTGCCCAGCGGCCAGCGCGGCCGCCGCCAAGTACGCCAACCCGTAGCCGCACCAGCGACAGTCGATGACCAAATCGCGTCAGCACCCGCCGGATATCCGCTTTTGCCGCGGACGGGGTCTGGAGCGCGAGCAGAGAGAGTCAGGCGAGTTCCCCGACCTCGGCGGTCAACTCTCCGCCGGCATCGCCGGTGTTGACGACCCTGCCCGGCTCGAGAAGGAGTACCGCAGTCTCGACGTCGGCTCGGGGGCAGTGCTCGGCGCCGCGGGGCACGACAAAGAGCTCGCGTGGCGCGAGCACGACGCTGCGGTCTCGCATCTGGATGGTGAGCTGTCCGTCGAGGACCAGGAAGAACTCGTCGGTGTCGGTGTGCCGGTGCCAGGTGAACTCGCCCTGGACCTTCACGATCCGGACATCGTAGTCGTTGATCTGGGCAATCTTCTTCGGCGACCAGTGCTCAGTGAAGCGCGCCAGCATCGCGTCCAGGTTTACCGCTTCCATGTCCCCATCGTGACACGCAAAAGCGGTCAGCCTGCGCCGCTCTGCCCGGATCGGACGAGCGGTCATGCCGCGATGATGGCGGTGCTCGGCGTGCGTGACCTGGCGGCCCGTATAGTTCCGGCCTGGAGTTTGCCGTGCTCTGCGGACCTGCCAAGAATCCGCCAGATCTCGTTGCGGGGCCGTTCGAGACTGCCGAGGATGCCGACGACTGGCTTACTGCACGCGTACTCCAGCCAGACCGGTACGCCGTACCGATGCCGCTCACTGCGCCATAAGACTGCTGAATGTAGCGGTGCGTAGCGGCATCGGACCACCGTCCTCATTTGCCGCATATCGCGTGATGGTCATCACCGGCTTCAAGACTGGTCGCGGTGGCAATTCGCTCAGCCGGGGCGCGCTGCGCGGCTGCGCAGCGTGCTCATAGCGATCCGTCTCCGGGGCTAATCGCCAGGAAGCACCTCGAACGCTGGGTGTCTGGGCGCGATGGCGCGGATCTGGTCGTCGCTGGAGTCCGGCCCGGTACCTTCGAAGAAGATACCGACCTCTGCCTTCCACCTCTTCAGATAGGCGCGCAGCACCGGGACCTTCTCGTCGTCGGTCAGCTCTCGGCCGCGGAAGCTCTCGGCGCGCCTGCCCACCCGCAGTTCGCCGGTGCCGACGGCGCGCAAGTTGCGCACCCACTGGGTTTCGCCGCGGGGCGCGACGAGGTAACGGCGGCCGTCGTGGGCGAGCAGGTTCACCGGCGTGGTACGCCACTGCCCGCTCGTCCGGCCTTTCACCGCGAGGACACGCGAGCCGAGAACGCTGAAGCCATGCCGGGTAAGGAATGCCACCAGCTGGTTGAAAACGTTACGCGTGAACCAGCCTGGGGGACGGTAGTAATCGGCCACGCCGCCAGCCTATCCAGAACAACGGCCAAGCCACCCGCACGCATGGATGCGATGACTCCGACAAGACGCCACCTGCCACGTCGGCAGGCGGCGGATATCACTACCGGCCCGTCTACCCGGGAAACGCACTCATTTGCCGCGAGGTGGGCGGGGCGCCTATAGAAGGAGCGACTGCCGGGTGTGAATTAACCCTGAGCCCAGAGGTCGCGATCTCTCACGACGAGCCCATCGGCCCCGAATCGCAGCAATGACATCTCTGCCAGGTCTTTGTTGCTGCCGTCGGTCAGGCTGGTCTGCGCGCTCCAGGCACAGCCGCCTGATCGCCGCCACGATCGGCGTGCCGGACCGGGACAGGGCGGACTCCTCCTCCTTCGCGAACACCCAGGCCATGGAATCCAGCTCCGGCCTGCGGGAATGGATGCGCTGCCGGCAGAGCGCGCCCTCGGCGCGCAGCGCGGCAATGCAGCCGCATCATGCCCGAGCCAGCCGCACTCCCGCACATCCGCCTACCGCTGGGCTGCTTCTCGCATGTCCACGCGCCAACGGTAGCGGCCGGAGGAGGGACGAGGCCTCCTGAGGCTGTCGTCGTCGGATCTCCGGTCATATTCGTAGACCGCGGTCTGGCCGGCCTGGCTCCCGCGCGGGCTCGTGATCCTCGTTTACCATCGGAGCAGCCGAGGAAAGAGTTCACGCTATGCCTGACGATGGTGAGGAAGTTCTCGCTTTTCCCGACACCCAGGCCCGCCGTCTCGCCGGCGTGTCCATGCGGCGACTGCGGTACTGGGAAGAGGCCGGTCTCGTCGTCCCCTCGATCAAGCGCCGCCTCAGCGAGCACAATACGGTGCGGCTCTACAGTTACCAGGATCTGCTTGCCCTGCTCGTGGTGAGTGCCCTGCGGACGGAGCGGAACATGTCGCTTCAGAAGATCCGCCGGGTCGTCACGCATCTGCGGTCGCGCGGCTACCAGGCACCGCTGCGCGAGCTCAAGTTCGCGACCGTTGGCCGTGAGATCTATTTCCAGCATCCCGACGGCCGGTGGGAAGGCGACCTGAGGCCTGATCAGATCGTCATTGTCGAGGTGATTCTCCTGGATCCGCTCCGGCTGCGTATCGATAGGGCCGCCGCGCGCCCGGCCCAGGACGCGGGCCGGGTGGAGAAGCGCCGGGGCGTGCATGCCAGCGCGCCTGTGTTTGCCGGCACCCGGATCCGGGTCGCTACGGTGCAGCGGTATTTGCAGCAGGGTTACCGGGCCGAGGCGATCCTTGAAGCATTTCCCGACCTCAGCCTGGCGGATGTCGAGGAAGCCCGGCGGCAATTGGTCGCAGCGAGCTAGTGCGGTTCCTGCTTGATCACGACGTGGATGCCGCCGTGGGACGTATGCTGCGGCAGCGTGGTCATCAGTGCTGGACAGCGGGCTCGGCTGGTCTGGCGCGCGCCAGGGATGACGAGTTGACGGTGTGGGCTGCGGAGCATCAGGCGGCTGTGGTCAGCACTGATGGTGAATTCAGTCAGCGGCGGATGCAGAACGCGATTGGCTGGCACGTATGGCTCAGGTGCAGCGACTGGGAGGCCAGCGCGGTCCTGGCCGATCATCTAGATGAGGTACTGACCTTGCTGGAGGCACGGGGCGACCTGACAGTGCGAGTGTCCAAGGAGAGTCTGAGCGACTCATCCAAATGGGTCTAAGCGGTCAACCGTCCCTGCGTCCGTCATCCGATGAAGCGCTGTCCGGCCATGGCGCAGGCCACAACACCGCGTCGGGGGCGCAGAGGAAAGCTATTGCCGCCGCCCGGTACTGGCGAGAACGCCTGGTCTGACCGGACGCGGCGGCCTTCGATGATCTCGGTCCTGCTGCCCGTTGCCGGGGCGAAGTCGCGGCTGGCCTTGCCGACCGAGAAAGCGGTGACCAGGGCCCTTCAACCCGCCGGCGAAAGGGTTCTTGTTCGCAACCGGCGCTGGCGACTTCCCGCGGCCGCCGTCACGGACGGTCGCCGCAAGGCCAACACGCGGCGCGCGATATCCGCGTTCTGTACTGGAACGGCCCTTTCAGCTCGGTCCGTTCGAGGCGCGCAGAACGGGATCTTCTGTCGCGCTGGTTATTTCTGGCGGATACGCGGCGGAGTTCAGCGGTCCGGAACTGTTTCGCCTGGTCGGGGGAGGTTTGAGAGCGGCCTGCGGGACCGCCGCCCTGCCCCGGACTGGTCCGCTCGCGAGCGTGGATGGAGCGCCCTCAGTGTCGTTACGCACAGTAGCAGGGTGGCGGGACGCAGGGGCCTCGGGCGCGGACCGGGTCGCCGGATAATCCCCGTACCGCGAGAGCCGCCGGCGCGATGACCGGTGCTATAGGAGCGGCTAGCGGATGTGCGGCCGGGGATCGTGCCCCTGGTAATGCGGTGGCCGGGCGCGCGTGATCGGCAGGGCGTCCAGGCGTGTGTGCCCGCAGGCCGCCTGCGCGTCCCCGCCGTCGGCGCAGCGTGCGTGTCTGGTCATGAGCGGCTGCGATGCCGTCTGCGGTCTCGGCGGTGAGGAATGCCTCGACGACCGGGGCGAGGTGTTCGGCGTCGGTGGCCAGGTCAAGGTGGCCGCCGTGATAGATGTGCAGCTCGCTGCGCGGTATCAGCCGGTGCATGATCCGGGCGTTGGCCAGCGGGATGATGGGGTCGTCGTCGCCGGCCAGGATCAAGGTGGGCTGCTGCAGCCGCGGCAGCCGCGGCAGGCTGGTCCAGCCGATGGCGGAGGCGAGCTGGTAGTAGTAGCCTCTGGCCGGGCCCGGGCGTGCCGTGGGGTGCAGCAGGTCGCGGGCCAGCGCCGGGTCGTCGCGCACGCTGCCGCCGTAGAGCTCGCCGGCGATGCGGGCCGCGTGTGCGGGGTCGTGGTGGCGCCGCGGGGTGAGCATGCGCAGCAGGACGCGGGGATGTCCGGGGATCATCAGCGCGCCGGGGCCGGTGGCCACCAGCACCAGGCGGCGCACCCGGTCCGGGCGGCTCAGGGCGAACTGCTGCGCGAGCCCGCCGCCCCAGGAGATGCCCAGCACGTCGGCCTGCTGATAGCCGAGCTGGTCGAGCAGCCCGCTGAGCAATGGCGGCAACGTGGCCAGGTGGTACGGGAGCGCCGACGCCGGGGATCCGCCGGTGCCGGGCATGTCGAACCGGATGATGGCCCGCCGCCGGTCCAGCGCGTCGACGAACGGCTGGAACACCTCCAGGGGGGCGCCGATGCCGTTGCACAGCAGCAACGGCGGCCAGTCCGGGTTCCCGTCCCGTGCTGCGACTCGCAGGATGCGCCCGCCGATGCTCAGGGTCCGCATCTGCCCGCCCGGGACGGCGCGGCGCGGCCGGCCTGGTATCAGCTGGCGCAGGCCGCTGCCGGCCCCGAACCCGGGCCGCGCTTTCCGCCGGTCCGTCATGGTCCATCTCCTTCATCGCGAACCACGGAACGCGGCAGCGCCGGGAACTGCGGGTTCCGGCGCTGCCGCGCCGCGGCCCTGCCCGCGGGCGCGGCGCTCTCGCTGCCTAAGCCGCGGCCTTGGCGGCTGCGGCCCTCGGCCCTGCCCTGCCCTGGCCGCAGCGGGGACGTTGCCGTGATCACCTCGCCGGCAAACTGCCGCTGGTTCGCGAGCAGGTGCCCGGCGAGCTCGTACCCGCCGGCCACAGCTTCGCGCGCCGTCGGCAGCAGGCCGGCGAGCGGCACGCGGACGGCGGGCATCGCCGGGAGGACATAGTGCACGGCCTCGGCCAGGGGCTTGGCCGCCTCGAGCGCGGTTTCCTGGCCCTTGCGGATGGTGGACAGGAACTTTTCTTCCAGCTCCTGCCTGATGGTGGCAGCCATTGTCCCGCCTCCTCGTCAACTTCTATGCTAACTATATCAAGCATAGATTGGGATATCAAGCGGCCTGCCTGGCCTCCGCAGCCTGGGTCCGCGCCTACCGCGTGCCCGGCAGCGCAGCTGCCGCCTCTGCGCCCGGCGGAACCGCCACCACGCTGGCAGTCAGCAATCTCACCGCCAGCCAGCCCGCCATCACCACTGCCGCCGGCACTGCCGGCCCTTACCGCAGCCAGCCGGCCCTCGCCCGCCACGGCATCTCTTGACATGACGCAGCCGCCGGGTGGTGCGCGGGCGGTGCAGCCAAGGCCTTCCCCAGCCTCGGTCAGCATGCAATCGTCTGGCGAATACGGGGCGAAGTTCAGGAGCCAGAAACATAGTGGCAGGTCAGAGCCTGTATGACAGCGGCCTGTAAAACCGTCGGCTCAACCTTGAGCAACCGCTGGCCCGCAGGCCAGTCAAACCCTTCCGAGCTGAGATGGGCTTCGCACCGGAATGGCTGATATGGGCGTCGTACGTGACGCCTGCACCCGACGGTCCTCAAGCGCCGAGCCGGCGTTCTTCTTGTCCTGAAGGGCTACGGGCACCATTGCAACGTTCACCCTGCGGAGCAGGGACCGTCGGCCCAGCCCGGCACTGGGCGGGGCGAGCTTAATCCGTTGCCCCAGCGGCAGCAGGCA
>Ga0224557_1000750_pt1 | contig 34636 bp, 33 predicted proteins | sample 714S31014metaG_FD_180677 | JGI IMG/M metagenome (GOLD analysis project Ga0224557, IMG submission 180677) | Peat soil microbial communities from Stordalen Mire, Sweden - 717 S3 10-14 | ecosystem: Environmental > Terrestrial > Soil > Wetlands > Peat | place: Sweden: Norrbotten County, Stordalen... | reverse complement strand
CGGCCGCGGCACCGGCGGACGGCGCGGCCGCGGCACCGGCGGACGGCGCGGCCGCGGCACCGGCGGCCGCTCCCTTGCGTCCCTTGCGCCAACCCCTCTTCTTCTTGGGCGTCTCCTCCACGGGTACGGACGAGGCGGCGACGACATCCACCCGATCCCACTGTGCCTCTCCGGTGACCGGATCGATGGGGGGCTGCCAGGTCACCGGTCGAGGCGGCGCGGGCGCCCCGGTTGCACCCGGGGGCGGGGGCGGGGGCGCCTCGGGGGGAACGGCGCCGACCGGCTGCTGCGGGGGTGCCGTCGCACCCGGCGGGGGAACCGGCGCGATTTCGGGCGATCGCGACTTGCGCCACCCCTTGGTCTTCTGCGAGGGCAAGTCGGCCGCGGGTTCCAGCGGCTGGCCGAGCGGTGGGTTGTCCCAGGCCGTAGCGCCGGGCACCGAGTCGGTCGAGAACTCCCATCCGGCGACGACGGGCGACGCACTGGCCAGCCCAGGCAGTGGGGGTGGGGGCAGTGCCTCGGCACCGGGCGGTATGGGGCCGGTGGGGGACACGGCAGACCATGGTGCGGGCCCACCGGCGGAAACGGCAGTTGGTGGTGCAGGGAGAGGCGGTGCTGGAGGGGGAGGCGGTGACAGAGGGGCGGCGGCCAAAGTCGGGGCGGCGGACGACGCCCGGTCGGCCTCGGCGATGGCCCCCGTCCCCGTCGGGGCCGGCTCTGGCACGCTGGCGTTTCCGGAGTTGTCGGCCTGGCCTTCGGCTGCGGCCGCAGCACCCGCGGCCGCAGCGACACCCGCGGCCGTGGCCGTGGCCGGAGCAAAGCGAGGACCGGGAGCCGCTGCAGGGGCGGAAGGGGGGGCCGGGGAAGGGGCGGAAGGGGGCGGAGGCAAAACGACGGCAGCGTCGCCACCCGGGTGGTTCTCCACTGCGGAAGCGGTACCGGTTGCAGCGGCACCGGTGGCTGCACCGGCGGTTGCCGCACCGTCGGCCGTGGGTGCCGTCGGCTGCCCCTTGTACCGGGAGAGCCACGCCGGGAGCGCCTGGTCGAGGTACGCGGCCTGACCGGGTGAGACCGTCGATGTCGGGAGGAGGAATCGGATGGACTGCCCTCCCGAGGTGAGCTCCATGACCGCGGCATCCCGGCCGTCGGGCAGCACGATCTTCTCGTTGCAGGTCGCCGAATCAAGGCCGGACCACACCAGGAGCCGCTCGATCTGGGGCTGGGGACCCTGCACCGTGATACCCGCCGTGGTGAACAACAGGCTGAGTCCCTCAGTGGTCCTGGTCCCCCGCTCGGTGTCACCGGCCAGGGCAACGCCGCCGAGCTGCATGCCCTCGGGAGGCAGTTCCGTGATTCCGACGGTCATGTACCTCTCCTCCGTTGCGGGGGACTCTGTGCTCGATTCATCGGCGTTGCCAATCCTGCCGTCAGTCAGGGCGATGGGGCAAGCTGTGACGGCATTCACTGCGGTGCGCTGTCGGCCATCACCTACGCCTGGCCGCAGCACACTACTCGCAGTGTGCCACGAACGACCCTCGGCGCCGGGCTATTGCCACCTCCTCTGCCGTTGTCCTCAGACTGCGACGCTCTTGCCCTGGCCCACCACGCGTCCCTCGAACGTGGACAGCGGTGCCGTCAGGGCGTCACTCGGGATCGAACCGCCGACGGCAAAGGCCTGGAGCTGGGCTTCGATCCGGTCGCTCCCGAGGTTGACGGACTCCACCTCGACCGGGAGGGGCGTCGACCGGTCGGACACCGTGAAGGTGATCACGAGGCCGACCGTCTGGACTCCTGCCGGGGAGGGAAGGCCCAGCACCGACGCGGTGGCCGGGCCCGGTTGGTCGTTGCCCCCGGTCGTGTCGTTGACACCGAGTTGCAGTTCCGAAGCCACCGCGTTCGCGCTGCACTGCGGATACCCGGGCCTGGCCAACAGCGAGAGGTCGCTCATCTCGTCGTCGTGAGTCCGGACGATGTCTGCCGCCGTCTGGAGTTCCAGCGTGTAGCCGGGCTGCGCTGACGGAGAGGGCCCGATGAAGATCGGAGACGTGGACTGGGCCGTCTGGTCCGCGGCCTGGCCACCCAGCAGGACGGCGCCCTGGTCGTCGGTGATACCCATGCACCGGGAAAAGGCGTCGGTGATCTCCTGCTCGATGGTCTGATCGTGGTGCGAGTTGCCCGAGCCCGAGTTGTCGGTCGAGACACTCCAGCCCTGCGGCAGGTCGCCGTGAGTCAACATGAGCGAATCGGCCAAGCGCTGATCCGACGAGAGCCGTGGTGCCGCAGGGGCCACCGCGGTCGATCGGGCCCCTGGGCGCGACAGGCCGAAGGCCAGGCCGACCGCCCCGAGTAGGAAGGCGATCCCCACGAACAACGTGGCCAGCCGCCGGCGACGTCTCCTCCTCGGCGGCGTCTGGTCATGGGCGCCGGCCGGACTGCGGTAGGGGCTGCCGTAGGGCGCTACCGGGTAGGGAGCGGCACCGTAGGGCGCTACCGGGTAGGGAGCGGCACCGTAGGGCGCTACCGGGTAGGGAGCGGCACCGTAGGGCGCTACCGGGTAGGGAGCGGCACCGTACACGGGGAAGGCGCCGGCAGGAGCGACAGCCGGTGGCCAAGGGGACCACAGGGGCGGAACCGGTCGACGGGCGAGCCACTCCCCCAACGCCGACAGCTGCACCGTCCGCACCGGGTCCGTGCCGATCAGGAGAAGCTGTGCCCGGCCAGCCGAGGTCATGTCGACCGGCAGGACAACGTGGCCGGCCGGATCCGGAGCCATCACCCCGATGGACATCGATGTCACATCGGCCCATCGCACCAGACGCTGATCTCCCCGTTCCGGTGGCCCGGTGATCTCGACGCCCTGTTCGTCGAATACGAGAGTGAGCCCTTCCGTACGGCTCGCCACCGGACCGGCCCCCTCCACCACGGCGACGCTGTCGAAACGGAATCGGGTGGCATCCGGCACCGTCCGGGGCGGTGGCGGGGCGCCATCCACGGGCGACGGTGCGGACGAGTCGGGCACGACGGCATCCCCTTCGTGATCGCCCGTCGGACTCATCGGCATGCAGCCTCCGTCGGCACTGCCCACTGCACTTCCCACGAGTCGGCCGCCATTGCCCAGAAGTCAGCCGGCAAGGGCGTCTGCGATCGCCTCGGACGCAACGTCGAGTGTGTGCTCCAGCTCCGGTTCGCCGTGGGCCATCGACGGGAATGCCACCTCGTACGGCCCGGGTGCAAGCGCCACCCCCCGTGCCAGCATCGCCCGGAAGAACGCCGCGTAGACACCGGTGTCGGCCGACGCCACCGCCCCGCCGTAGTCGCGGACCGGGCCCGAGCCCATGGGTGCGAAGAACAGCCCGAACAACGGTCCGACCACCGGGACCAGTGCCACGAGCGGTCTTCCCCGGTCGTCCACACGGCCCGCCGTGGCCAGCGCGCCGTTCAGAACGTCCTGCAGGCTCGCCGCGAAACTGGCCACGCGTGCCGACAGCGCGGCATACGACCCGGTGTCGAGCTCGTGGAGGACCGCGAGGCCGGCCGCCGTGGCCAGTGGGTTGCCCGAAAGCGTGCCCGCTTGGTAGACGGCGCCGCTGGGGGCCAGCACCGAGAGCACATCGGCACGCCCGCCGAACGCCCCCACGGGCAGACCGCCGCCGATCACCTTCCCGAAGCACCACAGGTCGGGCCGCACCCCCGACCAACCGGAGGCACCTCCCTCACCGAGGCGGAACCCGGTGATCACCTCGTCGAACACCAGTAGTGCCCCCACTGCGTCGCAGGCGACGCGCAACCCTTCGAGGAATCCGTCCACCGGTGGCACCAGGCCCATGTTGGCCGCCACCGCCTCGACGATCACGCACGCCACCCGGTCGTCGAGATCGGGGACGAGGTTGTAGGGGGCGACCACCGTGTCGGCCACCGCCTGCGCCGGCACGCCGGCGGAGTCGGGCAGGCCGAGTGTGGCCACGCCACTGCCCCCACCGGCGAGCAGCCCGTCGGAGTGGCCGTGGTAGCACCCGGCGAACTTCACGATGCGTGACCTTCCGGTGAAGCCGCGGGCCACCCGGATGGCGCTCATCGCCGCCTCCGTCCCCGACGACACCAGGCGGACCTGGTCGCAGCCCTCCACCCGGGCGCAGATGGCCTCGGCCAGCAGCACCTCGCCCTCGGTCGGCGCCCCGAAGGTGGTCCCACGCGCGGCTGCGTCGCCGACTGCCCGCACCACGGCCGGATGGGCATGACCGAGGATCGATGCCCCGTAGGACTGGACGAAATCGAGCAGGCGGTTGCCGTCGGCGTCCCACACGTAGGCGCCCTCCCCGCGTGCCACGAAGTAGGGGTGGCCGCCGACCGAGCGGAACGATCGGACCGGCGAGTTCACTCCACCGGGGATGACCTGGCAGGCCCGCTCGAAGAGCTCTGCCGACCGGGTGCGGTCAGCCACCGAGCACCTCGGCCACCTCGCCGGCGAAGTAGGTGAGGATGAAGTCGGCACCGGCCCGCTTCACCGCGGTCAACTGCTCGAGGGCCACGCCGGGCCCGTCGATCCACCCGTTTGCGGCGGCGGCCTTCACCATGGAGTACTCCCCGCTCACGTGATAGGCGGCGACCGGCACCTCCACGGCGGCACGCACGTCGGCGATCACGTCGAGGTAGGCCAGTGCCGGCTTCACCATGACCATGTCCGCCCCCTCGGCCACGTCCAGCGCCACCTCCACCAGTGCCTCACGGCGGTTGCGGAAGTCCTGTTGGTAGCCCTTCCGATCGCCCCCCTCCGCGATGGTGACCTCGGCAGCATCCCGGAACGGGCCGTAGAGGGCGGACGCGTACTTGGCTGCATAGGCCAGGATCGCCGTCTGCCCGTTCCCGCCTGCGTCCAGCGCACCGCGGATGGCGGCCACCTGGCCGTCCATCATCCCGCTGGGGGCGATGACCTGTGCACCGGCATCCGCCAGGGTGAGCGCCAACCGGGCGTAGATGTCCACGGTGGCGTCGTTGTCGACCTCGCCCGTGGCCTGGTCGACCACGCCGCAGTGTCCGTGGTCGGTGAACTCGTCGAGACAGCAGTCGGCCATCACCACCACGCTGTCCCCCACCGCATCGCGCACCGCAGCAAGGGCGCGCTGGGTGATTCCGTCGGGGCGCAGCGCGGCGGACCCGGTTGCGTCCTTGTCCTCCGGCCGCGGCAGGCCGAACAGGATGATGCCCGGGACACCGAGGGAACCCAGCCGCTTCGACTCGACGACCAGCGACTCCACCGTGTGCTGGACCACCCCCGGCATCGACGGCACCGGGCGTGGATCGTCGAGGCCGTCGGCGACGAACAGGGGGGCCACCAGGTCGTCGACGGAGAGCCTGGTCTCGGCAACCAACCTTCTCAGGGCCGGGGTCCGGCGCAGTCGACGCGGGCGCGCCGCCGGATATCCGGCTCCCAACTCTCGGGGCCCGGCGCTGGTGGGGACTCGGTGTGGCACGGAGTACCAGCCTACGGCAGGACGGCGCAGGCCACCCCCGCCGAGCGGGTGCAACCCGGTGGTCACTGGGCATCCCGTGTCACCACTGGTGGCGCCGCCGGCTCCCCTACTGCTGTTCGTACTGCCCCCGGTGGGGGGGCACTGGGTGGCCCGCACCGCCGAGGGCGGCCAGCACCGCCTCCACCAGTCCGTCGATGGAGTGCACCTGCGCCTCTGCCGCCACCTCGAGGCCGGCCTCCCGGACCGAGGCCGACGTGATCGGACCGATGGTGGCGATCACCGGGGGGACGCCGCCGCGGCCCAGGAGCCCGATAGAGCGTTCGACCGTCGACGACGAGGTGAAGGCCACGGCGTCGGCCCGGCCGGCTGCATCGATCGCAGCGGGGTCGGGGTCGCCGGTCCCCGTGCGGTACGCCACCACCTCGTCGACCGACCACCCCTTGGCCCTGAGCCCCGGGACCAGCCCGCCACTCACCGCCTCCGCCCGGGGGAAGAGAACTGCCGCGGAGCCGGGCCACCCCTTCGGCCGGCCCGGTCCGCCGGGGTCGGCCCCGGGGAAAGCGTCGGCCAGAGCCTCGGCCACCGAGACCTCCGGCACCAGGTCGGGGACGATGCCGCCTTCCATGAGTGCCCCTGCCGTCCCCACCCCCACCGCAGCCCAGCGCACGGACGAGGGGACTCCGCGGCCACCGAGGGCCGCCAACAGCCGGTTCACCGCATTGGAGGAGGTGACGACCGTCCACCGGTACCGACCGGCGACGAGGCGGTCGGCCGCCTCGGCCAGGGCAGCACCACCGTCCGGGGCCTCGGCGATGGCGATGACCGGGAGCTGCACCACCTCGGCCCCGAGGGACACCAGGCGATCGACCAGGCCCGACGCCTGGGCACGGGTACGGGTGACGACCACGCTCCGGCCGGCCAACGGGAGTGCGGTCAACAGTGGTCCGGGCCCTCGGCCGTCGAGCCGAGCTCCAAGGCGGCCACCGGTCCGACTACGATCACCGACGGGGCCGGCAGGGCCACCGAAGCGAGGCCGTCCAGGGTCGTACGGACCACCTCTTGGCCCGTGGCCGTCCCCCAGTGCACCACCGCCGCCGGCGTGTCGGGGAGGCGCCCGCCGGCGATCAGCCGAGCAGCGATATCTGCCCGCTCGGACACCCCCATCAGGATGACCAGGGTCCCCCCGGCGTTGCCGAGGGCCTGCCAATCGACCGTGTCGGCCGCGGAGGCGTCGCCGACACGGCCGGTCACCACGGTCACCGACGTGGACAGCGTGCGATGGGTCACAGGGATGCCGGCCGCCGCCGGGGCGGCGAACGCGGAGGTGATCCCCGGGACCACCTCGTAGGCGACGCCCGCCTTTCGCAGGGCCTCGGCCTCTTCACCGCCCCGTCCGAACACGAAGGGATCGCCGCCCTTCAGGCGGACCACCTCCCGGCCGGCCCGGCCGTGCTCGACCAGCAGGGCATTGATGTCGGACTGCCGGCTCGACTCGCCGGGGTTCTTGCCCACGTCGATCAACTCCGCCCCGGGCGGCGCCAGCTCGAGCAGCTCGTGGGCGATCAACCGGTCGTAGACGACCACATCGGCCCGGCCCAGCAGTTCCGCTCCCCGGAGGGTAAAGAGACCCGGGTGCCCGGGACCGGCACCGACCAGCGACACGGTCATTGCCAACCCCGTGGTGGGCGCTCCGGGTCCCCGTCGTCGGGCGACGACGCCCACTCGGCGAGGTCACTTCCGCCGGCGTCGTCGAGGAGGAAGCGCGCCACGGCGCGGCCGAGCGCGTCGCCCCGGTCGCCGGTCTGCTCGTGGCGCAGCACGACCTGGCCGTCGGACCCGGCCAGCATCCCGGCCAGGCGGATGGGGGGCCCGTCGCCCCCCGGGCTGGCGGCCGACTCCCGCACCAGCTCCGCATGGGCTCCCACCGGCAAGGTGCACCCTCCACCCAGCTCGGACAGGAAGGCCCGCTCGGCGTCGACCAGCCGGTGGACCACCGGATCGTCGATGGCGCCGAGCGCGGCCCGGGTCGCCCTGTCGTCGACCCGGCACTCCACGGCGATCGCACCCTGTCCCACCTGGGGGAGCATCGTCGCCGGATCCAGGACCTCGAGGTCCATCCCCTCGGGAGGGTCCCAGCCCAGCCGGTCGAGGGCGGCCCGTGCCACCACCACGGCGGCCACGCCCCCTTCGCCCACCACGGCCAGCCGGGTGGCGAGGTTGCCGCGCAGGTCGGCGAAGGTCAGGTCGGGGCGGAGATTGGCCAACTGCACGCGTCGCCGGGCGGACCCGGTGGCGACTGTGGACCCGGTGGGGAGGGTCCGGACCCCCCCGCCCACCAGCACGTCGCGGGCATCGGCCCGCTCGGGGAAGCATGCCAGCACCAACCCGGGCACGCCGAACTCCTCCGACGCTGGGAGGTCCTTGGCCGAATGCACGGCTGCATCGACATCCCCCCGGACCACCGCCGCCTGCACCTCCCTTACGAAGACGCCTTGGCCTCCCAGATGCTGGAGGGGGACATCGACCCGACGGTCGCCTTCGGTCTCGACCACCACCAGCGACGAGGCGACGCCGGCCCGTTCGAGCAGACCGGCCACGCGGTGGGCCTGCCACAGCGCCAGCGGTGAGCCCCGGGTGGCCAGGCGCAGTGCTGCCCGATCAGACACGATGCACGACTAGAGGTCGAACAGCGTCCGGAGCGCTTCGACCAGACGCTCGCCCCGCGGTGTACCGGCGGCACCCTTGAGGGCGACCGTCGGCTGATGCAGCAGCTTCGCCACCATGGCCCGGGTCACCGCGTCGACCTCGTCCCACTGATCGTCGGACAGGCCCGTCCGCTTCGACCGTTGCCGTTCCAGCTCTTCCCGGCGGGCCTCCTCGGTCCTTGCCCTGATCGCGGAGACGAGCGGTGCCGCATCCCGCGCCCGTGACGCGACCCGGTACCGCTCGACCTCGTCGCCGACGATACCGGCGGCCCCTGCCACCTCCTCCTGTCGACCGGATAGGGCATCGGCCACCGCGGCGCGCAGCACGTCCATGTCCAACAGGACCACACCGTCGAGTTCCGCAGCCGACGGCTCCACATTGCGGGGCACACCCAGGTCGACCACCAGCAGGGGGGTGCCCGTGTCCCGTTCGGCCACTGCACTTCCCAGCATGGGGCGATCGATGATCGGGTGGTTCGTCCCTACTGTGGTGAAGACCACGTCGGCGGCGGCCAGCAGGCCGGCGAGGCCTTCGAGCGACTCGGTGCGCACCTCGTCGGCCGTCGAGTCGGCCAGGCCGGCGACCACCGCATCGGATCGACCCGGGGTGCGGTTGGCGATCACCACGCTGGCGGGACGGTGACCGTCCAGTGCCTGGGCCACCCCCTCCCCCATCTCGCCCGCGCCGACCACCAGGATCCGGGCACCGGCCAGGCCGTTCTCCCGCCGATCTGCGCCCAGGGCGACTGCCCCGTGGGAAAGGGAGGTGATGCCACGGGCGATGGCCGTCTCCGACCGGACCCGCTTGCCGGTTTCGACCGCGTGACGGAAGAGCGCACCGAGTATCGGTCCCGACACCCGCTCGAGCTGGGCCTTCTCCCACGCTCGGCGGACCTGGCCCAAGACCTCCGACTCACCCAGCACGGCCGAGTCCAGGCCGGCGGCCACCGTGAAGAGATGTTCGGTCACGTCGTCGTCGAAGCGGATGGTGAGATGCTCGGCCAGCGAGTCGACGGGGCTGCCGCTGACCGTGGCCAGGAACTCCTGGAGCTCGGCGACACCGTCATGGAACCGCTCGACCACGGCGTAGACCTCGGTGCGCAGGCACGTGGAGAGGATGACCACCTCGGACAGATTGGACTGGTCCCGCAGCCGGCCGAGGGCCTTCGGCAGCGCGCTCTCGGTCACCGTCACCCGCTCGAGCAGATCGAGGGGGGCGTGGCGCTGCTCGAGGCCGACGACGATCACCGACACTCGTGCACCGCCTCGGCTCGTCCTTGCATCTCGTCGTTGTTCACTGGCTCACGGTCTCTGCTGGTTCTGTTGGAGGACGGTCCTGCGAGCGCACGTCCATCCCCAAAGAGTAGGGCGTGATCGGCAGGCGACCCGCGGAGCACCGTCAGCGCCCCAGCTTCGCGGCCCCCGACCCCGTCCGCCAGTCGCCCCACGTGCGACCCGGCCGGCCCGGCGCGATGGGCAGCCTCACTCCGAGGGGCTCGGGCTCAGCCCGATCGACCGGATCACCGGCATCCGGCCCTCCCCTCCCTCGCCGGTCAGGTGCGACAGGTAGAAGCTCATCACCTGCAGTTCGATGCTCAGATCGACGTAACGGAGGAGGACCTCGGGCGGGACCTCCAGCATCTGAGGGGCGAAGTTCAGGATGGATCGGACCCCGGCACCGACCATCTGGTCGGCCACCCGCTGCGCCGCGGAGGCCGGCGTGGTGATCACGCCGATGGACAGAGGCTCCTCCCCGGCGATCTGCGACAGGTCGTCGGGGTGGCGCACGACGACGCCGTCCACCTGCTCCCCGATGATGGCCGGATTGCTGTCGAGCAGCGCCGCCACTCTGAAGTTGCGGGCGGCGAACCCTTGCGAATGGGCCAAGGCCCTCCCCAGGTGGCCGATCCCCGCGATCACCACCGGCCAGATCCGGTCGAGCCCGAGCCCGCGATCGATCTGCTCGATGAGGAAGGCGGCGTCGTAGCCGGCCCCCCTGGTCCCGAACGACCCCAGGTGGGATAGGTCCTTGCGCACCTTGGCCGCGTTGACCTGTGCCGCCGAGGCGAGCAGCTCCGACGAGACCGTCGTGGTCCCCGACCGCAGCAGCTCCTCGAGGATGCGCTGGTAGACCGGCAGGCGGGCCACGGTCGCCTCCGGGATCCGGCGGCGACCCGGCCCGGTGGCACCGGGCTGCTCTCCGTTTGGCGGTGGAATGGGGCCGGACGTCACTGGACCGATCGTAGGACCCCGCCGTGCCCGGCGGAAAACCGGCGCACTCGGGGACTACCGCCGGGGACCCTCCGTCCGATGCCACCAGATCCTCACCCGGTGACCTGGTCCGGAGAGCGCCAGACGGTGGGCGGCCGACGACTGGTTGCGGACGAGGGCCATCCGCCCGTTCGCATCGGCCATCAGGCCCATCTCCCCCGTGCCGAGCGCCCCGAACGAGCTGACCCGCCGCACCGTCACCATCGGGGCCGACCCGCCACCCGTGCCCCCTGCCCGGCCGGACCCGGCCGGACCCGGCCCGTCCGCGACCGACACCCAGGCACGGTCGCCGACGAGCAGGCCTCCGTCGTCCAGCACCTGAGGGCGGAGTCGCAGCTGCACGTTGCCGAATCGGTCGATCCACGCCACCGAGGTGTGCACGTCCGATCTCGATGCCCCTGCCTCGACACCGTGCTCATCGCCGGTCACGGGGGCGGCCCCCGCCACCAGGGAGTCGGGGTCGACGACGGTCCCGATGGCGGCAGGATCGCCGCCCAGGACCAGATGGCCGACGGCCGGTGCGAAGAGGTCCCGTCCGTCGAAGCTCGGGCCCCCGTGGTCGGCAGGGCCCGGTTCGGGCCCGGTGGCCCCACGCCACCTGCTCGGCGGGAGGAGGGCGACGACCGTGTCGACGCCCCCCAGGGCCGCTGCGATCGGGATCAGCAGCCCGTTGTCCGGCCCCACCAGCCAGTGCGGTCGATCGGACGCCCCCAGGCCCGCCGGCACACCCTGCCCGCCCGAAGGGCCGATGGTGGTGCCGATGGCCACTGCCCGGCGATCGGTGCCCACCCCGGGGTCCACCACGGCGAGCACCACTCCCGCCCCGAGGTAGGGGGCACTGCGGACCAGCATGGACGCGCCGGAGCCCACGTCGAAGGGCGGGACCTGGTGGGAGAGGTCGATCACCGGCACCGTCGGGGCCAGGCGGTGCAGCACGGCATGGACCACACCGACGAACTCGTCGGTGCTGCCGTAGTCGGACAGGAAGTAGACGGCCGGTGGCGGGGAACCGTCCACCTCAGGCCCCCGCGACCAGCCCACCAGGGGACGGCACCGGCACCCCGCCACAGGGCCTGTCCAACCATGGCGCATGGCGCATGCCGCTCGATCCGATCAGAGCCTGGCCAACGCCTTGGTGGCCATCTGCTCGAACGTGGTGGTCGAACTCGACGGTGAGTACCACCCGAGGAAGGTGGCGAGGTCGCCCTTCACCGCGAGGTAGGCGTTGAAGTACGCCTGCTGGCCGCCGGCGCTCAGCTTCATCTGGGAGGCAAAGCCCGCATCCCCCGTCGCTGCGGTGTGGAGGGGGGTCACGACCACCTTGGCCGACTGCTCGCCCTGACTGAGCGTGCCTTGGCACGACTGGAAGACGGAGCGGAGCACCTTGGCCGACTGCAAAGCCAGCCCCGGTGAGAACGACGCCACCGTCTGGATCGCGTCGGCGGGGTCGGTCTTCGGGCCGAGGAACACTGCGGTGGCCCGGGTCGCCGACCCCTTGATGGTGGCGAGGTCGGCCACGCATCCCGGGGCGCCCTTGGTGCTCCCCGCACCCGGACCCGAGTCGAGCGCCCAGCCGGCGGGGAAGTCGGCCGCGGTCAGCAGCAGCGGCTGGAGTTCGGCCGCCTGCGCCGGCGACAGCGTGGTCGAGGTGGTTGTTGTCGTCACCGGCCGGGAGGTCGTAGTGGACGTCGATGACGAGCCGCCGCAGCCTGTCAACAGGACGGCGGCCGACACCCCCGCGGCGGCCACGGTGAGCACTGCCCGCGGCGCCCGGCGCCCGGCGCCATCGGACCCGGTCGCGCCGACTGCTGCGGCGGTCATCGGCCCATCTGCCGGGAGCGTTCCGTGGCTGCCGCCACAGCCTCGATGAAGGCCGAGCGCACCGCCTTGAACTCCAGCGTGCGCACCGCCGCCGCTGTGGTCCCCCCGGGCGAGGTCACTGCGGCCCGCAGGTCGGCCGGCTCCTCGTCGGTCTCGGCCATCATCCGGGCGGAGCCGAGGATGGTGCCCACCACCAGTTGACGGCTCACCTCGCGGGTGAGCCCCGCGGTGACCCCCGCCTCGATCATCGCCTCGGCCACCAGAAACACGTAGGCCGGTCCCGACCCGGAGATGCCGGTCACGGCATCGAGCTGGCGCTCGGGCAGCCGCACCACGGTGCCGACCGCCCCGAGGATCCCCTCCGCCCAATCGAGGTCGCCGGCCGTCGCCATGCTGCCCCCGGACAGCCCGGCCACGCCGGCACCGATCAGCGATGGCGTGTTGGGCATGGCGCGCACGACAACGCTGCCCGGGTCGAGAGCAGCCTCGAGGCGGGCGGCGGACACCCCGGCCACGATGGACAGCACCCGCCTCACCCCCGCCGCGGCCAGCGTGCGTAGGACCGCTTCGGCCAGTTCCGGCTTGACGGCCAGCACGGCATCAGGGACGCCGATCGGCCCGTCGACGACCGTGAGCCCGGGGTGGGCGTCGGCCAGCCGCCGGCGCTGAGCCTGGTCCGGCTCGCTCACCGCCAAGTCCTCCACCGGGGCCCAGCCGCCGGCGAGGAGGCCGGTCAGGAGGGCGGAGCCCATCTTTCCGCCCCCGACCAACAAGAGCTTCGGTGCCATGTCGGAACGCTACCAGTGGGCCCGAGAGGGTCCGGATGCGGTCGCCGGTTGCCAGCCGGCCGCCGGGCCCACCGAGGAGGCCAGCGCTCAGGCAGTGGGCAACCGCTCCGAGGGCGGACGACGCCGGTACCGCCCCTCGTACCCGATGGACATCGCCGTCGGGAAGCACTCGTCGGTGTAGGCCAGCGACGCTCCCACGATCCGGTCCAGCTCCTCGTCGTCGACCCGGGCCACCGGCACTCGTCCGACCAGGTAGACGGCGTCCTCGTGGCCCAGGGCGAAGGACATCCCGATCAGGTCGGCGTTCCTCTTCAGCAGGTACTCCCACGTCGCCTCGATGTTCGTCTCGGGAGCGGGCATGAACTGCGTCTCGTGGCGGAGGGTCCGCTGGCGCAGGGTCAGCCAGACCGTGACGAACTCCTTTTCGTCCCCACACAGGCGGAGGTACCAACGGGGAGCTCCCGTCACCGGGTCGCCCCCCTGCTGGCGGTCGACCGCCACCAGCGCGCCCCCGGCCGCCAGCTCACGGGCGGCCCACGCGTCGATGAGCGTGCAGACCGCCTCACGCTCCTCGGGGCCGAGGATGCCGCCCCACTGGTCGCTCACGAGCACTCGACGAGCCGACCCACCGTCAGCTCGTCGTAGATCTCACGGAGCAGGTGGGCGGCTCTGGCCCAGGTGTACCGACGTGCTCGCAGAACGGACCCGGTACTTAAGCGCTCGGCCAACAGCGGCTCGGCGAGGATCTGGCGCACCCGGCCGGCGAAGGCCTCCGGCGAGGGGTCCTCGACGAGATAGCCGGTGCGACCGTGGTCGATGAGGCTGCGGAGGCCCCCCACGTCCGAGGCCACCACCGGGGTGCCGCAGGCCGCCGCCTCGAGGGCGACCAGCCCGAAGGACTCGGACCGGCTGGGCACCAGGCAGACATCGGCGGCCCGGTAGTAAGTGGAGAGGAGCTCGTGGAGGCGGGGTGGCACGAAGAACACATGCTCCCCGAGGCCGAGGGAATCGACCAGCGAGTGGACGCGGGCAACCTCGGCGTCACCCTGAGGACCACTGGGACCCCCGACCACGACCAGATGGGCATCTGGATGGTCCTCGATGAGTGCGGCCAGCGTCCGGACGGCCACCGCCAGCCCTTTCAACGGCTGGATGCGGCCGACGAAGAGGAGCAGGGGGGCCCGGCTGGGCAGGTCCAACGCCCGGCGAGCCTGCTTCCGGTCGCCCGGTCCGAAGAAGGCGTGCTCGACTCCGGGGGCCACGATGCGGATCCGGGACGGATCGGCGTGGTAGAGGTCGGTGATCTGGGTGGCCTCGACCGAGCACGAGGCCAGCACCATGTCGGAGCAGCGGATGACGGCCGCCTCGGCTTCGGCCCGACGATGGGAGGAGTCGGCCTCCACTTCCTCGGGGCTGGCCTCGGCCTTGACCCGGTCGAGGGTGTGGAACGTCGAGACGAGCGGGAGGTTCAACTGGTGCTTGATCAGGTGACCGGCCACACCGCTCAGCCAGTAGTTGGCGTGGACGGCGTCGAAGGGGAGGTCCTCGGCGGTCCCGAAGGCTCCCGAGCCGCTCATCCGCTTGAGCACCCCGTCGGCGAACTCATCGACGACCTCGGGCAGTGACTCCTTGGCGATCGGCGCGGGCGGGCCGGCCGACACGTGGTGCACCCGGAATCCGGGCTCGATGCTCATGGTGCCGGGGAGGTCGTCGGACCACGCACGGGTGAACACGTCGCACTCCACACCGGCGCGGGCGAGCGCGGAGGAGAGCTCGCGCACGTAGACGTTCATGCCGCCACCGTCTCCAGTGCCTGGTTGGGCCAGGGGCGAGGTGTGAAGTGAAAGTACAGCCAGTCGCCTCATGCGTCGACGATCCTACCGGGAGGTGGCGTTCAGCCTGCGGCGGAGGCGGACTCGCCGCCGGGGGGGGCGCCTCCGTTGCGGGCCAAGGCATGGTCGCCGACGGCCGCGGCACGCGCCGACCGTCCGGCGCCCCGGGTGCCCGGGTGGCCCCGGCCGCCCTCGGCACCAGCCGGACCGTCGGGTCCGGCGGGGCCCGTTTCCGCCTGCGTCGACACCAGGTCGTGATCGTCCTGGTTGTTGTTCTCGTGGCGGAAGGAGAGGTAGATCCGCAACATCGCCTGGCGCTGTTCTTCGGTCAGGTGGTGGTCGGCGAAGATATGGCGGGAGAGGTCGGTGTCCCCGGTGGGCTTCTCGAGAATGCCGGCCTGGACGTAGAGCGTCTCCGCGGAGATGCGGAGCGCCTTGGCGATCTGCTGCAGGATCTCGGCCGACGGGCGGCGGAGACCCCGTTCGATCTGGCTGAGATAGGGGTTGGAGATCCCGGCCAGCTCCGACAGCCGACGCAGGGAAAGCCTGGCCGAACTCCGTTGCTCCCGAATGAACGAACCCAGTTCGTTGAATCGTTCGGGGAGTTCCTTCACGAACTGGGTGCCATCCTGCCGTGCCGGGTCCTTCATGACAGCAGGCCGTCTACCGAGGCGCGCCCTGTCTTGTGCCGATCGACCAGTTCGGCCTGGAGCCGGTCGATCCGCTCGTGCAGCGCCCGTCGATCGGCGGACACCCGGTGCTCGAGGTTCTCGAGCCGGGTGGCCCGGTCGCCCAGCGCCCCGACGTCCAGATCGGCCAGCCGGCCTATCTGGTCGGCGTCGAGCACGGCATCGAGCTCAGCGGTGAGATCCGACTCCTCGGTGTCGGGGGCGAGCAGCATGGGGAGCCTGCCGGGGCCTGCCGGGCGACCGGGGCCCGAGGAGAGGATGGCCGGCAGGTCGTTCACCAGGGACGCCAGGTCCGAAGAGGCACCGTCCCCCGGACGGTCGAGATAGGCGTGGACGATGTCGAGCCGTCCCTGGATCAGCCGACGGAGGTAGGAGAGTGCCACCTCGGCCTGCTGGCACTCGGTGCGCATGGCCCGGATGTCGCTCAGCGACCTGGCCTCGATTCCATCGAGATAGGTATCGGTCAGAAGGCGGCTGAGGTCGTCCCGGTGGCTCTGCATCACGCCCGATGGTACTCCTCCGGCCACGGGCCACGGCCGCTGCGGCCTGCGGGGGCGTACCGGTAGACCGCCCGGCCCACGATGGAGCCCCGGGGCACCGGGCCGAATGCCCGGCTGTCGGTGCTGTGCTCGCGGGCATCGCCCGCCACCTCGAGGGTGCCGGCATCGGGCCGGACCGAGGCCACTCTCTTGACCAGGAGGCGCGAAGCCTGCCTGGGATCGCGCACGGCGACGACGTCGCCGGGCCTGGGCCACGGCTGCCGGACCCAGGGAACGCTCACCACCACCAACCGGTCACCCGGTTGCAACGCAGGCGCCATCGAGGTCCCGGACACCACCACCCGGTGGACCGACCGGCGGACAGCGACCGAGGCCAGGGCCAGTGCCGCCCCGGCAACCAGGAGGCGGGCGGGCGCCGCCCCGCAGCCGGGGCCGGTGGCCCGGCCGGGGCGGGAGGGGTCGGCGGTCCGGCGGGATCGGCCGGGGCGCCGCGCCGACCTCCTGGTTCGGCCGTCCACGAACCTGGGTAAGGTGGCCGGGAGTTGCAACATGTCCCAGTCTGTACCAGATGACCTTCGTCCTCTACCGAAGCAAAGGAGCCTTGTTCATGCATATCGCAGACCACCTGCTCGCCATCGCCGACCGGCTGTCCCCACCCCAGGTGGCACACGCCCACTGTGACCTTCCCTGTGGTGTCTACGACCCAGCTCAGGCGCGCATCGAGGCGGAGTCGGTCAAGGGCACCATCGAGAAGTTCAACGCCTCTGACGACGAGACCTTCAAGATCCGGGCCACCATCATCAAGGAGGAGCGGGCCGAACTGGTCAAGCATCACCTGTGGGTGCTGTGGACCGACTACTTCAAGCCGGAGCACCTCGAGAAGTTCCCGCAGCTGCACGACCTCTTCTGGAAGGCCACCAAGACGGCGGGCGAGTCCAAGAAGGCCAATGACGTCGCGGTCGCGGACCGGCTGCTGGCCCAGATCGCGGAGATCGACGCGATCTTCTGGGAGACCAAGAAGTAACTCGGCCGCTCGTTCAGTCGCCTTCCCGCGACGCGCAAGCGGCACAGGCCTGCGTCATGGGTTCCTCGGCCAGCCGGGAGTCCTCGATGGCCGCTCCGCATGCCCCGCATCGGCCATAGGTTCCGTCGTCCAGCCCGGACAGGGCCCGTTCCACTTCGTCGAGCAGCCGGTCGACGGCGTCGACGAGTGCCTCGGGCCCCTCGGGCTCGCCGTGCGCCGGCGGGCCGAAGTGGACGGCAACTCGGCGGTCCTCGACTGCCGTCGGGTCCGGTCGGCCGGCGGCGTCCGGACCCGACCACCCCCCATCCACCACACCCACCTGATCATCGGTGGCCCACTCGGTCTCCATGGGAGGGAGCGTACTCCCAGAGAGGGTCGCTCCCCCGTAGGGGTGCCGCCTACTCGAGGGGAGGGTGAAGACCACGCGGCCAGGGCGGGGGCGGGGGCGGGGGCGACCTACGATCAGCCGATGCTCCGGCGCCCTCCGACCAGATCAGTGGCGAACCCCGTGGCGACGACCATGGAACCCACCCCGTCGACCTCGCATCGGGTTCCCGGTCGGAGCACGGCCGAGGGAGGCGGGCTCCACCGCGTCCTGGCGGCCCTGGTTGTCACCGGCGCGGTGGCCATGGCGGCCGGTTGCACCTCCGGTTCTCCGGCGGCGACGCCGTCGACTCCCACCGCCTACGTGGCCACCGGGGCCAGCGTGGCCAATCCGGGGAACACGGTGGCCGTGGTCGACACCGTGACGTCCACCGTGCAGAAGCCGATCGTCACCGGCACCCTGCCGGCTGCCCTGGCCGTCACCCCGGACGGGAACGACGTGTTGGTGGCCAACCGGGGCGACAACACCCTGAGCGAGATCGACGTCGCCTCGGGCAAGGTGGTGAAACAGACCACCGTGGGACTCGAACCGGATGCCGTGGCCGTCACGCCGAACGGCGCACTGGCGCTGGTGGCCAACTTCGGGGACAACACCGTGACACCGGTCGCGCTCCCGTCGCTGCGCCCCGGGCGCCCACTTGCGGTGGGCAGGCAACCGGTGGCCATCGCCGTCGCACCCGCGGGCAACCTGGCACTGGTGGCCAACTACCAGGACGGGAGCGTGTCCCCCATCGACCTGTCGACCCTGGTCGCGGGCTCACCCGCGTCGGCCGGTGCAGAGCCCGAGGCGCTCTTCATCACGCCCGACGGCACCACTGCGCTGGTGGCCGACTTCCAGACCAGTGTGGTGCTGCCCATCAACCTCGCGACCATGACGCCGGAACCGGCGATCGCTGTCGGAAGCAATCCGACCGGCATCGCCGGCCTCCCGTTGTCGAGCACCGCCTACGTGAGCGGGGGGGCCAGCATCACCCCGATCGATCTGCAGACGCACCAGCCGCGGGCACCGATCCCCGTCGGGACGATCGCCGAGGCCCTCTCCATCGCCCCGGGGGGAGCGACCGCATGGGTGTGCGGGGTAGACGGCACGCTGGTGCACGTCAACCTGGTCAGCGGCTCGGTGATCGGGCGGGTGACCGTCGGCAACCAGCCGTCTGCCGTGGTGATCTCGCCGAACCGGGGTAGCGCCGGCTGACGTGACGTCGCCCGGCGAACGGCGAACGGCGAACGGCGAACGGGAGGATCGCCGGTGTGCGCCTATCCGCGGCCGGGGGTCGCGACCACCAGGAAAGTCACCCTCCGCCGCAGCGTGAATCCCATCGCCTCGTAGAGGCGGATGGCGCCGGTGTTGGTGGACGAGGCATGGAGGAACGGGACCTCGCCGCGACTGGCGATGCCGGCGGCCACCGCCCGGATCAGCAGGTCGGCCAACCCCTGCCGGCGATGGCCCAGATCAGTGGCCACTGCGCTGATCTCCGCATAACCCTGTGGGCGGAGGCGCTCGCCGGCCATGGCCACCAGTCGCCCCTCGCGGCGGATCCCGAGGTAGCCGCCGAACTCGACGGTGCGGGCAAGGAACGGTCCAGGTTGGGTCTCCGCCACCAGGGCGAGCATGTCGGGGACATCGTCGTCTCCGAGGCTCATCGGGGCGTCCGTCGGCCGGTCGGCCTTGAGGGAACCTGCCGGACCGGACCGAGTCGGTTCAGGACCGACCCGGGTCCCCACCATCTGGACGCCGGTGATCTCCCTTGTGATTGCCCAACCGGGCGGTGGCGGCTCCATGCCGTCACCGGATCCGACCAGCCCCACGACGCGGCCCGGACCGGCCAGCTCGGCCAGGTCGTCCCAGTGCGCCGGGGTCGGGGCGTCGGCAAACCCACCAAAGGGCGAGACCTCGGGACGGAACCGGGCAGCCAGGGACGTGGCCGTGCCGAGTGCGCGCTGTGGTCCGGTGAGGGCCGACCACACTGGATTGTCGAGCACGCACACGGCGGGGCACTCCTTGCCGTCGGCTGGGGGAAGGGACGCCCTCCCGACAGTATCGATACTCCGATCGTCGCGGCCAGAGCCGATACGCTCCTCGGCGGGCCGTTAGCTCATCCGGTAGAGCAGGGGACTTTTAATCCCAAGGTGGCGAGATCGAGACTCGCACGGCCCACCAGGTCAGAGGCGGTTTTTGTCCTCGTCACACCCTCTAGATACCCTCATACCCAACATCTTGCCCAACAATTGGGAGACGGTCTGGAGGGGAACATGCCCGGAAGCATGCGCGAGCGGCAGCCGAACGTGTGGGAACTGCGGGTGTTCCTCGGTCGCGATGCCAACGGCAAAGTGCGTCACGGCAACCAGACGTTTCGTGGCGGCAAGCGGGCCGCCGAGCGCGAGCTGTCCCGACTGGTCGCCGCGGCGGAGGACGAACCGGTCCCGCCACCGGTCGTCGAGGCACCCCGCTGGAACGTGCGAACAACGGTCAACGACGCCATCCAGGGGTGGAAAGACAACGGTTGGGAGGACCTCTCCCCGTCGACCGTCCGACGCTACGAGAACATGTGGATGAAGCACGTCCACGGTTCGATCGGGACTGAGCGGCTGACGACGCTCAGTCCGTACGACGTCGAGAAGTACTTCCGTCGCCTGAAGGCAGACGGTCTGGCCGAGGCGAGCGTCCGTCAGATCCGAGCCCTGATGCACCGGGCCTGCCGACTCGCCCGAAAGTGGAGCGGCGGCGTGCTGCCCAATCCGATCGCCGACACCGAGCTGCCCACCTGGGCACTGGACGAGCGGGATGAGGTGCGGGCACCGAGCCTCGACGAGGTGCGCACGCTGATCGCCACAGCTGACAAGCTCGATCCGAGCTTCGCGACGGTACTGCGGTTGGTGGCGGCCACCGGCATGCGGAGGGGCGAGGTCTGTGCCCTCCGCTGGGACGACATCGATTTCTCCGCCGGCACCGTTCGGATCAGCCGGAGCGTGGTGGCGGCCAAGGGCGGCGCCATTCTGAAATCGCCGAAGACCCGGGCCAGCATCCGAACCGTGGCCATCGACTCCGACACCGCCTCGATACTCAGGCGACTGGAACTCGCACAACGATCGTTGGCGATGGCCTGCGGTTTGACCATCGAGCCGGAGTCCTTCCTGTTCTCCTCCGAGCCCGGTGGGGTATTCCCGCCTCACCCTGATGCGATGAGCCACACCTTCGCAACGCTGCGGTCGAACGCAAAGGTAGCTGCCGACGTGCACATGCACTCGTTGCGCCATTTCCACGCAACGGTGCTCGACCCGGTGATCTCCGAGGCACAGAAGCAGACCAGGCTCGGTTGGTCGACGGTCAAGATGGCCCGCCACTACACCGACTCCGTCCCAGAGGAGGACCGGCGAGCCGCCGCTCACGTCGGGAAGATGCTGACCTCGGGCGCCACCGGATCTGGAGCTTCTACGGGATCGAGTTGATCCTTCGACCACGTGCTCGGATGGAAGAGGGCCACGCGCGCATCCTCGGGTGGGATGAGCGGAAGTCCGGCGAGCAGGCGTTCTACGGATCTGCGGGGGATACGGATCCTCTGCCCAATCCTGAAGATGGGGAGAGGGAAGGTGCCGCCCTTGATCGCCCAGTAGAGCGTGGAGCGGTTCTCCCCCAGCAGGTCGTCGGCCTCCTCCACGCTGAGCAGCGGCTTCGGCGACTTCGAGGTCGGGTTGTTGCGCATGGTGATCCTCCGGTCGTGATCAGTGCCAGGCGGTGCGCCGTGGTCGCAGCCCATCCTCCGGATCGACGTCACGGCCAATGTCACCTCGGGCCTGAGAGCGCCTTCGGTGCCGAAAGGTGACGTTGGCGCTCAATCGGCCCGCCGTGACGTTGGGACGATCGGCAAACCGCCTCGTTAGCGGACTACCGACCGACGAATTCTCCTAGTCCGTCCCAATATCGCGATTACACGGGTGAAAGCGTCCCCTACCAGGCACTTCGGGGATACCGGGACTCCCTATGGGCTAGTGGTTGATTGGACTGAGCCGACGCTGCTAACAGTGCAACGAGCCGGCACGAAACCCGCAGTGTTGGCACGGATGGTCCAGTTCCAAGAGCCTCCCAACGGAACGGATCGACTGGCCCTTCCGCTGGTTCCAATGGTCTTCCCCGCAGCGTCCTGGGCAGTGAGCACCAAGTAGACGGTCGCAGGACCCGCGACTGAGCCGGTAGCGGTCGTGGTGCCCCCCGATACTTCACACGAGGTATTGGTCGGAACGACTCCGCTGGTGGTGATCGGGAGGCCAGCCGTGTACAGCTTGTAGACCGGGATCGAGTACGAGGACGAACAGGCCGAGAATAGAAGCGCAACTCCCCCGAGCAGAATCAACGCTCCAGGGAACGATCTCCGACGTTGCTCCGTGTCCAGCAGCTTGCCAGATCTCAACTGGCGGAGCAGTTTGCCTTGTCGCTCCTCCGCTAAATATCCCCGAACAATGGCTCGGGGATCGATATCTGGCATGGCGCTGGACCGCCTGCTCACTTTAGCAAGCGGTTCATATCGCTCCACCCCGGAGGCCGTGCGGGAGATTGAGATCGGCGGCCGAGTGCACCGGATCGACGGTTCCGAGTCTCTGCGAGGTCGGTCGACTGGGTCAACAGCCTGTTCCGCAGCGGGATCCGCTACTGAACGCCCGGACCCTGCGCGGGTTCACGCTGTGGGTGAACTGAGCGTGGCGAGTCGAGCGGCAGTGAATGCCTCGGTGCCGGCGTGCCAGGTCCGGTCGAGGTCCGACCCGTCGAGGAACCGCCGGTCGAGCTCGAGGATTAGCGTTCCGTGGGCGAAAGACCACAGCGCTTGGGCCAGGTACGGCTCGCCCACTGCCAAGAAGAACGGCTCACCGGCCCACGCCTCCAGACCGGGGAGCAGCCCAGCGCGGGGAAACGAGCTGGCGGTGATCAGGCGGTACAGCTCGGGATTGGCTAGTCCCATGGCCCGGTAGGCGCCGAGCAGGTCACTGACCGGATCGCCGTTCGAGCCTGCCACCGCAGCGTGCAGAGCCAGCCCGGTCTCGTCGAGGCCGGTCTCCGCCAAACCCAGTTCGAGCGCTGGCCGCCCATTGATGTGCTTGTACAGCGACGGCGCCCGAATCCCGAGCTCGTCGGCCAGCCGTCGCATCGTCAAGCCGTCGCTGCCGACCGCCTCGAGCAGCGCCCGCGCCGTGTCGATGATCTGGCGGGCCCGGGGGGTGCGTTCCCGGGGCGTCGGTCGAGGCGAGGCGGCGTGCGCGCCAATGGTCACGACGCCGGGCGGAGGAGAAAGACCGGGTGGTTGGGCCCCGCTGCTCGGAGTTCGTCGTCGGAGGAGTCAGCGGAGACTCCTTCGAAGAACACGCCGACCTCTGCCCTCCATCGTCTCAGGTAGGCACGCAGTACCGGGGGCTTCTCGTCGTCGGTGAGCTCGGTGGCGACCCAGTGCTGGCGGGTGCGGCCGAGGAGCAGGTCCAGCTGGCCGCCGGCGGCCCGAACGTTGCGGACCCACTGGCCGGTGCCCCGCGCCGAGACGAGGTACTGGTTGTCGTCGAGCGACAGCAGGTTCACAGGCACCCGCCGCGGGTCACCCGAGTTACGCCCGGCCACCTCGAGGACCCGGCTGCCCCAGACGCTGACCCCTGCCCGGGTGAGCAGGGAGACCGCCTTGTTGAAGATGTGCTGGGTGAACCAGCCTGGCTTGCGGTACCGGATAGGACTGGCTTGGTTCATCGTGACCTCCTATTGGGTGGCGGATAACACTGTTAGCCGCCAGAGTAGCTAACGCTGTTAGCCGCGTCAACCCGTGGGGGACAGACTTTGCCCCTGCTCGCCCGGCGCGTGGCTGCCTTGGTCGAGCAGGCCGGAGGGAACGACAGCCCAAGTAAGGACGTCTTGGTGTCCCGTACGCGGAACGCCAATTGGCGCACCACATTGGCCTTGCTCAGACCTGGGTCCCGGCACCGCAAGGGGATCCCCTTGCGGTGATCAGCCAGCGAAGACGGCGATCCACGCCCACGGGTTTCGCCGTGCCGGTGGCCGTTCCCTGCCGGACATCGGGGCGAGCTGCTCGCCGTCGATGGCGCCAAAGGTCTGTCTGGTGGTCAACGAGCGAGACGCTCAACAACAGCTCCGATCGTGAACATCCGCCCGGCACTGTCAAGGAGGAAGCGGCCGACCGCTTCGCAGTGACTGGAGGGTAGCGTGGGTTTCCTCGTCGGGCAGCTTGCTCTGACGAACTCTTGATGTGTCTGGAGTCCTTCACATGAACGTTCTCATGGTCCTAACCTCCCACGATCAACTGGGTGACACCGGCGAGAAAACCGGTTTCTGGCTTGAGGAGTTCGCCGCCCCGTACTACGAACTGGCTGATGCCGGCGCCACGATCACCCTGGCGTCACCCGCAGGCGGCCAGCCGCCGCTGGACCCCCGCAGCGACGCCCCCGAGGCGCAGACCGACGCCACGAGGCGGTTCCGTGATGACCCTGATGCCCAAGCCGCCCTGGCCAACACGACCAAGCTCATCGACGTGTCAGCCGCCCCTTTCGATGCCGTGTTCTATCCCGGCGGTCACGGTCCCATGTGGGACATGCCCGACAATGCGACGTCCATTGCCCTGATCGAAGCGTTCGTGGCGGCGGACAAGCCGGTCGCCGCCGTGTGCCATGCGCCGATCGCCCTCAAGAACGTCCGGACCACCGATGGCGAGCTCCTGGTCAAAGGTAGGGATGTCACGGGCTTCTCCAACAGCGAGGAAGCCGCCGTCGGGCTCACCGACGTGGTCCCCGAGCTGCTCGAAGACGTCCTCAAGGCAGACGGGGGCAACTACCGGAAGGGCGACGAGGACTTCGCCCCCTATGTCGTTGTTGACGGCAAGCTGGTTACCGGCCAGAACCCGGCATCTTCCACTCCGGCGGCGACGAAACTGCTCGGTCTTCTCCGTAGTTGAGCAGCCTGCTCCATGACAATGATGATGTTCACGTCGTCCTGAGGGTCACCAGGCGGCGCATCGGGGATAGTCCACGTTAGGGCTCACCGCTGAGTTGATTGCGCATTCGCCGTCGGATGCAGGCTGTAATTCCAGTCGCCGTGCCACTCGTGTCGGGTGAGTGGGAGGGCGTCCAGTTCCTTGTCGGTGACGACGACGCCCTTCGGATAGAAGTCGGTGTCGAGTTCGGCGCGGATGGTGAGGCCGGTCTCGGTGGTGGTAGCGGAGATGAGCTCCACGATCGTTCGGTAGGAGGTGAGTGGACGTCCTCGCCAGTTCATCGAAATGAAGCTGAACATCCGGTGTTCGATCTCGTTCCACTTGGAGGTCCCCGGCGGGTAGTGGATGACGGTGATCTCGAGGCCGGTGTCGGCAGCGAGCTTGGCCAGCTCGACCTTCCATGCACGGACTCGATGTCCGTTCGATCCACCAGCGTCGGCGGTGATGAGCAGTTTGGTCGCCTCGGGGAAGCGCTCCCGTCCCATCTCTGCCCACCACCTGCGGATGCTCGCAACGGCGAAGGCCGAGGTGTCGGCCACGTCACCGACCGATACCCATCCTTCGTTGTTGATGACGTCGTAGACGCCATAGGGAATGGCCTTGCCGGTCTCGGGATTTCGGCATCTCCGTGGGCCACATTCCCGTGGGTGAGAGAGTGATCGACGGCACGTAACGCGAGTATGCGGACAGGATCGTCGATGCACGAGGCGTTCCCGTTCTTCTGCCCGTGCAGCCAGCTGGATCGCTCGCCTCCATCCTTGCTGCGGTCGACGGCCTCCTACTGACGGGCGGAGGAGACGCAGAGCCCGATCGATATGGTGCCGAGCAGGCCCCCGAATCCGGAGGCGTCGACTCCGATCGCGACGCCGCCGAGTCATTCCTCCTCGAAGAGGCCCCGCGTCGAGGCATCCCCATTCTGGCCATTTGCCGAGGGATCCAGATGCTCAATGTGGCCCGCGGGGGATCCCTCGTCCAGCAACTCCCGGCGGGTCACCACGGAGCCTCATCTGGTTATCGAGCGTCGAACCGAGGCAGTCCACTCAGTCCGGATCGACGCCGAGAGTGCCCTGAGCCGCATCATCGGGAAGGATCGATTGGAGACGAACTCCCTGCATCATCAGGCCGTCGACCGTCTGGGCCGCCAACTGGTGGCCGTCGCCTGGGCGGACGATGGAACCATCGAGTCAATTGAGGACCTGGAGAGCGAGATCGTGGCCGTTCAATGGCATCCCGAGCAGATGCCCGACCGCCCTGAACAGATGCGGCTCTTCAGTTGGCTCATCGAGAAGGCCGAAGGCCACCGTCGATCGAATCGATAGCGAGCGGTGGCCGCTCAGCCTGCGGTTCGCTGCACCTCGGGGCGCTCCTCCGGATCGATCTCCAGGGCACCGATCAGGAACTCCGCCATGCGGACCATGAGCAGCTGTCGTGATGCCCTACTCCGGTACTCATGGCCTTCGCCCTCGAGTTCGAGGTAGTCGACCTCTCGGCCCAGTGCCTCGAGAGCGGCGACCACCTGGCGCCCCTCATTGACCGGAACATTGGTGTCCAATGCTCCGTGCGCGACGAGTAGCGGTACGGTGATCCGGTCGATCCGGTGCAGAGGCGACAGGCTCTTCAGCAGATCCCCATCCTGCTCCGGGTGGCCATACTTGGTCACCGCCGCACTGGCGATCCAGGGTTCGGTATCCCGATAGAACGTCATCAGATCGGACATGCCGCAGATGTCCACCCCGGCAGCGAAGGCCTCCGGGAACATGGTGAGCGCCATGAGAACGGCGTAGCCCCCGTAGGATCGTCCGGAGACGGCGATGCGCGCACGGTCGGCGAGCCCCTGGTCGGCCAGCCATCCCGCGCAGACCGCCACATCCGCAATGGCGTCCAAGCGGCCGAACCGGTCATCGGCATGCACGAAGGAGCGACCGAACCCCGAGGATCCCCGGATGTTGGGAGCCAGCACGACGATGCCCGCCGCGGCCAGCAGCTGGTGCTCGGGATGGAACCCTGGCCGCTCCTGACTTTCCGGGCCACCGTGCAGGTTTACGACGGCCGGAGACGAGGCGTCTGCTCCCTCGGGGCGATACAGCCACCCGGTGATGTCGAGCCCGTCGTGGGATTCGAATCGAACCAGTGTCGGCGTGACGAGCTCCTCCTCGATGGTCGGAGGAGTGAGGCTCCACCAGCTACCCCTATCGAGCTCCAGTTCCCAGAGCCTCGGAGGGCTGCACGGGCCTTCCACCGCCAGGACCGCCCGGTGACCGTCACGGGCGACGACACCCCCGCGGAGGACAGATCCGGGCAGGCCGGGGTAGGGCCGGCGCGAGCCGGTGGCGGCATCCAACAACTCCAGCTCGCTCCGACCCTTGACATTCCAGGCCACGAGCACTCGCGATCCATCATCGTAGGCATCGGCGAACTCGAGCTCGGCGTCGTCGCGCACAGCGATGGCTCCGGCCCCGGACCGGAACCCGTCGGCGTCGAAGGGTACGGCGACCAGGGCGCGGCGCGCTTGACCGGCGTCAGTGACGACATAGGCGACCGAAGCTGCTGACTCGCTGGAAGGAGGCGGCCGGAGCAGTCCCAGCTCGGTCGAGCCAGTGTCCGGGAAGGGAAGGACATCGTGGGTCGCTCCCGTCGCCCTGTCCAACAGTTGGCAGAGTTGGGCACCGCGCGGGCCGTCTCGGAGGAGCGCGAATCGCTCGTCAGCCGAGAGGTCGAGGACATCGACCAGTGCCCCAGAGGCAAGGACGACCTCGTTGCCGGTATCGGCGTCGATCAGGACGCACCTGTCGACCTGCTCGGGATCTGGGTCACGAATCGTCACCACCAGCCGGTGGCCGGTGCGCGCCCATGGGCCGAGCGCCGCGTGACTGGGATCACCGGCCAGGCGACGGCGCTCCGACCCGTCCGGCCGCACGACCCATACCTCCGATCGGACGCCTCCGCCTGTGGCCACGGAGACGGCGAGCCACTGGCTGTCCGGCGACCAGTGGACGGAGAGCACCGGGTCGTCGGAGACATGGATGACTGCCGGCTCATCGATGCCGTCGACGGATTCCACCCAGAGCTCGGGGGTGCCACGCCGGTCGCTGACGAAGGCGATGCGCCGCCCCTCGTGGGTCAGGGTCGGAGCCCAGCATCCCCACGCCGCGGAGAGCGTGACGGCAAGATTGCCGAGGTCTCCGGGTAGCTGCGTGCCTCGTTCGGTACCGCTCACGGTGGTCATACACCCATGGCTTGCAGCCACATCTCGATGAGGCCCAGCTGCCACAAGGCATTGGACCCGAGGGTCGTCCGGGTCTCGTTGGGGGCAGCCAACATCCGCTCGGTGGCGCCGGTTCGGAACAACCCGCGGGACCGAGCGGCCGGATCGAGCAGAGCTGCCCGCACTCTCTCGAGGTAGGGGCCCTCGAGTTGGCGAATGGCGGGCACGGGGAAGTGGCCCTTGGTCCGGTCGATTACGGCATCGGGGACCAATCCACGCGCCGCTCGCTTGAGTACGCCCTTGCCCCCGTCGGCCAACTTGAGCGACGGGGGGATACGGCCAGCCAGCTCGACGAGCTCATGGTCGAGGAAGGGGACCCGGGCCTCCAACCCCCAGGCCATGGTCATGTTGTCGACCCGTTTCACCGGATCGTCGACCAGCATGATCGTGGTGTCGTTCCGGAGGGCGGCATCCACTGTGGTCTCTGCACCGGGCCGACCGAACTGCTCTTCGATGAATGCGGTCGGAGCGTCGTTGGCCAGAAGCCAGTCGTCCTCGAGGAGCTCGGCGAGGGCGGAGAACCGCCGGTCGAAGAAGACGCTCGAGTAGGCCTCCACCGACTCCTGGCGGGGAACCTCGGCCAATGGTGGGTACCAGTCGTAGCCACCGAGGACCTCGTCGGCCCCCTGGCCCGACTGGACGACCTTGACGTAGGAGGACACCTCTTCGCTGAGGAGGTAAAAGGCGACACAGTCGTGGCTGACCATGGGTTCACTCATGGCGGCGACGGCCTTGTCGATGGCAGGTAGCAAACGCGAGCTCTCGATCTTGATCCTGTGGTGATCGGTGCCGAAGTGGGCCGCGACCAGGTCCGAGTATTCGAACTCGTTGCCGGATTCACCACCGGCGTCATCGAAGCCGACGCTGAACGTCTGGAGGTCGTGCTGTCCGGCCTCGGCCAGGAGGGCGACTACCAGACTTGAATCGATCCCACCGGAAAGGAGGACGCCCACGGGCACATCGGCCACTTGTCTACGCTTAACGGCGGTCCGGAGCGCAGCGATCAGAGCCTCTTGCCAGTCATGTCCCGACCATCGGCTCCGTTCGTGGTCCCGCTCGAAGGGTGGCTCCCAGTAGGCGATGTCCCGGGTCCTCCCGTCAGCCTCGACGATCCTGACGGTGGCCGGTGGGAGCTTGCGAACGCCGTTCAGAATGGTGTGGGGCGCAGGGACCACCGAGTGGAACGTCATGTAGTACTGCAGTGCGACGCGGTCGATGGACGTGTCGACGTCGCCGGCGGCGAGCAGTGCTGGCAACGTGGACGCGAACCGTATCCGGTCGCCACTTTGGGAGATGTAGAGGGGCTTGATGCCGAGCCGATCCCGAGCCAACACCAGCCGTCCGGACTCGTGCTCGACGATGGCGAAGGCGAACATGCCGTGGAAGTGCGCCACACAGTCGGCGCCCCACTCGGCGTAGGACTTGCCGATGACCTCGGTATCCGAGGTGGAGAAGAAGGCGTAACCCACGCCGCGCAGCTCGTCCCGGAGCTGGGCGTGATTGTAGATGCATCCATTGAAGGCAACCGTCAGGCCGAGCGCGGTGTCCACGAGTGGCTGGGATCCACGCACCGACAGATCGATGATCGACAGGCGCCGGTGGCCGAGGGCCACAGGGCCCCGGACCCACAGTCCGGACCCATCGGGACCTCGGCAGGCCATGGTGGCGCAGCTCCGTTGAAGTGCATCGGCTTCGGGCGACCTCCCGTCGAAGCGGAGCTCACCGCACAGTCCGCACATCAGGGGCTCCCTCCATCCGGTTCGTCCGTGTCGACGAGTATCCACGTGTCTTTGGCCCCACCACCTCGTGAGGAGTTCACGACCATGCTGCCAGCCGGCGCCACCCTGGTGAGGGCCAGACCGGCCAGTTCGGCCTCTCCCGCTCCGGGTCCGGTCAGGTAGACGAAGGCACGGAGGTCCACATGCCGAGGTTCCATCCGGCCATCGACGAACGTGGGGAGGGTAGAGAGGGCGACGACCTCCTGGGCGACCCACGCGGAGGGATCCTCGGCTATCTCGCGCCTTCGCTCGGCCAGCTCCGCGGGCGCGGCCTCCGGACCGATGAGCACGCCGCTACCCCCATGACCACCTACCGGTTTGGTCACCAGATCGGCCAGGCGGTCGAGGACCGCCTCGGACTCGTCGGGATCCGAGCACCGGTAGGTCGGTACCGAAGCCAGCAGAGGACGCTCCGAGAGGTAGTACGCGATCAGATCGGGGACATAGCAGTACATCGCCTTGTCGTCCGCAATGCCGTTGCCGGGCGCGTTGACCACCACGACGCCGCCCTGCTGGGCCACCTCGAGCATCAGCGCGCCAACCGGGCGTCCGCCGACGTCGGTCAGATCGGCCAGTTCGCAGCCGAGCCGCAGATAGACCACGTCGACCCGGCGGCCACCGACCACGACCCGATTGCCTCGAACCTCGATCTCGCTGGGCTGGGCCAACAGCAACCCGACCTCCTCGGCGATCAGACGGTGCTCGTACCAGCCGGAGTTGTCTGCGCCCTCGGAGAGAAGCACGACGACGGCATCGTCGACCGGGGCACAGGCCCGGAGGGTCCGTCCGATGAGCGCCCACGCGTCCCGGGCCTTGCGCTTCGGGACGACGGTGTCTAACTCGGGCATGACCTGGGACATCAGGCGCCGTATGGCGATGGAGTACCCGATGCCTGAGGGCACTCGGGCGTTGTCTTCGAGAACCCGCCAGCCATCGATGCTGTCACGGACGAGGTCGAAGCCGATCACGGGTGCCCGCATCACATCATCCGGAAGCAGGCACGCCTCTGGACGCCAGGCGTCGCAGCCGGTGAAGACCTCCTCGGTCATGACGCCATCGCGAACGATGGCGGCGGGTCCGTAGACATCACGGAGGTAGGCCTCGATCGCCCGTGCGCGCTGGGTCAGGCCCACGGCCAGCACGGACCACTCGTGGGCGGGAATTACCCGGGGGACCAGGTCGACGGGAAACGGACGCTGCTCTCCGGCCACTCCGAAGGTGAGGCCCTGTGCATCCACCCGCCGGGCGCGCATGGTCAGTTCGATCGGATCGAACTGCTCGAGCACCTCGAAGATCGGGCGGTAGGCCGAGTAGGGCACTCCACCCGTATGCACCGCCTCATCGGTGAGCGGGGCCGGATAGCCGGCGGACCAGCGCGTCCTCGACGGCACGGCCGAATGCCGGCCTCTCGTCTCATCCACCAGCAGTTGCACCACGTCAGCGGCGCGCCCCCGTTCCGCATACCGGGCGCGTTGGCGTTCGCAGGAGCTTCCCCGGGCCAGCGCGGCCCCCGTCAGTTCGCGCACGACGTCCCAGTCGTCGGCGTCTTCGAGCTCGGGTCGAAGATCCTCTACCAGACGTTGCACGACCTCGTCGGCCGGCAGGGCCAGGGGCTCGTTGCCGATATCGAGCAAGGTCTCGGAGAGTCCGCTTCGGGCCGCTCGCCACATGGCCGCCCGGTACAGGGGATCCGGACGGTGTGGTCTGGGAAGGCCAGCGACCTCTTGTCGGGCAGCCCGCTCCACCGCGGCTCGGAACAGTCCGGCGATCAGGATGGCGTCGTCGACGAGGGGAGTGGAGTCGCACACTCGAAGCTCGAGGGTGGGGAGATGAGCCGACGGTCGGACATCGAAGTAGGCCATGTTGTTGTCCGAGATGATGCCGGCGGTGATGAGGTTGCCGAGAAGAGACTGGTACTCCTCGTACGACTCCACTCGCGGAGTGCGGCCTGCCGTTGGCCATCGCTGCCAGATCACCGTTCGAACACTGGCATAGCCGGTGTCCTGGCCTTCGAAGAAGGGGGAACTGGCCGACAGCGCCAACAGGATCGGCAAGGTGTCCTCGATCCGTGGGATCAGGCGCACGGCGAGATCGGCGTCGTCCACCCCCACGTGTACCTGAAGACCACACACGAGGTGCTCGTCGACCAGGAGCCGATAATCCTGCTGCATCCGCGCATATCGACCGAGTGCAGTCAGTTCGAGGTCGGCGGCGCTTGAGAGCGGGGCGGTTCCAGCGGCGGCGACGGCCAGGCCTTGCGCGTCGGCGGCCTCGATAACACCTTTGCGGAGTCCGAGCAGCTCGAGGCCCATGCCGTTGAGGGTTGAGAACACCTTGGTGTTGGTCTCGACGGTGCTCCGCTGGAGCTCGGCCGAGTAGCTCTCCGCGGACAGTTGACTCAGCAGCTCCGGAGCACGGAACGCCAGCTCGAGGGTCTCGGCGTCGACGATCTGCAGTTCCTCTTCGATGCCTAACGTCCGGGCCGCGGCCATCAACTGACTCTACGTGGGTAATGTTTCCGGCAGATGTCCAGCCCAGATGTCGGCACCATCATGGGAACTAGTGCATCCTCGCGTTAATAACCGTGATGTGCTTTCCTGGGGTCATGCGACTTGCTCCGTTGAAGCTCAGGCGTGGTGATCGAGCCCTGTTGGAAGCCGACGTTCGATCGGGAACCGTCGAGGCACGCACTGCCCAACGAGCCCGCATCACCCTGTTGGCCGCCGATGGCTGGTCCAATCGGGACATCGCCGACACCGTCGGGATGCACTACAACCAGGTGGGCATCTGGCGGAAGCGCTACACCGAGTTCGGCTTCGCCGGCCTTGGCGACCAGGATCGTCCTGGCCGACCCCATGTCTACGACCACGACGATGTGCTGTTGTTGGTGAAGCTGGTGACGGAGCCGCCGCCCGACAGTGCGACCCGTTGGACGATGGACGCGCTGGCCGAGGCCATGGCAGCCTACGGGGTGCCGATGTCGGCCTCCCAGGCCTGGCGGATCTGCAAGTCCCTGGATCTGAAGCCCTGGCAGGTCGAGTCCTGGATGACGAGCCACGACCCCGACTTCTGGGAGAAGGCAGCGGACGTGTGCGGCCTCTACCTCGATCCACCACAGAATGCCGTGGTCTGGAGCGTCGACGAGAAGTCCGGCATGCAGGCGAAGTCGCGGATCAACCCCACGAAGCCCACCGTCCCGGGCAAACCGGTGCGAAGGGAGTTCGAGTACAAGCGCAACGGGACCGCCGTCCTCTTCGTCGCCCTCGACGTCCACGACGGCGGGGTGGCCGGTTGGGTGACCGACTCGACGAAGTCGGAGAACTTCGTGGCATTCCTCTCTGAACTCGTGCACCAGACGCCGACGGGACTCGACCTCCACTGCATCGCAGACAACCTGTCAGCCCACAAGACCGACAAGGTCTCCACGTTCCTCGCCGAGCACCCCCACGTACACATCCACTACACGCCGACCCACGCCAGTTGGCTGAACCAGGTCGAGCTGTTCTTCTCGATCGTGGAGCGCAGACTGTTGCGCCGGGGGGAGTTTGCCTCGACCGACGAACTGGCCGAACGGATCATCGCCTTCATCAAGGACTACAACCGACGAGCATTGCCGTTCCGGTGGACCTACGACGGCAGACCCCTACAGGTCGCGTAAGTCACAATGAGTTACGCGCGAGAGCTCTAGTGGATGAGAACCTTGAGCGCGTCGTGCTCCGCTGCATGCCCGAAGACGTCGTAGGCCTCAAGCATCTGGTCGAATGAGAACTCGTGCGTGACGAACTTCTCGGCAGGAAGGTTGTGCTCGGCAACGAGCTTCAGCAGCATCCCGAGGGTGTTCGTGTTGACCAGGCCCATGGAGATGTCGATGTTCTTGATCCAGAGCTCGTTGAGGGCGAGGTCGACCGACTTGCCGTGCACACCGATGTTGGCGACGTTGCCGCCTGGGCGAACGATGACCGTTGCCATAGTGAACGTCTCGGGAACCCCGACTGCCTCGATGGCGACATCGACGCCCAGGCCGTCCGTGAGCGCGAGGACCTGGTCCTTCCAGTCCGGATCACCCGAGTTGACCGTGTCGGTGGCACCGAAGTCGGCGGCCCGGGCGAGCCGAGCGTTGTCCAGATCGATGGCGATGACCTTCGACGGCCCGTAGAGCCGTGCTGTCATAACGGCGGAGAGACCGACGGGCCCGGAGCCGATCACCGCGACTACATCGCCCGGGGCCACCCGTCCGTACTGCACGCCGATCTCGAAGCCGGTTGGCAGGATGTCCGAGAGCAGGATGCCCTCGGCATCGGTCATGCCTTCGGGGACCTTGTATACCGAGTTCTCGGCGAACGGGACCCGAACGTATTCGGCCTGCGTCCCATCGATCATGTAGCCAAAGATCCACCCGATTCCGGCCATGCCCTCAGGGTCGAGACAGTGGCTGTAGAGGCCCTTGCGACAGTTCGAGCATTTCCCACATGAACTGACGCACGCGACGATTACTCGGTCGCCGACGGCCAGTTGGGTGACTCCTTCGCCCACCTCGGTGATCACACCGATCCCCTCGTGCCCCAGGATGCGGCCGACTTCCACCTCGGGGACGTCACCCTTGAGGATGTGGAGGTCGGTTCCGCAGATGGTCGTGGCGACCATGTTCACGATCACGTCGGTCGGCTGTTCGATCTTCGGATCGGGCACCTCCTCCCAGGCCTTCTTGCCAGGACCCTTGTAGACCAGTGCCTTCATGACAGACCTCCTGCAGTGGGTAGCCCGAGCGGCGCTTTGCGACTCGCGAGACCGGTATCCACGTGATCGCGAACGGGCGGGTCTCCACGTCCGAGCCTACGGACTACCAGATTCGCCGGCAAGGGCCGAATGACCCATCGGCCGTTCAGCCGGGGTGGTCCCTACGCGTGAGCGGAGCTGGTGGTGCCCGCCGTGGAGGTGACGCCTGCCCCCGATAACGCCGGGTGTGGGCGCGTTATCGACCGTAGCTGACCGGCATTTTGAGGCTCTCCTGCTCAATCCGTGGGTGCCCTGACCCACCCCTGACGCGAGCAACGCCAGTCTCCGCCTACGTTTTCTGACTGCTTGAAGGTCAAGAGAACGAGGCAAGGAGAATGGCGTGCTCGGTGCC
>Ga0224557_1000746_pt1 | contig 34885 bp, 34 predicted proteins | sample 714S31014metaG_FD_180677 | JGI IMG/M metagenome (GOLD analysis project Ga0224557, IMG submission 180677) | Peat soil microbial communities from Stordalen Mire, Sweden - 717 S3 10-14 | ecosystem: Environmental > Terrestrial > Soil > Wetlands > Peat | place: Sweden: Norrbotten County, Stordalen... | reverse complement strand
AAAAATCGCGGCGTGTTCGGTTTGCGCGAGGTCAAACAAGTCGGCTGGCTTGAACATGCCGGCAAGTTAATGGAAAGCGCGGCGGTGGCAAAGTGAAATGGCGCGCGCCGGCCAGTCGCGCCGGCCAGCTTCAATTGATTCGCGCCAGAACGGTTTCGGGTTTCACGTCCGGCGGCAAACCGCGCAAACGGTCTTCCGCCGCGGGCGGCAATTGACGGCCCAGCATCTCGAAGAAATCGTTTTTGGCCGCGATGTTTGGAAATGACTTTTTCGCCCAGCCGCTCAAATAGCCGAGGCCGCTTTCGCGCTGCAAAACGGAATGGGCATAAACGATGTGCGCGCCCTTGAGAAAAACCGGCACCAGCGGCTTGAGTTCCGCCGTGTCGAATGCGTCCACAAATTTGTTGCCCGGCGCGTTCATTTCGGTGCCGACGATGACGGGGAAGTGATGCTTCCCGGCCAGCGCGACCACGTCGTAGAGGTTCTGGAGCTTCTGGTCCTTCACGCCGGGCGTGTAATTGCGGTCGGGAATGATGTTGATGGCCGCCGCGCCGCTGGACATGGCGACGGCAAAAAGTTCCTCGATGGCCTTCTCGCCTTCGCTCGTGCCGTCGAGCCAGGTCAGCGTCGGGATTGCGCCGCATTCCAAAACAAATTGGTTCATGTCGGCCATCAGCGGGAAGGAATCCTTGCCCGGCGGCACATAGCCCGCGCCGCCTTTTTTCATCGTCTTCGACCGGATGAGCGCCTGAAGTTTGGCGGGATCGGCTGGACAATCGCCGAGCTTCTGTTTCCAAAACGCCGCGTCGCCCTTTTGGGAATACGCCTCGCAAATGTGGCGTTCGGTGGCGTTGCCGTTTGGCGTGAGCGACAGGACATCCTTGCCGTAATCCAGCCCGACCGGCTTGAGAAAATCATTCACGCGGCGGATCAGTTCGCGGTTGCGCGCTTCCGCCGTGCGGCGCATTTGCGACAGCAGCGGATGCTGGATTTCGCGCGGGAAACCGACGCCCATGTGATAGGCGATGCCGGGTTCGCCGGGCGAATTGATGACGCGAGTGGAAAATTCCGGCACGAACGCGCGCGTTTCCAGGCTCGCGCAGCGCTTCAGGCCAAGGAGCTTGCCCGCCGCCCAAAATTCTTCCAGCGCGTCGAGCACGTCAAAGTCCACAATACCCGCCGCCGCCAGCCCGCGCTTGCGCGCCAGCCACGCGAATTTTGACGGCGAAAAGCCGTAGGCATTGTAGGAAAAAAACGTGTGGGCGTGAAGGTTGATGTCCGTGCCCGGTTCGGCCAGCGCGATTTTACCCGACTTGGCCAGATCCCATAATTTCGCCAGCGCGTCCTGGCGCAGCGCGGCGTCGAAACTGTCCAGTTGCTGTTCCAGCGGCTCGATGTTGGTGCTCATGTGAATATCGAAGCTTAACAAGAACGATCAGCCGGGCGTAAGTTTTTTTTCACGGAAAGAATAATTTTAGCGCAAGAGAAGAACCGGCCGTAAATGGATTCGTTACCATCGCCCGTCCCAAAATGATTTCAGGAAAAAGAACAGTCCTTCGTGACAGCAACCGCCAAACGCTTCAAATACTCGCTGCGAGGAATCGCCTTTGCCCCCAGCAACCGGGTGGCGGCGGTCACCATCTGGATGTCGAACAGCCGGAACCCCCGCTGCCGCAGATGCTCAACCAGAAAATTGAGCGCCACCTTGGAGGCGTTGTCGGCGCGATGGAACATGGATTCGCCGGCAAACAGGCCGCCGATGGAAACACCGTAGATGCCTCCCGCCAGTTCTCCGTTCCTCCAGCATTCGACGCTGTGGGCGTGGCCTTGCCGATGCAACCGCGCGTAAGCCTCGATGAATTCTCCGGTGATCCAAGTGCTGCGCCTTTGGGGACCAGGCGCGGCACAAGCCTGCATCACCTCCCGGAAAGCCCGGTCCATCGTGACTTCAAAGGTCCGCTTGCGCATGACTCTGGCCAGACTTTTCGAAACGTGAAAGTGATCCAGCTCGATGATGCCCCGCGGATCCGGCGACCACCAAGTAACCGGGTTGACGGTCCATGGAAAAATGCCCTGCCGGTATGCCGCGAGCAATCGTTCCACCTTCAAGTCTCCGCCCACCGCCACCAAACCTTCATCGCCGTCTGACTCCGGATTGGGAAACCGGATGTCATTGCCCAACAACACGGGCTTGAACAGATTCCGTTCAATCATGGCCTGGATAAGTATCACTGCTGAAGGCGTGCAGGAAAGCCGCTTCAAAATAGCCGGCCAGATTCATCAGGTTGTAAAAGACCAGATCCTTTACGGTTTGAGGGGATGTTTCCGGGTCAAGCTCTTCCGGTTCACCCAGCACATGCCAGCTTCCAATCCTGATATCATTGAGGATTTGCAACAGGATTTCACGCTCCTCCGGATTGAGCGTCAGCAGACAACCGCTTTCTCCCCGCTTAAATTTTCCAGCACCCAGCAAATTCGCGGCCTGCTTCTTCAATTCTTTCCGGTGTTCAGCCAGCGACTCATTGAGCAGTTTTTCACGCTCAACGGTTTTGGGATCCGCATCGGTCCTGGAGATTCGGGCCGGAACGTTCGCGGTGATGGGGAATTGTTGCAACAGGCTTCGCAGACAACTCGCTTCTCTCTGATTCAAGTGATATTGCCAACCATCCTTGTTCTGTCTTGCCATTTTCATTCCGCGGGTTCCATTGTCGCCTGTAGTTTGTAATTCTGGAGTTGATGAACGTAAAATTCGGCTTTTTCAGCGCCTTCCCTTACCAGCACGCTTTTCCCTTTCTCATGAACTTCCATCATGTGCTTTTCCGCTTTCTGCCGCTCCCAGCCAAACAGCTTCATAAAGACGTGAGTCACATAGACCATCAAATTCACCGGATCGTTCCAGCAGACGACGTAGTAGGTCGGGGCAAATTGGCCTTTTGAACGGGTCTCTTTTTTGTCCGTTCTTTTCGGGATGGTGATGGGTTCAAGGACTGAAGGCATACGGTTAAGGCTCCATTTCCCGGCTGACCACGGGCAATGTATTTTTGATCTCAACCGTAATCGCCTGGGGGCGGCTGGTTTTGGCGTTGACGAAAACCCAGTTGGTCTCCGCCCGCGCCGCAAGGATCTGACGCCCGGCCAGGATAAATTTGTATTTGCGCAGCGAGCGCACCCTGAAAAGATTGGAAACCCAGGTCAAAACCGTGACGGTATCGCCGGCAAACACCGGGTTAAGATATTCGATTTGGTGGGTTCGGACCACCCAGGTTCCCCCAACAGCCAGTGATTCCCGGGTGCAACCGGTCGTCCCGGCATGGCGAATGGCGGCATCCTGCATCCATTGGATGTAAACGACGTTGTTCACATGCCCGTTCCCATCCACCAAATCGGCGGTCACTTTGATTTCGAACTTGCAAATCGGATTCATTTTCAACGTCCTTTCAGTCCGCAAAACAGGGTTTGACGCGGGCGGCCGGTGCTACGTGATTTTACAAGGAATCACGGCGTCTTCATCGAATGAATAAACCGCGCACAAGCGATGGTAGCCGTCCGCAATCACAACTTTTCCGCCGGCCCGGACCAGCAGCAGTGGCGATAGTTTAAGACCCTCTTTGATCTTCTTCTGGTCTTCATTTACATGCGAATTGCTGATTCCGAGCAGTGAAAGACCTGATGCCCGGAAAATATCCTTGGATTTGAACTCCACCATCCCGGCACGTTTCAATTTTTCGACGAAAGCCCTGGACGTTTTTTCATCATAGAGCAGGCGAAGGTAGGACAACGCCGCCGGATAATCGTGTGCTTCCGGCTCGCTCAACCACTTGATTTCGTATTCCTTTGGCATTTGTTCAAAGCTCAATATATGAAAAATCAGCCGCCGCTTAAATCATATCTTTGCAATTTCACGCCACAGAGGTTTGAGGTCAGGATCATCCAGCGCCATCGTCTGAATTTCTTTTTTCCCGCCCGCGGCAATCGCCTTCTCCAGCCACTTCATCGCTTCCTTCAAATTTCCGAGCTGACATTCGTAGCAAGCCAGATTGTAGCGGACCAGATATTCGCCGGGAAATTTCGTCTCCGCTTCTGTCAGAATCCGTTTGGCATCAGCAATCCCGCCGCCAGATTTCCGGCGGGTTGCATACGCCTGGCCAATCCAGCCGGAAAGTTGATCCGGCTTCAATTTCACCAATCTCCCGGCAATTTCAGCGGCGACATCCCATTTCTTGGCTTTGGCAGAAACCTCGTATCGGACTGACAAAACCGCAGGCTGATCGCGAAGTTGAGGAGCGATTTCGTCCAGTTCCCCTTCAGCTTCGATGATATTACCAAGCTCCAGCCATCCTTGAGCAGCCAGCAAGTGGTGCGTGTCAGGCGGTTCGATTTGTTCGACTGGCTTTTCCATTTTCGTTTAATTCATCTCCCATCAAGGATCGGATCGTTCAAAGGACTTTCTTCAGCGTGACAAGATACACATCGTTCTCCCGCATTTCCAGCGTGCGCCGGAAATCCTCGCCGGCCTTGACTTCAACCGTTTCGCTCGACAACGCCGCGTTGCTGTTTTTTTCGGCGAGAATTTTGACTTGTTCGCGCGTCAAATTGGCCGGACTGCCCAAGTCCATGAAATCGGCATAGACATCGTTGCGCCGATAACCCTCGCCGAAAACTTCGAGTTGATATTTCCCGGCGGGCAGATTTTTCAGAGTGAGGATTGCCGGCGCCAGCGGTTTGGCGGGCAGGTCGCGCTTGAAAAAAACGCTGTCCGGCGCGTCCTGTTTCAGGCTGGTGAAATTCCACACCAGCGCCTGCACACCGTCGCCGGACCGGCACACCGTCGCGCTCGCGTCGTTGCATTGCAATTCCTCGTTTCCAAGTTCGTGCAGGAATTTGTAGGCGTAATACGCCGGCTTGTGGAGGCCCTGGAGGTTGACCAGGCCGAATCCGCCATGAAACGGCGAGGGCGGCGGGCCGCCTTCTTCAAAAACATCCGTGAACGTCCAGTAAGACATCGCCTGGGCCAGTCCCGACGAGCGCTTGAGCGAATTGAGAATATAAGCCGCCGAGATGTAGGAATCATGCACCGGATCGCGGCTGGAATAGGAAGCGCTCCATTCCGTGTAAATCAGAGGCAGTCCGGGCAGCGATGATTTGGCAATTTGTTCATGCACCTGACGAACCGCGCCGGAAATCACGTCATCACCGGCGGTCAGATAAAGGTTCATGGTGCCGGATTCGTCCAGCGCGCCGTGAACGCCGTAAGTGTGCGTGGAGATGAAATCCACCGGGACGTTGTTGCTGCGGCAATGTTCAATGAGTTCGGGCACCCAGCCATTGCCGGACGTGGCCGGCCCGCCCACACGATAATCGGCGCAAACGCTTTTCACGGCCCGGACCGACACGTCGTAGAGCTTGAAATAATCCTGCTGATTTCCGGAAAAAAAGGCGGGATAGTTTGGCTCGTTCCAGACTTCAAAATACCAGGTCTTGATTTCGTCGCGTCCGTAGCGCTGTTCCAGGTGGGCCGTAAATTCACGGACCAGATTTCCCCACTTCTCGTAATCCTTGGGAAGCGTCACGTTCGCCTTCCACCAAAAGACCGTCTTTGTGCCGCTCGCCATTGCCGCCGGCATGAATCCAAGTTCCACCAGCGGTTTCATGCCGGTGTCGAGGATCGCATCATACGCCAGGTCCACATACTGGAAATTATATGCCGGCCTGCCCTTGTCCTCTGAATAAACCGCCATCTCATCGTGGAACAAGCCGTGAAAGCGGAGGAATTTGAACCCGCAGTTGTCGTGAACGTCTTTGAGTTGATCCACGGCGGCCTTGCGGAGCAGCTCGGCGGCGCGACCCGCGCCGACGCAAGCAGCTTCGAAGTGAGTGTTTGTTCCCTTGACACTTTGAAAATCCGCCACTACCAGCCTGGCTGCCGGTTCTGCGGCGCAGAGCCTGGGCAATCCACAAATCGCAATCAGACCAGCCAACAGGAACGCCGGAGCAGATTGCGCGCTGAAACAATGACTGCGGAATGACAAAACCAGCGATGAGCCGCTAAAAAAATTCATAAGAAAAAGAAATGGACTGTTCAGTTATGGTATGATTCTTTGATCTTTACCGCAGTCACTTCTTGCCGCCAATCAATTGGCGGACCTCTGGAAACAGCGCGTTGCGATCCGGCTTGGATACATCATCGGTAAGCCCCCACGCTCCATACCGGCTGTAGGAGCCTGACAGGGTGAATTGCATCGCGAGATTGCCTCCCAAATCCCAGAAGCAGTCGGCGAAATTCCGTTTGTAGAGGTCTGCCTGCCGCGGATCGCGAATGGCTTTGATCCGGTTCGCAATGTTGACCCGGTTCCCGCCGCCGATGTCCGGGCCGCTCTCGTAAGCACAGAAGCCGCCGGGCAGATCGAATTTTTTTGCCAGCGCTACCATCGCCATCCGGTCCGCCTTGGTGTTGTCAATGCCCGCCTGCATGTTGCTGATCAATTGATCCACCGAATAATCTCCGGTGCCGGTCTCTCCTTCGGAGCCTTTTCCGCCGTAGTAAGCTGGTATGGAAATCGCGTAGATGTAATTCTTCGGATCGCCGTCCACCGCCTTCAGATAATCCAGCATGCCAGCCAGCCGGCCGCCGAAAAAGAATCCATTGGGATCCGGCGTCACCCCCGCAAGAATACCCCGGATGCGCCGGTTGACTTCATCCTTTCCAAAGACACCGGCGAAAATATCAACGGCATCTTTCACCTTTTGCGCATGGCGTCGCTGGCCCCAAATCTCCTCGTTGTTGACCTTGTCATAGTTGAACTGGACATTTCCTTCCTGAATCTCCTCTTTGGCCCTGGCCTTGTTCCAGGAATATTGAATGAAGCCGAAGTTCCACACTTCATTGCTGTGTTCAATATAGATTTTCAAGTTTGGCTTGAGGTTGGCTTTGATGAGAGCCGCGAGGCTGCGGATATAGTCGTCATCAACCGACATGGGAATGTTGATCCACATGTCCATGTTCGCCTCGTTGCAAAGCTGGATCACATATTCCCAGGGCCAGCCGTCCTTTTTGTTGAGCGGCTCGATGGGTTCCACGGCCGCGTCGGTGGGCAGCTTGCGATTGCTCCAGGACTGCGTTTTTGTGTGATCCTTTCCCCATTCGACATTGCCGTTAATGTCCAGCACACCCATGAAGCGGATCGTTGAAAACGCGGCGCTCTTCAAACACGCCAGATAGTCGGTCGTGAACACCTGCGATGTGTCGGCGGAATAGCCGGGGCGAATGAGTCTGAAATCAGTCAGGCCGCTGTTCGTTGGGTTTGCGGACGAACGCCGCGTGTCTCGGAATTCCAGAATGATCAGGCCGTGATTTGCCGCCGGTTTCGGGATGACGAGATCGAACGTGGTCCGGTTTGCCCGCGCATCGTAGGCCTGATTTTGGATCGAACCCGGCCCGTCAGCCCGAACCAGCCGCGCTTGCCCGATGAATGACCCTTTGTAGGTTCCGCTGCGATCCACCCGGTAGGCTTCGGGATCATCAATTTCACCCGCCCATTCCGCGCAGGGCCGCGAATCCATAATCCAGCGGCAATCGGTTTTGGGCCAGCCATGCTCGTCCACGTCCTCGCGCAGAAGCCCCGTCCAGCCGCCGTGGCCATCCGGTTTATCCCAGCGGTAACTCTCCCTGACCAAATTGACAAACGCATCGTCCGACGCCTCCACGCCGAGCCGCCCGGGAAATGGTGGCGCGGCAAACGACGCGGAGCGGGACGCGGCCAGCAACGCCGCGACCAGGCAAAAGCGCAAAATTATTTTCATACATTCAAAGTGTCATCATGCCAACCCGCACCTGAACCACCGGCACGGGATTGCGGACAACCATGGTTTTTCACGCGTTAATTTTCTTCAACAGCCAAACCATGTTTTCGCCCAATCCCTTCATGTTGGCGACACCTTCCTCGTCTTTTTCCACATCACCGATATCCCGGCCAATGCCGAAATTCCAATACGGCGCGCCGGGAATGATCATCTGCGTGATGTGCAGAAAATGGTAGATCGTATCCAGCGCGTGGGTCGCTCCGCCACGCCGGACGGCAATGACGCCCGCGCCGACCTTGCGTTTGAAAAGCTGGCCGTTCGCGCCGGCGACCCGGCCGGACCGGTCAATCAGCGCCTTCAACTCAGGCGTGACGTCGGTAAAATACACCGGCGATCCCAGGATGATGCCGTCGGCTTCGACCATCTTGGCGATGATGTCATTGACCGGATCATTCGAAATCGAGCAGCGGCGGTTCCGGAGTTTTATGCAGGTGTTGCAGACGCCGCAGCCGCGAATCGCCTGTCCGCCAAGCTGCACCAGCTCGGTTTCGATGCCTTCGGCTTGCAGCACGGCGAAGACGTGGTTGATGAGCAGCGCGGTGTTGCCGTTCTGGCGGGCACTGCCGTTGATGGCGACGACTTTCATAATTCAGGCTGGCTTTTCGTTAATCCGGTCATTGCGTTGCGACAGATGTTTTCGCCTAAAACGGCGGGAATGTAAAGATGCGGTTGTGGTGGAAGAAAAACCAGTTTTCAGGGCAACTGACAAGGCTGGTTGGACAATAGCCGATAATTTTCCGCCAGATTCTCAATGTCCGCCAGTCACCGTGTAACCGGCCCGGCGCAAATCCTCCGCCAGGTCTTTTTCCATCCGCGCCGCCGCCTCATAAGGCATTGGATTCAAGTGCTGGAACAGTTCCGGCAGCAACCGGATGCCAAAGCGCTTCACCACCGGCGCGTCCTTGATCCCCGCCTTGTGATTCGCGAAGCGCTCGCCGGGCGTCAGTCCCGTCATGCCCACGTAAACGCACGGCTGCTTGGGATCGCGCAGCGGATTGTCAACCCGCACTTTTCGGATTTTGGCCACGGCGGGATCCAGCAGGACAACATAGACATTGTGATGCTGTTCTGGCAGCCGCTTCGAGCGAAGCAGTTTGAGCGTTCTGCGTTTCATCAATTGTTCGTGTCCGGCATTTTGATGGCCGATGTCTTTCTTGCCGTCCGGATTTCGCGGACAACAATCCATTTTGGGAAAATCGGCTCACACAAACACGATCTTCGTCGTCGTTTCCTTTTCATCCCAGCCGCGCGTCGGTTCAGCGGTGACGGAGGAAACATCCTTGATGGAAATCTGCCGGCCCCGCGTGCGCGGGCTTTTCACTTCGATTTGCGACGGGTCGCACGTCTGCTGGCTGATTTTCTGGTGCGGCGCGGGTTTGTAGCGGACGTAAAGCAGCTTCGGCGTGTCCGGCGCGAAATATAAAATGCGCGATTTATCCGGGATGCACAAATAGACCTTGTTCAAAATCGAGCCGCCGAACGTGAACCGCTTGAGGTAGCTCGCGTCGCGGTCGGTGTAGGCGCAGCTGAACACCCGTTCGCGCTCCGGCAGGCCGCAGTAAAACAGTTCCTGCCCGGCGAACAATTTCTCCGGCAGCTCGGTGACTTTGTAGGTGCCGTCGCGGAACACGAGCAGAACCTTGTCGAACTTCGTGCATTCCAGTTTGAACTCTTCGCCAGAAACTTTGTAGCCGACGTAGCCGCTCTCGCGATCGTAGCTGACCTTGAACGACTTGAACGCCACGGCCTTCGCATCCACCTCCTCGTGGCGCGCGGATTTCGTGGTCTGGCGCGGATACTGCGGGCCGTATTTTCCCAGCAACGCTTCGAGGTGGCCGACGACATATTTTGTGAGGCTCTTGAGATGTTTGCGAACCTCGTCCAGTTCCGCCCTCGTCTTTTCCATCTCCTCGCGGTGCTTGTTGATGTCAAACAGCGAAATCCGGCGGATGCGCACCTGCAACAACTTCTCCACGTCCGCGTCCGCAATTTCACGGATCAATTGCCTTTTGAACGGCTTGAACCCGTCGTGAACCGCCGCGATGACGGCTTCGTTCGTCTTGCACTTCTCAATCGCCTTGTAAATGCGTTCTTCGATGAAGATGCGTTCCAACGTGCGGCAATGCAATTCATCAAGCAGTTGCTTCTCCCGCAAATCCAGCTCGCGCTTGAGGATGGCAACGAGCTGCCCGGTGTTCTCGCGCAGCACTTCGCTCACGGTCAGCTCCACCGGGCGGTTCTTTTTGATGACGACGATGCGGCTGGAAATCGTCGTCTCGCAATCGGTGAAGGCGTAGAGCGCATCCACCATTTTTTCCGCGTCCACGCCGGCGGGACATTTGATTTCGATCTCAACGTTTTCCGACGTGAAATCGTTGATGGATTTCACCTTCAGCTTTCCCTTGCGCGTCGCGTCTTCAATCGAGGCGATGAGCGAATCGGTCGTGGTCGTCGGCGGAATCTCCGTGATGAGCACGGTGGATTCGTCCTTCACCTTGATGCGGGCGCGGACTTTCACCGAGCCTTTGCCGTCCTGATAATCGCGCGCGTCCATCAAACCGCCGGTCGGAAAATCGGGCAAACACTTGAACGGCTGCTTTTTGAGAATCGCAATCTGCGCTTCGATCAGTTCCGGAAAATTGTGCGGCAGAATCCGCGCGGCCAGCCCCACCGCGATGCCTTCCGTGCCGAGCATCAACGTCAGCGGGAGTTTGCAGGGCAATGTCACCGGCTCCTTGTTGCGCCCGTCGTAGCTCGGAACGAAATCAGTGATTTCGTCGTTGATCAATTCCGTGCGCGCCAGTTCAGTCAAACGGCATTCGATGTAACGCGGCGCGGCCGCCGGATCGCCGGTGAAAATGTTGCCGAAATTTCCCTGGCCTTCGATGAGATACCGTTTGTTGGCCAGCACCACGAGCGCGTCACCGATGGACGCATCGCCGTGCGGATGATATTGCATCGTGTGGCCGACGACGTTGGCGACCTTGATGAAACGGCCGTCGTCCTTCTCGTGCAACGCCCAGAGGATGCGCCGCTGCACCGGCTTCAGACCGTCGGCGAGATTCGGAATGGCGCGGTCGCGGATGACGTAGCTGGCGTAATCGAGGAAACCGCGGTCCACGCGCGTGTGCAAACCGACGCCGAGCTTTTTCGGATCAAACGGCCGATGCGCGACGGCCTCAACGGCTTCAGCAACGACGTGGTCTGTGCCGCTGCCGTCGGCGCTGGCGGATTTTTTCTTTTCCACCGGCGCGACAGGTTGAACGCCTTCGATGGGCAGTTCAGGCTGACCAGGTTCTTTTTTTTTCTTGGCTGACATGATTTGAACTTTTTCTTTCGGAGGGACGAGTTCCACGAGTCCCTGATTTGATTTTGGTTGGGGACTCGCAGAGCTCGTCCTTCCGATGATTAATCTTCGACCGGCACGACGAGGCTGTCCATGATGTAGTCCTTCCGCTCCGGCGTGTTCTTGCCCATGTAGAAATCGAAGATGGGCGCGGACTCGGCGCGCGGCGCGTATTCGATTTTGCTCAAGCGCATCTGTTTGCCGATAAATTGCGCGAATTCTTTCGGGCTGATTTCGCCCAGGCCTTTGAACCGCGTGATTTCCGGCTTGCCGCCAAGCTCCTTCACGGAGTTGTCGCGTTCGGTTTCGCTGTAGCAGTAAATCGTCCGCTCCTTGTTGCGCACGCGGAACAGCGGCGTTTCCAAAACGAAGACATGGCCGTCGTGGACGAGCTGCTCGAAAAATTTGAAAAAATAGGTGATCATCAAATTGCGGATGTGCATGCCGTCCACGTCCGCGTCGGTCGCGAGAATCACCTTTTCGTAGCGTAGGCTGTCGGTGGTGTCTTCCACGCTCAACGCCTGCATGAGATTATACATCTCGTCGTTTTTATACATCACGTCGCGCTTGAGATCCCAGACGTTGAGCGGCTTGCCCTTGAGCACGAACACCGCCTGGTTGTTCACGTCACGGCAACTCGTGATGGAGCCGGCGGCGGACTGGCCTTCGCAGATGAAAACCATCGTGCCGCGGCCCTTGTCCTTTTTCTTGTCGAAGTGGTGCTTGCAATCCTTCAATTGCGGGATGCGCAGCGTGATCGCCTTGGCGCGCTCGCGCGCGAGCTTCTTCACGTCCTGCAATTCCTTCCGCAACTGCTGCGTGTCCTTGACCTTCGCCATGATGGTCTCGGCGATTTGCTTGTTGCGCTGGAAAAAATGCAGCAACTCCTCGCGCACGCTGTTGACCAGCTCGGTGCGGATTTCCGTGTTGCCCAATTTGTTTTTCGTCTGCGACTCGAACACCGGGTCCTTCAGGCGGAGCGACACCGCGCCGACCATGCACTCGCGCACGTCGTCGCCGTCGAACTTGCCGTTGCCGTATTCGTTCACCGCCTTGAGCAGGCCCTCGCGGAAGGCGCTCAAGTGCGTCCCGCCGTCGCTGGTGAATTGGCCGTTGACGAAGGAATAAAACGTCTCGCCGTAGCGCGAATTGCTGTGCGTGAAACAAAACTCCAGCGTCTTGCCCGCGTAATGCAGCGGCGGATAAATCGGCTCGCTGCCGTCGCCCGCCAGATCCTCCATCACCAAATCCATCAGGCCGTAACGCGACTGGAAAGTTTTCGGCTCCGCGCCCGCGAAATTCAGCACCAGCTTCAGCCCTGTGTTCAGATAGCTGTAATGGCGCAGTCGCCGCTCGACGTGTTCCAGCCGGAACGCGCTGTCTTTGAAAATCTCCGGGTCCGGCTCGAATTCGATCAACGTGCCGTTCGGCTCCCTGGTTTTGCCCGTGCCTTCCTTTTTCAGCTTACCTACCTTGAAACTCGCCTCCGCAAATTCCCCGTCACGATGGCTGCGCACGAAAAAGGTCTTCGACAGCGCATTGACCGCCTTCGTGCCGACGCCGTTGAGTCCGACGCTGAATTGAAACACGTCGTCATTGTATTTCGCGCCGGTGTTGATTTTGGAAACGCAGTCCACGACCTTGCCCAGCGGGATGCCGCGCCCAAAATCGCGCACTTTCACGCGGTTGCCTTCGATTCCAATGTGAACCTCCCGGCCGTTGCCCATGATGAATTCGTCAATCGCGTTGTCCACGACCTCCTTGAGCAGGACGTAGCAGCCGTCGTCCGGGTGCGCGCCGGAGCCGATGCGCCCGATATACATGCCCGTGCGCAGCCGGATGTGCTCCAGCGAAGACAAGGTCTTGATCTTGCTCTCGTCGTAAATCTGTTTCGATTTTTCAGCCATGCAATTGCGCGGCGCAAAAGCTAGACGAAGCACAGAAAATGAAAATGCGAAAGTGGAGCCGTCCATGATAAAAAATCAGGGTTCCCGTATGAACGGAAACCCGGACGGGTCGGACAAAGCACTTAAATCATCCGTGTTGAACAACCGATGCTGGCCGCCGGACATTAAATCCCCGAAGAAAAGGCGCGGAAAAGCGCCGCCAAAAAATCTGCTGCCCGAAGTTCGAGAATTGTGCATAATTGGGAAATGAAATCTGCCTACGAAATCGCCATGGAGCGCTTGAACAAGACCGCTCCCGCCGCCAAGCTCACCGGCAAACAGAAAAAGCAGCTTGCGGAACTGGATTCCCGCTACACCGCCAAAATTGCCGAGCGGGAAATCGCCTTGAAGGGCGAAATGGCGAAGGTGGCCGGCGATTTTGAAAAGGAGAAATCGCTGCGGGAGCAGCTCGTTCACGAACGCAAAAAACTCCAGGCCGAATTGGAGGACAAAAAGGAACAGGTGCGGCGCGATTCGGCGGCTTGACGTTCCGGGTGTCGTCCGTTGACAAACTCAAACCTTCGCTTTGGCCAGGATGATTATGGTTCGGCTATTTGACTTGTAGTTGACGATTTCACCCCGGCTCTGATCTCGCGGCAGGTCGAGTCAGAAGCCAGGCTATTCAAGCGGGCCGGGTGTAGCCGCCTTGCCGGATTTGGAGTCCCGCCAGGCCTTGAAGTCGTCCGGGCTTTCAACGATGAGAAATCCGCCGGTCATGGCCGAGTGGCCGCCGCCGCAGAGCTGCGCGCAGTTGACTTGATAACGGCCAATTTTCGTGGGCGTGAACCAGCACGGAATCCGCAGGCCGGGAATCGCGTCCTGACAAACGCGCATCGCCACAATCTTGAAGGAATGAATCACGTCCTTGGAACTGACATAGGCGATGACGGGCTTGCCGAGCGGGACATGGATTTCGTTGAGAGTCTGGATGTCGTCCTTGCCGTTCGGGTCGGTCGGGTCAACGCCGAAGACGTTGCTGTCCGAAACGTATTTCATGTCCTGCTTTCCGAAAACGCCGTCGGGGCCGGCGTAGCGGATATTCCAGGCGAATTGCTGGGCCATGACGTAGATGACGGTGGAATCCTTCTCGTCCGGAAACTGGTTCACAGCTCTGGCCCAGACCGGAATGGCCACCCCAACGAGCAGCACGGCCTCGGCAATGACAACGCCCAGTTCAATATAGCTGGACGCATGATTTTTGACGCCGTGGTAATTGGCCTTGGGATTGCGCGCGGCGCGGAATCGCCAGACCGCGTAGCCGAAATAAATTATCCAGCCGATGAACAGCGCCAGCATCAGCCAGTGGACATAAACGATCAGGGCGTCAACTGACTCGCCGTTTTTCGAGGCCAGCTCGGGCATGCCGAGGATATGATTCGCAAACCACTCGGTCATACTTTGGGCGGGTTTTGCGGCGGCGGATTTTTGTCGGCCTCGATTTGCGCCTGCTCGCCGCGGATGACGTGGACGAAGAACAGCGCGACGCACGTCAGCACGGTCAGGATGACGCCCATCAGGGTGAATATGCCCCAGTTCATGCCGCTGGCCAGCGGCGAATCGGATTTGCCATAACACGCGGCGCAGGCAAACAATGGCGACGGCACAAGCGCGGCGGCGGCAAACAGGATTTTGCGCAGTGATTTCATAGGTAGCTCACGTTTTTCAGTTTCTTCAAAAAATAAATTCCGTAGATGATGACCAGAATCCCGGTGGCGATGGCGAGCGCACCAAAGAACATCCTGCCATCAGCGAACGCCCATGCCGCGCAGCCGAACGACAGCCCGGTGAGCAGCGTCACGAAAATGAGATGGAAGGCTTTCAGCGACATATCAATGGGTCGTGCCGGTTGGGAAATCGTGCATGGCATAGAGCGTCAGCGCGAACAGACCGATGACGAAAAACACCGTGAAGGCGAGCACGGTGTAAATCATCTTTTTTTCAGAAATCAGGTGCATGAGAAAACCGGCCACGACAAAGGCGTTCGCGGCGGCGACGGACAGGATCATCCCCACCTTCGCCGCCCAGGTGTAACGTTCCGGCAGAAACGAAATCCAGATCATCAGCGACGTGGCGCAGAGGATGGCGATGAAAATGTAGAGGCAGCGCCGGAGATAATTCTCGAAATTCACCGGATGCTCGTGCGATTCTGTTTTGCCCGAGAGCGGCGCGTCGTTCTGTCCGGCTGTTTTCAATTCGCTCATAAATTCATCAGGTCAAATATAGGACCGGGAAGAGAAAAATCCAAACGAGGTCCACAAAATGCCAGAACAGGCCGGAAACCTCGATGCGGTTGGTGAAGCGTTCATGGTCGGTCTTCCACATCCGCCGACCCGGTCCCCATAGGTAGCCGATGACAATGCTGCCGCCGAGGATGTGCAGCGCGTGCAAGCCGGTGAGTGTGAAATAGAGCGCGAGGTAGGTATTGTGCCACGGGCCGTAATTTTCCATGGATTTGATGTCAGTGGCGGCGACGGTGATCTCCTTTAACTGGATGTTTTTCTGCGCGCGCAAATCGTAAAGGTCGTTTTCGTCCGTCACGATGCGGCCGTGAATGGTGAAGGTGCCGGTCTTCTTGGCTAGGTCGAAGTCGGCGGATTTTTCAATGAGATGGCCGTCGGCAAAGGTGCCGTCGTTCAGCTTGATTTCGTAGTGAATCCATTTGTCGTGGTATTCATAGGATTTGACGCCGAGAAACGTCAGCGCCAGGAGCAGCGTGCAGGCGTGGAAAAACTTGAACTTGCCGAAATTTCCGACCTTGCACGCGACCCAGGCGAGCAGCGTGGTGATGGCCGAGAGCGCGAGGATGATGGTGTTGGCGGTGCCGAGCGTGACGTTGAGCCAGCCGTGCGGCCATCGGTCGGCACCGACGCGCAGCAGCACGTAGCCAGAAAACAACCCGCCAAAAAGCATGACCTCGGATGCGAGAAACAGCCAGATGCCGACCTTGGCGTTGTAAAGGCCGGTTTCCGGTCGCGGTTGAACTGTGTAAGGAATATCCATGAAAAATTTAGTGTGCTACCGGAACGGGTGAAATTTTAGGAACTGCCGCCGGTGCCGGGGCGTCCGGTTCATTTTGCGGAGTGAAATCCGTGTCATGTCCGGGCACGCTGTATTCGTAAGGCCCGCGATAAACGCGCGGCGGCGTGGCGAAATTTCCGTGCGGCGGCGGCGTGGGTGTCTGCCACTCAAGCGTGGTGGATTGCCATGGATTGTCGCCAACTTTTTCGCCGTGTTTGATGCTCCAGAATAAATTGATGATGAACGGAATTTGCGCGATGCCCAGCGCCATCGCCGCCCAAAGAATCCAGACGTGCAGTTCCATGATCGTCCCCGGCAGCGTGTCAATCGCGCCCGGCACACGCGCGGCAGAATAATTCGCGCCGCCGTCGGCCATGCGCCGCAACATACCCTTGATGCCTTGCGCGAACATTGGCATGAAAACCAAATTCATGAAGACAAACGAGCACCAGAAATGCACGCGGCCCCAGAATTCGTTCATCATCCGCCCTGTCATTTTCGGAAACCAATAATAAATTCCCGCGAACAACGCAAAAATCGTCCCCGGCGCGACGACGTAATGGAAATGCGCGATGACGTAATAGGTGTCGTGCAGATAAACGTCGCTGGCGTTAAAGCCGAGCGGCAGGCCGGTCAGCCCGCCGATGCCGAACATCGGCAGAAATGCCAGCGCGAAGAGCATCGGCGTGTTGAACCGGATCGAGCCACCCCAGAGCGAAATGAGCAGGCATGTCAAAATGATGACCGACGGAATGGAAATAAGCATCGTCGTCGCCTGGAAGAACGCAGAAATTTTCGTGCCCATGCCGGTCAGATACATGTGGTGCGCCCAGACGATGAATGAAATGAACCCGATGGACAGCACGGAATACACGAGCGATTTGTAGCCCCAAATCGGCTTGCGCGTGTTATTGGCAATGATTTCGCAAACGGTCCCCATCGCCGGCAGAATCAAGACATAAACCTCCGGGTGGCCGAGGAACCAGAACAAATGCTGCCAGAGCAACGGGCTTCCGCCGCCACTGACGTGCGCCAGTTTGCCGCCGACCGCGAGTCCCGTCGGCAAAAAGAAGCTCGTGCCAGCGAGATTGTCCATCAACTGCATCACGCCTGCGGCTTCGAGCGGCGGGAATGCCAGCAACAAAATGAACGCCGTCACAAATTGCGCCCAGACGAACCACGGCAGCCGCATCCACGTCATGCCCGGCGCGCGCAGTTGAATGATTGTGGCGATGAAATTCACCGCGCCGAGCAGCGACGACGTGATGAGCAGCACCATGCCGACCAGCCAGAACGCCTGCCCGTGCGTCGGAATTGTCGTGGCCAGCGGCGAATACGATGTCCAGCCCGCCTGCGCCGCACCGCCCGGAATGAAGAAACTCACCAGCATGACGAGGCCGCCGATAAAATAAGCCTGATAACTCGCCATGTTGACCCGCGGGAACGCCATGTCCGGAGCGCCAATCATCAGCGGCACGACGTAATTGCCGAACGCGGCGAACGCCAGCGGCACGACGCCGAGAAATACCATGATCGTCCCGTGCATCGCGCCGAATGAATTGTAAAGTTCCGCCGAAATCGCTCCTTTCCCCGCCATCGTCGGCCCAAGCATTTTTTCCAGCAGCGGGCCGAGAAAGGGAACCGGCTGGCCCGGATGCGCAATCTGCCAGCGCATCAGCAGCATCAGAAAAAATCCGAACAGCAGGAAGAACAGCGCCGTCAGGCCGTATTGGATGCCGATGACCTTGTGATCGGTCGAGAAAACGTAGCTGCGCAGAAAGCCGGGGTCGTGGTGCCCGTGCCCGTGCTCGTCGTGACTAGGTTTATCATCACGATGCGGAGGAAATTGATTCAGAAAATCGGCCATGAAATTCAGATTTGGAAAATGACTAATGACGAACCGGCGACTGTCCTTTGCGCAGCGGCTTGGACATTCGTCATTGGGAATTCTTTCGTCATTCGGATTTAGGAATTAGTCATTTCCTACTTCATCTTGTCCCAAACCATGGTCGCCAGCAGCAGCGGCAGATAAATGATTGAAGCCAGAAACAATTGCCGCGCGCGCGCCAGCGTGAGCTGCCGCGAAAATTGAATCGCGCAGCCCAAAAATCCCGCGCCCAAAATCAGCGCGGCCGCGAGATAAACCGGCCCGGCCATCTTGAGTGCGAACGGCGCCAGGCTTGCAATCAGCAGCGCGAGCGCGTGGCTCACGGTTTGTTGCGCCGTGCGGCGACCGCTGGGATCCACGTTTGGCAGCATGACGAATCCGGCCTTCGCATATTCGTCGCGATACATCCATGCGATGGCGAAGAAATGGGGGATTTGCCAGAACGCCAGGATGGCAAACAACGCCCAGCCTTCGCCGCTCAATTCGCCGCGCGCCGCCGTCCAGCCCATGAGCGGCGGGAACGCGCCCGGAATCGCGCCGATGGCCGTGTTCAGCCACGTCACGCGCTTCAACGGCGTGTAAATGAAAAGGTAACTGACCAGCGTCACCGCGCCGAGCACGCTCGTGAGCAGATTCACCCCGAGCGCGAGATAGACCAGCCCGGCGACGGAACTGACGCCGCCAAAAATGGCCACGGTCGCCGGCTGCAAACGGCCGGACGGCAGTGGACGATCCTGCGTTCGGCGCATTTTTGCGTCGTATTCGCGTTCGAGCAACTGGTTCAACGCCGCCGCGCCCGCCGCAACCAGCGCCGTGGCCGCCAGCGTGTTGAACATCAGCACGAAATTCATCGGCCCGCTCCAGCCGGCGTAAAAGCCGACCAGTGTCGTCAGCAGCACGAGCGTCGTCAGCCGCGCTTTGACCAGATCGGCGAAGACCGCCGACCAGTTTTTCTCTGCCCCGACATTTTGTGCCGGGGTCAATATTTCTGCCGAGATTTCTTTCATTTCACTTGTTTGCGGCCATCGCTGTAGATGTTCCAAATGCACCGGATATTGTTTTTGCCGGAGCAATTTTTGTTTCTACCTCCCGCCGGCCAAAAGCAATAATGCACCAGAGCGCTCCTGTCACGAGCGAAAGCGCGCCGACCAGCACATGCAGCGTCGCCACGTCGGCGGCCTTGTTGGACCAGATCGTCCACGCGCCGAGTCCGATTTGCAAAACAATCAGCGCAAGCCAGGACCACGCGAGTTTTGTCAGTGGATTTCCTCCGCCGAGCTGTTTCCACGACAGCCACGCGCAAAACGCCACCAAAATGCCGATGGTCAGCGCGACAATCCGATGGAACATCTGCAATTCGATCTGGAACGCGGTGATGGGATTTTCTCCGTTCACATCCATCCGCTGCGCGTTGTAATGCGCAACGGCGTCGGGACTGGCATCCGGCCAGATTTTGCCATAGGCGGTCGGGAAATCGGGAATCGCCACGCCGGCGTGCTGTCCGCGCATCGTCGCGCCCAGGACAAGCTGGCAGAAAATCAGAACGGTCGTGGCCTGCACAAGCGTCCGCAAACCGCGCGTCACGCAAAACATTTTTTCGCCGGCGGACCATTTGCCCCAAAACCGGCCGGTGAACAGAGCAATCGCGCATACCAAAATGAAAAAGGATTGCGCAACGACGCCGTGAATGACGCCGAGGTTGTCCATTTTCAACGTCACGCGCAACCCGCCGAGCACGCCCTGCGCGACGACGAGCAGGAACGCGATGACGCCAAGCCATTTTACCCATCGGCGCGAATCCTTGAGCCAGAGCCAGACGGCGAGAATTGTCGTCAAAAATCCAGCGCCCGAAGCCAGCAGCCGGTGCGAGTGCTCGAAGAGTGCGCCACCCTTCCAGAATTTGAACGGGAGTGCGAACATGGTGTAGCCATAGCTCGTCGGCCAGTCGGGCACGGACATGCCGGCCCCGTGGCTGGTGACCAGACCGCCGACCCCCAGCAGTAAAAAAGTAATGATGGCTGTTAGCACCGCGAATCGGTGCAGCCACGGATTGTTTGTGTTTTGCGTTTTGGCGTTCATGTTTGGAAATTGAGGCTCCGACACGAATGTCGGAGCCTTCCCCACCTCAAAATCTTATTTCACGACAAAAGTGAAATTCACGGTCACGTCCTTGTCGGCGACTTCCACATCCTGCGTCTGCGCGCCGGCTTTGCGGTGATTGGCCTCGACGGTGTATTTGCCGGGCGGCACATTTTTGATGACGAATTTGCCGTCCTTGTCGCTGACGGAAAAATATGGCGAGTCAAACACGCTCACCCAAGCCTTCATCCACGGATGCACGTTGCATTCAAATTTCACAAACATTTCCGCCTTCGGAAACATGTAGGTCAGGTCCGGGCCACCGGCCATTTGCACGTCGTTGTGCTCCTCGTTGCCGGCCACGGTGGGCGCACTGTGAACATTATGAACGCAGTCGTCGGAATTCTTGACGATGAGCTTCTGGCCGGTCTGGATTGCCAAAATTCCCGGAGTGTAAACGCAGTTCTTCTGATCAAGCACCACCGGCGGCGAACTGGCGCCGGCGGATTTGCCGGTGACGCCCTTCAAAGAAACCACCACGTCGGCGAATTCGCCGTTCGGCCCGACGACGTAGAAATGTGTCGTTGGCATCTTTTGGCCTTGATACATCGCGGCGCAATCGGCATTGCCGTTGATGTAGGAGCCCAAGTCCGTTTCCGCCGGCGGCGTGCCTTTGAGAGTGATGAGGCCGACGATGTCCGCCGCGCAAGCGGTCTGCCACGCGCCAAAAATACCAAACGCCAGAATTGGAAGGATGCTTTTCATAAGCCAGTTTGTTGTCGAATAGTTCACAGAAGTAAATCTAACATCAGTTCAAACGGGCGGCAAGCGATTTGTGAAACTTTTCACAACGCCACCTTGTTTGACGGGTTCGCGGCCAACTGCTTCATCACCTGTGCCATTTCCAGCGCCGTCCGCGCGGCCTCCGTGCCACGATTGTGCCTTTTGCCGACACAGCGGACGCGCGCGTGCGTCACCTTTTCAAAAACAAAAACTCCGTGGATGACGGGCAGCTTGTGGAGCACTTGAATTTGCGCCAGCGCGTGCGTCACGCCCCAGCCGATGTGCTGCGCGTGGCTCGTCTCGCCCTGAAAAATCACGCCGAGGCAGATGATGGCGGAAAAGCGGGGCGATTTGAACAGCGCCAGTTTCGATGCGACCGCCGGAATTTCAAACGCGCCCGGCACGCGCACGATGCGGACGCGCGCCCCGGCGCGCAGCAATTCCTCCCGCGCCGCGCGCAGCATGGCGTCCACATATTCCGCATTGTAGCGCGAGGCGACGATGGCGAAGGTGCCGCCACCGGCGCGGGTCGTTTTGGTTTTGATGGGTTTTAACATGTCAGTTACTTTTTATCATCTGTCGGTTTCTTTGAATCAATCCATTTCGCTCCCACCAATAAATGATCAATGAGCTCCTCAATCGCCCATAATTTTGTTGGACCGGAGCGTGCGTAATCGCTTATAATTTTCTGTTTTCCGTTCATAACAATCATTGTGTAAGTGGTCGAACTATCGGTAATGCCGCGCATATATGTATCTTTTAAGTCCACAAAGCCGGATTCTTTAATGAATTGAGCAAGATTGTTAAACTCCCAAACACTAATAGTTCCGGTGAAATCTCCTTTTCGTTCGGCATAATTTTCTCCTTTGTAGTGAAAACTGCCATCGCTTTTGACAATGAACGTGTAAGCAGGGCAAGAACCGAAACAACCACTTCGCTCGATTCCAATTTCTGTTATGCCATAATTGGTTGACACGATATCGGATGTAACAGCGCGATTGTTTCTTCGGTCTTCGACGGAGTTTGTGGACTGATTTTTGAAATAGATTTCAGAAATTTCACCTGCGAACGAACAAGAACAAACCAAACTGAGAACCATGATTATTTTTTTCATAATTGTTTCGTTTGCATTGGTTTTTAAAGCAGATGCCCCATCTTCTCCCGCTTCGCCTTCAAATACCGTTCGTTGTGCGGATTGGGTTTCACGCGAATCGGCACCTGCTCGACGATTTTCAGCCCGTAGCCCTCCAGCCCGACGACTTTTTTCGGATTGTTCGTCAGCAGCCGGATGGTTTTCAGGCCGAGGTCAACGAGGATTTGCGCGCCGAGGCCGTATTCGCGCAAATCCATGTCGAAGCCGAGCTTCTCGTTCGCCTCGACGGTGTCGTAGCCCTGCTCCTGCAATTTGTAAGCCTTGATTTTCGGCGCGAGGCCGATGCCCCGTCCTTCCTGCCGCATGTAAAGAATCACACCGCTGCCGGCTTCGGCGACCTGCCGCATGGCGCGATGCAGTTGCGAGCCGCAATCGCAGCGGCGCGAGCCGAACACGTCGCCGGTCAGGCATTCGCTGTGGACGCGCACCAGAATGTTTTTCCGACCGCGGATCTCCCCTCGCACGAGCGCCAGATGATGCTGGCCGTCCACTTTGGAACGGTAAAGATGCAAATCGAAATCGCCGTAATCGGTCGGCATTTTTACGACTTCGACCTGCTCGACCAGTTTCTCCCGCGTCTGCCGGTGGTGGATGAGGTCGGCAACCGTGCAAATTTTCAGGCGGTGTTTTCCGGCGAATTTCAGCAATTGCGGCAGCCGCGCCATCGTGCCGTCGTCGTTCATGATTTCGCAGATGACGCCGATGGAACGGCAGCCCGCGAGCCGCACCAAATCCACGGCGGCTTCGGTGTGGCCGGCGCGTTGCAGCACGCCGCCGGGCCGGGCGCGCAGCGGGAAAACGTGGCCGGGCTGGATCAACTCCTCCGGCATGGCGGTGGGCGAGGCCATGACCTGGATGGTTTTCGCCCGGTCGGCGGCGCTGATGCCGGTGCTGATGCCGCGCGCGGCATCCACGCTCACCTGAAAATCGGTGCGGAAGCTCTCGCGGTTTTCCCTGACCATGCGCCCGATGCCGAGCTGTTCGAGCCGCTCGCTCGTGGTCGGCACGCAAATCAGCCCGCGGCCGAACCGCGCCATGAAATTGACGGCCGCGGGCGTGACAAACTGCCCGGCCATGATCAAATCGCCCTCGTTCTCGCGGTCTTCATCATCCACGACAATGACCATTTTGCCTTTGCGGAGGTCGGAGACGACGGACTCAATGCTGTTGAAATGTTTTTGCATTCGGGAGGGACAGCGTAATCGCCGGGGGCGTAAATGCCAGCCGCAAAATGCGCGTGGGGCGGAATAATTCCCGGATTCGCCGGGCGGATGGCATTATATTATGGCTGGATGACGACTTTTTTTGTTCGTCGCAGCGCAGAAAATGGTTGACCTTGTTCCGTCCTTTGGTCTATAATTTGGTAGAAAGCAAGCGCGAGCGGTCGTAAGTAAGTAAGTCAGTTTGTAATTTTGAATATGTGAATATGTCAACCGACGGCTCCAGCAAAAAACACGACGGACTCCCAGCCGGAAGCCCGGCAGGTCTGCTACCGGGAAGTCCCACTTCCGGCGTTCTTGTCGTTGGCGCGCGCGAACGCATCATCGCCTGCACCACCGTGGCCGCCAGGCATTTGGGATCGCAGGCGGCGCGACTGAAAAATGCTTCAATCAATTCATTGCCCCCGCCACTCGCCAAACTGATCCGCTCTGCGGCCAAAAGCGGCAAAGCCGTGACCAACCGCAAAATTGAAATCAAGACCCCGCGCGGCGGTCCGGCGACGTTGCACGCGAGCATCCTGCCGGTGAAATCGCGCGTGGCATCGCAGGTGATCGTCGTGTTGAATAATTCGGCCCCCGCGCCGATGGTCGAACTGAATATGCGGCGGCTGGACCAACTGGCCAGCCTCGGCATGCTCTCGGCCAGCATGGCGCATGAAATCAAAAACGGCATGGTGGCGGTCAAGACGTTCGTGGACTTGCTGGCGCAAAAAAATCAGGAGGCCGAGTTGACCGGGGTGGTCGGACGCGAGTTGCAGCGCATCAACGCCATTGTGACGCAGATGCTGCGGTTCGCCGCGCCGAAACCAGCGACGTTCGCCACCGTCCACATCCACGATTTGCTCGACCACTCGCTGCGGGTGTTGCAGCACCAGATCGGCGCGAAGATGATCGCGTTGCAGCGCAATTACCGGGCCGCGCCGGACACGGTGCGCGGCGACGACGCGCAATTGCAGCAGGTGTTCATGAACCTGCTGCTCAACGCCATCGAGGCGATGGGCACGAACGGCGTGTTGACGGTCAGCACGGAAATCACGGATGGCAAACAATTGCAAATCCAAATCCGGGACACCGGCGCGGGGGTGGCGCGGGAAAATCTGGGGCGGCTGTTCGAGCCGTTTTTCACGACCAAGAAAAACGGCACGGGCCTGGGGCTGGCGATTTCCAAACGCATCGCGCTCGAACATCAAGGCGAGATTCATCTGCAGAGCGCGGTCAACCAAGGCTCGACGTTCACGCTGTCGCTGCCGGTTTTGGTTGCGATCTGAAAATCATTCCCCGACGAGGTGATACGGCTCGACGGCGTCGCTGCCCACCCCGCGGTGCGGATGCGCCTTGATGGAAAAGGTGAACGCGACGGTGAAATTCTCCGGGCCGGAATTGTTGTTCGTCACGCGGAAGGTCAGCGCGCCGGTCCAGCTCCGCAGGTCGCGATAGACGGTGTAAAATTGATCCTGCAACTGTCCGTCCATGGCGTTGAAATCGTGCTGCGTGCGGAAGCCCCAGTTGTCGTTGACACGGAAAAACATCGTGCTGCTGATGAAATTATCGCCGGTGTCCACGAATCCGGCGCGCGTGTAGATATGGCCGAGGCTCCAACTCCACCGTTCGTTCGGCGTGAAGGTGACCTGGTGATAGGCCAGGTTGAAATAGCCGTTGTTGATGTCGTAGCGCGTCTGTGACTCCAGCGTGAGCCATGAACGCGGTTTGAAGGCGAGGTCGGAATAAAGATCGCTGAACGTCTGCGACGCGGTGAAGGGTTCGTCGAGATTGGTTTGGTTCTGGCTCGGGGTTAGCCGCCAATCCAACGTCACGTTCCAATCGAGCAGGTTGTCGAGCTGTCCGTCGCGCTTGGTTTGGAGCGTGTTGCGCAGGCCAAAACGGATGACGTTCTCGCTGTCAATGGAATCAATGTTGTTGTAATCGGGAAATTCAACCGGCAAGAGCAACAGGCTGGGTGACGCTGTATCGAACTGCGGCAGTTGCGCCGGCGGCGTGCTGGGCGAGGGCACGTAGGAATAGGTTACCGACGGCTCGACGATGTGGCGCAGGCCGTCCAGGTCCAGCAGCGAATTCGTCGCGCCGGTCCAGAGCCGCGAAGACTTGAATGAAAAATCCACGCCGGTGTTGAAAATTCTGCGGAGGGTCATGGTGTCCACGTTTGTGCCGGCCGGCCCGGATTCATCGCTGTAATAAGTCAATCGGCCACCGGCGCGCGGCGTAACATTCAGCCAGCCAAAGAATGTCATCGGCAGCAGCAGTTGCTGGAACGTGTCGGCGCGCATGGCGGCATAGTCGGAGTTGGGGCTATTCGTGGTAAAGAACAGCGAGTTGTTGGTCCCGGCGAACGACTGGCGGTAATAGCCGGCGGAGCTTTCGCTCTCGTAAAAAACCGGCGTGTCGAATACCTGCTGGCGCCAGCCGGTGAGCTTCACGTCCGGCAGCCGCTCGACCTGGTCGAAAAAGTTGTTCACCTCCGGCGTCGTCAGCGCGTCGAGGCTCCAGTTGTCCGAGTATTTGTTGGCCTCGACGAACGTGTTTGGCTGTGGATTCGCCGTGTATTCGCCCTCGAAAAAATCGTGCAGCACCAGCGGGTCGCTCTGGTAATTCACCAGCGCCTTCAGGTTCAGGTTCGTGGACGGCGTCGCCTGCCAGCCGAAATAAAGGCGCTGGCGGTTTTCGGGAATGGGGCCGGTCATGCTCGGAAAGTTGCTCGCGCTCAAACTGTAGCCGGATTCCTGATCATGCGTGTAATAATATTTAATCCCGGCCTCACCCCAGCGGCCGAGATGCAGGTTCAAATCCGGCCCGATGCCGGGGCCGCGCTGCTCGCGGTAATCCACGTGCAACGCGCCGTCCACCGAGTTGTTCAGCCACCAGGTGTAAGTGGAAAGCAGAAACGGCCCGTAGGCGCTGCTGTAGCCGGGAGTGAAATTCCAGTTGTTCGCGTGCGGGCCCAGATTGCGCTTGTAATACGGATAATAAAACGCCGGCACGCCGTCCATAAATAACACCGCATTCCACGCCTCAATGTATTGGCCGGGAACCATCCGAATGCGGCTCGCCCGAATGCGCACGGCCGGGTCGCTGACATCGTCCGACGTGACAAAAGCGTGTTGCGCGCTAAAAACCTTGTTGCTGATGTCGCCCTGCAAATGTTCCCCGGAGGCGAACACCGGCGGCTTGCCCGTGCGAAACTGTTCGCTCCGCATCTGCTGCGTCTTGAAATTGTAATTGATGTGGTCGCCCAGCCAGATTTGCCCGCCCATTTCAATCCGCACGTGGCCGTCGGCCACCGCCTCGCCCGTCTGCCGGTTCACCGACGCGCTGTCCGCCATCAGCACCGCCTCGCCGTATTTTACGCAAATGCCGTTGGTGCCGGTTGCAATGTCCCCCACGCTGTCCACGCTGCCGTTTGGCGCGCCGGGAACAATTTTATTGAGCGACCACACCTCCCATGCCGGCGGCGCCTGCGCCAAGGCCAAAAGGGGAAAAAGCGCCGTTAAAAAAATCAGCGCGGAAATGGCGGGCAATTTGCTCATTTGGCGCGGCCAATTAAACAGAACGAACCGCCACTGCCAAGCTGGATTTCATGCCAGGCAATCGCGGCACGAAAAGGCCGCCGCCGGAGCGCGGAGAAAAGCAAGCAAGAGATTTCCATCCTGTGCCTTCGCGTCTTGGCGCGAAGCCATTATTCGTTTCCCCAGATCGTTTTAACGTGCGCGATGCCGCTCTTGACGGCTTCCACCGGCAGCGACGGGCTTAATTCAAAAACCTTGATGTGCTCCGGCTTCACGAACGGCTTGAGCGCGGCGTAATTAATCGTGCCGGTGCCGGGCGCGGCGTGGTCGCCCGCCGGGAAAATCACATCGTGAACGTGGAAGCCAGCGAGCCGCGGCGCGAGCGTCTCCAGTTGCAGCGCGTGGAGGATGAAACCGAGATTCTCCTTGATCTGCGCGTGGCCGCAATCGTGCCAATAACAAATGTTCGGGCTGTCGAACTCGCGGAAGAAAAACTCGAAGTCACTGTCAATCGGGATTTCCTCGAGCGCCTGCCGGTTTTCGCAGCCGAGCTTGAGTCCGCGCTTTTCGGCTTCGGGCAGGATTTTCCGGAGCGTGTCATAGACATTTTCGACGAATCGCTCCTTCCGGGCTTCGCGCGCCTTGGAGGCTTCGGCGCAGAGCTTCTCGTATTTGGGCACGGCCCGCAGGCCGCGTTCGAGCATCGTGCATAATTTCCCGGTGTAATCCTTCAGGTCCATGCTGCCGAGGTGGAGCACGACGAGCGGCGCGTGAACGCGCCCGGCGAATTCAAATGTCTTAAGCGTGTGCTTGATGGCCAGCTCGCGCTGGCGCGGGCGTTCGTCGGAAAACTGATAAAGATTCGGCGCCGCGTGGCTCACGCCCATCGGCAGCGGACAGAAATTGTGCAGGCTGGAAATCTTGATCTCGCCCGCTTCGACCGCTTCGAGAATGCCCGGCATGAGGCTTACGCGGATGCCGTGACTCAACTCGGCATATTCAAAGCCGAGGTCGCGGATTTCGCGCAGCATCGCGCGTCCGTCCGTGTGGCGGTGCGAATTCCAGCAGGTCGAAAGCGAATACATGGAGTAAAAACGCCGAATCGTTAAACCGTTACATTGTTAAATCGTGAATCGTAAAAGGAAGAATCGTCAAACCATTGCCACGGTGCAACGATTTAACGATTCAACGATTCACAAATCTGGATTACAAATCCGCGTAACGCGCCGCGAGCATCGCGGAGAAACGCGCGACTTTTTCCTTGCGACGGCGCTTCTCACTCGGCTTTTCAAAATGCCGATGGCCGCGCACGACCTTAAGCGTGCCCTCGCGGTCAACTTTTTTCTTCAGTCGCCGCAACGCACGATCCACCGGTTCGCCTTTTTTTAATCTTATTTCAGTCAACGCAACTCACTTCCCTTCTCACGCGGGACGACGCCCGCAAAATTATTGAACGCGCAGGATAGCCTTTGAGCCGCCGTTGTCAATGCGCAATTGAACGTTGATTTTCCAATTTTCAATTTGGGTTTGCAGCGCCAAAAACTGAAATCTTGAAACTGGAAACTCCCGCGGCGATGATTCCGCCATCATGTTCAAAGGGAATGAAAAAAAAACCACCGCCAACCCCGGATTGCAGGCGCGCATCCAGGAACTAATCCGGTTCAAGGGCGGCGGCCATAACGAAGCCGAAGTCGCCGACATCATCGAAAACGCCCTTAAACTTCTCGCCGACGTGAAGGACACTGGCGACGTGCGCGTCATCCAGACCGCGTTGCGCGAATTGCGCTACTCGTTCCGCCTGTTCGCGCCTTACGCGGGCAAACGCAAGGTTTCCATCTTCGGCTCGGCGCGCACGCAGCCCGACAAATTTGCCTATCAACAGGCCGCGGACTTCGGGCGCAAAATCGTGCAGGCCGGTTTCATGGTCATCACCGGCGCCGGCCCCGGCATCATGCAGGCCGGACACGAAGGCGCCGGCCCGGAAAACAGTTTCGGCGTCAACATCCGCCTGCCGTGGGAGCAATCCGCCAACCCGGTCATCCGCGAGGACAAAAAACTCGTCACCTTCAAATACTTTTTCACGCGCAAACTCATCTTCATCCGGCACTCGGACGCCATCGTGCTGTTCCCCGGCGGCTTTGGCACCTTCGACGAAGGCTTCGAGGCGCTCACCCTCATGCAGACCGGCAAAAGCCAGCTCATGCCGCTCGTCCTCGTGGACAAACCCGGCGGCAACTTCTGGCGGACCTGGGACAAAAACATCCGCGAACAACTTCTGCGCGACCAGTTGATTTCCCCCGACGACTTGAGCCTTTACCAGATCACTGACCGCGCCGATGACGCCGTGGACATCATCACCGGGTTCTACCGGAACTTCCATTCCACGCGTTTTGTGAAAAACCAGCTCGTCATCCGGCTCAAGCACACACCCAGCAAACCTGCCCTCGCCCGGATGAACCAGGAATTTTCCGACATCATCCTCCATGGAAAAATTCGATCCATCAAACCCACCCCCGAGGAACGCCGCGACAACGATCAACTGTCATTGCCGCGCATCGCCTTCGCCTTCAACCGCCACGACTACGGCCGTCTGCGACAATTGATTGACGCTTTGAACTCGAATCACCGTGGCGCTCTCACTTCGCCGTCTGACTCAAAACCTCGCCGACGCTCAAACGGGTTCTCAACGTCTGGCCGGCTTTGATTTTCGCGGCCTCGCGCAAAACCCGGCCCGTTCCCGCGTCCATCGTGATGGAATAACCGCGCGATAAGACCTGTTCCGGACCCAGCAGCCGCAGCCGCGCCTCCGTCGCCGCCAGACCGTTCTTCAAATCCTTGAACCGGACATGCGCCAATTCGCGCAAACGCCCCCGGCTCGCTTTCAACAACTCGCGGCGCTGCTTCAATATTTGGTTTGGACGAACCTGGCGCAATCGCGCCGCCAGATTCTGGCAGGCCGCCTGCCGCTCGCGCACGCCCTGCTTGCCGCACCGCGACAAACTGGTTTGCAAATCGTCCAGCCGCTGCAACGATTCATCCAGCCGCTTGCGCGGATGCGCCTGCGACATCCGCCGCGCGAGGCTTGCAACGAATTGCCGGCTCGCGAAAACGCCCTCCGTGATGATTTCCGCCGCCGCGCTCGGGGTTGCCGCGCGAACGTCCGCCACGAAATCGCTGATGGTGAAATCAACCTCATGGCCGACGGCGGAAACCACCGGAATGGCCGATTCAAAAATCGCCCGCGCCACGATCTCCTCGTTGAACGCCCACAAATCCTCCAGCGAACCGCCGCCGCGGGTTACCAAGATCAAGTCCAATGTCCCAAGTCCAAAGTCCAAAGTCGTTTTGCCGGTCGTGACTTTGGACATTAGACCTTGGACTTTGGACTGAAACTCATTCAGCAGCCGGATGGCCGCCGCGATTTCCTCCGCCGCGCCTTCGCCTTGCACGCGACATGGAGCCAAAATTATTTCCAAGCCCGGATGGCGCCGCCGCACGACATGCAGCACGTCGCGGATGGCCGCGCCCGTTGGCGACGTGACCAGCCCGATGCGTTGAGGATATTTTGGCAGCGGCCGTTTCCGTTCCGGCGCGAATAAACCTTCCGCCGCGAGTTTTTGCTTTAATTTTTCAAATTGAATTTGCAGCGCGCCGACGCCTTGCAACTCCACCGCGCGCACAACGAGCTGGTATTGCCCGCGCGCCTCATACACCGTCACGTCGCCTTGCAGCAAAACCTTCCGCCCGTCCGCCAGCAACCCACGATCCGGAACCTTTTCGCGGCTGAACAAAACGCAGCTCAACTGCGTCGCCGCGTCCTTGAGAGTGAAATAAATGTGGCCGGAGGATTGCGCGCGCAGATTGGTAACCTCGCCTGTGACCCAAATGGAGCCGATGTGTTTCTCCAACAGCGACCTGACCTGCGCCGTCAATTCCGAAACGGAAAAAACCTTGCGCGTTTGTTCCGCCGGGAACAATTCGCCGAAATCCCATTGCGATTTGGACGGTTTGCTCATCAATTTCAAAAACAAGTCATTTCTGCAATGGGCTGGCCGAACCGCCTTTTTGCGCTCAAACCTGAACCGTTTCCTTCAAAAAAAACTCTTTGAATTTGCGGCCGGAGCCAATCTCGCCATTCGGAACACGTCAGACGTTTCTGAACAATGCTCGGGCTGGTGGAGCCGAGGGGAGTCGAACCCCTGACCTCCTCATTGCGAACGAGGCGCTCTACCAACTGAGCTACGACCCCAGCCTTGCCGTTCAGACGCAAAGTATTTGCCAGAAAATTTCGCGCGGCGCAATCGTTAATTGGATTCAGCCGCCAATTGAGAATTGGCAACCGGCGCCCCGCCTGTTACTTTCGCGCGAATGTCCGAAACGGCCGCCCCAGCCACGCCGCCTTCCAAGGCGCGGGTTTTTTTCCGCCGGTTGATCACCTCGGTGATTCTCTGGACGGTCATCATTGCGGCATTGTTTTCAAACAACCCGCTGGTTTCCGACGGCGTGTTTCTCGTCATCATCGTCTTTCTCGCGCTGGCCGGGCTGGCCGAATTTTACGGATTCGCCGAAAAGCGCGGCTACGCCTGTTTCAAATACTGCGGATTGCTCGGCGGCGTCCTGCTGATGGTCGGGACTTTTTTGAATCTCATCGGACGCATCGGCATGCAGGGTTCGCCGGCGCGCGTGAACGATTTTGAAACGGGCTTCATCATCCTGTTCGTCCTTGGCCTGTGCGTGCGGCAACTGTCGTCCAGGACAAGCACGACCGGCATCATCGCCATCGCCACCACGCTGCTCGGTCTCATGTATGTGCCGTGGCTCCTGAATTTCATCCAGAAAATTAATTTCTTTCCGGACGTCGAGGGAAAGTTCTTCCTGCTGTATTTCATCCTGGTCACCAAATTCAGCGACATGGGCGCCTATGCCATCGGATCGCTCATTGGCCGGCACAAGATGATTCCGCGCATCAGTCCCGGCAAAACGTGGGAAGGCTTCGCGGGCGCGATTGTGGTCTCGACCGGCGCCAGCCTGGCATTCGTGCATATTTTCGGCGCGCACATGTTCGGCATGAACACGCTGCACGCGGCGGTTTTGGGAATCCTCTTGAGCGTGACGGCCGTCATTGGCGATTTGATTGAATCACTTTTCAAACGCGAGGCGGGTGTGAAGGATTCCGGACATTTGTTCCCCGGCATCGGCGGCATTCTGGATTTGCTGGACAGTCTTTTGTTCAACGCGCCGATCATGTATTTGTATCTGCGCCACATTTTGACGCACCACCTTGATCTGAAATGAAAAACGTTGTTCTCCTCGGCAGCACCGGTTCCATCGGCACCAGCACCGTCAAGGTGGCCGAGGATTTGCCGGATCGCATCCGCCTGATCGGCCTGGCGGCTGGCGGCAACGCCGATTTGCTGCTCAAGCAAACCCGCAAACACCGGCCGGACGCGATTTCCATCACCGACCCGGCGAAGGCAAGGGAAATCCAAAACGGGCTGGGATTTACCACCAAGATTTTTTCCGGCGCGGATGGCCTGATGAAACTCGCCACGCTGCCGGGCGCGGATATCGTTTTGATAGCGATTGTCGGCACCGCCGGTTTGCAGCCCGCGCTCGCCGCAATCCGCGCCGGCAAGGACATTGCCATCGCGTCGAAGGAAATCCTCGTCATGGCCGGTGAAATCGTGATGAGCGAGGCGCGCAAATACGGCGTGCGCGTGCTGGCCGTGGACAGCGAGCACTCGGCGATTTTCCAATGCCTCGACGGCAAGCCTTCCAACTCCGTCCGCAAACTCTGGCTGACCGCGAGCGGCGGCCCATTTCGCGACAAGAAAAACTGGCCCAAGGAAAAATTCTCCGAAATCACCGTCGAACGCGCGCTCAAACATCCGTCGTGGGTCATGGGCCGCAAGATCACGATTGATTCGGCGACGCTGTTCAACAAAGGGTTGGAAATGATCGAGGCGCGCTGGCTGTTTGACATCGAAATGGCGCGCGTCGGCGTTCTGGTGCATCCGCAAAGCATCGTCCATTCGCTGGTCGAATTCGTGGACGGCGCGATGCTCGCGCAGCTTTCCACGCCGGACATGTGCCTGCCAATTCAATACGCGCTCACCTATCCCGACCGCGCGCCGAGCGAACGCGTGCAGACGGATTTCACCAAACTCGGCGGCCTCACCTTTGAAGAACCGGATTTGGAGCGGTTTCCTTCCATCGAACTCGCGCGCCAGGCCGGAGAGATCGGCGGCACGCTGCCCGCCGTTTTGAACGCGGCCAACGAAATCGCGGTCGAAGCGTTCGTGAACCGTAAAATCAGTTTCCCGCAAGTCTTTGAAACTGTGCGCCGCACCATGGCCGCGCACCAGGTGATTTTGCATCCGTCGCTGGAACGGATTTTGGAGGCGGACCATTGGGCGCGGCGCATTACGGCAATTTGAATGGCGAAAAGTCGTTTTACTGATATACTTTTAAGGGCTGATTTTACATGACCATTCTTAACATCATTTATGTGATTGCCGCCGTCCTGGCAGCTTTCGGCGCGTCCATTTTTCTCCACGAACTCGGACATTTCTGGGTCGCGCGAAAGCTCGGCATGAAAGTCGAGGAATTTGCCATCGGCTTTGGCCCAAAAATCTACAGCCGGACGCGTGAGGGGATCGAATACTCGCTGCGATGGATTCCGGCCGGCGGGTTCGTAAAGCTCCCTCAAATGATCACCGCCGAAGCGCTGGAAGGTCACGCGGACGAGCAAATTCCGCCCGCGCCGCCGTTGCACAAAATCCTCGTCGCCGTTGCCGGTCCCTTTATGAACGTCGTGTTCGCGTTCGCCATCGCCACGTTGATTTATTTTGTCGGCCTGCCCGTGCCGGATAGCCAGCCAATTATCGGCAAAGTTGATCCCGCTTCTCCAGAAGGCAGGCTGGGGATTCGCGAAAACGACCGGGTGGTCATGGTGGACAACAAGCCCATCAAGTCGTGGGAAGATGTCATGGAGTTCACGATGCTTGCCCGCACAAATTTGATTCCGGTGGTTGTTGAACATGGCGGCGTTTCCAATACCTACACCCTGACCGCCACGGTGAGTGACGTTATCGGCCTGAAAGTTCTGAACCTTGATCCGCGCGAACATCCTGTGGTCGGCGGGGTGGAGAGCGGCATGCCGGCGGCGGCGGCGGGTTTGCAGCCGGGCGACAAGATTCTGTCTGTAAATGGAATTCCCGTGCCCGGGCAGAACCAGATGATTGAATTGATTTCAAAATCGGCGGGCAAGCCGTGTGAAATTGTGTTCGACCGCAAGAACGAAAGGAAAAGCGTGACCGTCACGCCACAATACGATCCGGCCAATAAACGCGCGCGCATTGGCATCATCTTTAGCGCAGGCATCTATGAGGTGCAGCACCCGACGCCGTGGGCGCAGGTCAAGGACGTTTGTGAAAAAATGATTGATACTTTCAGCGCGTTGGCGCACTCGAAACAAACCGGCGTGGGCGCCAAAGACTTGTCCGGCCCGGTGGGGATTTTGGCCATGCTTGCTTCGCAAGCGAAGAGCGACTACCGCCTCGCGTTGAGCTTCCTCGTTTTGCTGAACATCAATCTCGCATTTATCAATCTGCTGCCGATACCCGTGCTGGATGGCGGTCACATCCTGATGGCGATCATTGAAAAAATCCGCCGCCGCCCGTTGAGTTTGAAATTCGTCGAATACACCACGACCGGCTTCGCGGTGTTGCTGCTTTCCTTCATGCTCTACATCACGATTTTTGGAGACTTCAAACGCCTTGGGCTATACCGCGCCATGTTCAAGACCGACGTCCAAATCGAGCAATCCGGGCAGCCGGCTGATTCCACGGTTCCGCACTCCAAATAATTCATGCGCTATTGCGAATCCCCATTTTTCTACCAACGCCGGCAAACACGCAAAAACATCATCGGCGATCCGAAGAACGGCGGCGTCATCATCGGCGGCGACCATCCGGTCGTCATGCAGTCCATGCTCACCTGCGACACGATGGACACCGCCGAATCCGTGAAGCAGACGCTCGAACTCGTCGCCGTTGGCTGTCAGCTTGTC